>Ga0302320_10000393_pt1 | contig 102846 bp, 85 predicted proteins | sample Bog_T0_3_FD_202130 | JGI IMG/M metagenome (GOLD analysis project Ga0302320, IMG submission 202130) | Peat permafrost microbial communities from Stordalen Mire near Abisko, Sweden - Bog_T0_3 | ecosystem: Environmental > Terrestrial > Soil > Wetlands > Peat | place: Sweden: Abisko, Stordalen... | reverse complement strand
ACGCTGAGTTACGGAGGGTGGATTCCCGGACTGCAAATAAAAATTCTGTTGGTGCACAATTTTCCCCCGCCTTATCGCCCTACACCATGAAAGCTGACTGCAACAGTTTTCCGTCCCCCAGGATTGCAGATCGCACAATTTGCTGACAAGGAGCCAAACATGGCAGACAAAAATTTGGTCGAGAGCGGCATAAAGCCGTATAACTCGCCAGAGGTTAGTGACGAACTAACCGAGCAGGAAGCCGAAAAAGTGATCGGCGGCGCCCGCCCGATCGGCGGCCCATCCCCCGGTTTCGGCCCATCTCCCGGCGGCCCGTCCCCAGGCGGCCCATCGCCCGGCTAAACGCGGCATTTCATTCCCGGCATTTGACCCGAGCCCTATCCCAGTCCCCACCGGTGGCAGCGGCTTCCTGCACCAAGGCAGTTGGGAAGCCGCCACTCCGGCGGACCTTGATCGCTTGGGCGCTCCACGATCAAGTCTTTATTTCGCAACGTTATGCTGGAAACGGAATTTTTGCTTCGTGCGGAGGAATACAAACCGTGATGCTGGCTACCCAAAGTGAGACCGCCGATCTTTGTCCTGCCGGCCAGGCTGCCACGGCTTTTCGAGCGTGTGGATCGGTGACGTGTACACGCCTGGTCCACCCGCCGGCCGTGGATTTTCTCTACCGTTACGCCCTGAAGGCCTCCAAGTGGGGGGCGATGCGCCGGGACGACCGCCAGGCCCCGTTAACTCCGTCCATTCACGGCGACCCGGTTATGGAATCGCTGCTGCAAGCGCTGCTTTCCCGCATTGAGGAAGCTTCGGGCGAGAGACTCCATCCCACCTATTCGTACTTTCGGGTTTACAAGCGCGGAGACGTACTGCTTCGGCACACGGACCGCCCGGCCTGCGAGGTGAGCGTAACTCTCAGTCTTGGTTTTAAACCGGAGGATCAACCCTGGCCGATTTGCCTTGAGCGCGATGGCGTGCCCCTTAGTGTTCCGCTCCAGCCTGGGGATGCGCTTCTTTACAAGGGAGTGGAAACTCCCCATTGGCGTGAGAGGTTCGAGGGAGAGCAAGCCGCGCAGGTGTTTCTGCACTACGTTCGGCGGGATGGCCCTTACCACGAATGGATTTACGACAAGCGGCCGCGCACTGCCGCAGTCCCGGTGCTGTGCCGCCTGATCGAGAGGTTGGAAGGACTGCCACTTTCGCCATTGCTGGAGGAATCCACCGGGATTGCTCCGGAAAAAGGAGAACAAGAAACCATGCCGCTGGATTTCTCAACAAGCTTCACGCCCGCGCCGCCCGTGGTGGTGCAGGAAGTTGGCGACGAGTCGGTGGTGATGAATGCCGAGACCCGCGCCTGCCTTTCGCTCGGCCCCGTCGCCACGCGCATCTGGACACTGCTTGGCCAGTCCCCGACGCTCGATGCCGCGCTCAAATCGCTGATGAATGAATACGACGCCAGTGAGGAGCGGTTGCGCGGGGATCTTGAGAGGTTCGTGGAAAAATTACTTCAGCACGGGCTGGTGGTGCCACGCCCGGCAGAACAATAGGGGGACCACATCGTGCCAACACCAACCTTATTTCGCAAACTGGGGCTCTATGTCGACGAGGCGTTTCTTGACCCCTCACTCTGTCAGCGCCTTCGCCAGAATCTTCAGGTCTCGCGCTCGGCCGCCGGCAGGATTACCGTGGAAGGCGACAAAACAGCGGTTGACGAAACCATCCGCCGGGTGGACCGGGTGGGACTCGAAGGAGCTCCCGAGGAGGAAGTGCGAAAGCGCCTTCTGGACCGGATGCCGGCACTCGCCGAGCACTTCCAGGTGGACTTGGGCGGGTGCCAGGGACCGGAATTCCTGCGTTACCGGGTGGGCTCGTTCTACAAGGGACATGTTGACAACGGAGCTTCCCATCCCGTTTCCGCCGGGCGCCGCGTTTCCGCCGTCGTCTTTCTCAACCGTCAATCCAAGGAACCGCAGGAGCAGGCCTTTGGCGGTGGGTCGCTGGTTTTCTACGGCCTGATGAAGGGCGAACAGTTCCAGAAAATCGGCTTGCCTGTTGATGCCACCGAAGGCCTGCTGGTGGCGTTTCCCTCCGAAGTCTTTCATGAAGTCCAACCGGTGACCCACGGCGAACGTATGACCGTGGTCAACTGGTTTACGGCAAAGGACCTCTGACCGTCAGTCGTCCGCATTTCAATACGGCAGCGGGTGTCTGTGTTCTTAACAAGTGGCCGCATCAGAGCCGCAGACATTGAAAGTCATGCTCAACACAAAGCCGTGGACCTTGGGAATCAGGTCCCCGCAACTTGCTCGACGCGCCCGAGGTTTGTAGAGCGGGTGTCCCCACCCGCGCCTGATTTCAATTTCCTCGTGGTGAACTGAGGTCAATTCGCCCATGGTGAAAGCGCGGGTGGGGACACCCGCGCCTGACTTCAAATCCCTCGTGGTGAACTGAGGTCAATTCGCCCATGGTGAAAGCGCGGGTGGGGACACGCGCGCCTGACTTCAAATCCCTCGTGGTGAACTGGGGTCAATTCGCCCATGGTGAAAGCGCGGGTGGGGACACCCGCGCATGACTTCAAATCCCTCGTGGTGAACTGAGGTCAATTCGCCCATGGTGAAAGCGCGGGTGGGGACACGCGCGCCTGACTTCAAATCCCTCGTGGTGAACTGGGGTCAATTCGCCCATGGTGAAAGCGCGGGTGGGGACACCCGCGCTACAAGCTGGATTACCTTGACCGAACGGCGGCGGTCTCCGACCGCCGTCGTCGATCGGAGATCGACGCTACAATTTATGTCGCGCTGTATAGATGAACGCCTGAGCAAGACCGCCGCCCGGTGAGCGCCCGCTACGTTATCCGCCCCAAGGCTGACCAGGACCTCGGGCTTATTTTCTCGCCAGGCATGCAACCGCCCGAATTGGCCACAAGTTTCTGCTCACTACCCACGAGACGCTTTCGCTGCTCGCCGCGCAGCCCGAAATGGGATGGCGTTCCCGCCTGAAGAACACTGCATTGCAATACCGTAAATTCTTGTTTTCATAGCAGACAATTTGTGCGACTCGTAGGGCAGGGCTTGCCCTGCCCTCATTCCATAACGCAGGGAAAATCCAGGGCAGCAAGCCCAGCCCCTACGAGTCGCGTCTGGTTGCGGTTCCGCCGCGCTGCGCTACCCACTACCCGCCTGGTTTAACGGCGACCGTGACCACCGCCACCGTGCCCGGAGAATCCTGCGGCGTGTTCATTGCGCGCTTCGTGGCCCGCCTGGCCGACGTGGCCTTGTCCATCACGCGCCTCGTTGCCGTGGAAGTGGTTGAACGCGGTCTCTCCGCGCTCCGGCATGGGTCCCCTGTAACCTTGACGAGGGTCGTAGCGATTGTCAACGTGGCCGTAGAAGCCTCTGGGTCCGTGGAACCAGGGGCCCGCCCCGATGAATAACCCGCCCACGAAAAAGTCGGGTCCATAGTAGCCGTAGGGAGAACAATCATAGGGAGCGTAGTCAAAGTATCCGTAAGGGCAAACTGGCGCCACCCCGACTTCAACGGAAACTTGAGCCGGCGCCTTTGAGACGATGCTGAGCAACGAAATTGCCAGCAGTGTTAACACGAGGGATTTCCATCGGAACATATTTTTCTCCTTGACCCACCCAGGGGTCTGTTCGAAATTCGAAGGTGCCGCCCTGACACGATCATTTCCCGCGAGAGGGCTTCATCCATTGCGGGTTGATTCCGCATCCGTATCCTTTGTATCCGAAGGCAAGTGGCCCGTCTGGCCAGAAAAGCTCACCCGCTTGGTCAATACTGCTCACTCCAGCGGTGGCGGGGCTGGGTGCTGGGATTAGGGACCAGGCGTTAGGAATTAGGGGTTAGGAATTAGGAGTTAGGATTTAGGGCGGCTGCATTGCAGATTTTACCGGCGGTTCTCACAGAGGGAACAGGGAAAATCCCAAATCCCCGTTCCTAAAGGCAATAAAGGGTGTCTCGCTCCACAGTCTTCGCGCTCCTTGGCGCCTTAGCCTGAGATTGTTTGCTTTTTCACGCGCTCAAGCAAAAGCACTTCATGCAAAGGCTTGAACGGCTTGGCGGGGTAAACCCGCCTCTACATCTTCAGCACAAAACAAAAAAAAGGCCGCCCTTGCGGACGGCCCTTTTCATTCCGGTTGAACCGGCAGAACTAGACAGCTACCTTCTCTTCTTCTTTTGCGGGAGCGCCAATCTGCACCAGGTCAGACTTGGGGGTCTTCAGCACCATCTCCTCATACAGCTTGCGGGCCTGCGCGGCCTGCTGAGCTTCCCACGTGGCCTTGCGCCGGGCCTTGTCTTCTTCAGCCGCGGTCAGGGGCACGTCGTGGCTCAGGTTGCGGACGCGGGCGGCGTCTTCGGCATTCACCGTCAGGGAGTGCTTGGTGGTGTCGAGCGACACTTCCTTGCCGGCAGCATAGATGGTGTGCTTGCCGTGCGTCTTGTACCACTCGGCTACACTGGCATTCTTGTACATGTTCTCAATGATGTTCCGCCAGCCAATGCCCGTGTTGTAGGCGCAGAAGGAGATTTCGCCAAGCTGCGTCGCGTAGGGGATGATGCACATTTCGGTGCGGCGGAAGTCATAGTTGAACAGATCCTGGAACCACATGCCCGCGATGAAAAGCAGGTTCCACGGGTCGCTGCGGCGCTTCAAAGAGTCTTCCAAGGTACGGTTCGGGTCCGACGCGCCGTACTTCTCACGCGTCTTCTTTTCGCCGGAAAGCGCGAACGACTTGTCAAACTTCTTGATCAGGTCGGTCAGGGCCAAACTCTTGGGCGCCTTGAACGGCTTGTAGTTCTTCAGGACTGCCGCGGCGAGCATGAAGTTTGAGAACTTCTTGCTGCGGCCGGCATCGGTGATTTTCTGGATGTCCTTCACCAGTCCGGGAACGTTCAGGAATTCCGGGATGGGAGCCCATTCCTTGGATTCCTTGTTGATCATCAGCGCGGTGCCGACGCCGCAGTTCGGGTGGCAACCGCAACTGACCATGCCCCATTGCGCTTCCGGACCCTTTACGAGGTCAGCGAAATCAGCAAACGCGCTGAACATCGAGATGGGAAACCAATCGCGGGTGGGCTCAGAAATGCCGGTCTGCTTTTTCACGTCGGCGGCCAGGTGCGCAAGCGTGTAACGCTGGCGCAGGCGGCGCTGCGGAGTGATGTCTTCATCGCGGCCGGTGAACGAAACCGGCTGGAAGGCGACGAAGGCGATTTTCTTGGGGTTCTCACGGGCGAAGTTGACGATGGGGCCAACCTGGTCATTGTTCACGTTGTTCACAATCGTGATCACCAGGATGATTTCAATGCCCGCTTCGTGCATGTTCTCAATGGCGCGCAGTTTGACGTCAAACAGGTTCCCCACCTGGCGGTGGCCGTTGGCGTCGTTGCCGATTCCGTCAAATTGCAGGTAGGCGTAACGCAGACCCGCTTCGAAGGCGCGCTTGCAATATTCCTTGCTCTGGGCGAATTCAATGCCGTTGGTGGCCGCCTGCACGCTGTTGTAACCCAGCTTGCGGGCGTAGCGAATGGCGTCAAAGAAGTAGGGCGACATGGTCGGTTCGCCGCCGGAGAACTGCACCGACATCTGGCGACGCGGCTTGATCTTGATGGCGTTGTCGAGAATTTCCTTCACGTCTTCCCAGGTCAGTTCGTGCACAAAGCCCACTTGGTTCGCGTCCATGAAGCAGGGGTCGCACATCATGTTGCATCGGTTCGTCAGGTCAACCGTCAGCACTGAGCCGCGGCCGTGCTTGATGGAGCTGGAACCGTGATTGTGCAGGCCTTCATCATTGTGGGCGCGGATGTCGCGGCCGGGGAAGTTCTGCTCAATCCAGCTCAGGAACTTGGAGTCGGCGGCCATCATGTCTTCAATGTGGCCGTGCTTGGGGCAGTCTTTGACCATCCAGACTTCGCCGTTGCGCTCAATAATGTTGGCTTTGATCTCGCCGGTCTTTTCGGTGAGCAGCGACTGCCAATTCTCTTCGCCGTTGATGATCTTGGAGCGCGCGTCTTTGACGCATTCCGGGCAGAGCGAATCGGTCTGCCGAGGCCAGCCCAGTTGGGGCTTGGTCTTCTGGTAGGATTTCAGGAGCGGCTTGTCAGACCATTTGGGTGTGAAGCTCGCGCCTGGGCGGTACTTGTTAAAGTACTGGACTGTATCAAACACGACCGTGGCCGTTGAACACACGGCCTGATCCACGACCTTCCAAAGCCGCTGACTGCTGTTTCTCGGCATAACGTATAATCCTCTCCCCTTAAAGATGACGAACCGTTCATCCCACCCGAATTGCCCGGGCCTTTTTTCAACCCTTTTGCAAAAATCAGGGCGAGATACCCGGAGTTCCCCAAAACTCATTGTGGCTAAACCAACACTGGCCACTCATGCCAAACCCAAACCGAGCCGAAGCTTTTCCCCAAAGCTCTATGACGACTGTTTCGAGTCTGCGTTGCCCTGGCTGAGGCGCTGTTTGGATGCCCGGAGGCTAAAAATCGGAAAATCCCAGCACCTAGCTTTGCGTGCAAATGATACGAGTAAGAGGGGTTAAGGTTAAGAAGTTTGTGCTAAACGGTAGTATTAAACGGTTGTATGGCACTAAATGTCCAGCGAATGGCATTCGCAAGTGGCTCGATTTTAAGGTGTTTGACATTGTTTGGCTTGTCAAACGTCAAAAAACCGGCTCGCGATTGGCTTGAATTCCCCGCCGCGATTGCATCCTGGTACCTCAATGGGGGGTCTCATGAGGCATTCGTCAACTATCGGCGGTAAACCACGTTTCCACCTACGATTGTGGCGGTTACGGCGCCGCGAAACGTCCTTCCGTCGAACGGCGTGTTACGACTTTTTGACCGCCCCTCGGCGGCATTATAAGTCCAGACTAAATCCGGGTCGAAAAGCGTAAGGTCGGCCTCTCCGCCCACCCGCAACCGGCCCAACGGCTGGTGGATGATCCGCGCCGGATTGGAGCTGAGCAGCGAAACCATGTGCCAAAGTGAGATTAATCCGGTGTGAACCAGTTCGCCCAGCGTCAAGCTCAGCGCCGTTTCCAACCCGATGATTCCAAAGGGCGCCCCGGCGTCCAGCGGTTTGGCCTTCAAATCCGCCGCGTGCGGAGCGTGGTCCGTGGCGATGGCGTCAACGGTGCCGTCCACAATCCCGGCGCGAATCGCCTCAACGTCTGCGGCGCTGCGCAGTGGCGGATTCATCTTGGCGTTGGTGCCGTACGTCAGCACGGCTTCATCCGTCAGCGCGAAGTGGTGAGGCGTGACTTCGCAGGTGACGCGCAGGCCCCGGCGTTTGGCCTGCCGAACCATGTCCAGGGCGCCGGCGGTGGAAAGGTGCGCCACGTGCAGATGCCCGCCCGTCGATTCGGCCACCACCACGCCTCGCGCCGCGCAGACGTCCTCAGAAGAGTTGGGAATGCCGTGCACGCCCAGCTTTTCCGCCACCGGCCCTTCATTAATAACGCCGCCCGCGGTCAGGCTGGCGTCTTCGCAGTGTTCGCTGATGGGCACGCCCAGGTCGCGGCTCAGTTCAAGCGCCTGACGCAGCAGTCCCGCGGTCTTTACCGGACGGCCATCGTCGGAAAAGGCCACCGCGCCCGCCGCCTTCAGCGCGGCAAAGTCGGTCAGCTCTTCTCCCTGGCTTCCGAAGGAGACGGCTGCCACGGGGAAGATTCGAGCCAGCCCCAGGCCCTGGGCCTTTGCGATTTGCGCCGCCACCAGTTCCGGCTGATCGATCACCGGCCTGGTGTTCGGCATGGTCGCAACCGACGTAAATCCGCCAGCCACGGCCGCCGCCAGACCGGTTTCAAGCGTTTCTGACGCCTCGCCGCCCGGCTCGCGAAAATGGACGTGGATGTCAATGAAGCCCGGGGCCACCACGCTGCCGCTGGCGTCAAAGGTCTTGTCCGCGCCAGCCGCCAGGTTCGGCCCGATTTCGGTAATCACGCCGTCTTCAATCCGAACGTCCAATAACCCGTCCAGATTGTCTTCCGGCGACAGAACGCGGCCACCCTTTATTAATAATGACGCCATGAGTCCTCATTCGAATGTCAATTTCGGGAAGTGCCAGAAGCAGAAAGTATAGCACTGGAGGACGGGACAAGGGGCACGGGACAAGGGACTCGGGGTTAGCCCCAATACTGTTCACTTAGGCCACCCCCCTTGGAGTGCGGTAGCAGCAACTACCGCCTTCTGCGTCCGGTTCATACGGCTAAAGTTTACTGCTCGATACCGAAAGGCGGTAGCTGCTGCTACCGCACTCTAAGGGGGGAGATTCGTCTCCACTTGAATTTCCAAATCGGTTGCTGAAGTTAAAAACGCAATTCCGGCGCAATCGTAGTGTAAAATGAGGATGGTGGCCACCCCCTTGTCGATTGCTGCTCGCGTGGCGGTGACGGGGGACATTACGACGGAGCGGACCACCAAAACTGGTAGCGTCCGGGGAGGTTGGCTTCTTGGCAAAAGAACAACATATTGAACCAACCCAGGCAATAGAATTGGGAAGGATGGCGCAAGCTGCCCAGAACGAAGCAGCCATCCGGCTTCTCCACCAATGGCTGGCCGACGAGTCGGGTTACGACGAGCGAGTGTGGCCTCGACTGAAGGAGGCTATTGAAGCGGATCGCCTCTCTGACCGGAAAAGGTTCAGTGACTGACCGTGGCCAGCAGAATTGTGCTTGATACCGGCCCTTTGGGCAAGATTTCCCATCCCCGCCCCAACCGCGAGATCGCGGATTGGCTTGAACGTCTCCTCCGGGAAGGTGCGATTATTTATCTCCCGGAGATCGCGGATTACGAAGTGCGCCGCGAGTTGGTCCGCGCTGGCCTGCCGGAAAGCGTCAACCGGCTTGATCGTCTCAAGGCAGTATTGAACTATCTTCCCATTAACACAGATGTGATGCTGAAGGCCGCTGAACTGTGGGCCCAGGCTCGGAATCAAGGCACCCCTACGGCCGACCCCAAAGCCCTCGATGCTGATGTCATCCTGGCCGCCCAGGCTTTGCAGGTTAATGGCTCAGTCGCTACGGAAAATGTCGGGCACCTGGGTCTCTTCGTCGACGCCAAAGACTGGCGATCTTTCTGAACCCCTCTGGCTGGCGCAGGGTGAAACCCTGCGCCGTTGGCATCGCCGCGCATCGAATAACCGGCTCGCGGAGCATTGCTCTGCGCCAGCCAGCCGTTCACTCACCTTTCCTCCCCCGCTCATCGTGGGGTCGTTCTACCGCATAAGGAGTGGGTATGAATGACCATATTAATGTTGATCCCGGTTGTTATGGGAGAAGATGGGTCGCCTACTTGGATTTACTCGGTTTCGGTGAATTAGTTCGCACCGAAAATTGGATTAACATCTTCTCAGATTACACACAAGCCATTGAGCATTTCATGCGTGAGAGTGGTGTGGATGAGCCAACCATTGAAAAAGTGTGGTTTTCTGACACGTTCATTTTGTTCTCACCCGACGATACTGCCCTGTCTTTTTGTGCCATCGAGTCAGCGGCCAGATGGTTCGTAGATTCTCTGGTATCTCGTGGCATTCCCATCCGTGGGGCTATATCCTGCGCCGACCTCTACGCTGATAAAAAAAATAGCCTTTTCTTCGGAAAAGCACTCTTAGAGGCATATCACTACGGAGAAAATCAGAACTGGATTGGTCTTGTTCTAACCCCTTCTTCCGTTGAACAAATGACCGTCATAGGTCTCCCTGCCGACCAACGTCTGGACTACAGGTACTGGACGATCCCCTACAGTAGGCCGCATGAAGCACTCCCAAAAACACTGCCCGTCTGCGTCATCGGTGGTTCCATTCTCGGCTATAATCATTGTCTTGATGAGCTGCGTAAAATGAAAATACGGTTTGAAGGTACTGACTACATAACGAAATATGAAAATACGATAAGGTTCATTGAGGCAATGCAATGCCCACCACCGCCGCCGGCTGGCGCAGACTCCTGATTTTGGGAGAGGAGCGGGAAACGGTGTCAGGGGGGGCGATGGGGACAGACACTTCGTGGCTGGCGCAGACACTGGCATTTTAGTGTCTGCGATCTCGCGAAGGGACGCCCTCTTCTGGCAGAATGTTATGGAGAGTATGCTCCGCTCCGCCATGCCCTCTATGACCACGGTTGCGATTGTTGGACTCACGAAAAGTCCCTGCGGGGGATTGCAGACTTCAAGGAACCGAAGTCGGCGCCAGCGGGCGGGATACGGGACAAGGGATTCGGGGTACGATCCCGATGAGACATGCACATCGAGATAATCTGGATCGGGATTACCAGGAACGCAGACACTGAAACGCGCGTCTGCGCCGGCCTACGGTTGAACTCCCCTACCTTTGCGTGCTAATCTTTTCATCGCCCCAATAATTGTGAGAGGCGTTCATGAGCTTGAACACTGTCCAGGAGATCGAACGCGCGATCGGAGCGCTTACGCCCCGCGAGTTGGAAGAGTTGTACTCATGGCTGGACCAGCACTGCCCGCAGCCGATTGACGCCCAGCTGAAAGCCGATCTTGATGCGGGCCGCATCGACGACCGCATCAATCGCGCCCTGGCTGACCACAAAGCCGGAAACACACATCCACTCTAGCGACCCCGTCATGATCCACCGGGCCAACGCGGACTTCTGGAATGATTATCATGCTCTGCCCGCTGAGATCCGCGCCCGCGCCGATAAGCAGTTTGCCTTGCTCAAAAACAATCCGCGCCACCCCTCCCTGCAATTCAAGAAACTCGGCGAGCGCAATGGGCAGGAAATCTGGTCGGCGCGGGTCACGCTGAAATATCGCGCCCTTGCCGCCAGATTCCCCGACGAATATCTGTGGTTTTGGATTGGGGAGCATAACATCTATGACGCTCTTACCCAGTAGCACTGTGTAACAAACCGCGGGTTGGCGCAGAGACTGGCATTTTAGTGTCTGCGATCTCGCGAAGGGACGCCCTCTTCTGGCAGAATGTTATGGAGAGTATGCTCCGCACCGCCATACCCTCTATGACCACGGTTGCGATTGTTGGACTCACGAAAAGTCCCTGCGGGAGATCGCAGACTTCAAAGAACCGAAGCCTGCGCCAGCCGGAACGCGGCCCGAATTTGGGAAGATGCGCGGGAAAGCCAAACTGCGGCTGCCTCGGCGCTGCCAATTTCGGCGGTACCCGGTTGGACGTTGTTGCGAGCGATTACGGCGTGAGGCTTTTCTTGGCTTCGCTGAAGGCGGACTCTTCCAGTTCGACGCGCTCGCGCAGAACGCGCTCGACCCAACTCTCCAGGCTGGTCGAGCGATGCAGGCGTGCCAGGAAACCCGCCCGAGCTGCCAAGTCGCCGGAAATCGAGAGTGAAGTGGGCTTGGCTCGTTTGACCCGGACCGGTGCTTCCCAAGCGGAATCGTCTTCCGCCTGCGAAATCACCCGCCGGTCGATGGATTCCTGCCTCGGTGATGGAGGCTTCTTTTCGAATGTCTTCATAATGGCCAGCCGGTAATAATGCGGACAATGCTGCCGGGCTTCACCTGGAAAATCAGTATCAGCTTTCGTCCGCCGAAAGTTTTCCCGATCGGCTGAAAGCGGTCGCGAAATTTCTTGTTTCGCCGAACTACGAAATCCGAAAAAAAATACTCGACGGCTTCTTCGAACGTGACTCGATGCTAGGAGAGTTTGTCGCGCACGAAATCATATTCGAAATCTTCCGGGGCTTGAACCTTTTCTTGCTGTTTCTGTTCCATGGGTTTTACCCATGGCTACTGACATTCCTCCCCTGCGGGGAGGCCAAAATGAGGGCAGCGTTGATGACTCCGGTCCAAATGAAGCGATTGGAGGGCGTTAATATGGACAGCCCTGCAACCAATCTCCCTCTTTCCCACACTTCTCCCTGTTGACAGGGAATCCCGGCTTCTTCTATATTGGTTTTCGATATCGAAATTGGGCATTGTAAATAAAAATGGATGATAAGAGTCTTTACTCGGGACTGATCCGCCTGCATATTCTCCACCACGCGGACGAAGAGCCTCTCTACGGCGTCTGGATCCTGGAGGAGCTGGCGCACCATGGTTACAAGCTGAGCGCGGGAACGCTTTATCCCATCCTGCATGGCCTGGAGAAGAAGGGCTATCTGCGCTCGCACCAGGAACGCGAAGGGAAATCAGCCCGGCGCGTTTACAAAATCACCCCGCTTGGCCGCAAAGCGCTGCGCTCCGGCCGCCGGCGCGTGCAGGAACTGTTTGGCGAGATGTTCGGGATGGAGCACCACAAGTAGGTTTCAGGGCCGGCGTTTCAATACATGCCGGCTTAACTGTCAGCATTATAGAAACGAGACATACACCCTGCACTTATGGGACAGAGTCTAATCGGCCCTTTTGCTTCGGGAGACTACTGATGGAAATAACTTTGCGCGCGCTCGTCACCATGGTTCATGGAATGCTCTTTGGCGCATTCTTCCTGATGGCGACTTACGGACTGGTGGTGGAGCTCTCCCGCTCTGCCTTTGCCGAGCAGCCTGTAACGCTGACGCCCCGTGGTTATGCCCTGGAGCGGCTTTATCTGTTGAGTATCGTGGCGCTGGGCTGGGCCGCAGTTCTCTCCGGGACATACATCGTCTATCCATGGTATCGAGCGGTCCCGCCCGCGGGCATCACGGACCTGGCGCTCTATCCCAAGTATTTATTGATGTCGAATGCCACCACCAAAGCGTGGCACACCCTGGGAATGGAGTGGAAGGAACATGTGGCCTGGATCGCCATCATTGTGATGTCCATGGTGGCCCATGTTTTCACCCACTACCGGCGGTCAATGCAGGAACATCCAGCGGTGCGCAGAGCTGTTCTGGTGTTTGCACTGGCAGCGTTTGGAGCGGCAAGCGTGGCGGGCTTGTTCGGCGCAATGCTCAACAAGTACGCACCCTTAAACGGTGGTTCCACAATTCACTTGATGGGGAAGGCCGAATGAAACCACAAAATAACCACCCGCCTGCCGCGCCAGGGGCGACTCATCTTTCTGATAAAGCACTGGCCAATGGTCCGGCCGCCGCCGCCATTCTGGCCGCTGGAGCTGGCAGCACTTTTATGGGACTCATCGGGCTGGCCGCGGATGCCTTCAAACCCATCGCCAAACTGCTGACGTTCTATCTGCCAACGGGGGCGCTCTCCGGCGTGAGTTCCGTGGCGATTCTGTTGTGGCTCGGGACGTGGTTCATCCTGGCGAAGCGCTGGCAAGGCAGGAATGTCTCCATCGGCAAAACCAATGCCATGGCCTTTACGCTATTGGCCTTCGGAATTTTGCTGACGTTTCCGCCCTTTGCCGATTTATTGCAGGGAAAATAGACCGGGGGTCATGGCCTTCCCTGCCTGCATCTAACAGGCAAGAGTGCGTGTGTAACTTCTACGAGGAGCATGAATGAACGTTGTTCACCGTTTTGCAAAAATAACGCTCTTTCTGCTGTTTTCATTGGCGGCGACAAACCTATGGGCGGGGCCGCCGTTTCAGACCGATGATCCTGAGCCCGTGGACTTCCGCCACTATGAGGTCTACGTATTTGGCGCCACGGATGGGACGCCGGTGGAGACGGATCCGGTGGCGCCCGCATTTGAAGCCAACTGGGGCGCTGCTCCGAATCTTCAATTGCATGTCATCCTGCCTTTTGGGGCGATTCTTCCTTCCAACAATCTCCGGTATGCTCCCGCGGGCGTGGGGCCCAACGCCTACGGCTTTGAGGACATCGAAGTGGGCGCGAAGTATCGCTTTATCAAAGAGACCAAGCATCGTCCGGAGTTTGGCAGCTTTACCATGCTGGAAATTCCCACGGGCAGCTACTCGAATGGATTGGGCGTCGGCAAGGTCTGGTACAAACTTCCCATCTGGGTGCAAAAGAGCTGGGGACACTGGACGAGCTACGGCGGCGCGGGTTACCAGATTGTCCGCCAGAACCAATATCGCGATTTCGCCTACGGGGGCTGGCTGCTGCAAAGGGACATTGGGAAGAAGTTTACGCTGGGAGCGGAGATCTACTCGCATGGGGCGGAGGGCCTTGCCACCGCTCAGACGCACTCCGCCACCATGGTGGACGTGGGCGGTTACTACTACATCCGCAACCCGGGGCTGCAAATTCTGTTTGCTTATGGCCATACCGCCTTCGGGCAAACGGAGAACTACGCCTATCTGGGGCTCTACCACACGTGGGGTTCGGAAAAGGGCAAAGGCCTCAATGGATTCCTGGCGCATCATCTCTAATCGCTCCAAGCCCTTCCCAAATTGAGGGCGGTTCTAAAATCGACCCTACGATTTATCTTCGCGCCTCTGTTGCAACCACAGCAGCATTGGAGACTTTCCCACTTAGAGGTTGACCCGGCAATCTTCCGGTAAGTAGAATTCAACTGGAGTTCTCCGCCAGCGCGGAGAGTGGGCCTGCGCCCACAATCTTCGGGTTTTCGGAGGGTTGGGTTTTGACAAAGAGACGGCTGGCCTGTCTATTCGCCGCGGTGCTGATGTTGAATGCCTGCGCGACGACAGAAAAGCAAACGACGGCCGCCCACACACCCGCCCCGCCACCTCCACCGCAGGCTTCGTCCGTTAATGGGCAGGAGTCTGCCCCCCAAGCCGAGGCCGCGTCCCATACTGATCCCATTGACGTTCTGGTCAAGCAGGTCGATGCACTTTACAACAGCGGCATGGCCGATTTCCGTGCCGGCAGCCTGGAAAAGTCCAAACAGGAATTTGATCAGGCGCTGGGTACGCTTCTGCAATCGGGCCTGGATATTCAGGGAGAAGAACGGCTGAGTTCCGAATTTGACAAAATTGTGGAGAACGTCTACTCCGTGGAGGCGGCGTCACTGGAGCGGGGTGACGCACTGAGCCTGCACAATTATGAGCCCACGCCCCTCGAATCTTTTTCCGGCCTCACATTTCCCGTTGATCCCCGCACCAAGCGCCGCGTGCAGGAGGAATTGGAATCCGTCCATTCGGATCTGCCCCTGGTTTCCAATGATGCGGTGGATGGCGTCATCACCTACCTGCAAAACCACGGGCGCGGTTACATTGAGAACGTGATTCGCCGGGAGGGGACTTACGGTGAAATCATTGGCGATGCACTGCGCAAGCAGGGTGTGCCCCAGGACCTGATCTATCTTGCCGCGGGTGAAAGCGCGTTCAATCCATTTGCTGTTTCCAAAGCCCAATGCGTTGGCATCTGGCAGTTTTCCCAGGGCACTGGGAGCCTTTATGGTTTGAGGAAGAACCGCTGGGTGGATGAACGTCAGGACCCCGCCAAATCCGCTGCTGCTGCGGCCCATCACTTGAAGGATCTCTACAACACTTTTGGCGATTGGTTTCTGGTGATGGCCGCGTATGACAGCGGGCCCCTCACCGTGCAGCGCGCCATTGAGCGTACCGGGTATGCCGATTATTGGGAATTGCGCCGGGTCCATGCCTTGCCCACGGAAACGGAAAACTACGTTCCCATCTTCCTGGCCACAGCGCTGATTGCCAAAGATCCCAAAGCTTATGGATTTGATACTCAGCCTGATCCACCGCTGCAAGAAGACCAGGTGGAGATCGATACTCCTACGGACTTGCGCCTGGTGGCCCAGTTGATCGATCACCCGTTGGATGAGCTGGTGAAACTGAATCCCAGCTTGCAGCGCTGGACCACGCCGGGGAACGATCCCACGTTTACACTTTATCTTCCTGCGGGAACCAGGGATCTTTTCGAAAAGAACATTGCTTCCATCCCCCCGGAAAAGCGGCTCTGGTGGCGCTCGCATAAAGTGATGGAGGGCGAAACGCTGGCGGGCATTGCCAGGGATTTGCACGTGTCACCCGCCGCTCTTGCACAGGCGAATCAACTCACCGCCACTTCATCACTGGAGCCGGGCTCGCACCTGGCCATTCCCATGGCGGAGGGCAATGAAGCCACCCTGGCGCGAGTGCGGGAAACGGTTCCGCTGCGCCTTACTCAATACCGCGTGCGCCCGGGAGACACGGTTGACCTGATCGCCGATCGCTTTAATGTGACTGCCTACCAGATTCGCCGCTGGAACGGACTGAAGTCCGGCAAATTGACGACGGGCAGAACATTGCACATTTATCAGCAGGGACAAGCCACTGCCGCAGTTCGAAGTAATCATCCACAACCCGCTGCCAAACCCAAACCGGCCACCCACCGGGCCGCCATCGTGCAAAAGAAGCCTGCGGTGGCCTCGAATCACTCCGCTCCCGCAGCAGCCTTGACGCCTCAATAGAATTACCGCGCCTTTTCTTCCTTCGAATTCAGCGAGCCAGACACAGGCATTCACCCCACCAGCCCAGGAAATTCACAAAATAAATCGGAAAAGACCCCTCACTGCAAGATTTTTCTTGACATAAGTTGTAAAGCCTACTACATATAGTGGTAATGTAGTGCATGACCACAAATTGTGGTTGTGCACACAGAACCCGAGACTCCAGCAAAGGAGGGGAAAAATTATGGCAGCAAAGAAGAAAGCAAAGAAGAAGCGGTAACAATCAAGTTTTAGGTTTCCTCCTTTCCCCAGGCCCGCTCCCCCAAGCGGGCCTTTTTCTTGCCACCAGCTTTTTTCTTTCAACCCCTGCAATGCTCCGTCTACCCCGAAAATACAGGGCGAAACAGTGGTGGGTGTCTTCCCCAATGCGAGCAGATGTCCTTCTCAGTGCAAGCGAGATCCGCAGTGACACAACGTTGAAGGGGAATTAAGGAACGCGGCAGCCGCGCTCCGCTGGAGAGGAAATTACAGCGTAGTCAATTATTGAAGACCGATGACTGAAAACTGACGACTGATTACTGATGACTGAAGTTATGGTGCGGAGGGCGGGAATCGAACCCGCACAGTCCTTGCGAACCGAGGGATTTTAAGTCCCTTGCGTCTACCAGTTCCGCCACCCCCGCACGGCGTGTGCAATGCTCATGCTACCACGAGTTTGGGTAAGCCGTGGAAGCGCTGAGTCATTCCGGCGCAGGATTCTTTGTAAGGATGAATGGAACGCCATCCCATCAATCAAATTCCTCCCACCTCGGAATCGCCGCGTGACCCAGGTGGACATTCGCGAGCCAAGGGGTCAAAATGAAGTTTCGATTCACTTCCAAGGCGAAGGCGGAACCAATCATGGGGAAAGCTCCCTCGACTCTTCGAATCATTGCCGCGGCTCTATTGTTGGTCTTGGGCGGCGGTACGCTATCCCTTCGTCTCCTTGCAGCGCGTCACGCCAGGACAAAGGTTCTGGGGCTGAATAAGGTGATCGCTTTCACCTACAGTCCGGGTAAGGACTTCGATCTCAAGCAACTGCGTTCCGCCACTTTGGTGGGACCGGTGGGCGCGGGCGATTGGAAATATTGGCAGGGGCGCGGCATGGTGTCGGCAGTCGGGCACACCTGGTACGACCTGCTGCGCTCGCCCCTTGAGCAGGCCGTGAAGAATCTCACCGGTCAGGACTATGGCGAAAATCCCCACCCCCTGAACATGATTGATGAATTTGGCTTCGATTACGGCGGCTTGATGGACCAGAAAGCCGCGGAGATTCTGCGCCAGGCCAAGCTGAAGAAGCCGGAACTGTCCCTGGCCGTGTGGCAGATGCGCGGACCCATTCCGCAGGTGCTGGCAGACACTTACCGCGATGTGGCGGACCTCGTCATGTTTGAAAGCTACGTCAACAACCAGCAACGATATTGGTGGATTGCCACGCAGGTGTGGTCAGCGCGGAGGTATGGCCTGCTGCCCAAGACCATCGTCGTGCTGGGTGTGGGTAAGGGCGGTAATCCCGGCGAAGACTGGGCGGAAACAAAAGAGGAACTTGAACAGCAGATCCGCTTCGTGCGCATGATTGCCCCTGAATCACCGGGGATTGGATTTTACTCCGGCACGCCGGAGCTTCTCTCAACCGCCGACGCCCTGTGCACGCATTACTTTCATCTTCCCACCAATGGCTCCGGGCTGCCGCCGGAAGTTCGCGAACTTGGGAGGACATTTACAAACCGTCATGAGAAGGCCACTCTGGTGGCGTCTCCCAGCTTTGTTGAACCCAACTACAAGGAGGATGGAAACGGTCTGGGTGAACCCATGCTGATGCGGGCCTACCTGATCAACCTTGGCGATACGGACGCAACCAACGTCAAGGTTCGATTGCGCAATCTGCCGGACCTGGGCGGGAATGTGTTTGCGGAAGGCGTGGTTCCGCTCATCCCCGCGCGGGGTGAAACGGTGGCGGTGCTGCGCGTTAAGGACCTTTGGCGCGAGTGGGTGGGGCGATGGATTATGGAGATCGATGCTCCCGGCTGCGACGTCCACATCTACAAACCCTGATTCCACAACAAATTGATTTGAACCGCGCCGCAAGTTGGCGTATTTTCTTGACGCAGCCCGAGGGCGGAAGCTGGCGGCGATAAAATGTCGCGTGGCAAAACCCGCTGCCAATTGATTCGAAGGAGTTATTTTTCATGAGACCACCAAAGATGTCGAGGCGCGATCACCTGCGTCTGATGGGTACCGGAGCCACCGCCTTGGCGGGAACAGCGGCGGGTATGATGCCCTGGGGAAAAGGTGCATTGTTGGGCGCGGCCCCGGCCGACGCAGCCAAAGAGAGTCCGGAGCAGATTGCTGACCGCGCGCGCCGGATGAAGTGGTGGCACGAAGCCAGATTCGGAATGTTCATTCACTTCGGCCTCTATTCGCTCATCGGACAGCATGAATGGGCCATGGAGATTGAAGGCATCCCCGTGGCTCAGTACGAGTTATTGGCGAAGCACTTCAACCCCCGGCCTCATGCTGCGCGCGAGTGGGCAAAGCTCGCAAAACGCGCCGGGCAAAAATACATGGTGATGACCACCAAGCACCACGAGGGCTTTTGCAATTTTGAATCGAAACTCACCAACTATTGCGCCCCCAAACAGGCCTGTGGCCGCGACCTGGTGGCGGAATACGTGGAAGCGGCGCGCGCTGAGGGCCTGCGCGTGGGCTTCTATTATTCCCTGATGGATTGGCACCACCCGGATGGCGCCCGCTGCCTGACGGATGAGGCCGCGCGCGTGCGCTTTGTGGAATACACGCATGGATTGATCCGCGAAATCCTGACCCAGTATGGAAAGATCGATGTCCTCTGGTATGACGTCGATTGGCCGCTCAGCGCTGAGCAGTGGGAATCCGAAAAAATGAACAAGATGGTGTTTGAGCTTCAACCGGACATTATCGTCAACAACCGCAACGGCCTTCCGGGCGATTACGCGACGCCGGAGCAGCACATCGACCCCGCCAAGGACGGCCGGGCCTGGGAAACCTGCATGACCCTAAACGAAAGCTGGGGATACCACAAGGCTGACAACGATTGGAAATCACCGGAAACGATTGTGCGCAATCTCGTGACCTGCGCGCACGACACTGGAAACTACCTCTTGAACATTGGCCCCAAGCCCGATGGGTCGATTCCCGAAGAATCGGTTCGCGTCCTATCGGAGGTTGGCGAGTGGCTGGATAAGAATGGTCCGTCGATTTACGCGACGGACGTTTGCGATTCCAAAGAGCACATCTACGCAAATTATACGCGCCGGGGTAAGACCCTTTACATGCATGTGTACCACTGGCCGGGCGAGACTCCGGCCGCGGAGTGGTTGGAGTTCTTCCGGCCGCAAAGCGCATTGGCCATCGGTGGCTTGCGCGCCAAGGTGCAATCAGCGCGGCTGTTCGCTTCCGGCAAGCCCGTGGCCTTTGAGCAGGGCGACCAGTATGTGAGATTCACCGGCTTGCCCATCGACGCGCCCGATAGCCCCGTCACCGTCATTGCCATCGAGTGCGACACGGAACCTGCGGTTGATCACAACGACGTCCGTAAGTTTCGCAAGCGTGGAGGAGTGGGGATTTAGCGAGGGCGGGGGCAAGAATAATGGGTGAAGGATGAAGGGCGAGAATTGGGCTGGGCCACCAAGTTGGCGCCGGCCCCGTCACCTTTCAGTCAGCACTCATCAGCGGGAATGGCGCAATCTTCGCGCAGAATGTATCAGCCTGAAGGCAGTTGTTTACTGATGACTGACGACTGAGAACTGATAACTGATGACTCTCGGGATCCTTCTCCATGCAGCTCCGAAATCGGAAACAAGTTGTCCTCCTGGTGTTTGTTCTCCTCGTCCTGGCCGGAGCCCGGCTTTGCCGCATGGGACGGGGATGGGCCGCTGTCGGGGCTCCGGCGCCTCTTGCCGACCTTGGGATCCCCGCGCTTCAGGAGAGCTTTCGGAACCCTCCCGAGGACGCAAAGATCATGGTTCGCTGGTGGTGGTTTGGACCGGCGGTTACAACGGATGAACTAGACCGCGAATTGCACTCGATGAAAGACGCGGGGATCGGCGGCGTTGAAGTTCAACCTGTTTATCCCCTCGCGCTCGATGATCCCGCCAAAGGCCTGGTCAACCTTCAATACCTCTCTCCGGAGTTTCTGGCCGCGGTCAGTTCCACGGCGCGCACAGCGCAATCGCTTGGCATGCGCATGGATATGACCATGGGCAGCGGCTGGCCTTTTGGTGGTTCGCACATCACGCCGGAACTCGCTGCCCGGAATCTCCAGTGCCTGCGCATTCCCATCACGGCGGGTGCGCAAACGATTGCCGCTCCAGCACTGCAACCAGGCCAGCGATTTCTTGCGGCGTTTGTGGCTTCTGGCGACCCAAAACACTTCGACGCAAGCTCTGCTCACCAGATCATGCCGAAGGCGGACGGAAGTTTCCCTCTTCCCTTATCTGCCAGCGGTCCGCGTGTGTTGCTGTTTTTCATCGCGGGATTGACGGGGCAGCAGGTGAAGCGCGCCGCGCAGGGAGCGGAAGGAAATGTTCTCAACCATTACAGCCTTGAGGCGGCGGAGAAACACTTTGAGGTCGTCGGAGCGCCTCTCGTTGCCGCCGGTGATGGAAAGATCCGCGCCATGTTTTGTGACAGCCTGGAGGTTGTGGGTTCCGACTGGACGGGGAATTTCCTGAAGGAATTCCAAGCCCGCCGCGGATACGATTTGACGCCCCATCTGCCCGCGCTGTTTGATGAAGCCTCACCACAGGCCGCAGCTGTGCGACATGACTGGGGCCAAACGCTTACGGAACTATTGAACCAGAATTTCCTTCAGCCTTACCAAGCGTGGTGCCGCGCGCATCATGTGCTGGCTCGGGTGCAGGCTTACGGAGAGCCGCCCGCGCAGCTTTGCAGTTATCGCTACGTGGACCTCCCCGAAGGCGAGCAGGGCGATGAGGCGGGCCACTGGAACCACTTCACCGCGTCGCGCTGGGCTTCTTCAGCGGGGCATCTTTACGGTGCGCCGGAAATTTCCGCCGAGGCGTGGACTTGGATTCACTGGCTTCCCTTCCGCGCCACGCCGCTCGATTTCAAGGCCACTGCCGATGAATATTTTCTCGAGGGCATAAATCAGTTTGTCGCGCATGGATATCCCTATTCGCCGCCGTCCGAGCCGGATCCCGGTTGGCACTTTTATGCGGCAGGGGCTTTGGGGCCGCATAATCCCTGGTGGTTTGCCATGCCGGACCTCGCCGCATATTTGCAGCGCGGCAGTTTCATGTTGCGGCAGGGACGGCCGGCCAACGACATTGCGGTCTACCTGCCCACAGACGATGCGTGGGCGCACCTGACTCCCGGCCATGTGAATCTGTGGGACGCCATCTGGCGGCAACTGGGCCCGGACCTTCTGCCCACCATTCTGGAGGCGGGATACAATTTGGATTTTATCGATGACGATACGTTGGCGCATCAGGGGCACGTGCATGATGGCAAGCTGACCTTTGCCAACCAGGATTTTTCCGTCGTCATTCTGCCGGGAATCGAACGCATTCCCCCCGCCACATTGGCCAAGCTGGGTGAGTTTGCCCGCAGTGGCGGAACTTTGATTGCCACTGGCCGCCTGCCTTCTCTTGCACCTGGATATTTGCATCAGGATTCCGAAAGTGCAAAAGTGCGCCGCAATTCGAAAGAAATTTTTTCCGGTCCCCAGGCGGTAGGGCGCCTTGTTCCCATTGTGGCCAGTCCGTTACAGACCGAATTAAACAAGGATTTCCCACCCGACCTGGCGCTCTCTCCCCGAACGCGTGATGTCGGTTTTGTCCATCGGCGGACGGACACTTCGGACATTTTCTTTATCGCCAACACCTCCAACCAGCGGTTTGAAGGCACCGCCACGTTTCGCATCAAGGGGAAGAACGCTGAATGGTGGGATCTTTACACCGGCGAGGTGACGGAAGCGCTGCCGGCCTCCGAGGGCAACGCGGTTCTGAAGCTTGACCTTGAGCCTTACGGTTCGCGCCTGGTGGTTTTCAGCAACCGGCGACCCGCGCCGGGCGGCGAGCCCAAGCGGCCAGCGCACCTGCCCGTGACGCTTGACGTCAGCCGCGGTTGGAACGTCACCTTTGAGAGTACGGGACAAAGTGTCTACATGGACGCCCTGCGTTCTTGGACGGACCTTCCCGGCATGCAATACTTTTCCGGCCGGGCCACTTACCAGAAGAGATTCATGATCCCGGTGGGCTATCTTTGGCCCGGCGTGCGGGTTGAGCTGAACCTGGGCGAGGGCACGCCCCTCCCGGTTGAGCAGAACGCCTACTTTCAGGCGTGGCTTGACGGCCCTGTGCGCGAGGCGGCGGAGGTCTACGTGAACGGCCAGCGCGCGGGCATCATCTGGCATCCGCCCTATGAGCTGGACATTGGTCCCTTCATTCACGCAGGTGAAAATGACTTGCGAATTTCCGTGGGCAATCTCGCGGTGAATGAAATGGCAGGCAGCCCTTTGCCGGACCGCACCGCCCTGATCGCCCGGTTTGGCGAGAGGTTCCAGGACCAGGGCAACAATCTGGTGAAAGCCATACCTTCAGGGTTGATGGGCCCGATCCGCCTGATTGCACGACCCCGGATGGCGACGATCCCCGCCACCCCCTGACCTGGCGGAGGGCTCCATGCGGAGGCCGTGGCGCAGTTTGAAAAGGTAGCGGCGAGTTTACCTCGTCACGGGGCGGCGTCTTGATAGGATCGGGATAAATTCCGCCGCCGCTGCAACAACCCGCATTGCCCCGCGCGCACCGTTTTTTGACGGGCATCCGCACTTATCTCTTATAATGAATAATTGGGCCCCCACTCCATTTGTTGCGAGGTTGCATGGTAGCGTGGACGCTGGTTTTTCATCTGATTGGCCTGGTCTTCTGGCTGGGAAGCCTGCTGGTGGTGACGCACATTCTGGCGCTTCACACGCAGGAGGAGTCTACCGAGGCACGCGAGGCGCTTGGCCGCCTGGAATCAAAGCTTCTGCGGGCACTGGCGCACCCCGGAGCCGCCATCATGGTGATTACGGGATTCATCCTGGTGGGCCACGACCCCAACCTGATGCGGCAACCCTGGCTGCATGCCAAGCTGTTGCTGGTGGTCGTTCTGATCGCGCTCGATCTGCGAGTCACGTTCCGGGCCAAGGCGTTTCAGGAAGGAACCATTGAGATGACCCGCGGTGAGTGCATGGGCTTGCACGGCGCCATCGCCCTGGTGTTCACGCTCATCCTGATTCTGGTGCTGGTACGGCCGTTCGGGCCACCGCGGCACCAAGCGGAGTTGGGGGGAGTAGGCAGAGCGGGGAAAACGGAAAGCGGCAGGCAGAAGGCCGAAGTCATTAGGCAGAAAGCACAAGGCAGTCGGCAGTTGGCAATCGGCAGCGTGCAATTGGGGTGACTCCCCATTTGGACCGTCTGGTTCTTTTGGATTTCCTCTCTGTGATTCTCAGCGCCTCTGTGCCTCTGCGGTTAAATGATTTCCGGGAAAGCTCGTCACGGCATTTTAGAAGTCAGTTCTTAATATCAGACATCCAAGGAGGATCGATTGGCGAAAATTACCATCAACAATAACGGTTCGATCAAGATCGAGGGCGAGTTTACCATCTGCGACCCGGCGGGGAATGCGTTTGACCTGTCAGGCCGGACGGCGATTGGTCTTTGCCGCTGTGGGCATTCGGAGAACAAGCCCTTCTGCGACGGCGCCCACCGCAAGGCCAGCTTTCAGTCTGAAGTGGTGGCCCGCACGTTGCCACCACCCGCTCCCAAGCCCGCACAATAAGCGCGGTTTGATGCAGCGCGGCCTATAAGCCGCGCTGCGTTTGCCTGTTACCACCCCCGTCGCTTTCGCTCCGCCCCCTCCTGAATCAGGAGGGGAGCTTTTGCCTTTTCCGGGGTGGTTGGTTCCCACCGCAACGAGACCATTCCCTTGTCGATTTTGGATTCGAAAGGACCACAAGGGATATGCAGACATCCTGAAGCATCTGGGCGGGCTGAAGCCAGGCGAGTTTAAACCAGGGCCTCCTTGGCCCGATCAACCGTAAAGCAATCCGATTGACGGCGAGATTTTGGGACGCCAACTTCAACCAGATTTGGATTTCGCCTTGCGGCTGGAGTTGGTAAGGGAAAGGTACCGAGAACGGTCAAGATGCCTTAAGAAAATCAGGAACTGACGTGAACTTCCCGGGATCGAAGATGAAGTTGTGGGCCGCAGCCCTGGTTCTGGTCTGGGGAGCACTACTGGTGCGCGATGTCAGCCTCCTGGTTACCTCCGCGAAAGAGTCGGCCGAAATCCGGGCGGAAATGATTGGGCAGAATAGCGCGATTGCGCTCTCGCTCAACCAAGCGGGCAGGGCTGTGGACCTGCTTCAGAATCTCAAGGCTCAACCCTCGGTAAGGGCGGCGTGCCTCTATTCCGCTGAAGGCGATGTTTTTGCCGACTACGCCCGCGGCGGCGCCCACCGGACGTTCGCCCCAACGCTCAGGGGACCGGACCGGATCGCGTTTGAAGGCGATCACCTCGTTGTGTTCCACGCCGTCATGATGGATGGGAAGTTCCTCGGAACAGTCTTTCTTGAGTCCGACTTGAGTGAGTTTCGCGTCGAAGTGGCCAAGTCCGTGGTGCTATTCATCCTCGTTCTCGCGCTTTCGGCCGCCATTTTTTACTTCGGTTTGAGACGGCAAACGCCAATTCCCGACTCGACCGTCCACGTCGTGCAAACCACGAAAGAGGTTCAAACTCTAAAGGACGATGCCGACCGAGCCCAGCGGGAAAGTGCGGACCGGTTCCAGCTTCTGTTTACCAAGAGCCCTCTGCCGGCGTGGCTCTACGACCTGGAAACGTATCAATTTCTGGAGGTGAATGAGGCCGCGGTAAATCACTACGGCTACTCTCACGAAGAGTTTCTGAAAATGCGGATTATTGACATCCGGCCGCCCGAAGAGCGGGCCAGGCACCTGGAGGCCTTAAAAACCGCGGGGTTTGCCACCGGCTATGTGGGTGAGTGGCGACATCAGCTCAAGGATGGCCGGATCATCGATGTTGATGTGACCCGGCACCCACTGGATTTGAACGGGCGAACGGTGGCCCTTGCCGTCCTGCAGGACGTCACTGAGCGCAAGGAGGTGGCAGCAGCTCTTGAGAAGGCAAAGGAAGCCGCCGAGGAAGCCAACCGCGCCAAGAGCGAGTTCCTGGCCAATATGAGCCATGAGATCCGTACACCCATGAACGGCGTTCTCGGCATGACGGATCTGCTTCTGGACACTGAACTCAATCCGGAACAGCTCGAATACGCCAGCCTCGCCAAGTCATCGGCCGAGTCACTGCTCACCATCATCAACGACATCCTCGACTTCTCCAAGATCGAAGCAGGCAGGCTGGAGCTGGAATCCATTCAGTTCAACCTGCGAGAGAGCCTGGCGCCCACCTTCAAGACGTTAGCCATCCGAGCCCACCAAAAGGGCTTGGAGCTGACTTGCGATATCCACCCGGAGGTGCCGGAGCAATTGGTTGGCGACTCCGGCCGCTTGAAACAAGTCATCATCAATCTGGTTGGCAACGCCGTTAAGTTCACTGAGGAGGGCGAAGTGGGACTTCGGGTTTCGATGGATTCGAACGCGCCGGATGGGCTCCGTCTTCACTTTGTAGTAAGCGATACCGGCATCGGCATTGCTGCGGAAAAGCAGAAGGCAATCTTCGAGGCTTTCTCCCAGGCGGATGGTTCTATTGCGCGCAGATTTGGGGGAACGGGACTGGGACTGACCATCTGCTCGCGAATGGTGGAGATGATGGGCGGCAAGATCTGGGTGGAGAGCGCTGTGGGGCATGGCAGCGCCTTTCACTTCACCGCCAGTCTTGGCGTGGGCAAGGATGTTACTAAAACTCCACTTCTGAACGCTCCAGGGCGGGAGCAAGAACCGGAGGGTGTGGCTGCGCGCCGCACCGTCCCGGAAGGGAGGAAGTTGCGCCTTCTGCTGGTGGAGGACGATGCCGTTAACCAGCGGCTCGCCCAGGCCCTGCTGGAGAAGAAAGGCCACCGCGTGACGATCGCCGGAAATGGGCGGGAAGCCCTTGCCGCCCTCGACAGGGAGAAATTCGACGCGGTGTTGATGGATGTGCAAATGCCCGAGATGGATGGGTTTGAGGCCACAGCCGCTATTCGAGCCCGGGAACGCGATACCGGCCGGCACCTGCCGATCATTGCCATGACGGCATACACCATGGCGGGTGACCGGGAGCGTTGCCTGAAAGCGGGGATGGATAGCTATATCTCAAAGCCTCTGAATTTCCAGGAGTTGATGGATCAGTTGCAGCGGTTCTCCACGGCCGATCAGTAAGACGTAACTCCCGCCTAAACGATAGCTGGACCAGACCTGGGTGGTGCACCATCCTTTTGAAGAATGTTATCCTGAACGCGGATTTCCCGACTTACATCGTGGAGAAAATGTAATGAAGTTTCGCTTTCTATTGGCATCACGGTTATTCCTTCTCTGCCTGTCATCCTTTTGGATTGGCAATGCGCACTCCCAGAGCGTTCCACCTTTGACTCCGCTCAAGAGTCTGCATCTGGTGGATTTTCACATCCGCGACCCGTGGATACTGGCCAACGCCCCAAGCCGCACGTACTATCTTTACGCAACGAATTCCGACCCGGTGACGGGCGTCCATCGCGCAGGAGTGATGGTGTATAAGAGCAAGGATTTGCGGAGCTGGCATGGGCCGTCCGTGGTCTTCACTCTTCCTGATGGAACCTGGGCGAACCCACAGGAAGAGGCATGGGCGCCGGAAGTTCATGCTTATCACGGGAAATTCTATCTGTTTGTAACGCTCCACAACTCCGCCAAAATCATTGCCGCGCAGCCCGCCGTGAGGCGCACAAACACCATGCGGGGGACCACAATCGCGGTGAGCGACTCCCCGGAAGGTCCATTCACGCTGGTCAAGACCGATGGTCCCATTCCACCCGCCAACTTCATGACGCTGGATGGCACGCTTTATCAGGATGGCGCGGGAAAGCCTTGGATGGTGTACGCCCACGAGTGGGCGCAGAAGATTGATGGAACCATCGAAGCCCTGCCGCTTGAAGCGGATCTCTCAGGCGCGGCGGGTCCACCCATCTTTCTCTTCAAGGGGTCCGATGCGCCGTGGCTGGATGCGTATCTCCAGGCTGATCAACGGGAGCTTTCCTACGTCACTGACGGCCCGGAACTTTTTCGCAGCAAGGACGGCCACCTGTTGATGCTCTGGGCCTCCTTTGGGCCCGGCGGGTATATTGAAACCGTCGCCCGCTCGAAATCCGGAGAGTTGCCTGGACCGTGGGAACAGCTTCCGCCACTTCTGCAAGTGGACGGCGGGCACGGAATGCTGTTCCGCTCCTTTGAGGGTCAGTTGATGCTGGTGTTGCATCGGACGAATACCGATCCTTATGCAAAAATCTACGAAATTGAAGACGATGGGGATCACCTTGTGGTGTTGCGGGAACGCGTGGACCTTGATGGAGTGCGGTAGGAATTGCCTCTGCACTGTCTTTCGCGTGCCTTGAATTCAGAAATGCCCGGGTGTATATTTCGGGTTGGGTAAAACCTTAAAACTAAAAATCTGGAGAGCAATCCAAAGGGGAGCGAACTGTGACCAACCTGAGTGATGCTGGCCAGTTTCTGTTCGCGACCCGGCTGAGAGCAGCGCTTGCTCTCTGCCTGCTGCTGGCGCCACTCGCGAGCGGCCGGGCAGCCGCGGCGCAGAACCCGGCGGGCGGCGCCAATCCGGTTGACGGGCAGGGCCCAGGCCCGGGTGAGATCCGCCTTGGCATGTCAGCGGACTTTACGGCGGGGGCGCGGGCACTGGGGATCGAACTCTATCGCGGCGCCATTGCCTACCTGCTGGGGGTAAATCAGGAAGCGGGCGTCAACGGCCGGAAGATCGCGATCAAAGCCTATGACGACCAGTACAATCCTGACCAAACCATCCGCAACACGCTCACGCTGATGAATGAGGACGATGTGTTCGCCCTCTTCGGCTACGTGGGAACGCCGACGATGAACCGCACGCTGCCCCTGCTGCGCATGCACCAAGATAAGGAGTTTCTGTTACTCTTCCCCTTTACCGGGGCGGACACCAATCGCATTCCCCCCTACGATCAGTTTTCCTTCAACCTGCGCGCCTCCTATGACCAGGAAGCGGCGGGACTGGTTGACCATTTCCTCAGCATCCATCGAACGCGGATTGCGGTCTATTACCAGAGCGATGCCTATGGCCGCGCGGGGTGGGCCGCGGTGCGCAGCGCATTGGCCAAGCACGGTCTGGAGATCGCCGGGGAAGCCACCTATCGGCGCGGTACACCCTTTGACCAGAGCTACGACCCGCAGGTCAAGATCATGCAACGGGTGCATCCCGACGCCGTCATCTGCATCGGCACCTATCCCGCCGCGGCGGGGTTCATTCGCGACATGCGATCAAGAGGCGTAGACAGCCCCATCGCGACCATCTCATTTGTGGGCAGCGAAGCGATGCTCGGGCTGCTTTCCGCCGCCGGCAAGGCAGCGAACCGGGACTACACCTCGCGCCTGGTGAGTTCGGAGGTGGTGCCGAGCTATTACGATGATTCCATTCCGGCGGCGCGCGAGTATCGCGAGGCCATGGACCGTTACCGCCGTCACTTGATGCCCGCAAACGCCTTGGTCTATCCGGACGGGGAAACTCCGGCAAACGAATACACTCCACTGCCTTACAGCTTCACCAGCCTGGAAGGCTTTCTTGATGCAAAGTTGTTGGTCATGATCTTGCGGCGAATGGGCTCCGCACCCAAGCGCGCCGACCTTGAGAGAACAGTGATGGGCCTGGGAGATTTCGATCTCGGCATGGGGCAGACCCTGTCCTTCGGCGGGAGCAACAATCGACGGCAGGCATCTGACCAGATTTACTACACTGTAGCCAAAGGCGGGCGCTTCATTCCGCTCCGCGAGAGCGAGTGGGAGGCATGGGCAAAATGAGGATCGCGCGCTTTTATCAGAAGACCCTTTTCGGAATGTTTGCCCTCATGGGCGTCATTGTGGCGTCAACCTCCGCCCTCTATGTTTACACGGTCAGCCGCCAACTGAATGACGATTTACAAAAGAACAGCCGGGCCATCGCGCGCAGCATCGCGGATTCGAATGTCGATCTGATCGTCAATCGCAACTATTCCGCGTTGCAATCCATCATTGACCAGTATGTGCAAATTCCCGGCATCTCCTATGTCTTTGTCGTGGACGATCACGGTGAGATTATCGCGCACACCTTCGTTCCGGGCGTGCCTGACCAGATTGCCGCTGATTACCGGGGCGGCCGCGACGTTTACGAGCGGGATCTTCCCGGCATGGGGCGCTACACGGAGGTGACGGCGGGCATCCTGGCGGGCGAAGCGGGAAGCGTGCATGTGGGTGTGGACAAAGGTTACATCTCCCTTCAGGTGCAGACGGCCATTGGCAAGCAGGTTTATCTGCTGACCATCATTTTCGTCATCAGTATTCTGGTGACGTATGGATTGATGTATCAGGTCTCGCGTCCGCTCCATCACCTGAGGAACCATGCCTGGCATGCATTTTCCGAAGGAGAACATGGAGAGCCACCGACGCCTTCCGAAACCAAGGGCCTGCTCTCTCGTACGGATGAAGTGGGAGAATTGGGCAGGATTGTTCGTTCAGCAACGTGGCGGGACCTATGAGGATTCACGCAACCGGCCAAGGCCCCAACCGGTGGCTTATCGCCATCATGTGCGCCTTGCTTGAGCTTTGCCTTGGTTCTGTGTATGCGTGGAGTTATTTTCAGCCGCTGTTGGTGGAGGAATACCGCTGGAGCAACACCCAGGCATCGTGGGCCTTCTGCCTGAATATCTTCTTCGTTGGCGTGGCGGCGGCCTGGGGCGGAATGAACCTGGCGCGAATAGGCCCCCAAAAGCTGGCCGTCACCGGTGCGCTGCTGCTTGCCGGCGGTTACGAATTGGCAGCCCTGGCCCTGGCCATGAAGAGTCTCACGGTCTTATACGTGGGATACGGCGCGGTGGGAGGATTCGGCGTCGGCATGGCCTATGTGACACCCGTGGCCACCGCCACCAAGTGGTTTCCTGACAAGAAGGGGCTGATGGCCGGGATGGTGGTGATGGGATTTGGCCTCGGCGGCTTCGTGGTCAGCATCATCCTTGCGCCGATCCTGATGCGCTCCCTGCATGCAAACCTGATCTGGGTGTTCGCCGCGATTGGCGCCATCCTGGGCTCGGTGGCACTGGGTACGACGATTGTGATCAAGAATCCCCCCGCGGGATATCTGCCCGCGGGGTATACGCCACCGGAATCAGGATCCAGCCGCGCCAGCGATCCTTACGCCCAGGCGATGGAAACGTTCGACCCTCCCCTCAAGGAGTTCGCCCTGACGGGGCAATTTGCCCTTATCTGGTTCATGTTCTTTCTCAACATCACCGCCGGGATTTCCATCATTAGTTTGCAATCGCCTCTCTATCAGGATATCTGGAAGCTTGACCACCCGATGCTGGAGCGCTCAGTGCTTGCCGGCTATGGCGCCGCACTGATTGCTGTCAGCTCGCTGTTCAACGGCTTCGGCCGCATCTTCTGGGGCGCCGTCTCGGAGCGGCTGGGGCGCATCAATACCTTCCGCCTTCTGCTCGCCTCGCAAATGATTGTATTCGGCATCCTGATGACCGAGCACAATCCCTGGATCTTCGCCATTCTGATCTGCTATGTGCTCGGCTGCTTCGGCGGGGGATTTGCGGTGATGCCCTCGCTCGTAATCGACATTTATGGGCAAAAACGCATGTCGTGGCTCTTCGGTGTCCTGCTGAGTGCGTGGGCTTGCGCCGGCATCCTCGGACCACTGGCGGTTGCACACTTGAAGGACATCTATCCTGACCGGGCCATTGTCTACTCCTTCCTGCTGGGCATCCATGTGCTTGGAGTTGGCTTCATCGTGAGCTTCCTGATCAATGATGAGCGCTTCGTCCCACGCCGGATTCTCTTTCAGGTGCTCGCCATGGCGCCGCCCACCCGTTCAAGCTTGGATCACTCCTCAAACTAACCCGCGCACCGGGTTCAGCAACATCGGACAGTCTTGCTGAAGGCGCTTCAGCCCTCCTCCCGTTGACTTGGATGGGGGCGTATGTTACTTTTAGCGGTCAGTCCACACCACCCAGGGGCAGTTGGAGCATATCGATGGCTTTTCATAAGGCCAGGGCGCTGCAAGAGGCTGAGAAGTCTGTAGCTCAAGGGAAGACTGCTCAAGCCATCAGGCAATATCAAGACATCCTTGATAATGACCCGTCCGACGTGTCTCTGCTCAACACGGTTGGCGACCTCTACATTCGCGACAAGAACATCACCGAGGGATTAAGGCAATTCCACAAGCTGGCGGAAGCCTATGTGCGCGAAGGTTTTAACGTCAAGGCCATCGCCATTTACCGCAAGATTTCCAAGGTTGATCCCAATTCAATTGATACCTTGCTGAAGCTAGCGGATCTCTATCAGCTTCAGGGATTGAGCCGGGAAGCGCGCGAACAGTACCTGCAGGCGGTGGAATTCTTCAAGAAGCGGACCCAGTTGGATCGGGTTCTGGAAGTTCTGCAAAAACTGGTGCAGCTCGACCCGGAGAGCATTACCTTCCGCACCCGCCTGGCGACGGAAAGCGAGTCGGCGGGGAAGAAGGAGGAAGCTGCGGCCGCCTATCTGGAATCGGCGGAGATCTCCCTGCGCCGGGATGACCAGGCTGGCGCCGAACCCAACCTAAAGAAGGCGGCGGAACTGGATCCGAAAAACGCCAAGATCCAGATTCTGCTTGCACGCCTGGCGGTGGCGCGCTATCAACCGGAGGAAGCCGAGAGGATCATCACCGCCTCTCCGGAGTTGCAGGCGGACCCCGCAGGCAAGAAAATCCTGCTGGATGCTTACATTGCCAACCGCAAACTTCCTGAGGCAGCGAAGCTGGTGCTGGATGTTTTTCACGCCAATCCCTCTGATTTCACGCCGATTTCCACCGTTTCCGGATTGCTGGTGGAAAAAGGGGAATTTGACGGCGCCTACAAGATGCTGGCCAGCGTGGCGGACTCGCAGATCAACCAGAACCATGCCGCGCCGCTTCTGGAATCCCTCCGCCGCATCTGGACCAAGGCGCCCAGTCACATTCCCACGCTGGAATTGATCCACATGGTCTGCGAAAAGACCGCGGATGAATTGACCTTGCCGGAAGTTCTGGAAGCGCTGGGCCGCGCCCACGAGCAGGCCGGCGACTTGGAGAAGGCCGAGGGCGCCTATCAGAAGCTGACGGAGCGCGAACCGGAAAATGAGACTTTCCGCGGATACCTGAATGCCGTTCGGCAAAAATTGGGCAGGGATATTGGCCCGGCGGATTTCTCCTCCGCCCAGATGGCGATGGCGGTGGAAGAAGAGGCCCTGACGCCGGAACCCGAAGTGATTGACGCGGACCAGGAGATGATGGTGAAGGAGGCCCTCGAGAACAGCGACCTGTTTTCGCGGTATAACCTCACCGAAAAGGCCATCGCTGAACTGGAAAAGGTCTTGCAGATCTACCCCGACCAGATCGAGGTCCACCGCCGCATCCTGGAAATTTCACGCAAGGGTTTTCCCGCGCGTGGAGCCGCCGCCGCCGCGCAACTCTCCCGCATCTATAACGAGCGCGGCGACACAGAGATGGCCAACAAGTACCACGCCATCGCCACGGCCAAAGGGGCCATGCCGGACCTTCCCCTGCCTGCATCCCCGGTCAGCAAAAAGGTGGAAGTGCCCGCGCCGCCGCCACCCCCGCCCCCGGCACCCGTTCAGGCCGCTCCATCCGCTCCCGTGGCGGAAGCCGTCAACGAATTCCCAATCAACGCGGTCGTACCCCAGGACCCGGCTGCTGCGCCTGTGGCTCCACCCCCGGCGGAATTTTCCTTTGAACCTCCCCCGCCTGCGGCTCCCGCGATCGAGCCCCCGGCTGCGCCGCCCGCCCCCCTGGTACTGAATGAGCAGACCATGGAACTGGATCTCTCTGGAGACCTGGAAGCCATGGCGGCGTTTGGCTTCGATTCACCTGCCGCCGCTGAACCGGAAGCCGTTGCGCCCCCACCGGTTGAAGAGCCGGTGCCGGCGGAAGCCCCCCCACCGGTGGAAGTCCCCGCACCTGTGGAAGAATTTGCACTTCCTCCCATTGAGGAGGAGTCGGCTCCTCCCGTTGAAGCGGCGCTTCCCGAACCTCCCGCGGAGCCGCAGCCTGAATTTGAGCAGGAAGCGATTCCGGTTGACCTTGAGGACAGCAGGATTGAAGTTGAGTTCTATCTCGAAAACGGTTTTGTGGATGAAGCCCGACAAACCGTGGCCAAGCTGGAAGAAAAATACCCCGGCAGCCCCTATGTGGAGGAGCTTCGGCAAAAACTGGACGCGCACATCAGCCAGGCTCCTCCACCGGAAACTCTGGAGGCCTTCACTCCACCCGATGGGCCGCCCGAAACGGAAACCGAATTCCACCTGGAAGAGCAGGCCCCCGCGCCTGAACCGCCCCAGGAAGTTGCCGCTGCGGATCTGCCTGTTCCTGAGCAGGCGGCGGAAACCTCGATTGGGGAAGATTGGGCGCTTCCCTCCGACTATGCGGAGAGTGCGCAGATCGAACTGGTGGAGGATACCGTTGCTCCGCCTGCCGTGACGGAGCCCGAGCCGGAAATTGCCAATATTGTGCCCGCCCCTGAGCCCGCCCCAGAGCCAGAGCCTGAGCCCGTTGCGGTTGCGGCCACCCCCCCAGTGGAAGAAATTCCTGCGGCGGCTCCCCCTGCGGAAGTAGCTCCTGAAGTTCCAACCCCGGTGGCAGAAGTGGCGCCACCTGCTCCAGCACCACCGGAGCCGGTAAAAGAGCCAGTGGTGGAAGTTCAAGCCGCGGCTGCAAGCGGCAGCAGCGACCTGTTTGGCGATCTGGCTGGCGATTTGGCTTCATCACTTGATGGATTAGCTGCCGCCGCCCCACCTGCGCCCGCAGCGCCCAGTGCTCCCGCCGTGGAGGCGGCCACTCCAACCGCCAGGCCTTTCCAGGGTGCATCGCAACTCAGCGGATTGCTGGCCGATATGGAAGATTCCGCGGCCGCCAACCGCGACGATCCCGAAACGCATTACAACCTGGGCGTGGCCTTCCGTGAGATGGGCTTGCTGGACGAATCGATTGGCGAATTTCAAAAGGTGGTCAGGGGCGCGGGCAAGGGGAAATATCCGCCCAACTTCCTTCAGGCGTGCAGCTTACTGGCCATCTGCTTTATGGAAAAGAAGATGCCCGCTCTGGCCGTCAAGTGGTATAAGCGCGCTCTCGAAACACCAGACCTCGACGAAGAGGCCCTGATGGCACTAGAATATGATCTGGGCGTGGCGTACGAGCAAGCTGGCGATTCACGCAGCGCATTGGAAAGATTTACGGAAGTCTATAGCCAGAACATCGACTTTCGAGATGTAGCGGAAAAGATCCGCGAACTCCAGCAGAAAGCCTGATAGACAATCCCGCCGCAACCGCGGGGGTAACCCCTATCGTCTTACCCTGAGACCGCAATCCCGGATCGACTAAATAAATGAGTCGCCTTTTAACGATCGTGTACATCGTCTTCTGCTTTGAAATGGGCGTATTTCTGTTTGTGTTTCCGTGGATTTCGCTCTGGTCAAGAAATTACTTTGTCGGGCACTTCCCCTTCTTTGCCACCATCGTCCACAACTACTTTCTGCGCGGCGCCGTCTCCGGCCTCGGACTGGCAGACGTCTGGCTGGCCTTCTTTGAGGTCTACCGCTACAGGGCTGAGTTGGGGTTTGTGAGCTCCAAGGTAGGCGGCAGGTCGTAGGTGGCAGGTGGGGATGCCCCAGCTACCACCTGCCGCCTGCAAGCCTGCGATGTCGATCATCCAACATGCTTCCAGCTTTTGCTCTCTTCTACATCACCGACCGAACCCGAATCAAAACCCCCACTCTTGACGCCGCCATCGCGCGCGCGATTGACGCGGGCGTGGATTGGGTGCAGATTCGCGAAAAGGATCTGCCGGCTCGCCAACTGCTTACCCTCACGGAAACCGCCGTTCAACACGCGCGACGCCAGCAGGGAAGCACCCGCATCATGGTGAATGACCGCCTGGATGTTGCGCTGGCCGTCGGCGCCCATGGAGTCCACCTGGGCAGGCGCTCAATGCCGGCGGAGCTGGTGCGAAAAGTGGCGCCGCCGGGATTCCTGGTGGGGGTCTCCTGCCATTCGCTTGAGGAAGCCCAGGCGGCAGAAGCAGCGGGTGCGGATTACATTCTATTGGGGCCGATTTTCCCCACGCCGTCGAAGCTTCAGTATGGCCCGCCCCTGGGACTGGCCAAGCTGCGCGAGGTGACCTTGCAAGTTTCCATCCCCGTCTTCGCGCTGGGAGGCATCACCGCAGACCGCGTTGCCGCCTGCCGCCAACACGGCGCCTCGGGAATTGCCGCCATCCGACTGTTTCAAGACGCGGACTCGATCCCAAACGTAGTGAAAGGCCTTCGCGCCCGGGCAGCCGGGTAGCCCTCGCCCAACACGCGCGGAGGCAAAAGCCGTCCAACCACCCTCAGGATCATCAACATCGTGGTCTTATAAAATTAAGTTGCTTTTTTTCAATAAGTTCTCGGGATATCCCGTCGTGGGTTCGTTCCTTTTTCCCTTTTTTGGGAGCAGGAGACAGGAGATAGAAGACAGAAGTCAGGAGTTGGGCCGACAATGCCGATCCGTATTCCATTCCCCCGCCCGTTTCCCTTCGCCGGGCACCCGACACCGTGCACTTGGCACCTGCTTTTGCCCGTTCCTTTGTTTTCATAAACATCGCCGGATGCACCTTCATTTTTTGAGAACAGGAGACTGGAGAAAGGAGGCAGAAGTCAGGAGCTGGGCCGGCAGTGCCGATCCGGATTCCATTCCCCCGCCCGTTCGCCGTTCGCCTGGCACCCGACACCGTGCACTTGGCACCTGCTTTTGCCCGTTCCTTTGTTTTCATAAACATCGCCGGATGCACCTTCATTTTTTGAAGCGGGACAAGGGGCACGGGGCACGGGACACGGGGGGCGAAGTCGAGAATTGGTTCCGTCCCCACTGGCCCCCACCCCGCCCGGATCTGGAATCATCAATGACAATTTTTCCGTCCCTTTGTTTTCATAAACATCGCCGGATGCACCTTCATTTTTTGAGAGCAGGAGACTGGAGAAAGGAGGCAGAAGTCAGGAGCCGGGGCGGCAGTGCCGATCCGGATTCCATTCCCCCGCCCGTTCGCCGTTCGCCTGGCACCCGACACCGTGCACTTGGCACCTGCTTTTGCCCGTTCCTTTGTTTTCATGAACATCGCCGGATGCACCTTCATTTTATGAAGCGGGACAAGGGACACGGGGGCGAAGTCGCGAATTGGTTTCGTCCCCACTCGCCCCCATCCCGCCCGGATCTGGAATCATCAATGACATTTTTTCCCATTCCTTTGTTTTCATCAACATCGCCGGATGCACCTTCATTTTTAAGAGCAGGAGACAGGAGAAAGGAGCCAGAAGTCAGAAGTTAGGGTCCTGACCCCACCTGCGCGCCGCGACTTCCAATCTCGCGCCCCACAGCCAACCCAAGGTCCTCCGTTCTCCCCGCCGGTCCGGGCATCCTTCAACTTCTCCGGGCGCCGCCGCAGGGTTGGGCTGTGCCACACAACCCCCTCTCTAAGACTACACTAGAGCCTAGCTTTTGTCAAGAGAATTCGTCCCCGTCCTCCTGGAAGCAGCAAGGGCGGGCAGCCCGGAGGTGCGCGCTTTCCTGCACGACTCCCGGGAGGGGAATAGGATCAGCTTCGCCGGAGGATTTACGCCATGGAACGAAAAGCCGCAGACTGGCGCGAACTGAGCGTGAGTCTGCGCTACAATGCTTCGATATTTCGACATTATTTTTGGTTTTGTTCATATTTTGGTAGTGTTCATTTATGGTGAACAGCAAGCGGTCAATGCAATCAATTGGAGGAAAAGTTAGCTGCTACATGCAATTTTGTTCACATTTTATACATGTTCATTTACAATGAACATGTAGCTAGGCTGAACCAGGCCATACAAATAAAAGAGGTTCGGCTGAGGCAATTAACAGATGCGGAACGACAACATGACACAAGCGAAAATAAAACAGCCCACTCGAGACGCAGAGCTATTAGAAAGGGCCGTTGAAACATTTTGCAAAACGACGGGACTAGAGCTCCGCCTCGAGCAGTTAGAGTTCATGACTCCACAGGGGCAACGAGTCGACGGCATCGTGCGGCTCACTGGTGCGGCCATCGAGAAGCAATTTGCGGTGGAGGTAAAGCGGCAGCTAAACCTCCACAACCTGGGTTTAGCGGCGGAGCAAGCGGCCCGTCTTCCGTTGCCAGGCCTTCTGGTCGCCGATTATGTGAACCCGAATATCGCCGAGCGATTGAAGCAAATGAATGTCTTCTTTCTAGACACAGTAGGAAATGCGTACTTGAATGTCCCTCCGTTTTTCATCTTCACTATAGGTCGAAAGCCGCCGCCCAAAGCTGACTACGAGCGGCCCACTCGGGCCTTTGGGCAGACCGGATTGAAGGTGATCTTTGCCTTGCTCTGTCGCCAGGATCTGGCCAATGCTCCATACCGAACCATCGCCGCCACAGCGAATGTTGCACTCGGTACCGTAGGATGGGTTCTCTATGATCTGAAGAAGCAAGGTCATCTCGTGAAAATAGGCCGGGGCGACCGGAGGCTGGCCCAAAAGCAGAGACTGCTCGATCGCTGGGTAGCGGCATACCCGGAACAATTGAGGCCTAAATTGGCGATCGGAAGGTACGTAGCCCCGAACCAGAAGTGGTGGGAGCAGGTGCACATCGAGCAGTTTCAGGGATACTGGGGGGGGGAAGTCGCCGCCGCACGACTAACTGGTTACCTAAAGCCGGAGCTTGCAACGGTGTACATCCGCGATACACCCGGGCGATTTCTCGCGGCAAACCGATTGCGTACAGATCCCGAAGGAAACGTCGAAGTACTGAAGGCTTTTTGGGATAAGTCCTGTGACTGGACCAATCCCGAGATTGTACATCCCGTGCTTGTGTACGCTGACCTTCTCGCAACAGGGGACACCCGCAATATTGAGACCGCAAGGCGGATATATGATGAGCAAATTGCTGGATTTGTCAGAGAAGCTTGATTCAACTTCCATCACGCTCTTTGAAACACTCAGCGAAGTGACCGGATCGCTCGGCATCCCGTTCTTTGTTATGGGCGCAACAGCAAGAGATATGATCTTTGAATTAGGTTACGGGCGGCCGAGCCGCCGGGCCACCTACGATAGAGATCTCGGCGTCTGCGTCGCCAGTTGGGCCGAGTTCGAGAATTTGAAAAAGCAAATTTTCACCAGCGGACATTTCAAACCGACCCATGATATTCACCGGATAAGGTACCGAGGAGATTTAGACGTTGACATCTTACCCTTCGGAGGGATCGCGGGCACTGGAGAAGAGATTTGCTGGCCACCCGATAAGGCTATTGTGATGAGTGTCGCCGGATTCGCGGAAGCATTTCGGGCTGCGCTTACAGTGAGGGTGAAAGCCATACCGCCGCTCGACGTCCTCGTAGCATCTCCTCCCGGGTTGGCAATCTTGAAGCTTATCTCGTGGTCGGATCGACCTCACGAAAGATCCCGCGATGCTCTTGACCTTGCCTATATCCTTGAAAACTACCTGGACGCTGGGAACAATGAACGACTTTACGAAGAACACATGGATCTGGTCGAGGTCGAGAGGTTTGATTACCTGGGGGCAGGAGCACGATTGCTGGGACGTGATCTGGCGAGAATCGGACAGCCGAAAACCATGCGGAGGATCGAAGAAATTCTTAAGCGCGAAATATCCGATGGAGGGCAGCATCTTCTTATTCAGGGTATGACACCGACCGGGACGCTGTTCGAAGGGGAACGGGAAGGTCGATCCGATGAGTTACTGGCTCTTTTGCAGCAGTTCAAGAAAGGTGTCGAGGACCGATAAACTGCAGTCCCCATTGCAAAACCTCCGGGCACGAAATCGCTGGGCCAGCGAACGAGAAGCCGGCTCTTCACTGCTCCCCCATGACGGCCTCTCCATCTGTTTGACCATTAAGTACGCTCCTTGTTATACTTAAAGATTGCATCTTGAACGCAGGAAGCCGTCTTACCCATGTCTGATCATATCCAGTTGACCTTTCCTGATGGAGCCTCGCGGGAATTTCCGGCGGGCGTGACCGCTCTCGACGTTGCCAAGTCGATTGGTCCGCGCCTGGCGTCGGAAGCTCTGGCGGCGAAGGCCGGCGACACGCTCATCGATCTCTCCACCAGACTGGAGGCGGACGGGCCCATTCAATTCATCATGCCCTCTTCGCCCGAGGCCCTGCAGATTTACCGGCACTCCACGGCGCACCTGCTGGCCGCCGCGGTCACGGAGCTTTTTCCGGACGCGCATCCCGGCATTGGCCCGGCCACGGACAGCGGCTTCTATTACGATTTCTACCGCGAAAAGCCCTTCACTGAGGAAGATCTGGCGAAGATTGAAGCCAAAATGCTGGAGCTCACCAAGGCCAATCTGCCCAATGAGCGCGTCTATTTTCCCAAAGAAGAAGGCCTGAAGCTTTTTGACCAGATGGGCGAATTCCTGAAGTGCCAGTTGATTGAGGAGAAGGCCGACCCGGTTTTTTCCGCCTATCGAACCGGCAAGTTTCTGGATTTCTGCCGCGGCCCGCACATTCCCTCCATGGGGCGTGTGAAGGCCTTCAAGCTGCTGAGCGTGGCGGGAGCGCACTGGAAGGGCGATGAAAAATCGCACCCCATGCAGCGCATCTACGGAACTTCGTTCTTCAGCCAGAAGGATCTGGACGCCTTCATTCACCAGATTGAAGAGGCCAAGAAGCGCGATCATCGCCGCCTGGGCAAGGACCTTGACCTGTTCAGCATCCAGGACGATGCCGGTCCGGGATTGATCTTCTGGCATCCCAAGGGCGGCATCATTCGCCGCGAGATTGAAGACTGGCTGCGCACGGAATTGACCGCGCGTGGTTACGACCTGGTGTTTACTCCCCACGCCATGCGGATGCATTTGTGGGAGATCAGCGGCCACGCCAATTTTTACCGCGAAAACATGTTCGGCACCATGGACGTTGAGAATGATGAGTATCAGCTCAAGCCCATGAACTGCCCCGGGCACATCCTGATCTACAAGGCGCGCGCGCGCAGCTATCGCGAACTGCCCATGCGCCTGGCGGAACTGGGCACAGTCTACCGCTACGAGCGCTCCGGCGTGATGCATGGGCTCATGCGCGTTCGCGGGTTTACCCAGGACGATGCCCACATCTTCTGCATGACCGATCAACTTGAATCCGAGGTTCAGGCCTGCGTGGAATTTGCCCACACGGTGCTGAAGACTTTCGGTTTTGAAGAGTACCAGGTGGAGCTCTCCACCAGCGACCCGGCGAATGCGGAGCACTATGCGGGTAGCATGGAGGAATGGGCCCAGGCGGAAGCGGCGCTAACCAATACGCTGACGCGCATGAACATTCCCTTTAAGACGATTCCCGGCGAAGCGGCATTTTACGGCCCCAAGATCGATATCAAGCTGGTGGATGCGATTGGCCGGCCGTGGCAGCTGAGCACCGTGCAGTTTGATTTCAACCTGCCGCGGCGCTTTGAAATGGTTTATGCCGGCGCGGATGGAAAGTTGCACACCCCAGTGATGGTGCATCGCGCCCTGTTTGGCTCCATTGAGCGGTTCTTTGGTGTGCTGATTGAGCACTACACGGGGGCATTTCCCGTGTGGCTCTCGCCCGTGCAGGCCGTGGTGCTGCCCATTAGCGATAAGCACGCCGCCTATGCCCGCGAGGTCCAGGAAGAACTTCAGCGCGCCAGGATTCGCGTGCAACTGGATGACCGCAATGAGAAGCTGAACGCGCGCATTCGCGACGCTCAATTGCAGAAGGTCCCCTTCATGCTGGTGGTGGGTGACCGCGAGGCGCAGAACCGCACGGTGGCCGTCCGCCGCAGAGATTCCGGCGACGCCGGCACCCGCCCCCTGGCTGAATTTGTAACCTGGGTGCGCGAGCTTATCGACACCCGGGCCGCAAAATGGTAAGCTAGACGGCAGCGTAAGACCGGGTGGTCTAAGTGTCTGAACGCAACTTGCAGTCTTTTGCAGCCCCTTGGGGGCTGGGAGGGAAGATTTATCGCTGACCGATTCGCTCGAATAAACGAAAGGATTCGTGCCAAGGAAATCCGGGTAATTGATGAAGAGGGGGGACAGCTTGGCATCATGACTCCCTTCGATGCGTTGAAAGCCGCTAAGAGTCAGGGCTTGGACCTGGTGGAGGTTGCGCCGACGGCCAATCCTCCCGTATGCCGCATCATCAATTACGGGAAGTACCTTTATCAGCTCAGCAAGCGGCAGCACGAGGCGCGCAAAAACCAGAAGTCGATTGGGCTGAAGGAAGTTAAGATGCGGCCCCGCACCTCGGTGCACGATTTTGAGACGAAGAGAAACAAGATTATCGATTTTCTCCAGGAAGGCGCCAAGGTCAAAGTCACGATTATGTTTCGTGGCCGCGAAATGGCCCATCGCGACCTGGGTTTTAAGATGATCGATCGCTTGATTGAGGAAGTGGGAGAGAACGGACAGGTGGAAGCACGGCCGAGACTGGAAGGCCCAAACCTGACCGCCATTCTGGCGCCCAAGAAAGCAGCAGGGAAGTCCTCGGGATCAGCCCCGCGCCCTGCCGCCAGCCAGACTGGAGCCCCCCCAGCTTCCCCGGTCAAACCCCCCGCGCCGGCGCCTGTTGTGGCCAAGCCCGTGGGACCGCAGGGATCTTCAGGAGGTTAGATTGGCTAAGCCGAAGAAAGTTAAACTGAAACTCAAGACCCATAAGGGCGCCGCGAAACGGTTCAAGATTACCGGCAGCGGTAAAGTTATGCGTCACCATTCTTTTGTTCGTCACATCCTGACGTCCAAGTCAGCCAAGCGCAAGCGCCGGCTGGGCAAGGCGGTGGAACTTGATTCCACCAACGTCGGGCAAGTTCTCCGTATGCTTCCCTACGGGCTCTAAAGCGAGGTTATAGGTAACAGGTCACAGGTTACAGAGAAAGTATTTATTCCCTGTAACCTATAACCTGTAACCTGTCACCTAAGCTTCCGGGTGCAAGAAGGCTACACCGAGGCCGGGTGCCTTCATTGCCCCAAATCAGCGAGAAGAAGTCAGCAGTCAGGAATCAGAATTCAGAAGGCAGGAACGATCCTTCTGGAACTGACATTCTGATTCCTGGCTCCCCACTCCTGAATACTTCCAAAAAAGGAGAAACCCATGCCTCGAGTTAAGCGCGGCACTGTGCGCCGCGCGAACCGCAAGAAGCTTTCCCGAATCACCAAAGGCTTTTTCCTCACTAAAAGCAAACTCTACCGCTCCATGAAGGAAGCGGCGGACAAGGCCGGACGTTACGCCTTCCGCGACCGTCGTCGCAAGAAGCGCGATTTCCGCCGTCTCTGGATCCTTCGCATCAGCGCTGCCGCCCGCAACAACGGCGTCACCTACAGCCAGCTTATTCACGGACTGAAAATACTTGCCATCGAACTCGATCGCAAGATGCTCGCGGAAATGGCTGTGAAAGATCAATTGGCTTTTGCGGACCTGGTCACCCGGGTCAAGGCAACCATCACCGGCCCCCAACGGCCAGTTGCTGCCACCTAGAGCCATTCGGATCCACAGTTCTTTGCGTCCTGTGTAGCGCTATTTCTCCTGTGGGGGCGAAATGCCCCCCGCAGCGAAAATTGCAGAGGCGGTTTGCATACCGCCTCTGCTCAATCGCCTATGCTCATTGACGAAAAAGTTCAGAAGACGCTGCCCGACCTGGGCGTGAATGACGCGGCGGGCGTGGAAGCGCTCTTCGCGGAAGTGCGCGCGGCCATGGCGGCGGAGCGAGCCCGCCTGGTCTCCTGCGGAGCCACGTCGGAAGCCGATCGCGACAAGTTGTGCAAAGATCTTCGCGACCGCTGGCTGGCGCGCAAGAACGGCCTTCTCTCCGGCGTCGATGAAAACTGGCTGAAGAAATCTCCCAAGGAACTCAAGCCCTCTGTGGGCAAGCAATTTAATGGCTTGCGGCAGGAGTCTGCCACGCTGGAGGTTGCCGCGCTCACGCAGGACGTCCCCGTGCAGGAGCAGGCTTCAGACCACGGCAAGGTTTCCGCCAGCGATTCCGCCACCACCACGATCAGCCAGATTACCCGCGAGGTTCCCCGCGACCTTACGCTGCCCGGCAACCGGCAGCCGCTTGGTTCGCTCCATCCCGTCATGCAGATGCAGCGCGAGATTGAAGAGATCTTTCTCAACCTCGGATTCCGCATTGAGAGCGGGCCGGAAATTGAAACCACCTACTACAATTTTGACGCGCTGAATATTCCGGAAAGCCATCCCTCGCGCGACGATTGGGACACGCTTTACATCGATTCGAAAACGGTTTTGCGCACGCACACTTCGCCCGTGCAGATCCGCTCCATGGAAAAGTATGGAGCGCCGCTGCACATCATCATTCCGGGGAAGTGCTATCGCCACGACAGTCCGGACGCCAGCCACTCGCCCATGTTCCATCAAATCGAAGGCCTGGCAATCGCGAGTGACATCACTTTTGCCGACTTGAAGGGCACGCTGGATTTTTTTGCCAAGAAGCTCTTTGGCGAGAAGATTCGCACGCGCTTTCAACCCAGCTTCTTTCCGTTCACCGAACCGAGCGGCGAAGTCTCCATCAGTTGCATCTTCTGCGGCGGTGACGGTTGCCGCGTGTGCAAGGAGAGCGGCTGGATTGAAGTGATGGGCTGCGGCATGGTTCATCCCCAGGTGCTGCGCAACGGCGGCATCGATCCGGAAAAGTATACGGGCTGGGCATTCGGCCTGGGGGTCGACCGCTTCGCCATGATGAAGTACGACATCAATGATATTCAGCTCTTCTTTCAGAGCGATGTTAGATTCTTGCGGCAGTTCTGATCTGCGTAGGGGCGGTTCGCGAACCGCCCCCACCACTCCCCGGTAATATGAAGATCTCCGTCAATTGGCTTAAAGAGTTCGTCGAAATAACGAGCACGCCCCGCGAGCTCAAGTCCGACCTCACCATGATCGGCTTGAACACGGAGTCCGTGGTGGCCGTGGGCGATGATTGGGTGCTGGATGTGGAAGTGACCACCAACCGCCCCGATTGCCTGAACCATTACGGTGTGGCGCGGGAACTGGCCACGCTCTATCGCCAGCCACTCAAGAAAATTGAAGTTGCGGTGAAGGAGTCGGGTGGGCCGGCGCAGGATGTGGTCTCCATTGAGATTTCTGATCCTGATCTCTGCGCGCGATATTGCGGACGCGTGGTGCAGAACGTAAAAGTGGGGCCGTCGCCCGAATGGCTGGTGAAGCGGCTGGAAGCGGTGGGGCAACGCTCCATCAACAACGTCGCTGACGCCACCAACTATGTGCTGATGGAACTGGGCCATCCGCTGCATGCCTTCGATCTCTCCCGTTTGAACCAGCACAAGATCATTGTGCGGCGCGCGAAACCGGGTGAGCCGTTGCGCACCCTCGATGGCACGGACCACACCCTGACTCGCGACAACCTGGTGATTGCCGACGGCACGCACCCCGTTGCCCTGGCTGGTGTCATGGGCGGCCAGGAATCGGAGATCTCCGCGAACACCCGCGACGTGCTGCTGGAGAGCGCGTGGTTTGAGCCCGTGTCGATTCGCCGCACTTCAAAGTCGCAGGGATTCCACACCGAAGCTTCGCACCGTTTTGAACGCGGCGCGGACATCAAGATGGCGCCAGTGGCCCTTGACCGCACCGCCACTTTGATTCAGCTGATTGCGGGTGGCGAGATCCTGACGGGCATGATTGACGTCTATCCGCCGCCTCAGACCCGGCCGGTTTTGCGCCTGCTTCGGAGTGAGATTACCCGCATCCTCGGCGCGGAAATTCCCGCGGAAGAGATTGAGCGCATTCTGCGCGGCTTGGGATTCCAGGTGGAGCCATCCGGCAATGAAACCTGGCAGGTTACCGTGCCGTCGTTCCGCGTGGATGTTTCCCGTGAAGTTGACCTGGTGGAAGAAGTGGCGCGGCACGTGGGTTATGACCGCCTGCCCTCGCGCGTGCGGCCGGCTCCCCCGCGCGTGGAACGGGACACAACCCGCGACAAGGTGATCTCCACGTCAGCCCTGCTGGTGAGCCTGGGCTTCCATGAAATCATCACCACCTCCATGGTCGATCCGGCGGAGGGTGGGCGTTTTTCCGCTTCCACACCAGTGATTCTGGCGAACCCATTGAGCCAGGACGCTTCCGCCATGCGCTCCTCCGCGGTGCCGAGCATGCTGAGGGCGATCCGCTGGAATCTCGATCGCGACACCAATGATGCCAGGCTCTTTGAGTTGGGAAAAACCTACAGCATGGGCGCGAATGGCGTGCCGGAAGAACACCGCGTACTAACCCTTGGTTCCACCGGGCATCGCCGCGCGGCTTCCGTTTATGACAGTGAAGCGCCGCTCGACTTCTTTGATTTGAAGGGCGATCTGGAAGCGATTCTGGGGACGTTCGAGATCCCGGCACTTGCGTTTGAACCGTCCGGCCCCGCGTATTTCCAGCAGGGCAAGAGCGGACGCCTGGTTTCAAGTGGTGTTGAGCTGGCGGTTTTGGGGCTTCTCCAGCAGGATTTGGCGCGCGACTACAAATTGCGCCAGGCGGTTTGGGTGGCTGAGATCAATTTTGAGCGCCTTCTGGAGTTTCCCCTTCGCACGCGAAAATTTCAGCCCATCTCCAAATTCCCAGCCGTGGAGCGCGACTTCTCACTGGTGGTGCCTGACGAGGTGCCTTATGCCCGCCTCTCCGCCGCCATCGCCAGCCTGGCAATCGAAGAGGTTCGCGGCTTCCACCCGGTGGACCGCTTCCGCGGCGGCGCCATCCCCTCCGGGCACTACAGCCTGTTGTTGCGGGTCACGTTTGGAAGCCAGACTCGCACTCTTACCAGTGATGAGGTCGGCGAATTGAGCCAGCGTTTACTCACGGCTCTGCAAGGGCTTGGAGCGAAATTGAGACAGTGACAAGTGACCTGTGATGTGTGACGAGCAAAGGGCCGCAAGCCTCGTTTTTGCCTGCTCGTCACACGTCACGCGCCACACGTCACTAAGAAAAGAGGAGCACATGACGGAAACCAACAATCAATTCGAACGGCTGGAAGAAAAACTCCTGAAGGCGATTGAACTATTCAAGCGCACCCAGGCGGAGAAGCGCGCCCTGGAAGAGCAGGTTGAAAAGCTGAAGGCGGAGATCAAGGAACACGCCCAGGGCAACAGCGCGCTAGACAAGGAGTTGATTGCACTGCGCCGCGAACGCGAGGACGTGCGCTCACGCGTGGAAAAACTGCTGGAACGGATTGACGTGTTGACAACCCCGGAGGCAGAGGGATAATCAGGGCAGGAAAGTAGACGGGAGACGGGAGTCAGGACGCAGGAGTTGCCAATTCGCGCCTTTTGTTCTTGTGCTGCCAAGCTTCCTGGCAATTTCGGTAGTTGGGGGGCCAATCATTTAAGATGATCCTCCATTTCGCCAGGCGATTCTGACTCCTGACTCCGGTCTCCTGTCTACTCTCGTCTGTCTTCTCCTGACGGAGGTCTTCACCATTATGGCCAAGGAACCCCAGAGCATTCGCGTCGTCATCTATGACCAGGAATATTTCATGCGGGGCGACCTTAATGAGGAATACATCCAGAAGCTCGCCCTCTATCTTGACACAAAGATGCGCTCCATCGCTGAGCGCACCCGAACCGTTGACACCCTGCGCGTGGCGATGCTCGCAGCGCTGAACGTGGCGGATGAGTATCACCAGATGAAAGCCAAGTACGAAAACGTCGCAAAGGACCTGGACCAGAAAGTCGGGGCGTGCACGGAAGCGCTGGATCAAATTTTGAAAGATGCGATCTAGGTTACAGGGGACAGGTAACAGGTTATAGGTAAGAGAAGGGTGAAGGTTAAAGGGTAAAGGATAAAAGGTGGGGTCAAGATTCAATGCCCCCATGGAAGACGGGGTCACAGTTCAGCCTTTACCCTTTAGACTTTAGCCTTTGCCCCCTTTTGCCGATACGAAGCCGTTGGCACCTGTAACCTGTCCCCTGTTCCCTGTAATCTCTATTATGAAAATCCTCTTCATCGGTGACATTCTGGGCCAGCCGGGCCGGCGTATCGTTAAAGAAATTCTGCCGCTTCTGCGGGAAGAATTTCAGCCTGACCTCATTCTGGCCAATGGGGAGAATGCCGCGGCCGGTTTTGGCATAACTCCTTCGTTGGTGGAAGAGCTTCTTGACCTTGGTATTGCCGTGTTGACCTCCGGCAATCACATTTGGGACAAGAAAGAGATCTATCCCTATTTTCGCGAGCAGGTGAACTGCCGGTTGTTGCGGCCGGCCAATTATCCCGGAGACTCGCCGGGCCGGGGCCTTTATGTGGGCAAGACCACGGCGGGAATTGGCTACGCCGTCATGAACCTGCAAGGCCGCATCTTCATGCCGCCGCTTGACTGCCCTTTCCGCAAGGCGGATGAGCTGCTGGCGAGCATTCCCGATGACGTAAAGATTCGCATTGTGGATTTCCATGCCGAAGCGACTTCGGAAAAACGGGCCATGGGCTGGTACCTTGATGGGCGCGTCACGATGATGGTGGGAACGCACACGCACGTACCCACGGCGGATGAGACAGTGCTCCCGCAGGGCACCGCTTACCAGACGGATATGGGCATGACGGGGCCGTACGAATCCGTGATCGGCATGGATCGGGAGTCTGTGGTCCAAAAATTCCTGGATCAACTGCCGGCGCGCTTTGAAGTGGCAAAAGGTGATGCGCGCCTTTCCGGCGTGCTTCTTGAGGCAGACCCTGTAACCGGCCGCGCAATTTCCATTCAAAGAATTTTTCGTAAGCAACCGTAGAGTTGGGCTGCCCGGCACGTGCCGTCCAGAAGGGCGGCTCCACATCTTCGGCCCATTTGCCGGGCGTGACGCTTGGTTCCTGAATCCACCCTCACACCGATAACATCTTCTGCCTCGCGCGCCCGCCGGGTTAACATCAATCATCATGCTTCAGGCCAGCTCCATCAAACAACGCGCACTCGATTTGGGCTTTGACCTTGTGGGCATCGCTTCGCCTTCAGCCGCGAAAGATTTGGCGTTTCTTCCCCAGTGGATCAAATTGGGATACGGCGGGGAGATGCGTTACCTCGCAAATCCGAAGCGCGAAGACCCCCGGCGAATTTTGCCCTCGGTAAAATCCATTCTCTGCGTGGGTCTGATCTACAACACACCTTACCCTTATTCTACGGAGGTTGTTGGAATTAGTCATCGTGAAGAGGATTCGTCCACCCACACTTTAAGCAATGATGATGCGCCATCGAGAGGGTGGATCTCCCGCTACGCTTGGGGGAAGGACTACCACAAAATCATGCGCAGCAAGTTGGAACAACTGCGCGCGGCGGTGGAAAAGATGGCCGCTGGCGTGGAGACGTGTGTTTTTGTGGATACCGGGCCCGTCATGGAGCGTGCCTTCGCGCGACTTTCGGGAATTGGCTGGATGGGAAAGAACACCTGCCTCATCAATCAAGAAAAAGGGTCATGGCTTTTTCTGGGGGTGATTCTCACTAGTCTGGAATTGGATTTGGACCTCCCCGCGCCCGACCGCTGCGGCTCCTGTACGAAGTGCATCGAAGCTTGCCCGACGAACGCGCTGGCAGAACCCTACGTGATGGATGCGTCGCGATGCATCGCCTATCTGAACATTGAACTTCGGGGAGCTATTCCGGAAGAGTTCCGCCCCGCGATTGGTCAAAATATATTCGGTTGTGACATCTGCCAGGATGTTTGTCCCTGGAACAAGCGTCCTTTGTCCGTGGTCAGTGGTCAATCGTCAGTTGTCAGTGATGAGTCTGCCGAGGTCCGTAGTCCGTTGCCAGTTGGCGGCAGTCAGTGGCCCCCTGCTCCCAGTCAATTGCCGAGCCTCGATTCCAGGGAAGATTTTTCGAAAATCGATTCTACGCAGCGGCAGGCGGCGACGACAGTTCTTGCGGAATTTCAGCCGATGCGGATCAAGATCGAACCGGTTGGGCCAGCGGAGGATTCAGCTTATGAAGACGCCACAACTCAGCTTCCACCCGCCAAGAACTTTTCCCTCTTCAATCCTACTTTGGAAGAATTGGCTTTGATGACTGAAGAAGACTTTAAACGGGTTTTTGCAAAGTCGCCCATCAAGCGAACGAAGTATCGCGGCTGGCGGCGCAATTTGTGTGTAGTGATGGGGAATTCCGGCGATCGCCGATTCATCCCGTGGCTGGAAGCGGTGGCGGCTGATGCCGATGCGGTGGTGGGTGAACACGCCGCCTGGGCCTTACGCAGGCTGCAAGGCGGCGTGTCAAAGTGACGATTTACTTTATGGAGTGAAAGCGCTTTTCAACTTCAGCCCAATTCACCACGTTCCAAATCGCGGCAAGATAATCAGGGCGCCGGTTTTGATACTTCAGGTAGTAGGCGTGCTCCCAAACATCGATCCCGAGAAGGGGGAACTTGCCTTCAAATACCGGGCTGTCCTGATTGGGTGTGGAAGTAATTTCCAGCTTGCCGTTGTGGGCGATCAGCCAGGCCCATCCGGAACCAAAGCGGCCGACTCCGGCAGCGGAGACTTTTTCTTTGAAGGTGTCAAAGCTTCCGAAGGTGCTGGTGATGGCCTCGGCAAGCGCGCCGCTGGGTTTGCCGCCGGCGTTGGGGCCCAGAATTGTCCAGAACAACGAGTGGTTCGCGTGGCCGCCGCCATTGTTGCGGACAGCTGTCTTGATGGCATCTGGAACGATCGCCAGATTGTTGGCCAGCAATTCATCAATACTCTTGCCTGCCAGTTCGGGCGCGGATTCAAGAGCTTTATTCAGATTGGTTACGTAGGCGTTGTGGTGTTTCCCGTGGTGGATTTCCATTGTCAACTTATCAATGGATGGCTCCAGAGCATCGGTGGCATACGGCAGCGCAGGTAGTGTAAACGGCATATAACTCCTCCTCAAATCTTCAAAGTTTCGAAGGGACGCCACCTCATCTTCACTCAGGAAGAGAAACCACCGCCGGTGGGCGGCGCTGCCTTCGGCAAGTATTCAATTGTCCAAGTACGGCCCCGACAGTGTCGTCTTGAAATTCCAGAGTAAACCAAGCGTGTGGGCCTGTCAAACCACGGTGTGGCCACGGTGGGGCTACTGAAAGTACTTTCCGCCATCCACTACAAGGTTCTGGCCACTAATTGCGCAGGCAGCGGAACTGAGCAGGAAGAGCATGACGGGGGAGACATGCTTGGCCTCAATCAGATGTTTTACGCATTGGTCACGCAACAGTTCTTTCTTGTCTTCCTCGGATACATACTTGCGCAACTGCTTCTCCGTCATGATCCATCCCGGGCTGATCATGTTTACGCGCATGCCCTCCGGACCCAGTTCGCGCGCCAATGACCGCGTGAAGCCCAGGATGCCGCTCTTGGTGGCGTTGTAAATGGTAAAGGGTTCAAAGCCGAACATGTAATTGGTGGTGCTGATGTTGACGATGCTTCTGCCTTCTCCGCTGCGCAGGAGCTCAAGACACGCTCTGGACATGAGCAGAAAAGAGCGCAAATTCAGGTTCCACATGCGGTCGCACTCTTCCACCGTCAGCTTATCAAACTTGATTCTGTCGTCATTCGCTGCATTGTTCACCAGATAGTCGATACGACCCGCCGCCTCGCGAACATGGGCTGCGAAGGCCGTGATCTGGTCAGGGGCAGAGAGATCCGCCTGGAAGTAATGCGCATTCCTGCCCAGCGATTTCGCCGCCAGGCGCCCCTTATCCGGGTTGCGGGAACAGAAATAGACCTCGCACCCGGCTTCGCAAAGGGTGCGGCAAAAATCATAGCCCATGCCTTCACTTCCGCCTGTGACCACCGCCACTCTGCCGGCAAATTCCGTAGTATCCATTGTGGGGATTCCTTTCTAGGAATTCGTAATCTGTAAGGGTACCAGATAATGGCCTTTGCGGAGATTACGGGATAAATTTAGACGTCGTCTCCGGCCTCGAGGCAGAATTTTCTGGGGGCGGGCTCCAACTTCGTGCATAATCGCCTGTGTCGTGGCGAACACCATTTTCCAATTATTGTCGGAGTTCTTTGCCCGTTACGGGTATTGGGCTGTCTTTTTCGGCGTGCTGCTGGAGAACGTTGGCGTCCCCGTGCCCGGTGAGACGGTGCTTCTGTTCGCCGGCTTTCTCGCCTTTCAAGGCAAGATTCATATTCTACCGGCGATTCTCACCGCCATAGCAGGAGCCAGCGTCGGCGCCTGCCTGGGTTATTGGTTGGGTTGGACAGGTGGTACGCCCGTGGTCAACCGCTTGTTGGGGCGCTTCCCGCGGCTCAAAAAGCAGTACGACGAATCCCAAAAGATATTTCTCAAGCACGGTCAATGGGCGGTGTTTGCGGCACGCTTTGTCACCGGCCTGCGCGTATTTGCGGGAGTAATGGCTGGTGTTCTGCGCATGCCGTTTTCCACCTTCTTCCTTTTCAGTTTCGCGGGCGCGGTGTGCTGGGCAATGGTGATTGGTTACGTGGGATTCTTCTTTGGAAGCAACTGGGATAAGCTGGTCCACTTTGTGGGCCGGATGGATCGCATTGCTTTAATCATTATCGCCGCAATTGCCGTGGCCTTCGTCCTGAGGTACCTGATTCGGCGAAAAAAGGCTTCCCAAAATCAGGGCTCTACTTAGTTCTCCAGCCTTTTCAAATCCTCTTTTGCCGCTTTGAAATTGGGCCTGAGCTGTAGAGCAGTCTTCATTTCCGAACGCGCGTCGGCGTTCCGGCCTTCCTTCTCAAGCACAAGCCCCAATTGTCGGTGGCCATCCGCGGCGTCCGGCTCCTCGCCCTCTGGTTCTTGCGAGAGGTATCTCCTTGCGTAGTCCTCCGCCTTCGCAAGGTTTTGACTGATTTCCAAAAGTCCCTGCGCCGCCTCAAGCAGTGGCCGCTGATCATCAGGAACATTCTTCGCAGCATTGGCAAGGGCAAGGTCAAGATCGCTCCACCGCTGCTGGAGGGCAAAAACTCGTGCCAGAACCCAGTTCGCGTCGACTCGCGTGGGGTCAAGTTGCAACGCAATTTGGGCGTGTTTCACGGCCTCATCGTACTTTGCGTGGGCCGCTTGGCTGTAGAACTTCGCCAGCGCAATCTGCGCGTCGTAGTTTTTGGGATTTGCCTGCACCGCCTTGAGGTAGAAGGTCTCCATCTGGCCAGGGTCCTTTTCCAATTCGGCAAGTTCAGCGTGGGACAGGTTTCCCTCACACGGGTTGAGAGCGGTTATTTTATCGGCCAGGTCGCGCGCTTCGTCCTTGCTTCCTCCCATAATGCCGGGCGCCTGGTACTTAAACTGCATCATGGCGTCGAGCGCGTCCACGTTCCTGGGATCAATTTGAATGGCCACTTCCACTTCCTTGCGGAACTTCACCGCCAGCGATCCGGCCGAAAAAATGCTGGCATGGGAAGCCATTTCTCCAAAGACTTTTCCCAACTCAAGGTGAAAGTCCGAGTTCTTGCCATCCAGATCAACCGCGTGCTGGGCAAGCGGAAGGGCTCCGTCCAAATCCCGGAATGCCATCCTAACCTTCGCCAGCTGGTAGCAACTTTTGGCATCGTCCGGGTGGGACTTTACTTGCGGCTCAAGAATGGCACGCGCCCTTTTCCAATGACCGTCTCGCTCGAGCGTTTCCACATCCGTGCCCTGAACAGGGGATTTCGCGGTTCCGGCAAATACCTGCGCGACGAGCAACGGGAACAGGACCGAGGCCGCAAGGCTCATCGCGCAGAGTTGCAGCATTGAAGAATTTCGTTTAGTGGGTAGCAAGCCAAGCCTCCCGAAGGGCCGCCTGTTCAGGCGTCGCAGATGACAAAGGAACAAGGGAATACTGAGTGCGGTTCGGCGGGTCAAGGGTGATGGAAATCCTCTCCCTGCGGCCGTGCCGTTCCACATTAATCGGAATGCTGGCGCCCGGCGGATAGGGCTTGAGGCGTGTGGCGAGATCCTCTGTTGCCAGCGATTGGTCGTCAATATCGATCAGCAGGTCATCGCGGCTCAAGCCCGCGCGTTCAGCCGCTCCGCCGGGAACAATGGAGACAATCCGCGTGCCACGAAATTCCGGCTGGACCGCAGCGCCGAATGCCGGCAGAGCGTCGGCGGGCACCTCTGAATGAAGCTCAAATCCTGCCAATGCCAATGTCTCCTGATAGGGAAGGGCCTCAGTCCCGCTAACGTAACGTGCAAAGAATTGCGCAAAATCGGAGCCTGTGACGGAATCAAGAGCCTGCAAGACGTCGTTCTCATCGTATCCACGGCCCGGGCCGTAGTAGGTGGCGGCCGGAGCCTGGTAAAACTGCTGGTACAGGTACCGCATCATGTCCAGCAGAGACTTGCGCCCCTGGGTGCTGGAACGAATTTGCAAGTCCATCAACATGGCCAGGAGGGCGCCTTTGTTGTAGTAGGAAATTGTGGTGTTGGCAAAATTCGTCTCCTGCATCTGGGGAGAGCGGTCAAAGAACCAGGCGCTGAAGCTGGATGACTCTACGGACATCAATTTTCTTCCCGGCTCGCGCTCCAGCGTGGAAATCTCATTCACCATGCGGTTGAGAAACTGGTCGCGCGTCCAGAGTCCGGATTGAAGAAGGAAAAGATAACCGTAGTAACTCGTGATCCCTTCGGCCACCCAAAGGGAGGGCGAATAATTTTCGCGGGTGTAATCGAAAGGACCGAGTGCGGCCGGGCGGAGGCGCTTCACGTTCCAGACGTGGAAGAATTCATGTGCCGCTGTCTCCAATGCCTCCGTCGTGGTGTCGCGGACGCTGCCCTGAACAATGATCTGCGTGGAGTTCAGGTGCTCCATCCCGTCACCCATGGCGAGGTCGGGAACAAAATGGAAGATGAAGAGGTAGTGGTCAAAATCCGGCAGCGGCATTGCGGTCATTTCCGCATGCACAATTTTCTTGAGCCCCGCGATCAGACGGGTTCGATCGGCGTCATCGTCGTTATAGGTGTGCACCGCCACCTGGATGGTCTTACCTTGTTCCTCAAACTGGTCAACGGTGCAGTTGGCGGAGATTTCCAGCGGCGTATCCACCAGGCGATCGTAGTTGGCCGGGTGAAAAGTCCGCTCCGAAGCCGAAGTTGAATATCCGCTGACAACATTCCACTCTGCGGGAGCCTCAATGGCAAGCGTGATGGGGTCAGGCTTGTGCCCATCCACATACATGAAGACCGACGCGCCGTTTAAGTTGGCATGTTCGTAGTCAACCTGGGAGAAAGAGCCGGTGAGGTCGTTGGCAAAAACCTGGTAGTGTACGTGAACGGATCCCCCGGCTTGAGTTGTGTCAACCCGCCAGGTCTGCTTATCGAGTTTGACCCACGGCAAGGGATGATCGTTCGCTCCGAGCGCGGAAAACTCCTGAATATTCTTGGCAAAATCGTAAATTGCGTAACGGCCGGGGGCCCAGGCCGGGATCACGAATCTGAGGTCGGCTGAATCCACCTGGCGGGCCACGATGTCAATGCCAACCATGTGGGTGGTGGGCCGGTCCACTCGCGCCGTGTAGGTGAGTTCCAGCGGGCGCGGGACAAGACCATCTGCAGCGCGCGAGTCCGCCGCGCCGGCGAGAGTGAGGCAGAGCAGCAACAGGCTTAGATAAAACCACAAAGACCGTTTCGCCCGAATTTCCAGGTGCGATTTCTGTGGGCCGCTTGAAGCCGGATGCAAAAACAATAAGTTCATCAAGGTGTCGTTCCTTTAGCTTGGTTAAATCCTAGATCTGCCCTGCGCCATTTGTACGGCCCCGCAATCAATCTACGGTGGGGAGTTCTCACCGCCCTGGCTCCAATATTAGTGTATGAACTGTTCCTTTTTCCACGGCTGCGTCGCTGAACAGCATCGGCAGGCTTGTGCCGTTATACCAGGAAGGAAACTGGTCGCGGTAGTAAGGGCTGGAAACCTGGCCCGATTCACCCAAGGTGATGTTTTGCAGAGATTGATCCAGGTTGGAAATATCCACCACCATGCGCATGGATGGCCCCATGTAAGTGGTGGTTTGCTTCACCGTCGTGCCTGTTCCCGGCTGGGGAAATGGCCCCACATCCAGCCATCGTCCGAGCAGAGGCAATCCGAGGCCCAGGGGATGGTGAAAGGTCAGGGGGATGGTGTCACCCCATCTCCAGGCGGCGTGATCCTGGCTGTGAACCATTGATGGAATTTTGCCGATCCCTTCATCCAGGCTTTTCATTACCGTCACATTGAAATCAGTGTCGCCCGGCGGGAGCCAGCGCGTAAGGTTCTGCTCCAGAACATTTTGAATGAACACCGTGCTCATGGCCCAGTGATACCCCGAGAGATCATCGCCCAGTTTGGGTTTCAGGATGCGCGTGACCAGGGCGTGGCGCGTGACCTCCAGAACCAGCGTCGCCGCTGAATCCGCATGCGCCTCACCATCCCAGCTCTTGATGGTCTCGAGCGCAAACTGGGTGTCAGGATTGGAAGGCGGGTGCTTTCCGGCTGCGGAAAGAATTTGTTTGGCCAGCCACTGGTCTTCAATACTTAGAATATCGGTCTGAATCCGCAGCATGTCTGTCGGCGTGAAATTTCCACCTTGGCGCAGGAGTTGAAAAATTCGGGCGGTTCGGTAGGGGGATTCCCATTTGGCGGTGATGAAGTACGGATAATTGTCCGGGACAATCCGCCCATTGGCAGTGGCGATGATCCCGCTGGGAGGATTGAAAGAGTGCGGCAGGTCGTCAAAGGGAACGAAGCCCGTCCAATCAAAATCGTCGTTGTTGCCGGGCACGGGCACTGAGCCATTGCCTTGTTTCCTGATGGGAACCAATCCGGCAGCATAGTAGCCAATATTTCCATCGGTGTCGGCAAAAACGAAATTCTGCATTGGCACCTTGAAGCCGCGAAGTGCCGAGGTGAAATCCTGCCAGTTGCTTGCCTGATCGATTTGGAGAAAAGGCAGGCCCACTCCATGAGGCCCGAGCAAGGTCCATTGCAGGGCCAGATTGCGGCCGCCCTCGTGTGAAACCACCGGGCCGTGGCGGGTCACCGTGACGCTGAGATGGTAATCAGGCTGATGCCGGACTTTGATGACTTCATCGCGGACATCCGTATTCACCCATTGGCCATTATGCTGATATTTCCCAGGGTCGTGAGGATTGATGCTTTCGACAAAGAGATCCTGCACGTCGGGCGCGGTGTTGGTGAGACCCCAGGCGATATGTTCATTGTGACCAATGATAACCAGCGGCAGGCCGGGCAGGCTGACGCCGGAAACATTGAGCCCCGGCGCCTTGAGGTGGACCATGTACCAGATGCTGGGTACGCTGTGGCCAAGATGGGGGTCATTTGCCAGGAGTGGCTTGCCTGATTTGGTGTGCGATCCACTTACGACCCAGTTATTGCTTCCAAGCCCTGCCATTGATGGTTGAAGATTGAGGATTTGCGAAGGAAACAGACCACAATCGGCCGCTGACAATTGGCAGGTTCCGGAATCAAAATGATTGAAGAGCAGATCTGCGCTGCTGGTTCTGGCAACGGGCGTCGTGGGTGTGACTTCGGCAACCGGAACATCAAGGTCAGAGTGGTCAGGAAAGACATCGGAATACAGGTCTTTGCTCAGCTTTGTGGCGATGTGCTCCCGCATCAAATCGCTTTCCCAGGATTGGCTGAGCGCAGCGGCGAGGTTCAAAGCTGCGGCCACGGAATCAACTTCCTGCCAGGGTTGGGGTTGGTAGCGCAACAACAGGAACTCCACGGGCAGATTGTTGCGATGGCCTTCAATGAAGGCGTTGACGCCGCGGGTGTACGCAGCGAGATGCCGCTGATCATCCGGAGAGAGTTCTGTGAGCGCTGCTGCCGCCACCTGGGAAAAGCCCAAGGTGCGGCTTTCAATATCCAAACGCAGGGTGCGATCGCCAAAGACTTCCGAGAGCTTTCCTTCAGCCTTGCGCCGGCTCAGATCCATTTGCCACAAACGATCCTGAGCCGTCACATATCCCTGGGCGAACAGGGCATCCTCAATGGACTGGGCTCGGATGTGGGGAACGCCGTGCTGATCCCGCCGAACTTCCACCCGTGCTGAAAGCCCCCCTACGTTGATTGTTCCGTCCATTACGGGCAGGCTTGCGTGCACACGACTGCGAACCCAAAGACCGCCCCCCACGAGAGCGAGCAACAGGACAATGAATACTGCCAGGAACAGACGCAGGAGGAATCGCTTCATGATTTCTTGCTCCGCAAGCTCTCTGGTGGCTCATTTATTGGCCACGCGAACGCGAGTCCCATTGGGACTGAAGTCGCAGATTTGCCAGGCAATAGTTTAACAGCCACTCGGTGGTTGGATGGCCAGATATTTACCCTATACAGCCGCAATGGACCCGATCTATTCCCAGAATGCAGCGTCGCGAGGAACAGCATTTGCAATTCCCATTGGGCGGGAAGGGGGTTCCCCGTTATAATAAAAGGCAAACCCTTATCCCCGAATTTGGCATCAATAGAGTGAGGGGCGTCACACAAGGGTGGCGGCAGGATATCGGAATGCAACCAGGGAGAGATATAGCGTGCGGGAACGGGTTAACCACCTGCCTTGATAACCTAAAGGTATGAATTCCGTCTAAGAGCATAGGGCCTTGGTTTTGCGATTTTTTGCGATAATCGCTGCCTGACCTGACAAGGTGGCGTTGGCTCTCTTGACGCAGTGAGGTGAACTGGCCTCGCGCGAATGCACCGGCCGGTGTTGCACTGAATCGGGAAAACTGGTATTGAAATTCAACCGGTCAACTGAAGGAGGAAGATTTCATGCGAATTGACAAGCGGTTCTTGCGGGAAAACTTGGGAGGGTTGAGTCTGACCCTGATCGGAATCCTCACTCTGGGGTTGTCCTTTATGCTTTACCAGGGCAACCACCTGTTCCCCAACTTCGCGTTGGCGGAAGGGAAGGGATTGGAGGGCCCGGATATCGACATCCTGGAGCGGCAGAACCAGGCATACGAACGAATTGCCAAAGCCGTTACACCCGCCATTGTGGCGATTCAGTCCACCCAGGTGACTAAAGTTCAGCAATCACCGATGATGAACGATCCATTTTTCCGGCAGTTCTTTGGCAACATGTTTCCGCAGGTTCCGCGTGAGCAGCGCGAACACGCACTGGGTAGCGGCGTGATTATGACCCAGGACGGATACATTGTGACCAATAATCACGTGATCGCCAAAGCCACGGAAATCTCCGTGACGCTTTCGGACAAGCGCACGTTCAAGGGCAAGGTGGTGGGGGCTGATCCCCAGACCGACGTTGCCGTCATCAAAATTGATGGAACTGGCCTGCCCACCGCCCCCTTCGGTGACTCTGACCAGATCAAAGTTGGCGACACGGTGATGGCATTCGGAAATCCCTTCGGCCAGTACTTCACCGTAACCCGCGGCAGCGTCAGCGCGCTGGGCCGTTCTGGAATGGGCATCGAGGGATTTGAGGACTTCATCCAAACCGATGCCGCCATCAACCCCGGCAACTCGGGCGGTGGACTGGTCAACATTCACGGCCAGGTTGTAGGCATTAACACTGCAATCCTCAGCGGCAATTCCGGACCGGGTGGTGAAGGCGGTTCGGTTGGCATCGGCTTCGCGATTCCCTCCAACATGGCGAAACACATCATGGAGGATTTGATCAAGACCGGCAAGGTGACCCGCGGATACCTTGGCGTTCAAATCCGTGGCCTGGATGATGGCCTTGCAAAGCAGTTCAAAGTGCCGGACACTGCCGGAGCCCTCGCCGAGGACGTGACGGCGGGCGGACCTGCGGAGAAAGCCGGAATCAAGACGGGTGATGTCATTCGCAAACTCAACGGCCAGACGATTCAGGATGCCAACCAGCTTACCGCTGAGGTGACGAACCTGAATCCCGGCAGCGTGGCCACGTTGGACATCATGCGTGATGGCCAACCCTTGACCATCAAGGTAACTCTAGGCGAGCGGCCTTCCGATCTTGGCGCTCGTGTTGGCGCCGGCGGAGGCATTGAACAGGGAGCCTTGCGCGGCATTAATGTTGAGAACCTCACGCCCGCGCTTCGTGATCAGGCCGGCGTGCCTGCCAACGTCAACGGCGTGATCATCGTGCAAGTTGATCCGAACAGCCCGGCAGCGCAATTTGGCTTGCAGGAAGGCGACGTGATTGAAAGCATCAATCGCCAGCCAGTGCGCAACGTGGGAGACTTCAACAAGCTGGCCGGTCAGGCAAAAGGCCAGACGCTGTTACGAATCAACCGCCAGGGCAATGGCGTCTTTGTTGTGGTGTCTCCTGACGAAGACGGCGGCGACGGTCAATAGTTCCAACAGCCCGGCCCCTTTCCAATGGGAAGGGGCCGGCTTTATTTCGAAGAGCGCCACAGGTGGTTAATACGCAAGGAAAGAGCGCCGCGAAAGGTATAAAGACTCTTGGTCATATTTCTGATTCTGGTCGCGGTGGGACTCTTGCTTGCTTTCATCGGCCTCCGTGCCCTTGAGCACAAGCTCATCTACTTTCCGCCCCGCTATCCTGCGGGTTTTCCCCCGCCGCAAACCTACGAAGGAGAAGTTGAAGACGTCTGGCTGCAAACCAGCGACGGCGTCAGAATCAACGCCTTCTTTCGTCCCAACCCCGCATCGAAGCAGGCCATTCTCTGGCTCCACGGCAATGCTGAAAACGTGGGGTACGGCCTTGGCCAGTTGCGGATCCTCGCCAAGACCGGCCTCAACATCCTTGCACTTGATTACCGTGGGTATGGGAAAAGTGAGGGTAAGCCGAGCGAGACGGGTGTTTACCGCGATGCCGATGCAGCTTACAACTTTCTGGTGAAAGAGCGCCATTTTCGCCCCGACGACATTGTTATCTACGGGCATTCGCTGGGCGGCGCCGTGGCCGTTGACCTTGCATCGCGGCGGCCTTGCGGCGGCTTGATCGTCCAGAGTTCGTTTACCAACGCGCGAGCGATGACACGCGAAATATTTGCCCTGCCCATCATCGAATACATCGTCAAGTCCCGCTTTGATTCCGTGGAGAGGATTCGCAACGTACGGGTCCCGATTCTGATTGTTCACGGCACAAAGGATGACGTGGTGCCGCTTGCCATGGGGCAGCAACTTTTTGATGCCGCGTCTGAACCCAAGCGTTTTTACCGCATGGAAGGCGCGGGCCACAACAACCTGGTGGAAGCAGGCGGCGAAGGGTTTGTGGCCTGCCTGAAGCAATTCCTGGCCGAGTACGTGCCGGAGCAGCCGGTCCGCGCTGAATCTTAGTGAATCAGCAGTCCTGACAAGGTTATACCCAGCCCCCCCACGCCCATCAAAACTCCCAATTGCCAGAACTCGCGCCGCTTGGTGAGCAGGGTGAGTGAGGCAATCACGATGGCAGCATCCAGGCACACTTCCCCAAGGTCGAAGCGATTGGCCTTGCGCTGCGCCATGGCGCTTTCAGCTTCAAGCGACCGTGCTTCCTGATCGATATCCTTCAACTCGTCTTTGTAGCGTTCCATTTCATGGGAGTACTTTTCCTTCAGCTTGTCCGCTTGGGCGGGATCTTTCACAGGCGTAATGGTGAGAAGATCCAGGAAGACCTCATAACTATGCTCCCGGATATTCTTCGCCTGATAATAAGCCCACTGGTCTGATGCCTTGCTTTGCATCAGCACTTCTTCCGTATGGGAGCGGTGGCCAAGAAGCGTGGTCGCAGCCAATACTACGGCGAGTACGGCCATCGTGAAGGTAACGGGTAGGAGAGAACGGTCGCCCTCGGAGTGCTCCGCGTCCTCCTGCATATCGTGGAGATCGTCGATTTCCATTGCGCCTCGCTGTGGTTGGTTTGCCTCATCCGCCGGGGGAAGAATTTAGACCTGACTGACGGCGCCGGCAATTCCCAAAAGCCGGCTTGCCTCCTGCATTCCACATACTGCCTGCTATGCTTTGGCGCCGGCGTCAGGTTTTGCCGGTCCGCCACTACCGGATGCAGCCACCACAGGGCCGGTGGCTCCCGCCCCATGGCACTTCTTGTATTTCTTACCGCTGCCGCACGGGCATGGATCGTTGCGCCCCACCTTTTCGCGGCGGATGACCTGCTGCGGTTTCTCCACCACGCCGGAGCCCACCATCTGCATTTCACGCTGTTCGCGGCGTTTACGCTGCTGGTATTGCCGGATCATCTCCTCCTCTTCCTCGGGCGTGCGCATCAGGAAGAGGTAGCGCAGGGTTTCATCCTCCACGCGGTCCATCAGGGCTTCGAACATCTCGAAGGATTCGCGCTTGTATTCCACCAGCGGATCGCGCTGGCTGTAACCGCGCAGGCCAATGCCTTCCTTTAGGTGGTCCATGGCCAGCAGGTGGTCCTTCCACTGTCCGTCCACCACCTGCAACATCACCATGCGTTCATGCAGGCGCATGCGTTCAGGCGTCCACACTTGCTCGCGCTCATCGTAGTGCTTGTGCACCAGGTCTTCCAGCAGCGTGCTGAGGTCTTCAATGCGCTTCGGGTCCAGCGGAAGTTCGTGCTGCTTTAGATCCACTCCGAACCTTCCCCAGAATTCCGTACGCAGGCCGCTCATATTCCACTGGTCGCCGTGCTGGTCCTTGGGGCAGAAGCGTTCCACCAGCCAACCCACCACGCGGTTGGCGGCGTCCATTACAAATTCCTTCTGGTCGCTGCCTTCCAGCAATTGGCGGCGCAGGCCATAGATGGTCTCGCGCTGCTTGTTCATTACATCGTCGTATTCCAGCAGGTGTTTGCGCGATTCAAAGTTCTGCGCTTCCACCGCCTTCTGTGCGGCTTCAATGCGCTTTGAAATCAGGCGGGATTCAATGGGCACACCCTCTTCCATGCCCAGCCGGTGCATGATGCTGGAGATGCGCTCGCCCGCAAAAATCCGCAGCAGGTCATCTTCCAGCGAAAGGTAGAAACGGGATGAGCCGGGGTCGCCCTGGCGGCCGGCGCGCCCACGCAACTGGTTGTCAATGCGCCGGGCTTCATGCCGCTCTGTGCAAAGAATGTGCAATCCGCCCAGCGCCACCACATCGGCGTGTTCGGTATCGGTAACGCTCTTGAACCGGCTGATGAATTCCGCCCATTGTTTTCTCCAGGCGGCGTAAGCTTCAACATATCCGCCGAAGATGTCTGTTCCTGAGCCTTCCGGCGGCCGCTCCGGAGGCTCCGGATTGATGCCCAGTTCGCGATATTTTTCCGGCGATTTGCGGAACTCCTCGCGCGCCATCGTTTCCGGGTTGCCACCCAACAGGATGTCTGTTCCGCGGCCCGCCATGTTGGTGGAGACGGTGACCGAACCCACGCGCCCGGCCTGCGCCACAATCAGCGCTTCGCGTTCGTGCTGCTTGGCGTTCAGCACGTTGTGCTTTACTTCCTTCATGCCCATCACTTCCGCCACGCGCGCGGGACGGCAGCGAAGCCCGATAAGGCAATCGAGAATGGGCAGATACTTTTCTTCGGTGTTGTTGGCCAGGGCAACGAGGTCAGGAATGATGGATTCGTCTGCGGCGGGCAGATCGTTGTAGGGATATCCCTTGGGAGCGCGCTTCAGGACGGCTTCCAGAAAAGCCTTCTGCGCCTCATTGCCATCACTCAGCAAGGTTTTGTAACGGCCCTGGTTCAGCATCTCCCTGATGGCGGAAACGCCCACTCCCACGCGGGTCAGCCACTCCAGTCCCAAATTGGGGGACTGCGCCAGGCGCTCAATCCAGATTTTCAGCTTGGGGCCTTCCATGCCCGCGGCCTTGCCGGCCTCAATCAACCGGGCCGGGACCACGCCGCCCTTTTTCAGCGCCAGGCTGAGCCGCTCCGATTTTTCAATGGCGATGCTGCCCACCAGCACGGGCTGGCCGCACATGTGGCACTCTTTGATCTCTTCGATGACGGCGTTGAATTTTTCTCGCTCGGTGCGGTAGACCACGTCGGCGTATTCGTGCCGGATCAGCGAGCGGTTGGTGGGAACAATGATGATTTCCAGGTTATAGATCTTTTCAAATTCCGCCGCCTCCGTTTCCGCCGTGCCCGTCATGCCCGAAAGCTTCTTATACATGCGGAAATAGTTCTGGAAAGTTACCGTGGCCAGCGTCTGGTTCTCGCTTTCAATTTTGACACCTTCCTTGGCCTCCACCGCCTGGTGCAAACCATCGCTCCAGCGGCGGCCGGGCATCAGGCGCCCGGTGAATTCATCCACAATGATGACTTCGCCATCCTTCACCACATAATCGCGATCCAGCTTGAAGAGGGTGTGGGCCTTCAGGGCCTGCTGAAAGTGGTGGTTGTACTCAATGTTGGCCGGGTCGTAGAGGTTGTCGATTCCCAGGAGCTTTTCGGCCTTGGCGATGCCGGAGTCTGTGGGCGTGGCCTGCCGGTGCTTCTCATCGACTTCGTAATCTTCCTTATCAACGAGGTGGGGAATCACCTTGTCCACGCGGAAATACTTGTCCGTAACTTCATCGGAGGAGCCGGAGATGATCAGCGGGGTGCGCGCTTCGTCAATCAGGATGGAGTCAACCTCGTCCACGATGGCGAAATGGTGCGGGCGCTGCACGTAGTCCTTCAGGTCAAACTTCATGTTGTCGCGCAGGTAGTCAAACCCGAACTCGTTGTTGGTTCCGTAGGTGAGGTCGCAACCATAGGCGGCGCGCCGCTCATCATCGTTCAGGTCATGGACGATCACGCCCACGCTCAGGCCCAACAGGCGGTAGATGGGGCCCATCCAGGCGGCGTCGCGCCTGGCCAGGTAGTCGTTTACCGTCACCAGGTGCACGCCCTTGCCCTCAAGGGCATTCAGGTAGGCGGGCAGCGTGGCCACCAGCGTCTTGCCTTCGCCCGTCTTCATTTCCGCGATGCGGCCTTCGTGCAGCACCATGCCGCCGATCAGTTGCACGTCAAAGTGCCGCATGTTCAGCGTGCGGCGGCCAGCTTCCCGGCAGAGAGCAAAGGCTTCCGGCAGAATCTCGTCAAGAGTCGTCCCCTGGGCAATGCGTTCCTTGAACTTCAGGGTGCGCAGGGGGAATTCCGCGTCTGGGAGCTCCTTCATTTCGGGCTCAAAAGCGTTGATTTCCGCCACCCGGCCACTCAGGCGCTTCAGTTCGCGCTCATTCTTCGTTCCCAGAACCTTGCCTAAAGCGAATTGTAGAAAGTTTCCCATAGTGTATAGACGGTTTCCGGCTTCTTATTCGACTCTTTCTATTGTAAAGCCCGGTGCCCAAGTTGACAAGGAACCGGGGAATAGGGAGAGCGGCTCATCTGGCCTTCTGGCTGCCCAAGAGTCCGGCTCTTTTGCATCGTGGAAAGCCGCGACAATCGACCCGCCTGCCTTTGCTCGCAGAAGGGGTTCAGGACCACCTTGTTGCGCGCTACAAACCGTTGGCTCTCGGGAGGTCCCGGCAGACCGAAAAACGCAAATTGTGAAATTGCCAGGAGTAAGCGGCTTGCACCCTCCCGAAAAGACCTGAACCTTTGTTCCTGAGATCTTGACGCCGGAAACTTGAACAGTAGACCTTGCAGGTTGAATAGGGTGGAATTCGCTGATAAGGGGGAGTGGCGTCCGGACATGGCTGCACCCCCACATTTGCAGCGGCACAAGCTTTAGGAGTCACCCATCCAGGCGCCGTAGGGCTTCAGTGATTCCACGTTATCGCACACGGCTTTGATGGCGGCGGTGATAGGCACGGCGAGGATCAGGCCAAAGCCACCCCACAGCCACGACCAGAACATCATGGCGATGGTGACGGAAAGGGCGTTCAAGTTGACTCGCTGGCCCACCAGTTTGGGTGTCAGGACGTTGACGGCCACGAAATGCACCACTGCGACGGAGACGCCGATGGTCATAAAGGGGCCGGTGGTATCGTATTGAAGCAAGGCAACCAGCAGGGGAGGAAGGATTCCCAGCGCCACGCCAATGTAGGGAACCAGGCTGAGCAGCGCGGCCAGGGGACCCATCAACAGGGCATATTGAAGATGGATGATGGCGAAGACCGGGGTGATGAGGCAGGCGGAAATCAGCCCGACAAACAGATTGCCCACCACAAACTGGCGCAGCATTCGTGCGATGGCATGAATCACATCTTCCGCCTGCTGGCGCTGCTTGATGGGGAACAGGTTCAGTGACGCCACCCACATGCGGTTCTTCGACGTGAGCATGAAGAAGACCAGGAAGGGAATGAACATCACGGTGACGGTGAATGCATAGACGGAACCAATGCCACGCAGCAGGAATTGGGCATAAGGGGACTCCTGCTGCAACCGCACGGTGGGCAGGTTTGATTCCGACGAGGCCGGCATGATGGTCTGCGTGCTCTGCTGGATGTTATTGGCCGTCACCTGGATGTGCGCGGTGATCTGCTTCAATCTTTCCATCAGCCGCGGCATGGCATCATAGAAAGCCTGGGCGCGATCGTAGATGGCATAGATCACCAGGTAGGCGACGGTGAGCATCAGCAGCACCATGATGAGCGATGCCAGCCAGCGCGGGATGCGATAGAGCTCCATTAGCCGCACGCCAGGGTCAAGGACGGAAGCGATCAGGATGGAGCAGATCAGGGTGATCACCACGGAGCTGGCGTAGTAGATGCAGCCAAAGAGAATCGCAATGGCAATGATCCTCACGCTGGCGGAAGTGGATGCCGCGGAGTGATTCTCAGAATAGGTATCAGACATGCGGTGAAACCTCGAAGGGGATTCTAGCTTGCCGCGCCGGTAATTGCCAGAAAAGAGCTATAGTGCCATGATAGGTGCTTCATTGGGGGAGCGCGGGTACACCCATAGTATAATGGTTCTTATAAATTTCCGCGCCGTGAACGCGCAGCTTCAACGGACAAGGGAAAAAGGGGGAAGGCGGCGGTTCGCCCGCGCGCCTCAAGGACGAAATGAAATTTTCGCGCCGCAAATTGCTGGGTTCTTCAGGAATACTTCTGGGGTCGGGAATTCTTGATGCTCTCACCACGCCCCTGTGGCGATGGAATGGGTCTCCGGTGCTTCAGGCCGCCCCGCTGCCTCAACCTGGGGATGCTTCCCCCGTCACCTTTGTGGATGTGGCGCGAATGGCAGGCGTGAACGTTCCCAATGTCTGGGGCGGCATCAAGCACAAGAACTACATCGTTGAAGCCAAGGGCAGCGGGCTGGCCTTTTTTGATTATGACCAGGATGGCTGGCTTGACATCTACCTGACCAACGGCCAGCGCCTGCCGGGTGAAGAACCATTTCCTGACGGCAAGACTCCAACCCAGCACCTGCTGAAGAATAATCGCGACGGCACGTTTACCGATGTGACGGAGAAATCCGGATTGGGCATCACCGGATGGGGCACGGGTGTTTGCGTGGGTGACTATGACAATGATGGCTGGGATGACCTCTTCTGCTGTTATTGGGGTCACAACATTCTGTGGCACAACAACGGCGATGGCACCTTCACCGATGTCACCAAGAAGGCGGGCTTGTGGGAGGATCGCGTCCGCTGGGGTTCCGGCTGCACATGGTTGGATTATGATCGCGATGGATCGCTTGACCTGTTTGTCTGCAACTACATTGAACTTGATCTCAAGAGGGTTCCCATTCCGGGCCAAACAGGATATTGCCAATGGAAGGGCATTCCGGTGATGTGCGGCCCGCGCGGCCTGCCCGGCGGCTCCAACAGCCTCTACCACAACAATGGCAACGGGACTTTTACCGATGTTTCCGAGAAAGCCGGAGTGCTGAAGACCGGACCGCGCTATTCCATCACCGCCGTTGCCTTTGATTTTGACAACGACGGATGGCCGGACATCTACGTGGCCGTTGACTCCGAGCCCAGCATTTTGTTCAAGAACAAGCACAATGGGACGTTTGAAGACATCGCTGTGATGGCGGGGTGCGCCTACAACGAGGATGGGCAGGAACAGGCCGGAATGGGCGTTGGCATTGGCGACTACGACTGCGACGGCTGGCTGGACATCGTCAAGACGAACTTTACCGATGACACGCCAGATCTCTATCACAACAACGGCGACGGCACGTTCAGCGACGTGACTTTTGTTTCCGGCCTGGGTGTCAACACGCAATACGTCTGCTGGGGCGCGGGATTCACCGATTACGACAACGACGGCTGGACAGACGTTCTCTATGTCACCGGCCAGGTCTATCCGCAGATTGATGAATACAACCTGGGCGGCCATTTTGTTTCGCCCCGCATCGTTTATCGCAACCTCGGAAACGGGAAGTTCCAGGACGTTTCCAAAGATTTGGGGCCGGGAATCACGGCGCAGTTTTCCAGCCGCGGCTGCGCCTTTGGGGATTACGACAACGATGGCGACGTTGACGTGCTGATCCTGAACATGAACGATTATCCCTCGCTGCTGCGCAATGACGGCGGCAACAAGAATAATTGGATCAACATCAAGCTGATCGGCACGCATTGCAACCGGACGGCCGTCGGCGCGCGGGTGAGAGTGGTGACCGGCAAGCATGCCCAGATCGACGAAGTGCATACCGGCACCAGTGTGATGTCGCAGAGTGATTTGCGCCTTGCCTTCGGGCTGGGAAAAGCAGCGCTGGTGGACGCCATTGAGGTCAAATGGCCCCTCACGCAAAAGGCCGTTGAAAGTTATGCGAAGACAATGAAGATCTCCCTTGAAGCTGCGGAGAAAAAATTATCCAGCAAGGTGGAGAGATTCACCAACATCCCGGTCAACCAGTTCCTCACTATCAAGGAAGGCGAAGGCATCATCAAGAGTCAACCACCCTCCCCCGCTAAATCCTGACAGGGCATTGATTGCGAAAACAAAATGCCCGGCTGCCTTTCCAGGTGGCCGGGCGTTTCCTTTTGCTTTACCTTTTCATGTCGGTGACCTTCGCCCAGCCGATAAATCGACTTTCTCAAAGCCAGACGTTGCGGGTGGAATAAAATGTGACAGGTTCAGCGGGGTATTTTTTGCGAAAGGCCTGGAACTGCCGGAGGATCTTCTGATGGCGGCGCTCCGAGGTTTGAATGGACTTGTGAGGCATCACGATAAGGGCGCGTTCAACTTCTTTGACGAATTTTGTGGAGAGGCGCCAGTCACACTTCACCAGCGTGCGCAGGTCGGCCACGCCGTAGCCAACCACGCGCGCGACTCCATCAACATAGGGGTCCACATAACTCATCACCAGGTGGCGGATGGTGCGGAATACTGGTTTGCGCCCGTGCAGGCCCGCATCACGTGAACGCGCGATGGTTCCCCAGCGCCCGTTCTCTTGGAAGAGGAACAGCACGTGGTCCAGTTGGTCCTGGGATTCAAGATCCATCAGCAACGGCGGGTAGCCGTGCTGCTCCATGATGGTGGCCGCACTCAGCGCGCCCTCCAGGCAATGGGCCGTGCCGTGGCGCACCACGCCGCGAAACGTGCGCAGGGTTTCGCCACCCTTTTCCCAGTTGTAGGGAAGCTGGCGAAGATAATCCTGCACCAGTTTGGGCGTGCGGCAGCGGCGGACAATCTCCCACTCCGCCGGCGTAAAGGCTTCCCGGCCGGGGGCCTTGGAGGGAGGATAGTTATGGGCGACTTCGAAACTTTTTGGAAGCGCGGATGGATGGGGCGAGTTCATTGGGTGATCTGAAAGCTGTGCGATCCGGCGATCTGCAAAACTCATTCGGTTTTGTTCGTCTTTGTTCATTCAATCACCGGGTCTTCAGCGTGGCCGATTATATTCCCCAACGATCGTGCCATAGTTGAAAACTGAACAGCGCCCACAGGGGTTTGCGATTATCCACTTTGCCGGACCAATGCTCGTTCAGTAGGCGACGCACGAACGCGGCGTTGAACATGCCCTGCCGCCGCAATTTTTCTTCACTCAAAGTTTCGTCCACCAGGGGGCGCAGCTCATTCCGCATCCAACTGGCGATGGGGACGGAGAACCCGCGCTTTTGGCGGTATACAATTTCCCTGGGCAGCCAGCGTTCCACGGCCTTCTTCAAAATGTATTTTAGTTTAAAGCCCCGCACTTTGAGCTGGCTGGGCAACCCCTCAGCAAATTCAATCAGGCGATGATCAAGGAAGGGCGTTCGCAATTCCAGTGAGCACGCCATGCTGGCGCGATCCACTTTCACCAAAAGGTTGTCTTCCAGGTAGAGGCGAAAATCGAGGTAAAGCATTTCGGAAACGGTTTCATCAAATCGCGCGCCTTCCAGCACCCGGGCGAGCGGTGTGTAGATCTGGCTGCTGGGGGGATGCGGGCCGGCCCAATCGGGAGAGAAGAGCTGGTCAAGCTCCATGGGGTTGAACATGCCGAACCAGATGTGGTGGCGCTCCGCCGGAGTTTTTTCCGCATGGCTCAGAAAGCGGCGCAGGAAGAGGCCCACGGGAACCGCCGCGGAAGAGACGGGAAGATGGTTCTTGAGCCGGCCAAACACCTGGCGGCGCACCACGCCGGGGAGCTTCAGGTAATAGTCCGCAAGGCGGGCGCCCATGTAAGTGGGATAGCCGCCGAAAAGCTCGTCGCTGCCTTCACCGCTCAGTGCCACTTTGATGTGTTCGCGGGCAAAGCGCGAAATCATGTAGGTGGGAATGACCGCAGGATCGGCAATGGGCTCATCCAGGTGATTGGCCAACGTGGTGAGCGCCTGGAACATCGCGGGTTTGTCAGCCGTCAAAACATGATGCTGGGTGCGGAAGCGCTTCGCCACCAGGGTTGAGTAGGACTCCTCATTAAAAGACTTCTCGGGAAAGTTTACGGAGAAAGAGTTGACGTTGCCCGGGCTCAGCTCACTCATGATGGCGACGATGGCAGAGGAATCCACGCCGCCGCTCAAGAAAACGCCCAGGGGAACGTCACTCACCAGGCGGGATTCCGCCGCCTGCCGCAAGTGCATGGCAAGTTCCTCCACCAGATCGCGTTCCTGGCGGGGCGTCACCAGCGGCTGGTTGGGGGAGCGCAGAAACTCCTGTGGTCGCCAGTAGGCATCAATATGGAAATTGCCGTTTTCCACCACCATGTAATGCGCGGCAGGAAGCTTCTTGATTTCAGCATAGACGCTGTTGGGGCTGGGAAAATGGCCGTAGAAAAAGTAGTGGGTGAGGGCCACGGGGTCAATGGACCGGCTGATTCCCGGGTATTCAAGGAGAGCCTTGATCTCCGACCCGAATGCCAAAGTGTCATTGCCCCGCCAATAATAGAGGGGTTTTTCGCCTGCCCGATCGCGCGCCAAAAGCAGCCGTTTGGCCCGATGATCCCACAGGGCGATGGCGAACATTCCGTTTAGATCGCGAAGGCAGTCCGGGCCTTTTTCCTCGTAGAGGTGAATGATGGCTTCGCCGTCGGAATGCGTTTTGAAATGGTGACCGCGTTCCAACAGGCCTTCGCACAACTCGCGGTAGTTATAGATCTCACCGTTGAAGACCAGGGTGATGTTACCGGATTCATTGGTGAGGGGCTGGTTGCCGGTTTCCAGGTCGATGATGCTCAGGCGCCGGATGGCCAGCGCGATGTGCGGCAGTTCAAATTTTCCACCACTGTCAGGGCCACGCAGGAAGAGGGTCTGCGCCATCGCGTCGATGCGCTCGCCGTGCGCCAGCGGTTGAAGCCGAGAATTGAAAAGCCCGCAAATTCCACACATAAGAGGTCAGACGTCAGATTACAGGGAACAGCTAATAGATCATCAGGTTACAGGGAGCAGGGGACAGAAATCCACTCTCCATCCCCGGCGCAAGAATCCTCACGGTTGAAAGGGTGCGGCCACATGCGGCGGCGGGATCTCCGGCCGCGCGGATTTAGCTGGCGGAATCTCCCAAATCGAATAATCCGCTTCAGTCCAGAGGGGGGCGATGCGGCCCGCACCCACCCAAAGGCTTTCCACCAGATTGTTAGGGGTCATCACCAGGATGGGCTGCGTGTTTGATTTCTTGAGGGCGGAAAATTCTGAGGGCGTGATCAGCACTCCCTTCCCTGGATTGCTGATTCCCCCGCGCCGGGCATCCGCCTGATAGGCCACCTGGTAGTTGCTGGTCATCTCTCCCCATTCGGTGGAAAGCAATCCCACCGGGCGCCGCAGATAGAAAGGAAGGCTGGTGCGAAAGTAGTAGTAGCCAAAAATCGGTGAATCGCGTTCCGGGCTGGCAAGGATGGTTGCCGCAATCTTGCGGCTGGAACGAGTTTCCGTCAGCAGTTTGAGCGGGGCATACCAGCGCAGCACCATGGTGGGAAAAACAATCACTGCCAGCGCAAACGTGGCGATGGCCAATGTTCGCCCACGCGCTTGCGCGGCAAGCCTTCGGCCGAGAAATCCCATTGCCGCCAGGATCAACCCGGTATAGAGCAGCGACGGCTGAATGAGATCCAATACGTTGTCAGAAAGTTTTTTTGCCATCCGCGCATGAAGCGAGGTGTAGAGCCATGAGTGCGACACGGCGGCCAACAGAACGCCGATGGCCAGCAGCAACGCAAACCCGGCGGTCAGCCAGTCCGGCGGACGTGATTGATCTTGCTTGCCCGCTTCCTGCCACACAAATCCCATCAGAATGCTCAAAGGAACAATTGCCGGAAGGAAATAGGTAGGAAGCTTGGAGTGCGAAAGGGTAAAGAAGAGGAACACCCAGGCCGCCCAACTCAGCAGAAACACCAGCGGCCGGTTCACCTCCTGCCTCAGTTCCTGCCAACGGCGCAGGCGGTTCCATCCCGCCATCAGCAAAAAAAGGCTCCAAGGGAAGAAGCCACCGAGAAAAATGGGAATGTAATAAAATATTCCCCCTCCGCGATGAGCGGCAGTGGTGGTGAATCGCTTCAGGCTTTCATTCCAAAAGGCGTACTTGGGAAAATCGGGATTGCGCAGGGATACTGCAATGAACCAGGGCAGGGCCGCGGCAAGTAGAACCAGAAGTCCCCACCTCCACCGCAAGCGCAGCCATTCCCTCCAGTTGCCGCAAGCAGTTTCGTAAATCAAGATTGCGAGCAGGGGGAGCAGAATTCCCACGAATCCCTTGGTGATCACCGCCAAACCCATCGCCGCGAACATCACGGCCTCAAGCCAGGGTCTTTGAAATCCGCTCTCTTCCACCAGCCAGAAGGCCACCATCGTCACGGTGACAAGAAAGGTGAGCGTCATGTCAAAGATGACTTCCCGGGCCAGCACCAACGCCAAAGGAGAGGCGGCAAAGACCAGCCCTGCGCGCAAGCCCGAGGAGTCCCCAAACATGCGGCGGGCCAGGAACCAGACCAGGAACATCGTTGCCAATGCCATGAGCGCGGAAGGCAGGCGGGCAGCGGCTTCGGAAACACCAAAGGTCTTTAAGGAGGCTGCTTCCATCCAGAAGAATACAGCGGGCTTGTCGAGGTAAGTGAATCCGTTAAAGTGTGGCGTGATCCAATCGCCGGATATCACCATCTCACGCCCCACCTCCGCGTTGCGGCCTTCATCGGGCTCAAGCAGGGGGAGCTTTCCCAAGCCAGCGAAAAACAGCACGGCCGCAGCAAAAAGCAGCAAGCCCAGTGAGAGGGCGAGAGCGGTCGGTTTATTGGAAGGGGAATCCGTGGGTATCAAAGCTAACGGGTGATCCGATGATTGGGTAATCGCGTGACCGGGCGTCTTAAAGCTCGCGCGATCAGCCGATCATCAGACCTTACCAATCTCCTGTCCTTTCAGGTTGTTCGTAACTGGCGCTTCGAGAACATCCAGCACGCCCTCATAAGAAATCCAATTCTCTTTCATCCAGCGCACGGCCCAAACGTCTGCCAGGCCCTTCTTCAATCGCCGCCAGGTATCATACTTGGTTTTTCCCGCACGGCGGGGATGATGGCCCACCGGCACTTGCGTCACACGGTATCCGCGCATCTTGAGAAGCGTGGGAAGGAACCGGTGCATGCCGTTGTAAAGTTCCAGCCGCTCCACGCATTCGCGCCGGTAAGCCTTCAGCGTACAGCCGGTATCAACGATGTCGTCACCCGTCATCCAGTTGCGAAAGCCGTTGGCGATGCGGGAGGATCGGCGCTTCCACCAGGTGTCCTGCCGTTGGGTGCGAATGCCGCAGACCACGTCCGCATCGGAAAGCATGCGCGCGAGGCGGGGAATTTCCGCCGGATCATTTTGCAAATCGCCATCCAGGGTTACTACTGCGTGGCCCCTGGCCAGATGAAACCCCGCCTCCATGGCTGCCGTTTGCCCCAGATTTTGGCGAAAGTGAGCGATGCGAATGCGGGGATCGCTGGCCTGGGCGCGCTTGAGAAGCTCCAGCGTCGTGTCGTTGCTGCCGTCATCGACAAAGAGAAATTCCACCTCACCGGGCCACTCTCGCAGCGCCGCCTGAAGTTGTTCCAGGAGAGCTGCGATGTTCTCCTCCTCATTGTAAACAGGAACGACAACGCTCAACGAATCGCTTTCCACTTGCCTCCTCAAAAATCCAGACCCCTGTGGGGGCCGTGCGCCAATGCCAATTTAGCGGCATTTCCGGCAACTCGCTGACTCACGTGCAATTCCGCCTTACCCTGGCGGTGCCGGATGCGCCAGTCCGCCGTAATTTTAGCACGCTTGGCGGAGCTATCCGGGAAATTCCGGGGTATTTGCAGTCCATTCCGGTGGGAGCTTCCTTTCCCGGCAGAAGATTAGTTTTGTCGATGAGGTCAGCTTTGCAGGCGTATAAGTCGCGGTGCTGCAACAATTCGAAGCATGGCAATTCTCGCGCGGGTGCGGACGCGGTTTTTAATGCCCGTCTTGAGGCTTGCCTCAGTGGATAATTAAAGCGAGAATAGATGGTTAGGATCTCCGCAAAGCTGGTGAAAAGCACTGAGTGGAGGAAAGTTCAAGCTCGCATAGTTCTGCAAACCCGGGGGGCAAGAGGAGCGACCAATGTGTGGAATCGTTGCGTACACAGGAGACCAGCCTGCCAAAGGAATTCTGATTGAGGGACTGAAACGGCTGGAGTACCGGGGTTACGACTCAAGCGGAATTTTCATTGCCAATGGCGCGCCCTATCTTGCCCGGGCGGTGGGCAAAGTTGCCGAACTTGAACGCCAAGTGTGGGATACCGCCCCTAACGGGGTGGCGGGTATCGCCCACACTCGCTGGGCCACGCACGGAAAGCCCAGCGTGGCAAATGCCCACCCGCATCCGGATTGCAACGGCAGGCTCTACCTGGTCCACAACGGCATTATTGAAAACTACCTGCTGCTCAAGAAGCGGCTCCTGGAAGCGGGCCACCAATTCAAATCCGAAACAGACACGGAAGTGCTGACCCACCTGGTTGAAGCCCATTATAACGGGGACCTTCAGGCTGCTGTGCAGAAGGCGCTTCAGCAGGTTCAAGGAACTTTCGGCATCGCTGTGATGCACGTCGATCACCCCACCTCCATTGTGGTGGCGCGCCGCGGAAGCCCCATCATCCTCGGCATCAGTGAAAAAGCCTCTCTGGCGGCGTCAGACGCCTCCGCCCTTGCCCTGCACACCGATAAGGTGGTCTTTCTCGAGGACAATGAAGTGGCCCTGCTCGAGCCGGGCAAATTCACTATCACCACGCTGGACAACCGCTCGGTGAACCGCGGCACCACCAACCTGGATTGGAATATCGAATCGATGGACCGGGGCGCCTTCCCGCATTACATGCTGAAAGAGATTTTCGAACAGCCGGAATCGGTGGAGAACGCTCTGCGCGGCCGGGTGAACCACTCCGAAGCCGTGGCCAAACTGGGCGGCCTCGAATCCGTCCAGGACCGCCTGGTGCATGCCCGCCACTTGATCATCGTCAGTTGCGGCACCAGCTACTATGCAGGATTGTTCGGTCGTTACGTAATGGAGACACTCACGGACCTGACCGTGGAGACGGAATTGGCATCGGAGTTCCGCTATCGGAAGCTGAACATCCGTGAGGGGACAGTGGTGCTGGCCATCAGCCAGTCCGGTGAAACGGCGGATACCCTTGCCGCCCTGCGCGAGGCCAAGCGCAAAGGCGCGCTCGTGCTGGGGTTGGTGAACGTCGTGGGCAGCACCATCGCGCGCGAAACCCATGCCGGAATTTATTCCCACGCGGGCATTGAGGTGGGCGTTGCCTCCACCAAATCCTTCACCTCCCAGCTCACCATCCTCACCCTCATGGCGCTGCTCATCGGCCGCGGCCGCGATCTTTCCTATGAAGAGGGTCATGACATCATTCGGGCGCTGGAACAAGTTCCGGAACAGATTGGCGAAATCCTGAAGCAGGCGGGAAAAATCCGCGAACTCGCGGAAAAGTATTGCCACTCTGACCATTTTCTTTTCATGGGGCGCAAGTTCCAGTATCCCATTGCGCTTGAAGGCGCGCTGAAGCTAAAGGAAATCGCCTATATCCACGCTGAAGGCTATGCCGCCGGTGAAATGAAGCACGGACCGATTGCGTTGATCGATCCCAAGTTTCCCACAATGGCCCTTGCCCTTGAGGATGGGTCCTATGAGCGCGTGGTCTCAAATATGCAGGAGATTCGTGCGCGCGAGGGCAAAATTATCGCCATCACGACGGAGGGCAACACCAAGCTTGGAACCCTGGTGGACGACATCATCTATATTCCACGAACGCACGAAGCCGTGGCTCCTCTGCTGACCGTTGTACCGCTTCAACTCTTCGCTTATTACTGCGGGGTTCTTCTTGGCCGCGACGTGGATAAGCCCCGCAACCTCGCCAAGAGCGTGACGGTGGAGTAAGGTCTTCAATGCCGGAGCAGCAGGACAAATTTGGCAGGTACGCGCTTGTGCTGCTGGTTCTGGGCGTTTTGGGCCGATTGCCTGGGCTCATTGTGCCGGGCCACATTCCAATCCTCGTCTATTTCGATGGCTCGTATATCCAGGCGGCCCGGGACATCCTCAGCTCCAATATCCATGCCCTGGGTATTCGCACTCCTGTTTATCCCCTGTTGATTGCCCTGTGCGGCCTCAATCCCTGGGTAATCTGCCTGGCCCAATCGATCCTCGGCGTCGCATCGAGTCTGATGATCTTCGAGATGGCGTTCCGCCGTACCCACCATGCACTTTTCTCGCTTTTGATTGGCATCGCTTGCAGCCTCACTCCGGAAGTTCTTGTCTACGAGTCCTCGGTCATGACCGAAGCGTTGACGAACTTCCTGCTTGTCGCCTCCCTCTGGCTCATCACCCGCTATGACCGCGATGGGGAGACCAACATCTGGTACCCGATGGCGCTGGGTATCACCGTAGCACTGGCAGGTTTGACCCGCCCCTTGATGCTTTGTCTCGTACCCGTGTACTTCCTTTTCCTGGCGCCCCCCTGGCGCCCTGCCCAAATCCTGCACCGCGAATACATCAAGAAAGCCCTCTCATTTGTGCTTCCTGCGGTTGTGATCATCTTCGGTTGGTGTGGCTTGATCTACTTCAATACCGGGTCCTTCACCCCCACGACCCTGGCCGGCCACAATTTGATGGACCAGGTTGATCCCTACGTTGAACTTGCGCCGGAGCGCTTTGCCGTGCTGCGCGACGCCTGGATTGAGGCTCGCTCGTACAACAAACATTTCCCCAACCGGAACGCCAATCCGGTTTTTGACGGGGCCGTGCCAGAAGTCGAAAGGCAAACAGGAAAGACAAAAACCGAGGTCTGGCATGAGTACCAATCTCTCGCGCTCTACCTGGCGACCCATCACCCACTCATCTACCTCCGGCGCGCTGAACAGGGCTGGATACAGTTCTGGTCTGAACCCACCCTGGATGAGGTTGTATGGCCCGATGTCAGCACCATAACGCCGGGGCAGATTCTGATGACTCTGATGGATTTTCTGGTTCGCGAAGTGGAAGCTGTCTTCCTCATCCTGGCCCTGATCTCGCTCCCCTGTGCGCTCGTTCGCCTGAAAGTCTTTACGAAGCTTGAATATCTAACCTTCGCGATTGCCCTGTGGGTTTCAGTGTTTGCGTCGTTAACAGAGTATGGAGAGAACCGCAGGTTCTGCGTTCCCTTTTACATGCTCATTGTTTACACCCTAATGACGCGGGCCTGGATTTGGATCTCCGCAGCTTCTTCGCAGGATCGCGGAGCCACCCCCGCTGCCTTCTAACATCCTGAATCATCTGCTACCATAATTTTATGAGCCTATTTGGATCAAAGTCGAAAAAAGTAAACGCCGCAACCCGCGTGGAAGGCACGGTGCAATTTGGGGGGGATAAATCCATTTCCCACCGCTATGCAATGCTGGCAGCGATTGCCAATGGAGAGAGTGAAATCCATTTCTTTTCTCCCAGCGCCGATTGCCAATCCACGCTCAACTGCCTGAAGTCACTGGGCGTGAAGATTGAACGCAAAGACAGCCTGGTAAAAATTACCGGCGTGGGCATTGATGGTCTGCGCGCGCCTGCGGGGCCGCTGGACGCAGGAAATTCCGGCTCCACCATTCGCATGCTCTCCGGGATTCTTTCCGGCCAACCGTTCCGCTCCGTGCTGGTGGGTGACGAATCCCTCTCTCGCCGACCCATGAAGCGCGTGGCCGACCCCCTGAGTTTGATGGGGGCGCGCTTCAAGACGGCCGATCGTGGCTGTCCACCCATTGAGATTGAGGGCGGCAAGCTTACACCCATTCGCTATGAGATGCCCGTGGCCAGCGCGCAGGTGAAATCCGCCATCCTTCTGGCGGGCCTGTTCGCCGAGGGTGAAACCCAGGTGGTGGAAAAGCATCCCACGCGCGACCATACAGAAATAGCCCTGGAACTGATGGGAGCGAACATTGGCCGCCACCAGCAGACCATTGCCGTGCGGGGCCGGGCACGCTTGGAAGGGAAAAAGCTCTACGTTCCCGGCGATCTCTCCTCCGCCGCGTTTTTCATCGTTGCCGGCTTGATTGTCAAGAACTCCAACCTCATGCTGCACAACGTCGGGTTGAATCCCACCCGCACCGCGCTGCTTGACCTTCTGGTTCCCATGGGCGGGCGCGTCAAAGTGGTCAACCTGGAGATGCTGAATGGGGAATTGCTGGGCGACCTCCATGTGGATTCCAGCGAACTCGCGGGCGGGGAGATTCCACCTGAACTCGTGCCGGGATTGATTGACGAACTGCCGGTGCTTGCCGTACTGGGAACACAGACCGAGCAGGGGTTGACCTTCCGCGGCGCGGCGGAACTCCGCGTGAAAGAGAGTGACCGCCTTGCCGCCGTGGCGGAGAATCTCCGCCGCATGGGCGCCGAGGTTGAGGAATTCCCTGACGGCTTGCGCGTGGCCGGCCGGCAGAAACTTCGCGGCGCGGAGATTGACCCGCACGCTGATCACCGCATTGCCATGGCCTTTGCCATCGCCGCCCTTGTGGCGGAAGGCACCACCACCATCAAAGACAGTTCCTGCGTGGATATCTCCTTCCCGGACTTCTTTGAAACGCTCCAGCGCGTGGCGGGTTAAGAATAACTCTGGAACGCGAGAAGCGTGCTGAACAGGGAATGCCAACGCGGGCGAGGAGTTTTTGCTAACCCATTTCTTTTCAGCAATATAGCGAGATACAAATATAACTCTTTTGTTTTCATCAACATACGCACCGGCACGAAATCGAACATCTTTCCACCATTTTTTTTTAACAACATCGCGAGACTCTCCTTCATATTTGACCCTCAATGCAAGTTCCCCGTGACTTTGTCTCGGCCTCTCCACTTGGCATTTCCACCTTCCTTTGTTTTCATAAACTTCTCGGGATATCCCTTCAAGGAAAGAATCGAGGAGCCAGAAGTTGGGGTCGGGGCCCCTTCTGCTACCTCGGGGTTCGGACGTTGGCCCCCCTGCATTTCCGGGCGTTGGGCGCGAGAAATTTCCCCCCTCCTTTGTTTTCATAAACATCGCCGGATGCACCTTCATTTTTGTGAAACGGGGCACGGAATACGGGAAACGGGACAAGGGACACGGGATACGGGACATAAGGTCGAGAAATGGATTCCTGGTCAAAGGAACCCGCCCGCCCGGATTTGGAATCATCAATGGCAATTCCCTGGCGAGTTCCTCCCGGCCTGTGCACTTGGAATTTTCTCGTTCCTTTGTTTTCATAAACATCGCCGGATGCACCTTCATTTTTGTGAAACGGGGCACGGAATACGGGACACGGGATACGGGATATAAGGTCGAGAAATGGATTCCTGGTCAAAGGCACGCGCCCGCCCGGATCTGGAATCATCAATGGCAATTCCCTTCGAGTTCGTCTCGCTCTCTCCACTTGGCATTTCAACCTTCCTTTGTTTTCATAAACTTCTCGGGATATCCCTTCAAGGAAAGAATCGAGGAGCCAGAAGTTTGGGTCGGCGCCCCTTCTGCTACCGCAGGGTTCGGACGTTGGCCCCCCTACATTTCCGCGCGTTGGGCGCGAGAAATTTCCCCCCTCCTTTGTTTTCATCAACATCACCGGATGCCCCTTCATTTTTGTGAAACGGGGCACGGGAAACGGGACACGGGGCAAAGGGCCAGGGTGCGAGATCGGGGTTTGGGCGCTGCGTTCTCCACCTCCATTCCTCCGCTCCAACCCCAGTCCCGAGTAGCCGTCCATTGGAGGCTGGCTCAGTCGTTTTGTCCGTTATGCAGGATAATCGGGATGAGGTTGAGTTTAGAACGGCGGGGGACCAGCAAGCGGACATGGCGGCGCCTCACGGCTACAACGCTTAAGTATATCAATCTACGCTATTGATGTCAAGAGAAATCCGGCGCTGATAGAGGCTACAAAGATTTAAAGGGGGGGGCGCCGCCCCGGACCCCGGCGGGTTTCGTTGGGAATCCCGGGAGGGATGTCTCTTGAACCGCTCGCGTGAGACTTTCGCCGGCAAGCTGGCGAAAAGGAAAGCGGCAGCAAGCCGCACGCAATCCAAAGCTTCGCTGCGTGCCCCCCAGCAGCCTGTTCTCAGCGGGGCGCATTCAGGATGATCGGCACGGCCCGGTAAAAACAGTGCTCAAGGTCTGCAGGTCAAAAGCGTGGTGAGAAATCCGGGCTGGGAGCCCTGCCCTGGGTGCCACACAGCGGGAATAGGATGATTTACGGTGGAAATCCAGGCCTGGGGAATCAGCGCAGACCTTATTCGAAGAGGCCTGCGCCCGGTCAATCAATTGTTGGATGAATCGTCACTTTCCACGTGGGCGGCGGGTGTGATCGCCTGCCCGGAATGGTTCCCCGTCGTTTCGGCTTTGCGCGAGGGCACTGGCGGCTCCGCGGGCGTGGGCGGCGTCTCCGGAGTGGCCGGCGCGTGGGTGCCGGCGCGAAGCAGGCGAATGGCGCCGTATTCCGTGTTGATGCGAATGAGTGCCCCGCCTTTCCCGAAAGTCCCGGAAATTGAGGGTGAGTCGCCATCCTTCTCCACTTTCAATCCAGGCCCCGAAAAATCGCTCTCCACTTCACCGTGGTGGGAGTAGGCCTCAATCTGAAAATTTGAGTTGGCGGGAAGGGTCAGCTCCACTTCGCCTTTTTTCGAATCCACCTGGATGTCGTGGGTGGGTGGAGTGGAAGTTTCAAGCGTGATCTGCCCATTGTTATCCGTGATGTGCAGGTTGTGCTTGAACTCATTCACCGTAACATCCTTATTGCGGGTGGTAATTTCAAAAGGTCCGTCAACACCGGTCGCTTCCATGGAGCCCACTTCCATGTCCACGCGCCCGGAGAGCTTTTGCACCGTCATATCCGTCCGAATGGATTCAAAGCGCAGGGTTTGGCCGATGTTGTGAAACTGGATGGCGCCGCTGAACTCGCCGTGGACGGTAACCGTGTCGGAGACATCGGCGACCTCAATATCGTCCCCATGGCCTTCAAGGTCCAGGCTGCCCTTCACACTGCGAACTTCCGTTGACCCTCCGCTTTTGTGGATCTTCACGATGCCCTGAATATTGGTGGCGCGAACATCGCCTTTCGCTGTAGAAAGCGTCTGATCCCCATTCAAACTGTCCACCACAATGTCACCGTGCTCGGAACTGATATCGTTGCTTGTGGCTTTGGGAACGCCCAGGCTCAGGTCGATCGAAATGTGCCGTCCTTCATCCGCCAGCGAGTTGCGGTTGGAGCGCAACAAGTAATGGCCGGCCTCTTCCACCACTTCCAACTTCAGGTTATCGGAAAGCTTTTTGGCCGCATTTTCGTCATCGGCGCGAATGGTTTCCTTGGCCATCACTTCCACCGTGTTCTGGTCAGCTCCACGAATATCCACATCGCCGCGCTGGTCCGCCAGCAACAGGTGCGGCGACGGCTGCACGGGCTGCGAAAGAGTCTTTGAGAAGGTGTAGGAATTCAAAAACATGTTGGAGATTTCATCGTCGTCGATGTGCCATGCCCAGGGCGACCCGGTGCGGAGCACCACTTTGGAGACGACGGTGCCCAGGATGAGGATCAGGACCAGCATCACCACTTCACTTCCGGAAAAGAGCGGCGGCATGGTGGTTTCCGGATGGGCTTGCGCCTGAAGGTATTCGATTAGTTTGGAGGCGCCCCAAAAGATGATAAGGACGGGCCAGAACTTGGCGATCAATTGCCAGGGGTGGACGTTGGGATCAAAATTCTGCCAAAGAAAAATGACGCCCACGCCAATCAGGGTCAGCGCCCAGAAGATTGATCCACGACGATAGCTGTAGACGCTCATATTGATCTCCCGCCTGGAAAGGGCCAAGTTCGAAACTCGAAATTCGAAAATCGCGGGCTGAACATCGATTTTCGAATTTCGAGTTTTGACTTTGCCTCCAGCCCACTGCCTTGCTGCCTGCCGCTTCTCACACCCGCGGCCCTTCCGGAGGCCGCGGCGGCTGGAACGCAGCCACCAGTTTCAAAATCCCCAATACGATCAAAAACAAGGGCCAGGTTTTGTTCAGTCCATACCCGGGCACCAACTCATTCAGCAGAAAAATAATCCCGAGGACGATCAGGATTACAGGAAACGTAAGTCCGCCTCGATGGCATGCCCGTGATGGAGGTGTCGCTCCCATAATGAATTTTCCGTGCTCCCTGTGCCCATGCCGCGAGCAGTGTTACGACCCTTGCTTCCTGGCTTTCTCCAGTTCGATCTCAAGCTCCTTCATTTTCTGGAGGTGTTCCATTTCGCGGGTTCGCATTTCCTGGTGGGCTTGCAATTCCCGTCTGCGGAACTTGGCAAAACTGCCAATGGCCACCACGGCGATGATCATCACCCACAGTCCGTTGCCATCAAGGAAATTCATTAATTCGTGCATCGTCTGCTCCTCATCGCGAGTGCCTGACTTTGCAAGGGTCAGGAATTTTTCTGCCGGGCCTTCTCCAGCTCAAGTTCGAGTTGCCTCATCTTCACCTGGTGTTCCATCTCCCGCACCCGCAGGTCCTGGTGATATTGCAACTCCTTGTCGCGCGCCTTATACCAGTGGACGATTCCAACAATCGCCACCACCATTGCCGTGCCGAAAACAACCGCCACAATCGGGATCCACAACGGATTGACATCCATAACTGCCACCTTCCTTTGGTGATGGGCCTCAAGCCCGGGCGGCGTGGGTCCTCTCGTTTATCCATTCTTTGTTGCGCGGGCTTTCTCCAATTCCAATTTGGACTTTTCCAGGTCCAACTCTTTCATCTTGCGTTCGTGCTCCATCTCCTGGGTGCGGAGTTGTTGATGCGCCAACAATTCCTTCTCGCGCATCTTGGTCAAGGAAGTGATGGCCACGATGAGGACGACCATTGCAAACGCTACCAAGGGGACGGCAATTGGACTGATGTGCATGTTTCCTCCCAAAAAATTTGTACCAGCTGATTCAAGCGCCGGGTATGAGGTTTCAGGCTCCCGCAGCGGAGGTTCCTTCGTTTGTCTCCCCCCTTACACCTGACACCTGCTTTACATCCCCTTCGGCCCGGGAATATTGCTGGGCCCATCGGAGTGTTTCTCAATTTGGGTTGTGCCCGCCGGCGTTTGCGGGGGAGTCCCGCCGGCAAAGCGCCGCTGCAAAATCAGGAAGCCAGCCACGATCAGCAGGACCGGCCAGAATTTGCTGAGCTGGTTGATCACCGGGACGCCGAGGTTGTCCAGGAGAAAAAGGACGCCAAGGCCGATCAGCAGCGCCGCGCCAATCGGAGCGTTCAATTTCATTTCATTCAATCCAAACCACTCCGGCACCGGCTGGCCAGTAGTTTTCGCTTTGGCGGTTTGAAAGGAGTCGATCACCATGTAGAAGTAGAACGCCGCAGCGCCCAGCCCAAATAGAGTGTCCAGGCCGCCATGAACACGATCACCCATGGCGATCAGGCAGCCAAAAATCAGCACCTGGGAGATGGCTTTGGCAATCTGGCCGTTGTAAATGGCGCCAACGCCGGGGATGAATCCCAGGGCAAGGGCAACGCCAGGGCTTGGCCCTGCGCCCACGCCTCCCCACGGGGGAAGCGGACTATGCAAGCGGGAAGCCAGGCAACTTTCGCAATAGACCATGCCGCTGACGTCGCGTTTGCATTCCGTGCAAAGTGACTTTCCGCATTGTCCGCAATAGGACAGCGCGTCATTGAGAGGGTGATTGGCGCATTTCATGGAATTACACTCCTTCCCGTACCGTTAAAGCTGATCTGGTTCCCCATGGGGGGCAGAGCCTGCATGCTGCTGGCAGCCACCACCACCACCGCGCCTCCGTTGGAGGCCGTGGTTTGGTCAGGGGGCGCGCCCTGTGAAGAGCCACCTTCGGGCGCCGCAGGTTTGGGAGATTCTTCCTCCTGCATCTGCGGCTGGCCACCCAGTTGGCGGAAGCGCGACTCAATTTCATACACCACGCGGAGGTCGTAATAGTACTTCTCCGCGCGCGCCGCCATCATGTGGCCCTGGCGGTTGGCCCGATCAGCCCACGTACGGGGATTCAAGTCTTCAAATCGCAAACTTCTCAGGTTCAGCCCGGCGGCATTGACGATTATCGAAAAAGTGAAAACCGTCATGGCAATGGGATACGCCACACGGGGTTGCAGCACGGGCCGAAAATACGCAATGAGACGTTCACGCCAGGTGGGCTTGCGCTCACCAACGGTGGCCTGCATGATCTTGGAAATCAGCCAGGGCTTGGGTTCCACATCCTCCGCCGCCCGGCACATCTCCAGCACCTGGCTGACCTCGGCCAGCAATTCACGGCAGGCCGCGCAACCGGTTAAATGAGCATCCACGGCGGCTTGCTGTTGGGGGTCCAGCAGGCCTTCCAGGTAGTCGCTCGCCAGGTTTTCAATTTCCAGGTGCGTCATTGCTCGTTTCCCGCCTCAGCGGGGCCTCTCATACCTTCCATACGCTTAAGGACCCGCGCAAGTTCCAATCGGCCACGATTTATTCTTGATTTCACTGTACCCTCTGGAACCCCAAGCACTTGGGAGATTTCCAGGTAGTCCAGGTCGTGCAGGTCGCGCAGCACCACGGCCTCCCGTAAATCCGGGGAAAGCCGGTCCAAACCTCGCTGTAGATGCTCCTTGAGCTCCCGGGCTTCCAGGTGGCCGACCGGGCCAACCCCGGGGCTGGGCTTCTCCTGGATTGTCTCCAGGTCGTCTTCAATGGAGCCTGTTACCCGGTCCTTCTTGGTGCGCCGGTAATGATCCACCAGGTGGTTGCGCGCCACCCGGTGCAGCCAGGTGGAAAATGATCCCTGCGCCGCGTCATAAGTCCGCAAGGTCTGAAATACCTTTATAAAGACCTCCTGCGTAAGGTCTTCCGCCTCCTCGGCTCTGCCCGTGAAGCGATAGCATAAATTATAGATTTTTCGGGTGTAGACCCGGAGCAGGCCTTCCCAGGCGGAGTTCTCGCCGGTAAGGCACCGCTGAAGTAATTCCGAGTCCTGGTCCACTACACCGCACCTCATCCGGGAAGAAGGGTTGCTGCCTTCCGGCAGAACCACCACCCGGAGCTTCCCACAGATTGGCGGCATTGTAACAGAAGGTGGGTAAAAGCGCGTTGACTTGGTTATTTTTTCGGCAGGATTGGGGGGGGCCGGCCTGCCAAGCTTCAGTCTAAATGCTCCAAATTCAGTTCAAGCTGCCGCCCATTGTTTCGGAGAAAATGTTGCAGTGGATTTACGTTGCCCTTTTGGGTATAGTTTAGTCACCACTGGGCGTACGTTCCAAACAGGTTTTTGGGGGGATCAGCTTGCGAACTCGGCTGCTTTTGACATTTGGTATCTTTGCTTCCTTGGTCTGGCTCTTCCACACTACTAAAACTGCATCGGTAACCCCTCCACAGGTGGCGGTGAAGCGGGTGGACTTTAACCGCGACATTCGTCCCATCCTGTCGGACACCTGTTTTAAGTGTCACGGGCCGGATGAAAAGAACCGCATGGCGAACCTGCGGCTGGATGATACAGAAGGTTTGTTCACTGACCGCGGCGGCTACCGCATCATCGTTCCCGGCAACCCCGAACAGAGCAAGCTCTATCAAAAGATCAGTTCCAAAGACGAGTCGGAAATGATGCCGCCCACCTACTCCGGGCGCTCGCTGACTCCCAAGCAGATTGAGCTCTTTAAGACGTGGATTGAACAGGGCGCCAAGTGGGACATGCTCTGGTCCTTTGTTCCCCCCAAGCATCCCGCAGTGCCGGAAGTAAAAGGCAAGGACTGGCCGCGCAACCCCATTGACAACTTTGTTCTCGCCCGCCTGGAAGCGGAAGGAATCAATCATTCTCCTGAAGCCGACAAGGCCACCCTGCTGCGCCGGGTCTATTTTGACCTCACCGGTTTGCCCCCGACCCCGGCGGAGATCGATTCATTTATTGCCGATAAATCCCCCAACGCTTATGAGAAGCGGGTTGACCAGCTCCTGACTTCACCCCATTACGGCGAGCGCATGGCCATGCCCTGGCTGGATTTGGCCCGTTACTCCGATACCCACGGCTACCACATTGATTCCATGCGCGACATGTCGGCATGGCGGGATTGGGTGATCAAAGCCTTCAATCAGAATCTCCCGTACGATCAGTTTACCGTGGACCAGATTGCCGGTGACCTGCTGCCCAACGCCACGCTGGACCAGAAGATTGCCTCCGGCTTCAACCGCAATCACATGATCACGCTTGAAGGTGGAGCGATTCCGGCGGAATACCATGCTGAGTATGTGGTGGACCGCGTCAGCACCACTTCCACCGCCTTCCTGGGCCTCACCATGGGTTGCGCGCGCTGCCATGATCACAAGTACGATCCCATCACGCAGAAGGATTTTTACCGTTTCTTTGCCTTCTTCAACACTGTTCCGGAACGCGGACTGGATGGCTTTGCCGGAAACGCCGTGCCGGTTCTGCCCTTGCCCTCGCATGAACAACAGCAACGGCTTGATTCGTTGAAAACGCAGATTGCCGGCATCATGGCCGCCCTGCCGGAGAAGCAACTGGTGGCCCAGCGCAATGAATGGCAAAAGAACGCGCTGGCATCGCTGCCCGATCCCACGCACAAGGGGCTGACGGCCTACTACACATTTGACACTGATCTGACGGATGCCTCCGGTGGCCACCATGATGGCAAGGCCGTGCGCGGCGAAGTGGTCTATGACGATGGCGCCATCGGCAAGGCAGGTTATTTCAGCCCGGAAACCACGATCTCGCTTGGCGACAGCGGCAATTTTGATCGCAGCAAACCTTTTTCCGTCAGCCTGTGGGTGATGCCGCCCAACGTTTCCGCCGTGAAGATTCTGGCCAAGCACAACGCTGCTGAAAATTGGCAGGGCTGGGAACTTGCCGACGACAAACCGGCTTTTGAAGGTAGCCGCCGCCGGATGGCGCACTACATCATCCGCCTGGCCAACCATTGGCCCGACAACGCCATTGAGGTGCAAACCAAAGACCTCGTGCAGATCAATAAGGGCAGCTACGCCATTGGTCTGCGCCAACTCGCAGTGACTTATGACGGTTCTGGAAAGGCTTCCGGCATCAAGCTCTACGAAGGTGGAAAGCAAGTTGAGACGGTTATCCTCAAAGACCACCTGACCGGAAGCATTGGCACCACGGCTTTGCTGGAAATTGGTGACAAGGCTCTGGGTACGTCCTTTGAAGGTTCGATGGACGATCTGCGCATCTACGACCGTGTTATTTCCGGCAGCGAAATCGATGATCTCACCGTGCGCCTGCCCGCGCGCTCCCTGGTGTTGGCGCTGAACGGCCGGCCCACCGATGAGATTGAGTCCCTTCAGCCTGCGGATGATGAGGATGTGCAGATTGGTGAGGAAGACAAGGCTCCCACCAAGGAAGAGCTTGCCCGGAAACTGGAAAAGGCCCACCAGACCCGACTGAATGAATACTTCCTGAAGTATGCCTCTCCTGAAAAAGAGCGCCAGCTTTATGTGAAGATGGAAGCTCTGCAAGAGGAAGAAGCCAAGCTTGAAACTGCCATCCCCTCGGTCATGGTCATGGCCGAGATGAAGAAGCCGCGCGAAACCTTTGTGCTGGGCCGGGGTCAGTATGACAACCCCAAGGATAAGGTTTCGGCCAACGTGCCGGCATTTCTGCCGCCCATGGCGCCCGGCTTGCCCATGAATCGGCTGGGCCTCGCCAGGTGGCTGGTGGATCCCCGCAATCCGCTTCCGGCGCGTGTTGCAGTAAACCACTTCTGGCAGGAATATTTCGGTGTCGGCATTGTGAAGACTGCTGAGGATTTTGGATCGCAGGGTGAACAACCCAGCAATCCTCTGCTGCTCGACTGGCTGGCCACTGAGTTTGTGCGCACGGGATGGGACGTCAAGGCCATGCAGCGGCTGATTGTGACCTCGGCCACTTACAAGCAGGCGTCACGCGTAACGCCGGAACTTGCTGAGCGCGACCCTGAGAATCGCCTGCTGGCGCGCGGCCCGCGCTTCCGCCTTCCCGCGGAGCTGATTCGCGACAATGCGCTTTCCGTAAGCGGCCTGCTTGACAACCGCATCGGCGGCCCCAGCGTCTCCCCTTATCAACCCAAGGGCCTTTGGGAAGAGATGGCCTTTGGTGAAGGGTATACGGGGCAGATCTACTCGCAGTCCACCGGCAAAGACCTTTACCGGCGCAGCATGTATACCGTGTGGAAGCGCACCGTGCCTCCGCCGGCGCTGGTGACTTTTGACGCCCCCGACCGCGAAAAATGCACGGCGCGACGTTCAGTAACCAACACGCCGCTCCAGGCCCTGGTGCTGCTGAACGATCCGACCTATGTGGAGGCATCGCGCTTTCTCGCCGCGCGCATGTTGACGCAGGGTGGAAAGACGGCGGCTGCCCGCATCGATTACGCCTTCCGGCTCGCCACCGGACGCGCCCCTGATGCGCAGGAACGCGCCATCTTGCTGGAGCAGGCGCAGGAGGCAATTGCCAACTACAGCCAGCACCCTGATGAGGCGAAGGAACTTCTGGCCGTTGGAGATTCCAAGAGTGACCCCAGGCTTAATCCGAAAGAACTGGCCGCCTGGACCACCGTCGCCGGCGTCATCTTGAATCTCGACGAGACGATTACGAAGGAATAGTGGAGTTAGCTGACAGCTAACAGTAACTGTCGGCTGTGAGATTTGAAACATCAGCAATTGGGCAATTAATCGAAATGATTCTCTTACTGTTAGCTGTCAGCTATGAGCTGTTGGCTAACTTGGAGCGACCTTATGATGGACCCAAAACGAACCAACGGACATGACCTTGCGCTTTCCATGACGCGGCGCCATTTCTTCCGCAAGAGCACGGCGGGCATTGCCCTTGGCATTCCTGCGCTCGCGTCGTTGCTCGCTCGGGATGGCTTTGCCGCCCCGGAGGGAATCGATCCCAAGACGGGCGGACAACTGGGCTTCCCGAATTTTGCGCCCAAGGCCAAGCGGGTCATCTTCCTGCATCAGTCCGGCGCTCCCTCGCAGATTGACTTGTTTGACCCCAAGCCAACGCTTACCAAGATGAAGGGGCTTGACCTGCCTGACTCTGTCCGCATGGGGCAGCGCATCACGGGCATGACTTCCGGCCAGTCGACTCTGCCCGTGGCGCCTTCCATCTTCAACTTTTCTCCGGCGGGAAAGTCCGGCGTGATGATCAGTGACCTGCTTCCCCACCACCACAAGATTGTGGATGACATCACGATGATCCGCACCGTCTACACGGACGCCATTAACCACGATCCGGCAATCACCTTTATTCAAACCGGCTTCCAACAGCCGGGACGCCCCAGCATGGGGTCGTGGGTCACCTACGGTTTGGGAAGTGAGAATCAGAACCTGCCTGCCTTCGTTGTGATGATCTCGCAGGCCAATGCGCTGAACCCTGATCAACCGCTGTTTTCGCGTCTTTGGGGCAATGGCTTTCTGCCTTCCAAGTATCAGGGCGTAAAGTTTCATGCCGGCGGCGATCCGGTGCTCTACTTGTCCAATCCGCCGGGAATCAGCCCCACGACACGCCGCCGGATGCTGGATGGCGTTGCCAAGTTGAATCGCCTTCTGGTGGAGAAATACGGCGACCCGGAAATTGAGACTCGCGTATCGCAATACGAAATGGCGTATCGCATGCAAACTTCGGTTCCTGACCTGATGGATCTTTCAAAGGAGCCGGAGTCCACTTTTGAATTGTACGGTCCGGATTCCCGCAAGCCCGGAACCTTTGCCGCCAACTGTCTGCTCGCTCGCCGCCTGTCTGAACGCGGAGTGCGCTTCGTCCAGCTTTACCATCGCGGTTGGGACCAGCACACAGATTTGCCGCGCGACTTGCAGCTCCAGTGCAAAGGCGTGGACCAGGCTTCCGCCGCATTGATCATTGACCTAAAACAACGCGGCATGCTGGATGACACGCTGGTGATCTGGGGCGGTGAGTTTGGCCGCACCGTGTATTGCCAGGGCAAGCTGACGGACACCAATTACGGCCGCGACCATCATCCGCGCTGCTTCACCATGTGGATGGCGGGCGGTGGCGTCAAATCCGGACTGGTGCTCGGCAAGACGGACGACTTCTGCTACAACATCATGGAAGACCCGGTTCACATCCACGATCTGCAAGCCACCATTCTGCACTGCCTGGGCGTGGAGCACACCAAGCTCACGTACAAGTTCCAGGGCCGCTATTTCCGGCTCACGGACGTTGCTGGCAATGTGGTGGATAAAGTGTTGGCGTAGACTGGATTTGCTCTGCCTGGAAATTCTGCTGACGGCCTGAATGATTGGATGGGGGTGAATGCTCAGCATCCTGGGCAAGCCCCCGCGAATCAGGATCGGGCGCAAGGATTTTTCCAGGAAGCATGCTCCGAACTTTCCCGCAGCCTCAAAGCCCCTAACATTCCCGAATTGCCAGTGTAGTGCGTTACACCGGATGGCAACTTGTAGCGGCGGTGTCCCCACCGCCGTGCGGCGGTCCCCCCCCGCTACAGCGCCGCCGCCTATGAGGGCGGCACAGGCATGGCGGGATAAACCCGCCGCTACCAATACCAAATGTAACGGGAATTGTGACGCACCACACTACGAGTTTTCCTGCTGGGTTTTGTCTTTGCGGGGAACCGTATCAGAACGGAACACACGAATCCTCAGATACTCTCTGCCTTTTGCGAGGCGACGTGCGGAGAGTATTCTCCCAAATCTTATTCGCGTTGGATCGGGCGCCGTGGGGAAGGTGCCGCGGGTCGCGTGCGCGGCCCGCGGCGGAACCAACTACTTCTTTTTCGGGGGGACAACAGCGTCTTTGAACGCTTTTGCCAGCCGGAACTTTACTACGGTCTTTGCCGGAATTTTGATCGGCTCGCCGGTCTGGGGATTACGGCCGACGCGCGCTTTGCGGGCTGCCTTTACGGCTTTGCCCAAACCCGGCACCACGAATTGGCCCGAGCTCTTGGTTTCTTTCGTTGCGAGTGCGACGAGTTCCTCAAGGATTCCCGCCGCTGCCTTCTTCTGAATTCCTGCCTTCTCTGCCAGGTGAGATACAACCTGTGACTTGGTCAAAACCTTTGCCATTTGCTGCTCCTCTCCGCACTACATGTTTTTTTTAATTGAAACCGTGCCATGCACACCGGGCCCCAATGTAGACAATTACGAATTGCGTGTCAAGACATTTTAATGGAACCGCAACCGAAAAAGCCACAAAAAATGCACCTGCGGTGGACCCCCTGTGCAGGGCAGCCGCCAAATTCGCGGGTGAGCGTTTGCAAAGCATCTGGGGATTGGCTATATTTTCAACAGGAGGCCCTAATGCCGCTCTTTGAATTCAAGTGCCGGGAATGTGGAACCAAGTTTGAAAAGATCGTTCCATCATCAACCACCAAGGTCTCTTGCAAGAAATGCGAAAGCCCCAAGGTGGAAAAGCTCTTGTCTGTGTTCGCAGTCGGGGGAGCGTCGCGTTCCGCAGCCTCCGTTGAAGCCGGTCCATGCGGTTCTTGTGGCGCCGCTCAACGTGGAATGTGCGGCATGGAATAGATAGGTTTTAGGTACCAGGTGCCAGGGTAGAAGTAAGTGTGAAGGATAAAGGGTAAAGGATGAACCGCTTTACCCTTTACCGTTTATCCTTTACTCTTTACCCTTTACCTCCCACTACTGAGCCTCCTACACCTAATACACGACTGACACCTATGATCTATCCTCACATTCCCAACCTACGCCTCGGCACCTCCAGCTGGTCCAGTGATGACTGGGTGGGGACCTTCTATCCGCCTGACACGAAATCATCCGACTTCCTTGGCATCTACGCCCAGCATCTCGATACGGTTGAAGTGGATTCCACCTACTACCGCATTCCCTCCGATTCCATGGTGCGAAACTGGCGCGCCCGGACGCCGCCGGGATTCACCTTTGCCGCCAAATTTCCCCAGGTGATCACCCACGAAAAAGTCATGCGCGATTGTCATGAGGAGTTGACGGGCTTCCTTCGCGCCATGAGCCTGCTGGAGGACCGCCTGGGCCCACTGCTGCTTCAATTTCCTTACTTCAATAAAAAAACCTTTGCCACGGCAGAAGATTTCTTTGCGCGCCTCACTCCTTTTCTTGAAGAGCTGCCCACGGGGTTCAAGTTCGCCCTGGAGGTTCGCAACAAGTACTTTGTGAATCAGCACCTGCTGGATATCCTGCGCAAAAAAGGCATTGCCCTGGCGCTGATTGATCATCCCTGGATGACTCCCATCGCCCAACTTTCAAGCAAGCTGGATCTGGCGACTGCCGACTTTGCCTACGTCCGCTGGCTTGGCGACCGCAAAGGCATTGAAGAACGGACGCATCATTGGGACCGCATCATTGTTGACCGCGAAGAAGAGATGCGCATTTGGATTCCGGTGATTCGCAAGCTCCTCGATCGGCGCATCCAGGTGATGGGATATTTCAACAATCACTACGCCGGCTTCGGGCCGGGCTCCATTGAACTGTTTGGCAAGGTTTGGGAGAGCATGAAAGAATGAAGAATTAAGAATTAGGAATTAAGAATTAAGAATTGTGAAAGCGGTTGCGCCGGAGAATCTCATGCCCCACATTGAGGTCAGGCTGCTGAAGAATCTGGACGAGTGCCGCCAGTGTGAGCGCGTCCAGACGCACACCTGGGGCGCACCCGGCGTCACCAGTGAGGCCATGACGGCAGCGGCAAAGTATGGCGGCGCGCTGATCGGAACACTGGTCGACGGCAAAGTGGTGGGATTCATCTTTGCGTTTCTTGCCCAGTACCACGGCCACCTGGCCCACTGGTCACACATGATGGCGGTGGAGCGGAAGTACCGCGACCAGGGATTTGGCTTCAAGATGAAGCTGGTTCATCGCCAGGTGGCACTTGAGCGCGGCATCAAATCCATCTGCTGGACGTTCGACCCCCTGCAAAGCCGCAACGCCCGCCTGAACATTTCCCGCCTTGGAGCCATGGCTGAAGAATACGTGCCGGATTGTTACGGCCGCTTTCCCAGCCTGTTGGAAAGAGGTTTGCCCAGTGATCGCTGGGTGGTGAATTGGAAAGTCTCCACCGCCCGGGTGGAAAAGCGGCTTCGCGGAGAGGCTCCCCCTTTTGATCCAACTGTGCCTCGGGTCAATGAAACGAAGCTGACTGCTCAGGGCTTTGCGCAGAACCGCTCCATCAGGCCGGACCTCACCGGCCGCCACCTGCTGGTGGAAATTCCTTCACAAACCGACGCCATGCGAACGAAGGCCATGCCCCTGGCCCGCCGCTGGCGGACGGAAGCCCGCACCATCTTTCAGAATTATCTGGCCCGGGGCTACCACGTGGAGGATTTTTTCCCTCCTCAACCCGAAACCGAGGGGCGCAGTTTTTACCTTTTGCAGCAACGCGCCCAGGGCTTGCCGTCCACCCGGCCTTGACTTAACTCCTTGGCGCAAGGTATCTTATTAGTTCGATTTTATTGCAGGAAATCCAAGCGGGGAGCATTGCGTCTTGAAACGTACTTATCAACCCAACCGCCGGCGCCGGGCAAAAACACACGGCTTTCGAATTCGTATGAGCACTCCGGGGGGGCGCAATGTTCTACGGCGCCGCCGTCAGAAGAACCGCCATCGCTTGAATCCATAAAGAGATCGTTTGACCTCTCAAGCTTTCCCCAAGACTTTTCGGCTGCTACGCCGAAGCGAGTTTCGGCGGGTTTACGACGAAGGGCAGCGCCGCAGCGCCTCACTATGCACGGTCTTTTGCCGACCCAACGGACTACTTCACTCACGCTTGGGGATCACCACGCCAGTCCGACTGGGGAACGCGGTGCGGCGCAATCGACTGCGTCGCCGGGTGCGCGAAGTGTTCCGCCTGAATCGCGTGAACCTTCCGGGTGGCTGGGACTTTCTGGTGAATCCTCGCGAAGCGGTGGGCAAGGTATCCTTCGCCACGCTTCAGAAGGAACTGCTTCGCATGTTTCCCCAGCAGCCGCCGAAATAGGGAACAGGTTACAGGTTACAGGGAACAGGGAACAGGTCATCGGTTGCAATGAAAGTGAAAACACCGCGCAACGGCCTGTAACCTGTAACCGGTTCCCTGTCACCTTCGCGACCTCGAGCGCCATCCTAAAGTTTCTGGCGCTGGGCTCGATCCGCTTTTACCAGGCCTGTATTTCACCCGCGATGCCCTCAGCTTGCCGGTTTCATCCTTCCTGCTCTGCCTACGCTTTTGAAGCGGTGGAAAAGTGGGGAGTGTGGAAGGGCGGGCGTCTGGCATTGGGGCGGTTACTACGCTGCCGCCCGTGGAGTGGCAGCTTTGGATACGATCCGGTGCCGGAAAGGCAGGTCACAGGTTACAGGGAACAGGTTATGGAGTAATCGAACGCCATATTTTTTGTTCTTTGTCACCTAATGCCTTGGAAATTGAACCCATTAACCTATAACCTGTGCCCTGTAACCTGTAACCTAACCATATGAACCTTGACCAAGAAAAACGCGTGATGATCGCCTTCGCGCTCTCCATTGTGATGCTGGTCCTTTATCGGATCTATGTCATCAAGGAGGTGCCACAGGAGCCGAAGAAGGCGGATCAGGCAGTGACGGCCACTCTTCCCGGCCAACCCGCCGCGCCCGCAACCGGCACACCGGGTGCGCCTGCAACTGGCACCACGGCTGCGCCCGCGGTGGCCCCTGCGCCCGTGCCGCTCGCGGTGTCGCAAGGCGCCAAGGCGCAAGAGATTGTGGTGGAGAACAAGTTCTACCGCATCACCTTTTCCACGGTGGGCGCGGTCGTTCGCAGTTGGGTGCTGAAGGGGTATCCCAAGGGCGATCAGATTGACACCATCAACCCGCTTGCCTGCGAAGCGCTGGGCTTTCCCCTCAGCGTCGGTCTGGCTGACGCCACAATCAGTTCCCATATTAATCAGGCGATTTTCGTTTCCACCGCGCAGGATGGCAAGGATGTTCCCAAAGGGCAGGAGCCAGCGGAGCTAACCGGGAACACCTTCGCACCACCCGTCAACCTTACTTTCACTTACAGCGACGGCAAAATTCAGGTCAAGAAGCAGTTCTCCTTTGGTGACCGCTACCCGGTCAAAGCCAGCGTCAGCGTCTTTGATGGCCAGCACTACCTGCCGGTTGAAGTCGCGTGGCCGGGTGGCTTTGGTGACCAGACAGTGCTGCCCGCCATGGCAGCCATGGCGCAGCGCGCCGTCTACGAAAACGCTGACGAAGCGAAAGTCCGGGAAGTGACGCTGACTCCGTCTTTCTTTAGCCGCTTCTTTGGCGGCGGATCCAGCAGCACCTCAGAGCAGGATTTCTCCGGCCCCCTGGTTCTCGCCGGACTGGAAGATCGATTCTTCACAGGCATCTTTCTTCCCAGTTCTCCTGACACCAAGCTTCGGATAACGCGCGAAGTCTGGACTCCCCCCGATTTCCAGGGAGAAGACAAAGACAAGCCGCGGCCGCTGGACGTAAGGCTGGGCAGCCCGAGCGCCAAGCCTCTCGACTTCCGCCTCTTCATCGCGCCCAAGGATCTTGACGTCCTGCGCGCCATGAACCCGCCGCTTGATTCCCTGGTGGACTTCGGCTTTTTCAGCATCATCGCCAAGCCGCTCTTTATCGGGCTGCACTACATCAATGACCATTGGACCCGCAACTATGGCTGGGCCATTGTTCTGTTGACGCTCATCCTTACCACGGCCCTTTTCCCGCTGAAGATCAAGAGCATACGTTCCGCCCAGGAGATGCAAAAGGTCGCGCCCATCATCAAGGGCATCCAGGACAAGTACAAAAACTACAAGTTCAATGATCCGCGCAAGCAGAAGGCCAACGAAGAGATCATGAAGGTGTACAGTGAGCACGGCATCAATCCCCTGGGGGGATGCCTGCCCATGCTTCTGCAGCTGCCCGTGCTCTACGGTTTCTACCGCGTGCTCGACCTTTCCATTGAGCTTCGCCATGCCCCGTGGATCTGGTGGGTCAATGATCTCTCCTCGCCTGACCGGCTGCACATCGGCACGCTCTCCATTCCGGTGCTGGTGATCCTGATGACGGCGGCTTCCTACGCCCTGCAACGCATGACGCCCATGGCCACCGCGGACCCTTCCCAGGCGCGCATGATGATGTTCATGCCCATCTTCATGGGATTCATGTTCTACCGTTTCGCCAGCGGCCTGGTGCTCTACTGGCTTACCAGCAGCGTGGTGCAGATTATCCAGCAGCTCTACATCAATCACCGCATGCCCAAACCCGCCGCACTGCCCGTGCCGCGAAAAACCGCTGAGGCCAAAGGGTGACCCATGGAAGCCCAAAACCCCGCTGTTGAGCACAATCTTGAAAGTCAGTTGAGCTCGCTGGGGTCGCACCTGCGTGAAATCATTGCCCGCAGCCCCTTCAAGCTGAATTTTTCCATTCAAAAGTCCGCTGCCCACGCGGGCGATCCCGACGCGCCTGAATACGTGGTGGATTTCACCGGGCCTGACGCCGACCTGCTCTTGGAAATGAACGCCACCCTGCTTCACTCCCTTGAACATGTGCTGTTGAAGGCCATCCGCCTGGAGGATGATCACCTCCACCGCATCGCCTTCGATTGCAAGGATTGGCGGCGGACGCGCATCATGGAGCTCCAATTGATGGCCCAGGTGGCGGCGGAACGCGTCATCGATATCGGCTCCCCCTTCACCTTGAATCCCATGAACGCTCGCGAGCGGCGCATCATCCACCTGGCCTTGAAAAATGAGCCCCGGGTCCAAACCCAAAGTGAAGGAACCGGGCCCGAGCGCAAGGTTGTGATCAGTCCCCGGAAATGATCAGCTCAGCGAGATTCTGCCCGTAGTCAGTTGTCCGTTGTCAGTGGTCCGTTGCAAGTTGTTACCCGAAGGTTGTTTGATTGAAGCCACTGACACCTGACGCTTGGCACCTGACACCTGATGTCCAGTCAAGACACCATCGTCGCCATCTCCACGCCCGTGGGCCGGGGCGGATTGGGCGTCGTGCGGCTTTCGGGCTCGAGCGCCATTGAGATTGCCACCCGCCTCATCAAACTTCCCAAACTTCCACTGGAAACTCAACGTGCCACGCTGGGCGTATTTGCGCCTGAGGATTCAGGCCGCGCGCTTGACCAGGTGGTGGTGACCTGCTTTCGCGCCCCGCACTCCTACACGGCGGAGGACGTGGTGGAAATCTCCTGCCACGGCGCCCCCGTCATCCTGCGGCATCTGGAGGAGTGCTGCCTTGCCCAGGGTGCGCGCGCGGCTGAGCCGGGGGAGTTCACCCTGCGTGCCTTCCTGAACGGCCGCATTGACCTGACGCAGGCGGAAGCGGTGCGCGACCTAATTGAGTCGCAGACGCTCTACCAGGCCCGCGTGGCCGCACAACAGCTTCAGGGTTCCGTCTCCGCGCGGCTGAAGCCGCACAAGCGCGTGATGCTGGAGCTGATTGCGCGCCTCGAAGCCGGCATCGATTTTGCTGAAGACGATGTTTCCGTGATCGATTGGCAGGAGATTCTGAGCCGCATTGACGCCATCAGCGCTGACCTGCAAAAGCTTGTGGAAGGCTATGAATACGGCCGCATCGTGCGCGAGGGTTTGACGCTTGCCATCGTGGGGCGGCCCAACGTAGGCAAATCAAGCCTGTTCAACCGCCTGTTGAATGAAGAACGCGCCATCGTCACGCCCATCCCCGGAACCACCCGCGACACCGTGGCGGAGACGGCCAACCTTGGCGGCATTCCCCTGCGCTTTGTTGATACGGCGGGCATTCGCGAGACCGCGGACGAGGTTGAAAAGATCGGGGTTGAGCGCACGCTTGCCGCCATTGCCGATTCCGACCTGCGCCTGCTGGTGATCGATTCCTCCGGCCCATGGACTGATGAAGACGCCGCCTTGCTTGAAAAATTGCGCCCCCTGGGGTCGTTGCTGATCGCCTTGAATAAGTCGGATCTACCGCCCCATCACGCACCCATAGATACCGCCACCTTTGTGCAAAGGAACTGGGGTGCAAGCGCGACACAACCTGGAATCATTCGCACGTCAGCCGTGACCGGCGAGGGAATTCCCGAGCTCAAGGAGAAAATTCTCGCGCTCGCCGCGCCCCCGCGCGACGTTGGGCCGGAAGGCGAATTCATCACCAACCTTCGCCATCAGCAGCTCATCAAGAATTCGCTGGCGGGGCTGGCCAAAGCCCGTCAGGCCGCCGAGAGCAAGACCCCACACGAAATGCTTCTGCTCGACCTCTATGACGCCCTTGGCCCGCTCGACCTCATCACCGGCGCCACCTACGCTGACGATATCCTCGGCATCATCTTCAGTACTTTCTGTGTTGGAAAGTGACGGCGGGTTTATCCCGCCATTCTGCATGCCATTGCAACCGTAAGATGGCGGCGCAAAGCCGCCTCTACTAATAATTATTCACAGCTTTCACCGCATCGGGTTTCACATCAGGATCAAGCTGGTAGGGCGCCTTGACGTCGTGCAGCGCGCTTCCCGTGATGTAGATCCTCCGGCTCGTTGCGCCTTTCACTTTCACAAACACCTGCGTGCCGTCTCCCGGCGCGGCGTTTAGAACCGTGGCGTTGCTCACCTTGTCAAGCACCACGGCGGGGATATCGGTTTGCGGCTTGGCCGGCCCGCCCGCAAAACCCTGCAGCTTCAATCCATCCACATCCTCAAAGTAGAGCGCGCTCTTCCAGTTTACCCAGTCGGGCTTCTCCCAGTGAACCTCAAGGTCTTTCACCTTCAGGTTGCGGGCATAGCGGAACTGCATGGCGTTCACGGCCTTGTCGTAAAGCGACGCGGGGTCGTGGGCAATGAACAATCGCACATTCTCCAGGCTGATGTTGTAAAGCCAACTGTCAGGATGGCCAGTGATGACGCACGAGCCCTGCCCATGGGCAATAACGTTGCGGATTATGACATCGTGGATGGAGCCGGCGGGCTGGTCGCCGGCCCGGTTCGGGTCTGCCACCTGGCCCAGCTTCTCATTTCCGCGCTCAATCATGAAGTGGATGGGGTCGCCATCGCCCCACCAGAACCAATCGTACCTGTGCGTGTTGATCACCAGGTTTGACAGCACCACGTTCGCGACGTAGCCGCCCTGCGCCACCATGAAGGCAATGCCTCGATTCGCGCCGTCAATCACGCAGTTATCCACCGTCACGTTGCGGACCGCGTTCATGTTGCCGTCGCAGAATTTTATGGCGGAGGAGGCGGAGGTGAGGCGGCAGTTGGTTACCGTGATGTTCTCGCAGGGCAGCGCGGGGCCCCAGCTATTGGTGGAATAGAAGACGATGGCGTCGTCGCCCGTCTCAATGGTGGAATTGGAAATGTGCACGTCCTTGCAGCCGTCGGGATCGATTCCGTCGGCCCAGACGCCGTCGTGCAGGCTGGTGTACATGTAAATGCCGTCGATGGTGAGCCGCTCGCAAGCGTAGGGATAGATGTCCCAGCTCGGCGAGCGCACAAAGGTGATGCCCGCAATCCGCACATCCTTGCAGCGCAGCAGAACAATCAGATGGGGTTCCCAATTGTTGGGATACGCCGTGGGGAAGGAGCGCATCAGGGGCTGGCCCAGTTCCTTGGATTTCAGGATGGACATCACCGTGTTGTAGGTAATGTGGCCGAAATAAGGTCGATGATCCCAGTCGAAAGTGATTCCGGGCTGAGCCGTGCGGCGCTCAATCTCGCCCTGCACGTCAAGCGGCGGCAGCGGCGTTCCCGCCGGGGGCCAATCGGGAATATCGCTGTGGTCCGCCTTGCTCCACACATATTCGGCCTGCCCATCGATCGTGCCCCTGCCTTCAATCGTTACATTTTCCAGGTCAACGCCCATCAGCAGCGAATTCAGCCAGCTCTTATCCGTTCGGCCCGTGTAGGGCGCGGGCAGGGAATAGATGGAGTGATCCTTTGAGGCGTAGAGCGTGGCGCCCGCTTCCAGATAAAACCGGATGTGACTGCGCAGGTAGAGCGTGCCCGAAGTGTAATCACCTGGGGGAAGATAGACCCTGCCCCCACCCGCGCGCGAGCACGCGTCAATCGCGCCCTGAATGGCCTTTTGCGCGTTGTCAGCCTTGATCCCCGTCGCACCGAAATCTTTTACGTTGAAAGTAGCTATGCCTCCTTCCGCTCGGGCCGCACCAGGCAGCGCGAAAACAAAGACAGTGGCGATGGCGAGACAAACCAGTTGATCCATACGCAGGCGCATTGGCATTTACCCCCTCGCAAAACATAATACCCCGGCTTGCCCCGGCAATTTACACCAGGGCATCCGAGGATACAAACGATACCAAACGTCGATGGAGGATTTCGAAATTCTTTTTGCACGTAAAGCCCGCCAATAGTAGAGTTAGGGCATGGGCAGCCCACAGCGCATATACCTTTTGCTGATTTTACTTGTTCCGTCTTTCGCGGCGGCGCAGACGACCACCTTTTCCGTGATTATTGCCGGCAAGACTCTTGGCCACCTGACCGCTGTAACCCAGGGCGACCGGACCACTGTCGACTTTGATTACAAGGATAACGGCCGCGGCCCGACGATGTCTGAGATCATTCGGACCGGGCCCGGCGGGCTGCCTGTTGAGTGGTCGATCAAAGGGACCACCACCTTCGGCAGCAAAGTGGAAGAGCACTTCAGCCAAACAGGCTCGCGCGCCGAATGGTTGGATTCAAACGGTAAGGGGTCGGCCGCAATCACCAAGCCTGCGCTCTATGTCAATCAAAGCGGCAGCCCGTGGTCAGAGGAGATTATTGCCCGCGCCCTGCTGCCCGCGCCCGGCATGAGCCTGGCCGTGTTGCCGGGTGGAACGTTGCACCTGGAGAAGGGTGAGTCGCTTACCGTGCGAGGCGGCGAGGGCCCGGTGCAGGTGACCCGGTACGATCTGGTGGGCATCGATCTTTCGCCCTCAACACTCCTGCTCGACTCCAAGGGCCACCTCTTCGCGGATGTCAGCCCCACTTTCATCCTGATCCGCAAGGGCTATGAAGCCGAGGACCAGCGCCTGCGCAATCTGGCGGCCGACTGGTCAACGAAGCGGTTCACGACGATGGAGAAGGAAGTTGCGCACCACTATGCCGCCCCGGTGCGCATCACGAATGTCAGGATTTTCGATCCCAAAACGTCATCTCTTACTGAGCCCCGCTCGGTGCTTGTGCGGGGTCAGCAGATCGCGGCCGTGGAGCCGCTCGATAGCCCGCCCACGCCGGGCGAAGTGACGGTGGATGGAGAGGGCGGAACCCTGATCGCCGGCATGTATGAAATGCACGCCCACCTTCAGCAGGATGAAGCCCTTCTGAATCTGATGGCGGGCGTCACCAGCGTGCGCGACATGGGGAATGACAACGCGGTGCTGGACAAGCTGATCGCGCGCATTGAAGATGGCGAAGTGAGCGGCCCGCACGTCATCCGTTCCGGGTTTATCGAAGGCAAAAGCCCGTTCAGCGCCCATCCCGGCATCCTGGTGGACAGCCAGGAGAAGGCCATCGATGCGGTGCGGTGGTACGGCGCCCGCGGCTATTGGCAGATCAAAATCTACAACAGCATGAACCCCGCGTGGGTGCCCGCCATGACGAAGGAGGCGCACCTGCTGGGCATGCGCGTGGCAGGACACGTGCCGGCGTTTTCCAATGCCGACCAGATGATCGAGGCGGGCTATGACGAGATCACGCACATCAATCAGTTCATGCTGGGTTGGGTGATCGGCCCGCAGGAGGACACGCGCACACTGTTCCGTCTGACGGCGCTGAAACGGTTGCCCGCGCTTGACCTGAACAGTCCCAAAGTGCAGCACACCATCCAATTGATGGTGGATGGCCATAAGGCCATCGACCCGACTCTGGGGATCCACGAAGATCTGACGCAGAACCGCGACGGGCAGGTTCCTCCCGGCGCCGTCGATTACCTGGATCATATGCCGGTGGGTTATCGCCGCGATGCCATGAAAGCGCTCATTGACTCTTCCGCGCCGGGAGACGACCAGGCCTATCGCCAGGCCTTTGAGAAGATGCTGGCGACGGTTCGCATGCTGCATGATCGCGGCGTCTTCATCGTCTTCGGCACCGATACGGGCGGCTCCTTCACCTATCACCGGGAGCTTGAGCTGTACCAGCGCGCCGGCATGACGCCCGCGGAAATTCTGAAACGCGCCACCTTTGACTGCGCGCAGTATGTGGGCCAGGATCAGCGCCTGGGCTCCATCGAAAAGGGCAAACTGGCGGACTTCTTTCTCGTTCCCGGTGACCCCTCGAAAGAGCTGAAGGCGATCAAGACCATCCGCATGGTCGTGAAGGACGGAACGTTCTACTATCCCACCGAAGTTTATCCGAAGTTTGGAATCGCGCCATTCACTACTGCCCCCAAGGTTACGCCAGCGGTGGAAGGGCGATAGCTTCGCCGCCCTGCGCGAGACGCCTTAGAGTGCGGTAGCCGCAGCTACTGCCTTTCTGGTCTTGGTCTGTGGCGACTGTGGCATACGAAGGCGGTAGCTGCGGCTACCGCACTCAAAGACGGGCTCATCCCCTGCCTGAATTTCCTAATCCGTCGCGACCTCTAGGTGAACAGAACGGGCGCTGGCGGCGCGTTTAACTTTGTACCGTCCAATTTTCTTGTCCTGTTACCCCAGTCAATCGGCAATCGTCAATGACACGTGGACTGTCAAGGCAAAGTAGAAAGTTCCGCTTTTCGTTTTTTGGCGGGTAAGCGGAGGAGCCCGAAGGGCGGGGGAGCTTAGCCGCCAAAAAACGTGCGCGCCCTTACCCTTGATCGCGACTGCCATCCGATCTTTCC
>Ga0302320_10000392_pt1 | contig 103101 bp, 83 predicted proteins | sample Bog_T0_3_FD_202130 | JGI IMG/M metagenome (GOLD analysis project Ga0302320, IMG submission 202130) | Peat permafrost microbial communities from Stordalen Mire near Abisko, Sweden - Bog_T0_3 | ecosystem: Environmental > Terrestrial > Soil > Wetlands > Peat | place: Sweden: Abisko, Stordalen... | reverse complement strand
TTCCCTCTGTAGCGGGATCGAGCGTAATGGGCCGGTGAATACGCTTTCGACCTCAGAAGCCTGTGCCTTGAAGCAGCGCGAGATATTAAGTTAATTCAACGGTGACCCCAGTCTCGAGCAGCTTGGCTCCGCCACCACTGAAAAGCCCTTTCACGGGGCTTACATCCTGAAAATCCCTTCCTCTGGATATCACGATATGTCCCGACCCAACAAAACAAGCATTGGTCGGATCGTAATCCACCCATCCAGATCCCGGGATGAAAACCGAAACCCATGCGTGCGAAGCATCGGCGCCTACCAGTCTATCTCGGCCCGAGGGCGGATTTGTAAGCAAATAGCCGCTCACATATGCCGAGGGAAGTCTCTGCTGGCGGAGACAGCTGATAAGAAGTTGGGCAAAATCTTGGCAAACCCCTCTGCGTTCCTCGACGACTTGGACCAGCGGAGTCGAAATATGGGTCGCCTCGCGATCGAACACAAACGCCCGGTGGAACCTGTCGCCCAATATCCCCAGCCAATCAAGAATGGAGGTTTCCGGGTTCAGATCTCCCGCGAGCTCTTCGCAGAGTGCCGATGCCTCGGGGATGAGGGGAATGAGCGGAGAGGCACTGAGGTACTGTTCAAGCGAAAAATCCTGCTCCAAAACGGCTTGGTCGATTAGGGCCGGCATCTCCGCAAATCGCGGTGTCAGTCCGGCCATCGTGAGCGAGGGTTCGTCTCGCTGCACGATGCTGCGGCTGGTTATTGTGAGATCCTTGTGAGGCTCCTGAAGGGTGAAGAGGTGCTGCTTGTTTCCGAAGTAATCGAAGCGTGAGGTGAGATCGGAAGGGTGGGGGGCTACCTGGAGCTCGAATGACTCGCAGTGTTGGCAATCCTCGTTGCGCGGCTGCAGGTGCAGCGACTGCCAAGCCGTTCCCACTGAAGTGGAATGTATATAGCGGGTCTTGTGTATGACGCTGTAGCGGGGCATCGGATCGTAATATGGGATTACCGTAACCGACCGGGCGTTTCGGAATGGCTGAAGTAAATCTGAGCGAGCCGTGTATTAAATTCTGTTAGTATAGCTTCGGCGCTCGTGAAGAACTCCTGCGTCTGGTCCCGGTCTTCGGCCAAAGTATAAGGTTCAATGAGCTTCGTGTTGCTGGTCAGGCGGAACGCGGTGGCCCGGAGCCCCGAGACGGCGCGCGGTGCCAATTCCTCGGGAAGAGCGGCGACATGCTCGCCAATCTTGTCGGCCTGATATCGCAGGCTGCGGGGATTCTCAGGGGCCGCGACCAGCCACGCGAGAATTGAGGCGGGTTCGAACACCCCGTGATAGATGCTGCGGTAGGTGAAGAGGCAGGCTGTGTAGTGCAGGAGAGTCTGGAGCCGGAACTCGCTCGGGGGCATCGAGGCCTCCCCTTCGTTCGGCACGGGAAGCAGGATCTCGTCTGCCAGCCACACGATGTGCCGTGCCCGCTCGACCCTAAGGCCTAGTTTCAGAAAATGCCATCCGGTGTCGTGCGTGAGGGTCTCGCTGCTCAGGGCCTCGAGGGAGGCCAGCTGCTGGCCGAGGTCCGGGGCGCCGAGCGGATTGCCGCTCGCGGAAATGGAGCGCAGGCGACGCAGGATCCTCCAGAACTCCGGGGGCAGGTTCACCTTCACCTGGTCGAGCACGCGAATGAGGCTCCCCAAGTTGGCGGCGAGGCTGCCCGCATGGTCGATGTCGTCGGCGTCCAATAGGATTTGGGCCGCCATTTCGTCCAGAGTCATGTCCTCGTCAGGCAGGCTCTGCTGCGCCGTCAAGAGCAGCTTCATTGAATCCCTCGTCACGACAGGGTCCAACGTCGCGACCTCGCCCTTGAGGAGGGGCCCCAGCTGGTCAAGAAGCCAAAGCAGCTGGGCCGTGCGCTCGAGATAGCGACCTAGCCAGTAGAAGTGATCCGCGAGCCGACTCGGTGTACTCTCGGGCTTGTGGTACAGGGCTCCCACCTCAGGGGGCGTGATCATAGTCGACTCCTGGGCGTGGTCTTGGGAGATGACCCAGGTATCTTTGGTCTCCGAGCCTTTCTGAAGGGAAACGATAGCGTCGGCACCGGTGGCATCGAAGCGCGTCAGGCCGCCTGGCATGACACGGTACTCACCGTCGTGCCAGGCGACGAAGAGCCGCATGACAAAAGGCACAGGCCGTAAAGCTCCATCGGTCCACCCTGGCGTCGTGCCGAGGAAAACCCGCTCCTGACCGCAATATTCACCGGGGTTGGCCCTGATATTATCCGCCAGGTCGCCCCGCTCGGACTCCGACATGAGGGGACCATAACGCGTATTGGCAACGCCACGGGCCCGGAACGAGGGCTTGATCACCAAGGCGGATAGATTTTCTAGGACATAGTCCCGCGCGGCCTTCTGGCCGCACCACCACGTGGCGACGCTGGGAAGCTTGAGCGACTCGCCGAGCACCGACTGACAGAGCGGCTTCAGGAAGGCCAGGATCGAGGCGCTCTCAAGCGCCGAGCCTCCGAGCTGATTTGAGAGGGCCACGCGGCCGGCGTGGGCAACATTTACGAGGCCTGGGACACCGAGCACTGAGTCGGGATTGAGCTCCAGCGGGTCGCAGAACCCGGAATCCACCCTCCGCACGATGGTGGAGACCTTCTTCAGTCCTCCGACCGTGCGCAGGAAGACCTGGCGGTCGCGGGTCGTGAGATCGGCACCCTCGACCAAGGGATATCCGAGATGCCTCGCGAGATAGGCATGCTCAAAATAGGTCTCGTTTGCGGGTCCCGGCGTGAGGAAAACGACCCGGGGATCGTCGTGTCGGCTCGGGGACGGTGCCAGCTGCTCCAACGAGGCCCTGAAATCCCTGAAGAACGGTGAAATCCTTTCGACCTGCATGGCTTGGAACTCCTGCGGCAGCGCCGTTCTGACCAGGAAACGGTTCTGGAGGGCGTAGCCGAGACCCGACGGCGCATCCATGCGGTCTTGGAGCACCCACCAGGCGCCGTCCGGGGACCTTGCTACGTCGACGGCATAGTGGTGAAGGAAGACTCCCGGCTGGTTGCCCAGGCCCGCGCAGGGACGAAGGAATCTCGGGTTTGCCATCGCGAGGCGGGCAGGGATCTGGCGGTTCCGAAGGTACTTCTGGGGTCCGTAGAGGTCGGCAAGGAGCGTATTGAAGAGACGCGCGCGCTGCTTCAGCGCATCGGACAAAATCGCCCAATCCTCCGAGGCCACGAGGTGCGGGACTACGTCCAGGGGCCAGGGCTTCGGATCCGAACGGTCACCGGCATAGACATTCATGCTGACGTCCTGCTCCAGGACCGAGCGGTTGCAGGACTCCGTCGCGGCCTTGAGCGTTGCAGAGGGATCCGGCCCCAGGTTCTGAAGGAACTTGGCCCAGTGGGGCCTCAGCGAGCCGTCGGCTGCACGGCACTCGTCATAACGGCCCGCCAGGCCGGCATAGCTGGGCAGCGGGTCGTCGGTGGCGAGCATGGAGGGGTAATCGGCCATCGAGGGCGGAAGCGGACGCTGACTTTAAGCCTGGGCGGGCTTGGCCTTGTCGGCAAGACGCAGGTCGACCGTGTAGCGGAATTCCAAAAAGCGGCTTTTGTCCTGGACCGGCTTCATCGGGCCGGGCGTGTAGCCCTCAGGCACAAAGCGCGCCAAGCGGCGGCTCTCAGCCTCGTAGGAATTTACCGGCATCTTGGCGTAGTTGCGGCCACCCGGATGGGCGACGTGATAGGTGCAGCCGCCGATCGAGCGGCCATTCCACGTGTCGACGAGATCGAACACGAGCGGGCTATCGACGCCGATCGTCGGGTGAAGCGCCGAGGGTGGCTGCCAGGCGCGGTAGCGGACACCGGCGACGTGGTCGCTGGCGGCCGAGCCCGTGGCATGAAGGGGAATCTCGACGCCGTTGCAGGTGAGGACGTACCTTTCGGGGGAGAGCCCGGACAGCTTCACCTGGAGCCTCTCGACCGAGGAATCGACGAAGCGGACGACGCCGCTCACGTTTTCCTCGCCCATCACGTGCCAGGGCTCCAGCGCGTGGCGCAGTTCGAGCTCCATCTCATTGCAGCGCACACGGCCGAGTACCGGGAAGCGGAACTCGAGGTGGGGCGCGAACCAGCTGTCATCGAAGGCAAAGCCCCAGCCCTGGAGGTCCGCGACCACCTCGGCCATGTCGGCCTTGACGAAGTGGTGCAGCATGAAGCGGTCATGGAGCTCGGTGCCCCAGCGGGACAGGTGCCTCGGGGAATACGGGTGGTCCCAGAAGCGGGCGACCAGGGAGCGCAGGAGGAGCTGCTGGACGAGACTCATCCGCGGGTGCGGGGGCATCTCGAAGGCCCGGAACTCAAGGAGGCCCAGCCGGCCGGTCGAGCTGTCGGGCGAGTAGAGCTTGTCGATGCAGAACTCCGCCCGGTGGGTGTTGCCGGTGACGTCGATCAGCAGGTTGCGGAAGATGCGGTCGACGAGCCAGGGCGGGCAGACGCCGGGGGCGTCGCCCTTCTTCGCCAGCTGGCGGTCCAGTTCCAGGAATGCGATCTCGAGCTCGAAGACGCTGTCGTTCCTCGCCTCGTCGATGCGCGGGCTCTGGCTCGTGGGGCCGATGAAGAGTCCGCTGAAGAGATAGGAGAGGGCCGGGTGCTGGTGCCAGTAGGCCAGGAGGCTCTTCAGGAGATGGGGTCTCCTTAGGATCGGGCTCTCGTCGGGGCTCGGGCCGCCCAGGACCACATGGTTGCCTCCGCCGGTGCCGACATGGCGGCCATCCACCATGAACTTTTCGGCACAGAGGCCGCACTCGCGGGCTGTGTCGTAGAGCCACTGGGTCTTCCTGACCAGTTCCGGCCAGTTGCTCGAGGGATTGATGTTCACCTCGATGACGCCGGGGTCCGGCGTGATCTTGAAGTTGTCCAGCACGGGCTCGTGCGGGGGCAGGTAACCCTCGAGGATGACCGGGATATTGAGCGCCGAGGCCGTGGCCTCGACGGCGGAGAGGAGAGCCAGGTAATCGTCCAGCCTGTCGGCGGGGGGAAGGAAGACGGAGACGTGGCCGTTCCTCGTCTCGACGCAGAGGGCGATGCGTACCTCCGTGTCCTGCATGGGCCCGATGGCGCCCGGCACCCTCCAGGGCTGCAGCGACAGCGGCAGGCGAAGGCCCATGGGTGAGTCGCCGGGGATGAGGAACATCCTGCCGGCGACAAAGTGCCACTCTGAGGTCCTCCAGGTGCCGGTATGGTCGCGAAGGGCCGGCAGCGCGTAGCCGACCACGCTGCCGAGGCCAGCCTCGAGCATGCTGCCCAGGCGGTCGCGCTCGGCCTTGTCGCTCGAGGCCACCTCACGCGGGTCGAAGCCGGCGGGAAGGCGCCTCTCGCGCCAGATGGTGTAGAGGGAATCCTCGTAGCCGGGGATGAGGCGGTTGTCGGGGAAGCCGAGGCGCTTCGCGAGCGCGGCCGCGAAGCTGTGCGCATCTTCCGTCGTGCTTGTCCCTGGGCTCGTCGGGTCTGCGAGGAGCGCCGGGATGTTCCAGATGCGCTTCCCATCCTTCCTCCAGAAGCATGAGAGGACCCAGCGGGGAAGGGGCTCGCCGGGGTACCACTTGCCCTGGCCGTAGTGCACAAAGCCTCCCGAGCCGAACTCGGCCCAGACCCGCTCGAAGAGCTTCTGCGCCAGCTGGCGCTTCCGGGCACCCAGGGCCAGGATGTTCCACTCCGCGCCGTCCATGTCGTCCGCGGCGATGAAGGTGGGCTCGCCGCCGATCGTCAGCTTCACGTCGCCCTTCGCCAGGAGAGCGTCCGTGTGCTTGCCGACCGCGTCGATCGCGGCCCACGTCTCGTCGGAGTAGGGGAGCGTCACCCGCGGGGTCTCCAGGATGCGGCGCACGCTCATCTCGAAGCCGAACGTGGTCTCGCACTTCTCCACGCCGCCGCTGATCGGTGCCGCGCTCGAGGGCTCGGGCGAGCAGGCCAGGGGGATGTGGCCCTCGCCGGCGAGAAGTCCGGACGTCGGGTCGAGTCCGATCCAGCCGGCGCCGGGCAGGTACACCTCGCACCAGGCATGGAGGTCCGTGAAGTCCTGCGAGGCGCCCGAGGGGCCGTTGGCCGGCTTCACGTCGGGGCGTAGCTGGATCAGGTAGCCCGAGACAAAGCGGGCGGCCAGGCCGATGTGGCGCATCAGCTGCACCATGAGCCATGCGGAGTCACGGCACGAGCCGCTGCCGAGCGACAGCGTCTGCTCGGGCGACTGGACGCCGTGCTCCATGCGGATCACGTAGCGGACCGCGCGGTTCACCTGGAGGTTGAGGGCGACCAGGAAGTCCAGGGTGGGTCGGGGCGTCAGGTCTATCGACTTCAGCATGCCCTCGAAGGCGGGTGTCAGGGGATCCTTTCGAAGGAAGGGAGTCAGCTCCGTCGCCAGCTTGGGCTCGTAGACGAGCGGCACCTTCTCGGCGGTCGGGTCGAGGAAGAAGTCGAACGGGTTGAAGACCGTCATCTCCGCGATCAGGTCGACCTCGACCGAGAAGAGCTTGGTCGGCTTCGGGAAGACGAGGCGGGCGCTGTAGTTGCCCTGGGGGTCCTGCTGCCAGTTGATGAAGTGCTCGGCGGGCTCGACCTTCATCGAGTAGCTGAGGATCGGCGTCCGGCAGTGCGGCGCGGGCCTTAGCCTTACGGTCTGGGGCCCGACGGTGACGGCTCGGTCATAACGATAGGAAGTCCGGTGATGGAGGGCGACGTGCAGGGCCATGGGAGGGATTTACTGTAGGGGCTTATCCCGTAAGCACCAACGCAAGTTTTGCGCCAGAAGCCGAAAAGGCGCGGAGAATCAGAGGGTCGGCCCGATGTAATCTTTTATCCTGCATCAAAATACGAGGAAGGGGGCCTGCTGTCGGGGTGGGGACCGATCTTTGTGGGAATTCAGGGGGACCAAGGCTGGATCGCCCGCTCTTACTCGCCTACTTGTCACGAATCCTGCATAAGGCTGGGATTGGCCTCCACCGAGAAATCTCCATCCGAGACAAAGCCGAACCGAAAGCTGGGGCCCGTATGGCGGGGCCTGGTCGAGGTCGGCTTCATCATATTCCTCTACTACTCGAACCTCCTGATGGGCGAATTCGAGGGATCGGAACCTGGGAGCACAAGAGGCCTCCTATGGGCGCTGGGCGATATTTTCACTAAGGCGAACCTTACCATCGCGGTCGTGACGGCGCTCGCGGGCTACGTTGTGATCGAGTTCCTCCGCGAGCGCTTCTGACCAGGACGCTAGCTTCCTGCCGCACCGGAGGACCCATTGAGGACAGAAAGAAGCCTGGCTCCATCTGGTCGGCCTAGACCCGTGCAGGCGCTCCATCCGGGACCCGCGGAATACCCGACCTTGTTCGCGCCCACCTTGTTGTCGCCCTGGGTCACGGCCACGAGTGCTGTCGGGTTTGCGTAGAGCACGGTGTTCAGGAAACCGACCCGGTGGCCGAGCTTCTGATTGAGGAGCGCGACCAGTCCAGCCCAGAGCGGGGCGACGGCGCTTGTGCCACCCACGGGAAATTCCTGTCCGTCGGCGCGGACCCTGTAGCCGCTCGAGGGATCGCCGTCGCCCGATACGTCCGGGACGCCCCGGCCGGTTCCGCCGGTCGAGACGTTAGCGGGAAGCGTCACGGAGGACTGGTAAGCAGGGACGGGGAATATCTCGCTGATGCCGCCGCCGCTGGCCCCAAAGGAGTCATCCTGGGTGTCGGTCACGTTCTCGTTCCAGACGGACTCCGACGTCACGGCGGTACCTGAGACTTGGATGTTCGTGCCCCCGCAGCCAAGGGCGTTCGGGCTCGAGGCCGGGAAGTCAACGTGGGCCTTGCCATCCCACTGGTTCGGGCCCTCGTCGGCCGCCCCGCTGTCGCCTGAGGCCACCGTCACCGTTATGCCGAGGGCCGCAGCAGCCTTCAGGACCTCGTCGAACTGGGTCTGGAAAGTCTGGTCGGAGGAGGACTCGGGTCCGCCCCAGCTGATGGAGATGACGGAGGGATTGTTCGTCGTGTCGTGGACGGCATCGCTGATGGCGTTGATGAAGTCCTGGTCGGTGGCGCCCGCCGCAAAATAGACCACGATCTTCGCTGCGGGAGCGACCGCCCCCGCGACCTCGATGTCCAGCATGACCTCGCCGTCGGCGCCGTCCGGAGTCGTCGGCGCATTCTTTCCGCCACCGACCGATACCGCCGTCACGCTCGGTGCGGCAATGCCGATTTCCTTGAAGTAGGTCGTGATGTCCGCCGGGCGGAAACCTCCGCCAAGCTCGATGATGCCGATCGTTTGTCCCGAGCCGTCGGCATCGCTCGGAAAATTATAGAAGGCGCCGACCTGCTTTCCCGTGTAGCCGGCGAACGAGGTGGCCGCGCGCAGCCTCCTTAGGTGTGATATGGCCACGGGCCGACTATCGAAGCCGAAGACCCCGACAATGATCCCGGCGAGCTCTGACGGCACCTGGACGGGACCCCGGCACACGCGGTGATTTCCGGCCGCCTCGCAGCGGACGACATCGACATTGAAGGCCGCCGCCAGGACGGTGACCGGGCCTTCCAGGATTGCGCGGCGGTGAACCTCGTCGGAGGCCAAGATGGCGAGGCCCTTCTCACGGGCATAGGCGCAAACCCTCTCCAGATCGGCGGGGTCGGCCCCATGCGCCGCGGTCAGGTCGGTGGGTGACAGGTAGCGCCTGAGGCGGGGCTCCAGTCCGGAGCCGGCCCCGCCCGGTTCAATGGGCTGCTTCCGGCGGACAAATACCGAGACCTTTATGCGTCCCTCAGCGGGGACGTACGAGGTATCCCCATGGGGTGCACGGCGCAGCCTGCCGGAGAGGGGCGTGAAGGGGCGGGTGGCCATCGGACCCATCCTTGGTCGGCGCCTAGGGCTAAATGTTCCGCATGGGAAAGCTTCCCCCCGGAAGGAACCTTGCCTTGGCCGGGATTGTCGATTGCTTGGGCCACTTACCCCCACCGGCCGCCAGACCCTTGAAACGGCGTTCCGAGCCCCTGAGTTGAGCCTTTAATATACCATGGATTCCTCGTTCCCCAACATTTCCCGGCGCCGGTTCATGCAGCGGTGCGCGACACTTGCGGCCATGACGGGGCTTCCCCTCTGGTTCATCACGCGCCAGCAGGCCGAGGCCGCGGACATGACGGCCCCGAAGCTGTCCCCGAACGACCGCCCCGGCATCGCGCTTGTCGGCTGCGGCGGCCAGGGCAGGGGCGATGCCAAGAGGGCGCTCCCCTATGGGGACGTCGTCGCCGTGTGCGACGTGGACCGGACGCACGCCGAAAGGGCGGCCGTGTCGTTCACGGTGGACGGCAAGGCACCGAAGATTTACTCGGATTTCCGCAAGGTGATGGAGGACCGGGATGTCCACATCATCGTGAACGGGACGCCTGACCATTGGCACACGCTGGTCAACATCGCGGCGGCACGGGCGAAGAAGGATGTGTACGCCGAGAAGCCGCTGACGCTCACGATCGACGAGGGCCGCCGCCTTGTGAAGATCGTGCATGAGAACGGCATCGTGCTGCAGACCGGCACGCAGCAGAGGAGCGACCCGCGCTTCCGCCTGGCCTGCGAGCTCGTCCGGAACGAGAAGATCGGGAAGCTCCTCCGCGCCAATGTCTGGCTCCCGGCCGGCCTCCGCGCGGGTCCGTTCTCCTCGGTGCCGGTGCCCGTGGGCCTCGACTGGGACTTCTGGCAGGGGCAGGCGCCCGCCTTCGACTACGTGAAGGAGCGCTGCCACCAGACCTTCCGCTTCTGGTACGAGTACTCCGGCGGCACCATGACCGATTGGGGAGCCCACCATAACGACATCGCCTACTGGGCGATCGGGCAGCTGGCGCCCCATGAGGTCGAGGCGACGACCTTGTCGGTTCCAATCCCCGGCGGCTACACGACCTTTGCCGACTACAAGGTGAAGTACACCTATGCCGACGGCGTGGAGCTGAACATCGCGACGACCAAGGATGACTCCATCTTTGGGGTGCACACCAACCCGAAGGGCCAGCCGAATGGCATCCGGTTCGAGGGCACCAACGGCTGGATCTGGGTCAACCGGGACGGGATATCGGCGAGTGACCCCTCGATCCTGACGACTCCCCTCTCGGACGACGCCGTCCGGCTCTACGAGAGCAACAACCACATGCAGAACTTCTTTGACTGCGTGGGCTCGCGCAAGCTGCCGATCTGCGACGTGGAGACCGGGCACCGCTCGGCGACCATGTGCCACCTGGGGGCCATCTCCATGAGGACCGGCAAGAAGCTGCGCTGGGACGCGAACATGGAGCGGTTCATCGGCTGGCACGCGCACAAGGCGAATGCCTATGTGGCGCGCGAGATGCGCAAGCCCTACGACTACTCGTTCGTCAGCTGAGGCGACAGCCGGGTTTCCCCGGAGGAAACTCTGGGATTTGTAAAACTGGCGTCAAAAATTACTGGCTCTTTTTGAGGGCGCCTTAGTAGTCTCTGCCATGTCCCCGGCCAGCGGTACGGCTGCTCCATTTTCACTCCTTCAGAAGGCGTTCTCAAAGGCGCTGCAGCTGCTCCTCCAGGACAAGCACCAGTACCAGTCGGTCGACGTAGAAGTGGGCGCCGAGGGCGAGGCCGAGGAGGTGGCAAAGTCCTATTGGCACCCCGATGGCACGCGCCTGATAGACGATCCGCTGTCCCAGCCTAGCGGGGCGGGCATGCAGGCCCGGTCCTTTGCGCTGCCGCCGATCCAGATCTGGTGCGAGGAATGCCAGAGCGGGACGCTGTTCAAGGCCGACGTCATGCGCTGCAGGTCCGTCCAGGGAAAGTCCCCGACGGAGCAGTCGTTTCTCCTGTTCTACCAATGCAATGACTGCCTGAAGCGCCGGATCACGTTCCTCGTGACAAGGAAGGGCGGTTGCCTCGAGCTCTCCGGCCGCGATCCCCTGGAGACCCAGAAGGCGCCGGCGAGCCTTCCGCGGGCGACGGCCCGGTTCTACGCCGATGCCCAGGTGGCCCACCACACGGGCCAGGCGCTCGCGGCCCTCTGCCTTCTTCGCCAATTCATCGAGCAGTTCTGGCTCAAGCTCCCGGACATCCAGACGGCGCTCTCCTTGGATCCGAGGCTCCGGGTGGACGAGATCGGCGAGATCTACGAGCGGACGCTGCCCATTGAATTCAAGGCGGAGTACCCGAGCCTGATGCGCTGCCACGAGGCCCTCACCGCGGCCATCAACGGCGACGCGGTCCGCCCGGACGTGTTCCAATTCTGCTCAAGCGAGATCCTGGATCACCTGGACGGCCGCAGGTTCCGCAGGCTCGCGGGGTCCACGGCCTCGCCCTTTGGCGAGGTCAACGTGGGCGCCACGCGGCTGGCGGTCATCTAAGAGCTGGCGGCTGCGACGGGCAGGCTGGCCATCCGGGTCAGCAGCCAGTCGTGCGCAAACGCGGCGACCTGGCCCCAGCCGGGCTGTCCGCATATGAAGTGTCCGCGGTCCGGGAACTCGACCTGCTCGGCCACGCTGGCCTTGTCCTTGTAGTGCTCGCAGTTGCGGCGGTTCAGCGCGGCCGGGACGATGTGGTCGCTGGAGCCTGAGATGAAAAGGAGGGGGACGTGCGGGGCCGCGAGGTCGATATGGCCCCTCTTTCCGAGGCAGTCCCTCAGGACCTGGCGGCTGTCGTGAGTGGCGGTCACCACGTAGGCCCTGTCGGATTCCTCCCGGGTCATCGTGTTGCAGAAGCCCTCGTGAAAACCCTCGGGTGTCATCAGGTAGGGCGAGTGTCCCATCAGGGGATTCGTGATGGCCGTGACATTCTTCAGGAGGTGCCAGTCCGCGGCGATGATGTCGTTCGGCGCCACGGACGAGATGCAGATGGCGGCCGACGCGAGTCCGCGCGAGACAAGGATCTGGGCCACAAGGCCGCCGACCGAGTGCCCGATCACGATCGGCCGCTCGACTGAGTCCTCGCATTCGGCCACGAAATTCTCGACGACGTCGGCCAGGGTGAGCGTCCCGAGAGCCGTCGGGATGTTGGAGCAGAGCGCGGCGGGCTCGCCGTCATGGCAGGGCCAGTCCGGCGCGCGGCATTCGAAGCCGCGCTGGCCGAAGAACGTGACCCAGCGCTCCCAGCTGACGCTGTTCTGGAACATGCCGTGGACGAAGAGAATTTTTTTGTTCATGCCGGCATAGAACGTGGTTTCGGCCGCTGGTTCGTGACGGGCCGCCGATTCGCAATTAGCCTGATCGACCTTGGAAATTTATCGGGCGAAACGCGGTGTTTGACCGTCCGGGCCACAAGGGCGACCATGGTTTGCCGCACATGTTCACGGTGGCTGGCCGGCTCAACGACAAACCTTGGCATTCCTGAAGACGACTCTCACCGCTTTACTTGCCTGCTTCTGCGTGGTCGCCCGAGGCCACGAATGCACGCTCGTGACTTCGGGCGATTTCATCAAGGTCTACGATCCAAGCGTCGGCGAGGCGAAGCCCTGGTACATCAACGACCACACCTTCATCCTCGGGAAGGACGGCTTGTGGCACATGTTCGGCATCACGCACGAGGATCCGGCGGATCCCGAGAGGGAGCGATTCCTGGCGCACGCGACCGCCAGGACACTCCTGCAGGTGCCGTGGGACAAGAAACCCTTCGCCTTGGCCTACGCCCCCGAGGCGCCCTGGAACGAGACGCACCTCTGGGCCCCCTATGTGATCTTCAATGACGGGCTCTACTACATGTACTACTGCGCGGGGGATTCCGATCACGCGAAGTACAAGATCCACCTGGCCACGTCCAACGACCTTGTCACATGGACCCGGCATCCCAAGAACCCGATGGTGGTCGATGGCTACGATGCGCGCGATCCCTTCGTCACCCGCGTGAACGGCAAGTGGGCGCTCTATTACACGGCGAACAGCAGTCCCTCGGGCGGCCACCACGTGGTGGCCAGCGTCACGAGCGACGACCTCGTCACCTGGGGCGACAAGAGGGTGGTGTACACGGACGCCGACGTGGGCACCTACGGCGGTCCCACCGAGTCACCGTTCGTGGTCCGCAGGGGGAAGAGCTTCTACCTCTTCGTTGGGCCGAGGCCCGAGTACGACGGCACCGACGTCTTCGTGAGCCACGATCCGTTCTCGTGGAAGACCGCCGACAAGGTGGGGCATTTTCCGGCCCATGCCGCCGAGGTGATCCGCGACACGGACGGCAAATGGTATATCAGCCGCGGCGGATGGGGAGAGCGGGGCGTCTATCTGGCGCCGCTCACGTGGACGGACGGCGAGGACGATTCGGACACGAGCCTTCCGCTGCCTAAAGCGAATCGAGGGTGAGGTAGCGCTTCAGGTTCGGCTCGTCGATCAGGTGCGGCGTGGCCGAGAGGTCCATGACCTGGGGGATGCTCCCCTGCATCCACGTCCACTTCGGCAGGCCCGGGCCGTTCGGGTTGCCGGTCTTGATGAAGTTGACCCAGTAGCCCTGCGTCACCTCGGACGCCTTGTAGTCCACGTCCTCCCACTTGAAGATGTTGAAGATGGGGAGATTGCCCAAGGCGTAGGGAATCTCGTCCGAATGGGCGGCGCCCAAGGACGGCCCGTTGGGGCTATTTCGCTCAGGCGGCATCCGCTGGGAATAGAGGTACCTGTATACGGGCTTCCCGCCGCTCTTCGCGTGCATGTCCGTCCATTTCCAGGTGCGGTAGCCAATGGAGCGGTCGCTCGCCAGGTCCTCGGCCGCCTGGAGGGCCTCCGCGTTCGTGGTGACGTTGTAGGCCTCGAGAACCTTGGGAGCCTTGGCGCCGTAGAACGTCTTCACGGCCGCGGCGAAGTTCTCGGGCGTGGCCGGATTGTTGCCCAGGACCTGGGAAACCTGCATCTCCGCGGAATTCCACCCCGCCAGGAGGGGCACATCGGCCTGTCTTCCCGTGAAGAAGATCTCCTCGGGCGAGTCAGGGAAGACGTAGCCATCGATGGTGGTCGTCCGGGCGATCGTCCGGTCCTTCGTCAATTCCGTGAGCTGTTCTGCGGTTAGGGCGCGAAGCGCGGCAAGCGTCGGGGCGCCGAGCTTGCGGCCGAGTTCCACCCCCTCCTGCTCGGCCTGGGCGAGCGTGTACTCGACGGGATTGCCGAGGATCGATCCGCTCTCCCCGATCGCGCCCTGGAAGAGGCCGCGGGCGAGCGGGGTCGTCATCATGGCGCAAACCGACATCGAGCCCGCCGACTGCCCGTCAATCGTCACCCGGTGGGGGTCTCCTCCAAACGCGGCGATGTTCCCGTGCACCCACTTGAGCGCCGCGATCTCGTCCAGGAACCCGTAGTTCCCGGAAGCCTTGTGAGGGGATTCGCGGGTAAGCTCCGGGTGGGAGAGGAAGCCGAAGACGCCGAGGCGGTAGTTGACCGTGACGACGACCACTCCCTTGCGGGCGTCGCTTGCGCCGTCGTAGCGCAGCTCGGAGCCGTCGCCGGCCACGAGCCCGCCTCCATGGAAGTAGACGAGCACCGGCAGGCCCTCGGAGGCCGAGTGGGCGCGTGTCCAGACGTTCAGATAGAGGCAGTCCTCGCTCATCGAGGGAGAGCGGGTGATCATGTCCGCCCAGTTGTGGGGGCTCTGCATCGGACGCGGTCCAAACTGCGTGGCCTGGCGAACACCCTCCCAATTCGACACGGGCTGCGGCTCCTTCCAGCGAAGATCGCCCACGGGGGGAAGCGCATAGGGAATGCCCTTGAAGGTACAAACACCATCCGCGTCGACGCTTCCCTCCAGGGTGCCGTTCGCGACCTTCACTTGGGCAGGCGCCGGTGCGGTATCAGCGGCGATGCTGGTGAGCGGCGCCACCAGCGCGGCCATCGAAGCAAGGAGAAGGATGAGGGAATTCTTCATAAGGGGTTTTGGGGCGCTACCACTGGATTGTCGCGACGGAGCCGGGTCCCAGCTGCGGCTGGACCGCGTTGGCTCCCTCCGTGACCTGGAACTTCAAGGGACTCGTGCCCGTGTTGACCACGATGACGACGGTGCGGCCATCGGGCGTTGCGAAGGCGACATTGGCGAGGGAATCGACGTTTGAACTCGAGATCCGGACGGAGCCCGGGGGGACGAACTTCGAGGCGTGGGCGATCACGTAGTAGGCGAGTTTCCTCTCCACCGTGTCGCCGTCGAGAGTCAGGGCGCCCTGGCATGAGGCGCAGCCGCCGTTGTCCGTGTGGGGCTTGAACTGTGGATCCGAGGCCAGGTTCCAGAGGAGGATGTTCTTGCTCCAGTTCCTCGTGGCTCCGACCACGACATGCGAGACCGGCCACGCAAGGTTGAAGCCCCTGCGCCCGCCGACGGCCTGCTCGGTGAAGTAGATGTTCTTGTCCGGGAAGCGGTCGTGGACGACCGATAGGGCGGACACGTCGCCTGCGTAGAGGTGGAACCCGGATCCGTCGACATACTGGCGGGACTCGGGATCCGTCAGGATCGAGACCGGGTACTGCGGTGCATCGCAGTTGTGGTCATAGAGGATGATCTTCGTCCTTAGCCCCACCATCTTGAAGTACGGCCCCAGGTAATCCCGGATGAAGCTCGCCTCCTCCTTGGGGAATAGCTGCATGCTCGGGGTGTTCAGGTCGTTGAAGGGCTCGTTCTGGACGGTGATGGCGTCGATGTTGATGCCCAGGGCCCACATGGCCTGGATGTAGCGCACGAGGTAGCCTGCGTACGCCGGATAGCAGCTCTCCTTCAGCTTTCCCCCGCGGATGTCCCTGTTCGTCTTCATCCAGACGGGCGCCGACCAGGGTGAGGCAAGGATCTTGATGTTGGGCGAGATCTTCAGGATCTCCTTGAGGATCGGAACAACGTCCCCCAGGTCGTCGCTCAGCGTGAAATGCTCGAGGTTGGGATCCGTGGCACCGGCGGGAAGGTCGTCATACGAGAACGTGCGTGCATTGAGGTCGGAGGAGCCGATGCTGACCCGGAGATAGCTGATCCCGATGCCGCCGTTCTCGAGCGAGAAGAGCTCCTGCAGGAGCTCGCGGCGCTTCACGACGGTCATCCGCATGAGGTTCTGGGCGCTGCCTCCGGTGAGCGCGAAGCCGAAGCCGTCCATCGCCTGGAACCGTTGGCTCGGATCCACGAGGATCGAGGGTACCGAGGCATCGCTTGAAGCGGGAAGGGATGAAAGAGCCGGCTGCTTGGCGAGGAGCGCCGACTGGTCGGGATTCGTGAGCCACCAGCTGGCGTCAAAGGCGCGCGAGGCGCATGGGCAGGAGCAGAGAACGGCAAGGACGACGGCGCGCGCGTTGTGATTCATCAGAGGGGAGGGGGGATCGGCCCTGGAAAGCCGGCCTGGGGGGAAAGGCGGGGAAGCCAGCGTGGGTCAAAATCGCCCGAGCGCAAAACCTGAACACCATTTTCTTCGTCTGTACTGCGGGGCTTGGGTTGCCAAGAAATCCGGCATCCCGCATACCTTTGGAACCCCAACCCCTGCGGAGCGCTCTCACTGTCCGCCAGCGTCGCGACAGCCCTCCGTCCCCGATTAGAGACCCAAAACCCAGAGAACCCCAATGAACATCAACAGACGCTCCTTTATCCAGACATTCGGATCCCTTGCGGCGGGTCTCGGCCTGTCGCCTGCGCTTCGCGCCACGGGCGATGAGAAGGCGGCCCCGGCGGAGGCGGATGACGGCCCGGCGCTGCAGATCGGCGACCAGATCGCTGTCGCCGACACGAAGTACGGGATGGTCCGCGGGTTCATCTTGAACGGCATCACGGAATTCCGGGGCATCCCCTACGGCGCCGACACCTCGGGTGCCAACCGCTTCATGCCGCCGCAGGAGCCGAAGCCGTGGAACGGCGTCCTTCCCGCCATCTGGTGGGGCAACTCGGCCCCCCAGGACATGACCAACCGTTTCGCCAACCCGTACCAGTCCTTCGTCGACCACTGGAATTATGACGAGCTGAGCGAGGACTGCCTCAGGCTCAATGTCTGGACGCCGGCCCTGAGCGACGGAGGCAAGCGCCCCGTGATCGTCTGGCTTCACGGAGGCGGCTTCACGAATGGGAATGCGATCGAGCAGGACGGCTATGACGGCGAGAACTTCGCCCGTCTCGGGAACGTCGTCTATGTCTCCCTGAACCACCGCCTTGGCCCCATCGGGTTCACCGACTTCTCATCGATTGGCGGCGAGAAATACGCCCAGTCGGGCAACGTGGGGATGCTGGACATCGTGGCAGCCCTCAAATGGGTCCGGGACAACATCGAGGCCTTCGGCGGCGACCCCGGCAATGTCACCGTCATCGGCCAATCCGGCGGCGGGGCCAAGGTCACGCTCCTCACGGCCATGCCCTCGGCCAAGGGACTCCTCCACAAGGGCGTGGCACTCAGCGGAAGCACGCTCCACGGTGCCGACAAGGACAAGGCGGCCCAGCTTGCGAACCGGGTGCTCGCGGAGGCAGCCCTTACGGCAGCCGATCTCGACAAGCTTCAGAAGATGCCGTGGAAGGATTACATCAGGGTGGCTGCGGCGGCCTCCAAGAAGCTGGCGGCCGAAGAGGGCAAGGAGCACGGGATGGAGTTTGGCCCGGTGGCCGACGGCACCGTGATCCCGGCCGGCCTGTTCTACTCGGATCCCAACGGCCTGGGCTCGGACATCCCCCTCATCGTCTCGACCATGCTGAACGAGCAGTCACCGAGCCGCTTCGACTCCACCATGGAGAGCATCTCCCTGGACGGCGTTAAGGCAAAGCTCAGGGGCCGCTTCAAGGACAAGACGGACGAGGTCGTCGACGCCTATGCGGCGGCCTTTCCCAAGGCCAAGCCCGTGGAGGTATGGTCCCTCATCATGAGCAACCGGCAGGGAGCCATCGCGACCGCCAACGCCAAGGTCACTCAGAAGGCGCCCGTCTATGTCAGCTGGTTCGCCTGGCAGCCGTCCCTCTTCGACAACCGCCAGAGGGCCTTCCATTGCCTGGATATCAGCTTCTGGTTCTGCAACACCGACCGGATGCTGACCCACACGGGTGGCGGTGCCAAGGCAAGGCGCCTGGGGACCGCCATGGCCAAGACGCTCGTGCAGTTCATGAAGACCGGCAACCCGAACAGCGGCGACCTTCCGGACTGGCCCGTGTACACGGTGGCCAGGGGCGAGACGATGGTCTTCAACGATGTCTCGGTCGTGCACTACGACCCGGACCGCCAGGCTAGGAAGTCGCTCCCGCCCCGGGCCTAGCGCCCCACTATCGCGGACTCCGGCGCCCAGCTCAGGTGCCGGGGCGTCGAGGGGTCGAGGTCGCCCGAGGCGCGGATGAGGTCCAGGAGCAGGATCGTGCGCGTGAAGCTCTCGCTCGCGTACTGCAGCTCGGAATTAAGCAGCTGGTCCTGGGCCGTCAGGACATCGAGGGGTATCGCGAGCCCCGACTTCTCCAACTGCGCAGACTGGTCGTAGGCGTCCTGCGATGCCCTGACCTCGTTCCGGAGCTCTGTGATCACGATGGCGCTCGTCGTCAGGTTGTCGTAGGCGGTCTTGACGGAGTTGTCGATTTCCCGTCGCAGGTACGACTCGAAGAGCGCCGCCTGCCTGAGGCGCGACCATGCTTCCCGGACGTCGGCTCTTATAGCGCCGCCGCTGAAGAGGGGGAGGTTGCCTGAGAGGACCCCGTTCCACTTGCTAGAGTCGGCATAGTCCTCGCGGTACAGGTAGGCCGCCACGTTGAGAGACACGGACGGGTAGTACTCGGCTATCGCCGCGTCGACCTCCTTCCTGGCCACCTTGACTGCGTCCTGCGCCGCGAGGAGGTCCTGCCTGTGGGCCATCGCCTTGTCCACGAACGACTGCATGGAGGGAAGGGGATCCGGGTTGGCCGTGTCGTCGACCAGGGGGCCATCGACCTCGGGCGCCCCGATCAGGAGGGCCAGCGTGCGCCGGCCGTTCCTGACATCCGTGACCGACCGGTCGAGGAGGACCTTGGCCGCCGAGAGGTCGGCCTGTGCCTGCGATACCTCAAGGGCCAGCGACAACTGGGCCTTGAAGCGGCCCTGGAGGTTCGTGAGGCGCGCCTCCTGGAGGTTGAGCGAGTGCTCAAGCACCGCGACCTGCTTCGTCGAGATGACGACCTGGTAGTACGCCTGCGCCACGTTGAGGAGGATCGTCGCCTGCGCATCGAGAAGCAGCTGGCGCTGCTGGGCGACCGTGATCTGCGCCGCCCGGTAGAGGGGAGCGTTGCGGAAGGAGAAATCCATGGTGCCCACGACGGGAGCCTCGAGGCGGGTCAGCACGTGGCCGTGCTGCTCAAAGCCGCCCGCGCTTGCGGCGGCTGATGACGCGCTGACGGGCGGCGCGCCGGGAGTCCCCGCGGGCACGGTCCCGCTTGGGGCCTCCTCCGCCGTGAAGTTCGGCTGGAAGGAGAGCGTCGGCAGGAACGAGGCGAATGCCCGGTTCTTCGCGATCAGGGCCTGGAGATACGTCTCACCCTGCGAGGCCAGCTGCTCGTTGTCCGCATTGGCGAGTTCCAGAGCGCGGCCGAGGCTCAGCGTTTCCCCCGGCTTCAGTGGCTCGGGCTTCTTCGTCTTCGAGTCCAGCACCTCCCGGTAGATCCTCACCTCGCGGGCCTGGTCGACAACGCAGCCCGTGAGCAGCGCGACACAGGTCGCGGCCAGGAATATCTGTGCCTTGATGCTCACCCGGAGTTCTTCGCGGGCTCCGCGCCCTGCTTCTGGTCGTCGCCCTTGTTCTCTTCCTTGCCTTGGTTCTCCTGCGGGTCGACCACGACGCCCTCGGTCAGCTGCTCGCCGGGATTCGCCACGACCTTGTCGGCTAGATCCAGGCCCTCGAGAATCTCGATCTCGGTCCCGAAGTCCGTTCCCGGGGTGATCTTCTTGAAGTGGATCTTGTTGTTGGCGTCGACGGTCGCCACCTGCTTTCCGTCCGCCTCGAAGAGCAGCGCGCTCGTCGGGATCGTGAGGACGGGCTCCGGCCTCTGGATATGGAATACGGCCTCGCCGTACATGCCCGGGAAGATATGGAAGGCCGTGTCCGTATTCCTGAAGTCGAGCTCGGTCCGGAGCGTGCGGGTCACCGGGTCGATGGCGGCCGCCGAGCGCGCCACGACGCCCGTGAACGTGTGGCCGGGGTAGTTGCGCTGGAGCACGAGGTCGACCGGGCCGCCGAACCTGACGAGAAGCGCGTACGCCTGGGGGATGTTGACGAAGACCCGCAGTTGGTCGTCCTGGGCGATGTCGAAGAGTTCCTGGCCCGAGGCGGTATTCGTCGCGGAGATGAGGGCGCCGACATCGTAGTTGCGGGCGGTGATGACGCCGTCAAAGGGCGCCACGATCTTCTCGAAGCCCACAAGGGCCTGCATCCGGTCCACCGTGGCCGAGGAGGAGCCGACATTGGCCTTGGCCTGCTCGCGCTGCGAGTGGAACTGGTCCAGCTGCTGCTGGGTAACGCCCTGGATCGGGACAAGTCCCTTGTACCTCTCGTCGGTGTTCTGGGCCAGCTGGTAGCCCGTCTGGTTCTGGTTAAGCTCCGCCTTGGCCTGCTCCAGGTCCGCGTCCGTGTCCGGGGCGGAGATGACGGCTATCACGTCGCCCTTCTTCACCCGGTCGTTGATGTCGGCTGTCCACGTGGCGAGGAATCCGTTCGTGCGGGCATAGAGGGCCGTCGCGGCAAAGGCCCTGACGTCTGCCGGAAGCGTGAGATCGAACGCCTTCTGCGTCTGCTTCGGCTTCACGATCAGCACCACGAGCTTCCGGTTCTGCTCCTCCGTCGCCATTTTCTCGCGCTTCGCGATCCGCTCATGACGGATCACGAATCCGACGATGAAGAGGATCGCCAGGGCCACGAGTGCCGAGACGGCGATGATCCAGAGGGTTCTGTTTTTGACCTTGGGCAGGTCCTTGGGGACTTCTTCTCCGGTTTTCATGCTTCCTTGAGTTCGTCTTCGACCTTGGTCTCCAGCGGCTTGTCGCGGAGCCGGCTGTAGGCAACCGGGACGAAGAACAGAGTGGCGAATGTGGCGAGGAGGAGGCCGCCGATGACGGCGCGCCCGAGGGGCGCGTTCTGCTCGCCGCCCTCTCCCAGGCCGAGCGACATCGGCAGCATGCCGATGATCATCGCGAGCGCCGTCATGATGACGGGCCTAAGCCGCGTCATGCCGGCCGCGAGTGCCGCGTCGTGGGCATTGGCGCCCTCCTTCCTCTGGTCGTTGGCGAACGTGATCATGAGGATGCTGTTCGCGGTCGCGACGCCGATGCTCATGATGGCGCCCATGAGCGACGGCACGTTAATCGTCGTCTGCGTGATGAAGAGCATCCAGAGGATGCCGGAAAGGGCGCCCGGGAGCGCCATCAGGATGATCATCGGGTCCAGCCAGGACTGGAAGTTTACCACCATCAGGAGATAGACGAGGACGATGGCGAAGATGAGGCCGTAGGTGAGGCCCTGGAAGGACTCGAACATGCTCTGAACCTGCCCCCGGATGCTGATCTTCGTCCCCTTGGGCAGGTTCTTGGACTCCTTGGCGACGATCTTCTGCACGCCCTTTGCGACGGAATCCAGGTCCATGCCGCGCACCCCGGCGAGGACGTCATAGGTGGGCCTCGGGTTGTAGTGGGTGATGTTGCTGGCCGAGGTGCCGCGGTCGAGGCTCGCCACGTTGCCGAGGAGCTGGGCCTTGGGATCCAGCGAGCCTCCGGGAACCAGCGACGTCGAGGGAATGACAGGCTGGTTCTGCAGCGCGTTTACGGAGTCGATCTGGTACTGCGGCGTCTGGACCAGGACGCTGTACTGGACCCCCGTCATCGTGTCCTCCCAGAAGTTGGGGTTCTGCTGCGCCGTGCCCGAGAGCGACACCAGCATGTCGTTCGCGACGTCGCGCTGGGTGAGCCCCGCGTAGGCTGCCTGCGTCCGATCGACGTTTAGGAGGAGGGTCGGGATATTGGGCACCTGCTCCAGGCGGACGTCCGCCGCGCCCACGAGGCCGGAGACCTCGGTCACGATCCGCCGCGCCATGGCGAGGTTTTTCGGCTCGTCGTTCGGGGCACCCTCTATCTGGACGTCGATCGGAGCCGCTATGCCGAAGTTGAGCACCTGGGTCACGATGTCCGCAGGGGCGAAGAAGAACGTGAGGTTCGGGAACTTGCCCCGGAGGTCGTGGGCCAGCTTATCCTGGTAGCCCTCGGTCGGGTGGTGGTCCGGCGTGAGCGATATCTGGATCTCGCCGTCGGCGGAGGACATGAGCGAGCCGTCGGAGAGCGAGAGATTGATGCCGCTGTTCGGGATGCCGATGTTGTCCAGCATCGTGTCAATCTCGGCGGCGGGGATGTCGGCCTTGATGGCGTTCTCCACCTTGCCGTAGATGCGCTCGGTCTCCTCGAGCCTCGTGCCCGGGGCCGCCCTCACGTGGAGCCTCATCTGGCCCGCGTCGACCGTCGGGAAGAAGTCCCGCCCGATGAGCCCGAAGGCGGGAAGCGCGATGCCGCTGAGCACGATTCCGATGAAGATCGCCAGCACGAGCCCGCGGCTCTCGAGGCTCCATGCGAGCAGGCTGCCGTAGAAGGTGCGCAGCTTCTCGAAATGCTCGTCGAACTTCTCGTGGAAGCGCCAGACATAGCCGTTCTCGAGGATGTACATGAGCGCCACGACGACCACGTATGAGACCGCGCACACGATGGCCGCGATGAGCGCCGCGTGGAGGCTGTGCTTCAGGATTCCCGTGGCGATGACCGCCAGGGCCAGGACCGGCGCGACCCAGATGCCTGTCCAGCGGAAGCACTCGGGCCAGCTGTGATGGGGATGCTTCACCTTGGGGTCGCTCTCCTTCGCCTTCTCCGGGTCCGCATGCGGGTCGTTGGGATCGAGCTGGCCGCCGTAGAGCTGGACCTCGCTCGCCAGGAGATAATGCACCATCGTGGGCACGAGCGTGCGGGAGAGCAGGTAGCTCGTGATCATCGCGAAGACGACCGCCATGCCCAGCGGGATGAAGAGGAACCGCGCCGAGCCGCTGATGAAGACCACCGGGACGAAGACAATGCAGATGCAGAGCGTCGAGACGAAGGCCGGCACCGCGATCTGGGAGGCGCCGTCCAGGATCGCCTGCACGAGGCGCTTCTTCTGGTGGAGGTTTCGGTGGATGTTCTCGATCTCGACCGTGGCGTCGTCGACCAGGATGCCGACGGCGAGCGCGAGGCCGCCGAGCGTCATGATGTTCAGGGTATAGCCGAGCCAGCTCAGGATGATGATGGAGACCAGGATCGAGAGCGGGATGGAGGTGATGACGACGATCGTGCTCCGCCAGCTGCCAAGGAAGATGAGGATCATGAGCGCCGTGAGCCCGGCCGCTATTGAGGCCTCCTTCACGACTCCCTCGACGGAGGCGCGCACGTAGAGGGACTGGTCGAAGAGCGGCGTCACCTTGAGGGCGGCGGGAATAGAGCTGCCCACCTCCTTGAGCGCGTTCTTGATCCCGGCCACCACGTCGAGGGTCGAGGCTCCTCCGCTCTTCATGATGGAGAGGAGGACGCCGCGCTTGCCGGACACGTGCACCAGGCTCGTCTGCACCTGGAAGCCGTCACGCACGTTGGCCACGTCCTTGATGTAGACCGGCGTCCCGTTCACGACCTTTATCGGGAGATTATTGAGGTCGAAGGCCTTCAGCGGGCTGCTGTTGAGGGCGACCGGGTATTCCTGCGTGCCTATCTTCGTCGTGCCGGCGGGCAGGATCAGGTTCTGGGCACCGATGACGGCGGAGACGTCGGAGGGTGAAATATTCCAGGCAAAGAGACGCTCGGGATCCAGGTCCACCATCACCTGGCGCTGCTTGCCGCCGTAGGGGTAGGGGATCTGCACGCCGGGCACGGTGACGAGCCTGGGGCGGATCGTGTTGATCGCCGTGTCGAACATCCCCTGCTCGGAAAGCGTGTCGCTCGAGAAGGAAAGCTGCAGGATGGGCACGTCGGAGGCGCTATACTGGATCACGAGGGGCGGCTGTGTCCCGGGCGGCATGGCGCGGATCGCCGTCTGGGCAATCGCCGTCACCTGCGCCAGGGCCGTCTCGATCTTGGCCTTCGGCTGGAAGTAGATCTTTACCAGGGCCACTCCGTAGAGCGACTGGCTCTCCGTGTGCTCCACGTCGTTGACGGTCGTCGTCAGGATGCGCTCGAAGCCCGTAATGATGTGCTTCTCCATGTCCTCGGAGGACATGCCGCTGTAGTTGAAGATGACCGAGATGACCGGGATGTTGATGTCCGGGAAGATGTCGGTGGGCGTCGTGAAGATCGTGAAGACGCCCAGGATCAGTACGAGGATCGCGACGACGACGAAGGTGTACGGGCGCCGCAGCGCTAGTCTTACGATCCACATGTTCTTAGCGGTGCCAGACGCGCGGCGCACCGCGCCGTTCCGTGCAAATCACAGTTTGCAACAGATTGTGGGAGCGAAGGATAGCAGGCAGATGGCGTCCGTCCATGGCAGTTCCTGCCTGCGCGACGGAAGCAACTAAACCGACCCATCCCGTCCGCGACGGTTCCTGCCTATTGCAAAGTGGAAATTGAGGGTATCCCATTTCAGCAAGCCCCGCAACCCCACCCCCAAAAATGTTCCGAACCTCCTTCCTACGCCTTCTTCCCGCGGTCCTTCTCTCGACCCTCGCCCTCGCGCAGGAGCTGCCCTCCGCGAAGCCCGATGCCGCCGGGATCTCGCCGGAGCGCCTCGCGATGATAGGATCCGCGGTTGACCAGGGGATCGCGGACAAGCGGATCGCGGGAGCCGTGACGCTTGTCCTGCGGCACGGCAGCATCGTCTGGTACGACGCCCGCGGCATGGCGGACCGGGAGGCCGCGAAGCCGATGCAGAAGGACGAGATCTTCAGGATCTGCTCCATGACGAAGCCGATCACGAGCACCGCGGTCATGATGCTCTACGAGGAGGGGAAGTTCACGCTCGAGGACCCGATCTCGAAGTTCCTGCCCGAGTTCAAGAACTCGCGGGTGCTCGTGACGCCCGAGGACGGCTCCAAGCCCTACACGATACCGGCGAAGAACGAGATCACGATCCGGGACCTCCTGAGGCACACCTCGGGCCTCTCGTACCCGTGGAACGCAAAGATCGGGCAGGCCTATGTGGATGCCAACGTCACGAGCGGCCTCGTGCAGTACGACGGGACGATCGCGGACTGCGTGAGGGGCCTCGGCACCGTTCCGCTCCTCTTCAATCCCGGCGAGAAGTGGGAGTACAGCCTGGGGGTCGACGTGCTGGGGCGCCTGGTGGAGGTGGTCTCCGGCATGCCGCTCGACACGTTCTTCAAGAGCCGGATCCTCGATCCCTTGGGGATGAAGGACACGTTCTTCTACGTCCCGGACGACAAGGTCGGGCGGATTGCGGCCGTCTACACCTACTACGACGACAAGGGACTGGCCCGTTTCCCGGATGCGCCGATCGTCGAAGGCTCGTTCTCCTACACCGCCGACTATCCCTACCACGGGCCGCGGAAGCTCTTCTCGGGAGGCGCCGGCCTCTGCTCGACAGCCATGGATTATGCGCGGTTCTGCCAGATGATGCTGAACGGCGGCAAGCTGGGCGACGTGAGGATTCTCAGCCGCAAGTCCGTCGAGCTCATGAGCCATGACCAGCTGGGCAGCATCGACCCGCAGACCGGTTTCGGCCTGGGCTTCGGTATCAGCGGCAAGGCGCCGCTTAAGGAAATAGGCTCCGTCGGTGAATACAACTGGGGCGGGTTCTACTACACGTCCTTCATCATCGATCCGAAGGAGGACATGATCGTGATCTCCATGATGCAGCTGCACCCGACGGGAGGCTACAACCTGGACTCCCGGATCAAGATCCTGGCGTACCAGTCGCTGGTGGACTGAGCGACGCCCCAGGAGCCCTGCCACGGGAAACCCCTGGGATGTTGACCTCCGAAGGGGTGGGGGAGGGGACGTGGGGATATCTCAAGGGCATTGAAGTGTCATCCCTGCGAGGGGGCTGATCACCCTATATTCGCCGCCCGGATGGACAGGTAAGCTTGGTGGGTGAAGAAGACCTCCAAACGAATTCGTGTCTGTTCTCCCGGGATATCCCGTGTCCAGAAGATCCGCGGCCTCAAGGCCGGCGTCAGTGAGCTCAAGGACCTTTGCGCCGAGGCTGCCTCGATCCTGCTCGATCTCCAGTTCGATCCGCCGGCCGAGGTCGCCCGCGGGCTCTGCCGACGATTCCGCATCCTCCAGGTTTACTTCTCCATCCGCTACCGCGAGGCCCAGGACCAGGCCATGGCCGTCCTTGGCTCGATCGGGGCAGTCCGCAATACCGCCTGAACCCGTGGCTGCAGCGGGCCGCACCTTCAGCATATGCACCGGGATGACGAGTTTCCCTTGGACGCATTGTCGCAGCTTCAATTGCGCGTCGCGCGCCGCGCGGACCAGCTGGCACTGGAGATCAAGATCCCAACGCCGATGAACCTCCATTGCTGGTTGATGGCGGAGTCGGAACTTATCGAGAGGCCCTGCGAACCGGATGCCAAGAAGCGAGGGCGCCCGATTTGGACAAGCAACCCAGCCCTTTGAAATCCCAAATGAAAAGCAACGCCAAGCAGATCAGAGTCCACGGGGCGTCCCGTGTCGAACCCTCCGGCCATGAGCCGGCAAACTTCGTTTTCTACTCCAACCCGATCCTGGCGCTCATGTGCATGCCGGCGAGGCGGCCATCGGACATCCCTCTTCACGACGCTGCCCGGATCTCGGGTGTGCATCCGGACCTGCTGTTGTACTATTGCCGCCTAGGCCTCCTTGGCGCGAAGCGCGCAGGCGAGGGCAGGAGCGCACTCTTCGATGCGGAGGCGCTCGATGGGATCGGCAGGATTGAGCACTACCGTCGGCGCCTTGGCGTCCGCAGGAGGGCACTTCACCTGGTTGAGGAGCTCTGGCGCGAGGGCGAGCGTCTGCAGATTGAGATCGAGTTCCTGAGGCCGCAGGACGTCCCAAGCCCGGTGTAATGGCTCCGGGCGCGGAGCGGACCGTCGGTGAACACCCCATAGCCACCCCGCAATGGAAGAGTAGGGTGATGGCATGGCCACCGAATCCACAGTGTCGTCGGATAGGGAGGCGATCGTGGCCACGGCATTGACCAAGACCTTCGGCGAGGGGGAAAACAGGATGACAGCCGTGGACGGTGTCGGCCTTGTCGCCCACTTCGGCGAAATGCTTTTCATAATCGGACCTTCGGGCAGCGGGAAGACGACGCTCCTTAGCATGATTTCCGGCATTCTTCGGCCAAATCTTGGCAAAGTGATCGTGAAGGGAGCCGACATCTGGACGCTCAACAAGGATCAGTTGGCCGACTTCCGCCTAAATACAGTTGGATTTGTCTTCCAGGACTATCATCTCTTCCCCCGCCTCACGACGGCCGAGAACGTGGCGATCCCGCTGATCCTCAAGCAGCAGGATTGGAATGCCTCGATAGACGAGGCTCGTAAGACCCTTGAGATTGTAGGCCTTGGGAACCGGAGCGAGATACTCCCGGTGAAGCTTTCCGGAGGCGAGCAGCAGCGTGTGGCGATCGCCCGGGCGATTGTCAGCAGGCCCGACATCCTGATCCTGGACGAGCCGACCGCCTCGCTCGACGGGGACACGGGCAGGTCGATCATAGCCTTCGTTAAGGAGAAAATACTCAACGAGAAGCGCTGCATCCTGATCGTGACGCACGATGCGCGAATCAACGAGTATGCGGACCGCATACTCCACATGGAAGACGGCCATCTTTCGGCTGCCGACAAGGGCACCGAGTGAGCGAGCCCGATCCGAGTCCGGCCTCGGGGGAGGAAAGGAAAGGCGCCATCCCGCCCGCGGAGCCGAAAGGCGAAACCAAGCCGGTTAAGCCCATTGCTGATCCCAAGGCACTGGCGCTTGCGCAGCCTGATGCCAAAAAAAAGATCGATCACAATTCCGGGGCGGAGGCGCCCGGCGCCGGTCCAGGCTCGAAAAGCGGCACTCCTGCAGCGGACGTTGCCAAACCCGCCGTGGCGCCGCCCAAGGCAAGGCCGGACTACCGTACACGCTTCATCGTTGGATTTTCCATCCTCGGGGTCATCATCGCGCTTGTCGCGGCCTACCTGTTTGGCGTGCAAAGGAAGCCCCAGCCGCCCGTCACGCCGCCGGTCAGCAGCCCCTATGACTCGGCGATCTATGCGAACGGCATTGTTGAGAGCGATCAGTCGAGTGGCTCAAACATCAACATCTTCCCGGAGGTCTCGGGCCCCGTCACCAAGGTCTATGTCCACGAGGGGCAGGAGGTGCCGGCTGGCACGCTGTTGTTCTCCATCGATGACTCGGTCCAGAGGGCGAACACCGAGCAGCTTCGCCTCCAGGCAGAGGCGTCGCTGTCCGTGCTGGACGAGCTCAACGCGGAGCCCAGGCCCGAGACGCTCGCCGTTGCCGATGCGCAGGTTGTCCAGGCGGACACGGGCGTAAAGGCTGCCAAGGACCAGTACGACAAGGACCAGTCGTCCTTTGAGATCGATCCCAAGTCGATCAGCAGGCAGGCGCTGGACGCGGCGCTCGACGCCCTGAACCAGGCTGCCGCCGGACTCGGCGTGGCCCGCCGGCAATATGAACTGATCAAGGCGGGCGCCTGGAGCTATGACGTGGCCAGCCAGACCAGGCAGTACGGGGCCCTGCTCCAGGCCTACAAGGCGGCCAGCGCTCTGCTCGACAAATACGCCGTCAAGGCGCCGATCGCCGGCGTGGTGCTGTCGGTGTACGCCGCAGCCGGGAGCTACGTTTCCTCGCAGGGCGCCTTCAATCCCTACACCGAGGGTTTCGACCAGCCCGTCATCATGGGCCACACGCAGGATTACATGGAGGTGCGCTGCTACGTCGATGAGATCCTCGTTCCCCGCCTTCCGTCAAAGTGGCACATGGTTGCCCAGATGTCGCTCACCGGGAGCGACATCAAGGTGCCGCTGGAGTTCGTCAGCGTGCAGCCCTACGTCTCGCCCAAGATCGAGCTCTCCAATGAGCGCCAGGAGAGGGTCGACCTTCGCGTGCTGCCCGTGATCTTTCGCTTCCAGAAGCAGGACATCCCCGTTTATCCGGGCCAACTTGTCGACGTGTACATCGGCACGAAGAAATAAGCCCCGCTGCGAAAGGGCCCTCCCGTCTACACGCCATGAGAAAGCTGCGATCTTCGGCCCTTCGGGCCGGCGGACTGTCCCTCCTCGCAGCCTTCCTGGCGGCTTGCACGGTGGGTCCGGACTTTGAACGGCCAGCGGCTCCTGTCGCGAGCCGCTATACCCGGGATCCGCTTCCCGCGTCCACGGCGCAGGCGGATGGAAGGGCCCAAAGCTTCGGCAACCGCGGGGAACTGCAGGCGGACTGGTGGCGGTTGTTCGGCTCGGAGCAGGTCGACTTGGTCGTGCAACAGGCGATCGCCAACAGTCCCTCGCTCCAGGAAGCCGAGGCCACGCTCCGCCAGAGCCAGGATAGTCTGCGCGCCGGTTATGGCGTCTTCTATCCCCAGGTCGTTGCGGACGCCGCCGCGACCAGGCAGCGTTCGGCTGCGCGAGAGGACGGCCTGCAGGCGCCGAGCTCGATCTTCAACCTCGTGACCGTGAGCGGCACGGTGAGCTACGCATTGGACGTGTTCGGGGGCCAACGAAGGGCGGTCGAGGGACTTCGGGCCCAGGCTGACGCCCAGGGCTATGCCGCCAAGGCCGCGCTGCTCGCCTTGTCGGCGAATGTCGTCAACACGGTCATAGCGCGGTCGGCCTACGAGGCCGAGGTCCGGGCGACGGAACAGCTGGTCGTCCTGCAGAGGCAGCAGCTCCAGCTCGCCGAGGTGCAGGTGCGCTCGGGCACCGCGTCGTTTGCAGCCGTGCTCGCCCTCCGCGGCGAGATCGCCGCGGAACAGGCCCTCCTGGCCCCGCTGCGGCAAAAAATCAGCGAGGCGGGCGATTTGCTGGCGACCCTCGAGGGCGCGCCGCCCTCTGACGCGATATTGCCGGAAATCGAGCTCGGCGGGCTTGCCCTGCCGGCGGACCTGCCCGTGAGCCTGCCCTCCGATCTGGTGCGCCAGCGCCCCGACATCCTGCTGGCCGAGGCCCAATTGCACGCGGCGAGTGCCGGGATAGGGGTCGCGACCGCGGCGATGTTTCCGAGCTTCAATCTGGGCGCCACCTATGGCGCCTCGGGCACCCAATTCTCCAACCTGTCGGCGGCAAGCGGCAGGTTCTGGAGCATCGGTCCCTCGGCCACGATCCCCTTGTTCCAGGGCGGGACCCTGTGGTACGGACGGAAGGCGGCGATCGACGCCTTCCAATTCTCGCAGGCGAACTACAGGCAGGTTGTGCTAAGTGCCTTCGCCCAGGTTGCGGACACCTTGAAGGGGTTGGAACACGATGCGGACGCATTGCAGGCCCAGGTCGAGGGACTGCGTGCCGCCAACGACCTCCTCGGCCTCGTCCAGGCCAATTACCGTGCGGGCCTGATCGGTTATGCCGACGTGCTGTCGGCCGACGTGCAGGTCCAGGAGTCGACCGTGGGTTACCTGCAGGCGGTCGCGCAGCGCCACCAGGACACCGTCGCCCTTTTCGTTGCGGTCGGCGGCGGATGGTGGACCGCAAGCCGCGGGGCCGTTGAGGGGAGCCCGCCGTGAGGTACAAGGGCATCATCAGGATCGGCCTGAAGCTCCTGGTGAACGACAAGGGCAAGTTCTCGGCTCTCCTCATCGGGATCACGTTCGCGGTGTTCCTGATGATGCAGATGACGGCGATGTTCGCCGGCATCCTCAATCGCGCCTATTCGTCGGTCACCAACATCGGAGCCTCGATGTGGGTGATGGACCCGGGGGTCAACACCGCCAACGGCGCGATTCCAATGCCCGACTACCTTCTTGATGCGGTGCGGAGCATGGACGGCGTCAGCTACGCGGTGCCGCTCTTCATGGGTGGCGCGCTCGTCAAGCTTTCGGATGGCACCTATCAATCGGTGTATGTCGTCGGCTTGGACGACGCCAGCCTCTTTGGCCGCCCCGAGATGGAGCAGGGGGACATCCGCGGGATCTATAACGACAATACCTTCATCGCCGTCGACGATGCCGAGTTCAACAAGCTGGGGAACCCGAAGATCGGCACCACATTTGAGCTGAATGATTTTCGGGGGACCATCGTGGGCATCGCGCGGGTCGCCTCCAACGGACTGAACGGCGTCCCGACGCTCTACACGACCTACAACCGGGCGATCCAGTACATTCCCTCAACGCGCTTCACGATCTCCTACATATTGGTCGAGCCAAAGAGCGTGGCGGCCATGGCGGGCATCAAGAGGGAGGTGGCGAAGCTCGGCTACCTCGCCTTCTCCAAGGACGAGTTCAACAAGCGAATCTCCGACTTCTATACCTACCAGACCGGCATCGGCACCAATATCCTCATGATGACGGTGATCGCCTTCATTGTCGGCCTCTCGATCTCCGGACAGACCTTTTTCACCTTCATCATCGAGAATCTCGACAAATTTGGCGCGCTAAAGGCCATCGGCGCGAAGGGGCGCGAGCTCGTCTACATGATCATGTTCATGGCGACGTTCACGGCGTTGATCGGCTACGGGCTGGGAGTCGGCCTGGTCACCCTGATGATCTGGCTGGCGAGAAGCCGCCTTCCCAACTACGCCGCCACGATCACCCTGTGGAACCTGGGACTCGCCTTTGGAATGGTGCTCCTGATCGCGGGAATCTCGAGCTACATTGGCATACGCAAGGTGCTTAGGGTGGAACCCTTCGACATCTTCCGAAGCTAGCCCTCGCGGGACGGCTTTCCACGGCCGTTGGGGCGCCGGCTTCTTATTTCGAGGCCAGCACGCGCACGACCGCCGCGGAGCGGTAGGTGACGGCTACCTGCCATTCGGCATACTTGGGATCGCTCGCCCGCATCGCCTTCACGACCTCCTGGCGGAAGGTGATTTCTATCAGGCTGCCTTGTCCCGGCCAGATCTTGAAGTGCGCGCGGACAAAGTTCCAGCCGCCGCCCTGCGCGGCCTCGACCTTGCCGATGGCGGGAGCGGACAGGATGATCGCCCCGAACTGGGACCACATGCCCTCGGCGATGCGGTCGATCGCCTTGGCAGCGCCCAAGGGCTCGACGCCTAGGGGAATCTGCACGTCGGCATAGGCGTCGATGGCGCCGTGGGGAAAACGGCTGACGTTGGCGATCGTGCGGTTCGGTATGAAGACCACCTGGTTGTAGAAATTTACCACCTTGGTGAATCGCATCCCGATCTCCTGCACGCGGCCTATGACGTTCTCGGTGGGAAGGCCCGCGATCTCCACCAAGTCGCCCACATCCATCGCGTCCCAGAAGATCAGTGTGAGGCCTATCACGATATCCTGGACGAGGCCCTGGGAGCCAAAGCTGATGGCCAGGCCCGCCACCGACGCGCTTGCGAGGTAGGTCGTAAGGCTGAACCCGAACTCCCGGAGCACGAGGCCCACGGCGAGGAAATAGATGCCGAATATCACGCTGCTGACCACGAGCCTCGTCACCGTGATGACCTTAGGCTTCTGTGCCGCGGCTCCGAAGGTGCCGTTGTGGGGGTGCCCGCGGATGATCACCCATTCGCTGAACATGCGGATCCCCTTCACCGCGATATGAACCACCGCCGCCAGCACGGCGATCAGGAGGATCCGCATCCACAAGGCCGAGTCGCGGAGGAGGAAATGACCGTAGAGAAGTCCGATCAGGGTATCGAGGGGGCCGGCAAGAGTAGGGGGCGAGGAGGGCAAAGACATTGGACGGAGCAGTTTCGCGGGTTACAGCCGCAGGCACCCGGGGGAACGACCGGGACCCCTTGCGAGATGCGCAGGTCTCCAATCCATTATAACCGGTCGCTTAGGGGGAAGCTGTCAGCGCGCCCAGGCGCGTTGGGCGGCAGGCACAGGGAGCCTGCCGCCGAGCAATGACGCGCAGCCGGCCACGCCCCTAGTGCCTTACAAGGTCCGTGGACCAGTATCCCTCGCGGTTGTAGTGACCGTGCAGGCTCTTCTCATAGTTTCGGGAGAGAAGAAGCTCGGTGGTATATTCAGGGGAGGCCTTGATGGTCTCGCGGTCGAGATTCACGACGACCTTGGAATCTCCCCAGCTGATGGTCTCGATCCATTGCGGCGCCACCAGGACCTTCTTGCCGGGCACCCAGTTGCGCGTGTCGACGACAAGGTAGCGGATGGCCCACGTCTCGTCATCGATGATGAAGTCCACGATGTGGCCGATGCTGCCATCGGACGCTTCCACGCTGTAGCCATCCACCGCGTGGGTGCTTCTCAGATGGGCATCCCATGGTTGGTTCCCGTGTTTGAATTCACCCACCTGCTCGTTATCGCGGGTCACGTACGGATAGGGACCCCAGCTGTACGGCCCGCCCCAGTAGTTCGGCCATCCATAGTAACCGTAGTAGTTGTCCTCGAACTGGCGCGACACCGGTTTCTCCTCATCAAGGCCCGGGCTGTCCTCGATGCGCTTCTTTGTGAGGTCGACGTGGATCTCCTTTTTCGCGGAATCCACCTTCAGGAGCGAATAGGGCGAAAGGAGCACCTTGCGTCCCTTCAGCCATCCGCCGGTGTCCGCAACCAGGTAGCGCACCGTCCAGAAGTGATCGTCGAAGTAAAGATCGCGGGCCGACCCGATCGCGCCGTCGCGACTGTGAAGGGCGTAGCCGTTTAATGTTTTGGCAGAGTATAGCATTGTGATGCCTTAATCTATGTTGGTTGGGGTTGGGGAGATAACCCTCCCGGGGTTTGCGCACTCTTGATCCGGTTTCGAGTCCGGTTGTGAGGCGCGCTCCTAGTATGTTCCTTTGGTCCTGGGTTCACCATGGGGTGTAGACCTCTTGCGCCGTCGGGGCGGACCAGCCTGGGAATGCCTAGGTCTACACCCCATATGCCACCGCACGGGATCGGCAGATACTTCAGCGAAGCAAGCCCTCCGTGTCGCGGAGCGCCAGCGCCCGCCCCAGTCCCGTATGCACCACAAGAACCCCATGAATTTCCCCAGGAACCTTAGCGGATCGAGGCTTCGCGCCTGTGATCACACCGCGTCATGAAGTCGATGAAGGCGGTGTGCATCTATTCGTACGGCGGGCCCGAGAAGCTGGTTTACGAGGACTGCCCGTGCCCGCATCCCGGCAATGGCGAGGTCCTGGTAAAGGTTCACGCAGCCGGGATAAACCCAGTCGACTGGAAGATCCGGGAGGGGCACATGGAGGCAATGGTGCACCACACCTTGCCCCTGATCCTCGGATGGGATGTCTCGGGTGTCGTCGAGTCTTTGGGGACAAACATATCGAGGCTCAAGGTCGGTGACGAGGTGTACAGCCACCCGGATGTCGCAAGGGACGGGGCCTACGCCGAATTCATCGTGATCAGGGAATCAGAGGTCGCGATCAAGCCGAGGTCCATCGATCACATCCATGCGGCGGCGTTGCCCCTCGCGGGACTCACCGCCTGGCAGGCGCTTTTTGACGCCGCGGGTCTCTTGCCCGGCCAGCGTGTCCTCATTCATGCGGCTGCCGGCGGAGTCGGCAGCTTTGCGGTTCAGCTGGCCAAGTGGAAAGGAGCGCACGTCATCGGGACCTCTTCGGAAGGAAATCACGACTTCCTGCGCAAGCTCGGCGTCGACCAGGTGGTCGATTACGCAAGGGAGCGCTTTGAGGATGTGGTTGAGCCCGTTGACGTGATTCTCGACACCCTTGGTGGAGAGATCCAGGAGCGGTCCTGGGCCGTGTTAAAGCGTGGCGGAATACTCGTCTCCATCGTGAACCCGCCTCCGGCGGGGAAATCGGACCAATTTGGGGTTCGCCAGGCTTTCGTGTTCACCAAGCCGAACGTCCTGCAGCTCGCGGATATGGCACGGTTGGTTGAGGCCGAGAAGCTGAAGGCAATCGTCGAGACGATACTTCCCCTCTCGGACGCCACCCGCGGCCAGGAGTTGAGCGAGCGCGGCCACACCCGGGGTAAGATCGTCCTGAGGGTCATTTAGCCTCCGCGCACGCGAGCCGGGATATCCAGTCCATTGAATCGTTCTAACACCGAAATGAAGAACAGCTCCGTCAATAAGCCGTTGCTCTCCGACGATCTTGCCGCTGTCAGATCAGTTTCGCGGAAAATGGTCCAGCAGCGCGCATCCGAACTAGCCCTGAGTGCCGGGAGACGGGCTTATGAGGTAAGGCAGGCCGACTATGAACAGGCAAAGCTCGAGCTGACGGGTGAACGGGACACCGACCGGCAGAATGCGATACTGGATGCTCCGCCAGCTCGGGACGGCTGGAGTCCCGATGGCGGGTCCCCGAGCCTCGGGGGCCAGCCCGCCTAGGGCGGCGAGCGCACTAAATCGGTTTATGGCGCAGGCGCAGCGCGTTCGTGATGACGCTCACGGAACTCAGGCTCATCGCCGCACCGGCAATCATCGGGTTCAGTAGGAGCCCGAAGAATGGGTACAGGATGCCGGCGGCGATCGGCACGCCAAGCGCGTTGTAAAAGAAGGCGAAGAAAAGGTTCTGGCGGATGTTTGCCGCGGTGCCCCGGCTGAGGTGCACGGCGCGCACGAGGGCGTCCAGATCGCCCTTCACGAGCACAAGGCCGGCACTCTCGATCGCAACGTCGGTTCCCGTTCCCATGGCGATGCCGACATCCGCCGCCGCCAAAGCTGGCGCGTCATTGACGCCGTCCCCAGCCATGGCAACGAGTCCGTGGCTGGCCTTGATGGCCGCTACCAGGTCGCGCTTGCCCGCGGGATCCACGCCTGCGTGCACCTCCTCTATCCCGACGGCGTGAGCCACGATCTCCGCGGTCCGCTTGTTGTCCCCGGTGGCCATGATGACCTGGATGTTGAGGCGTCGAAGCTCCGCCACCGCCTTCGCGGAACTCGCCTTCAGGGGATCCGCCACCGCAATCAGGGCGGCCATGGCCTTGTCGGCCGAAACCACGACGACCGAGTGGCCGCCATCCCTGAGCCTGGCGGCCTCCGCCTTCCAGGCGGGGCCCATCGAGATGCCGGAGGCCTCAAGCCAGGAATCCTTGCCGATCCTGACGTGTCTGTTGCCGATCCAGCCGGAGACGCCGCTGCCGGGAACGGACTCGAACCTGTCGACGGGCAGCAGTCGGAGTCCCTTCGTTTCGGCCGCTGTCACGACGGATCGCGCCAAGGGGTGCTCGCTCTCGCGTTCCAGGGAGGCGGCGAGCGAAAGCGCATCGTCTCCCGTTCCCGCTGATCCCGTCCAGACCTCCATGACCCTTGGCTTCCCCTCGGTCAGGGTTCCCGTCTTGTCCACGATTACGGCCTTGACCTTGCCCAGGGTTTCAAGGGCCGCGGCGCTCTTGATCAGGATGCCGCCCTGGGCGCCCCGGCCGACGGCGACCATGATCGAGATGGGCGTCGCGAGGCCCAGAGCGCATGGGCAGGCGATGATGACAACCGCGATCGCGCTCACGAGCGCGTGGAGGAGCCGGGGCTCCGGTCCCCAGTAGGCCCACGCTGCAAAGGACAGGGCGGACGCAACCAGGACGCTCGGCACGAATACGGCCGACACCTTGTCGACAAGCTGCTGGATCGGGGCCCTGCTGCGCTGCGCCTCGGCGACCAGGTGCACGATCTGCGAGAGGATGGTGTCCTTTCCCACCTGCTCCACCTTCATGAGGAAACTCCCGGTGCCGTTGATCGTGCCGGCGGTGACCTTGTCGCCGGTCTGCTTTTCAATCGGCATGGCCTCGCCTGTTATCATCGACTCGTTGATCGAGCTCTGGCCCCCGCAGATGCGGCCGTCGGCGCCAATCTTCTCGCCCGGGCGCACGCGCAGGGTGTCGCCGACCTGCAGCTCGGTCACGGCGACCTCCTCCTCAGCCCCGTCGTGGACGCGGTGCGCGGTCTTTGGGGCCTGGTCCATGAGGGCGCGAAGCGCCGAGCTCGTGCGGCCGCGGGCCCTTAGCTCCAGGATTTGGCCCAGGAGGACCAACACCGTGATGACCGCACCCGCCTCAAAGTAGACCGGCACGACGCCGTGCGTGAGGTAGGCGCTCGGGAAATGATCGGAGAGCAGGAGCGCGGCAAAGCTGTAGGACCACGCGATGCCGACCCCCAGCGCGATCAGAGTGAACATGTTCAGGTTCCAGGTCCGTATTGAATCCCAGGCACGGACGAAGAACGGCCAGCCGGCCCACCACACCACCGGCGTGCTCAGCAGCAGCTGGATCCATTGGGACGCCCGCGGGCTCAGGACCCCGGACAGGGCCATCTCACCCATCGAGAGGACGAACACCGGCAGCGCCAGCGCCAGTCCGACCCAGAACCGTCGGGTCATGTCGGCAAGCTCGTGATCGTCGCCCCCGGCCTCGGGAAGCCCCTTTGGCTCCAGCGTCATTCCACAGATCGGGCAGTTTCCGGGACGGTCCTGCTCGATCTGGGGATGCATGGGGCACGTGTAGATCGTCGGCACCTTCGGCGGCGCTGGGTGCCCGCTGTCGTGCGCAACAGGAGGATGCCCCTGTGGATCCATCGGGCGCGTGAGGGCATCCCTTTCGTTCATCAGGCGATAGGCTATCGCCGAATGCCGCACATCACAACGGTCCGGGACCGTTATCACGCGAACGCATGCCCCAGGCGGGGAATGGCCTTCCTACAGGCCGAGGGACTTCACGTAGGCGAGGCTGAGCGGGAGATGGGTGTCCGGAAAGTCCGACTCGTCCTCGATGAAGTACCACCTGACGCCGATGGCCTTCGCCTCCGTGAGGACCGAGGGCCAGTCCACCTGGCCCGTGCCCACGGCGACGTCGTCGATCGCAGGCGCCTTACCGCTATAGAGGCCTGTCGGGACGCCCTTCCTCACGTCCTTGATGTGGACCATGAGCCACCGGTCGGGGTACTGCGCCATGAGCTTCACGGGATCCTGGCCCGCATAGACGATCCAGAAGACATCCATCTCGAAGTTCACGTACTCCGGGTTCGTCTCCCGCATGAGGATCTTGAAGGGCGAGTCGCCGCCGGCGTCCGGCCGGAACTCATAGCCGTGCGGATGGTAGGTGAATTGGATGCCGGCGGCCTTGAAGGCGGCGCCCCAGGCGTTGAAGTCCGCGGCCGTCTTCCGGGCCAGTTCGTCCGTGAAGGGTTTACCCTCCTCGTGCGGCACCCAGGCGACCATGACGTACTTTACCCCGACGCTCTTCGCCTCGGCGACGGCGCCCGCGATGTCCCGGGTCAGGCGCTCGTAGCCGAAGCCGTAGCTGACGAGGCTCAGGCCCCTCGACTCGACCGCGGCCTTGTAGGCCTCGCCGGTCATGCCGGCGGTAAGGCCCCCTGCCTCTATGTTCGTGAACCCGAGGGCCTTCGCCTGGTCGAGGCCGGCGGCCCATCCGGATGTCTTCGTCGTGACACGCAGGCTGTACATCTGCAGGCCGAGGTGGCTGTTCACGTCGGCCGCCGATACGGAGACGGCGGCTGCCAGAGCGAGTATCAGGTGCTTCATGGGTAATGGGGGGAGGGTAGCGATCGCCGCTCCCGTCCCGGGGTGCCCCAGACAACACCCGAGCCCCGGCTAACTCAAACGAAACCGCCTAGAGGCTGTTCCACCAATCCCTGATGGACTCGGCCGCGCTGTGGATCTTGTGCGGCAGGTGCTGGCCGATCTCGTGCATCCCGGCGACGTGTCCGCCAAAGAGCCAAATGACGGCGTAGACCAGGAACACCCACATGAGGGCGTGCCAGATGAACCCGAAGGGATTCCAGCAGTGCCAGCTGTCGCCGTAGTAGTAGGAGCCGCGCATGGCCCGGAGCGGCCACTTCACGATCTTCACCACCGCGATGATGAGCAGGATGCCGAGCCAGATCGGCATGCCCGGGAAGTAGACCCCGAGGATTCCGCCCGTTGTCACGAAGGAAATGATCGCGATGACGAAGAAGATGGAGATCAGGCTCAGCAGAAGGTTGATGAACCCGTGGGTGTGGTAGGCCGGCGGCGGCGGGGGATAGGCCCCGGGAGGGTGGGAGCCCGGCCAGTTCCAGTGCCACTGGCGTCCCCAGTTGGTGCGCACGTCGCGCTGCATCTCGCGGCCCCAGTTCCTCATGTCCCTCTTGAACTTCCTCCTCCATTCGCGGTGCGCGCGGCGGTCGCCGAAGGACTTCATGCCCTCGTAGTAGCCCTCGCGGGCGCGGCGGATGAACTCCTGGGCGGTGGCCGACGGCGTGCCGTGGGCCTCGTCCATCTCCTCGGGGGTGCTGGCCTCGGGAAGGACGAACATGAGCAGGAGGTAGATCAGGATTCCGGAGCCGTAGACGAACCCGAAGAGCGCGAAGGCGATGCGGACGATCGTGACGTCGGCGTTCAGGTAGGCCGCGATGCCGTTGCAGACGCCGCCGATCTTCGAGCCCTCGCGGATCTTGTAGAGGCGCTTCGGCGCGTTCGGCACGGCACCGGGCGCGGCGGCGGACCCCGGCTGGGCGCTGGCGGCCGTCGGGCCGGCCGAGGGGCGGGCATCTTCGGGCGAGCCCGAGGAGTCGTCGACCGGGCCCATAGACTCAATGATGTCGGTCGCCTCCTTCGTGATGATGACCGTCTTGCTGGCGCCGAGCAGACTGCGGAACTTGTCGGCTATGGCCTGCTCGATGTCGGCCAGGATCTCGTCCTTGTCGGGATTGCCTCCAAGGCGGCGGGCGGCGGTGTCCAGGTACGCCCTGAGCGCATCGAAGCCGCCTTCCTCCAATTGGAAGGCCACTCCGTTGAGGTGGATGGTGATGACTTTGTTCATGGTAGGCGTCTTTCTTTTATGAGGCTGGATTCCTGCCGAGGCTCTTCACGGTTTCGCTGATCTTCTGCCAGTAATCGTCGGTCTCCTTGAGCTGCTCCTGGCCCTTGGCCGTCAGCTTGTAGTACTTCCGGGGCGGACCCGCCTCGGACTCCTTCCACTCGTAGTCCACGAGTTCCTCGCGGCGCATCTTGCTGAGGAGCGGGTAAAGGGTGCCTTCCTGGGTGGCGAACTCGGTGCCGCTCAGCTGGCCCATGATGTCAGCGACGTACACCTTGTCGCCCGAGACGATCTTCAGGACGAGGAACTCGAGCAGTCCCTTCCGGATGGCGGAGAATTTCTCGTTGATGATCATGCGTGCGTTTGGGCCAAGCTACCTTGGAATGACAAGGTAGTGGTATGGGAAAAGGTTCCTGTCAATTAACGTTTCAAGGCCCGATCCCTAAACCATTTCAGGCTGCCTGCTTACGAAATTCTTCGCGAGGGATCACCTCGTCATCATCAGATTCGGAGTGTTCAGGCACGACTATCTTGACGCGAATCTTCGCCAGGAGATCCAGGCGGCGGCGCTCCTCGAAAAGTGGCCACCAGTCGTAAAGATAGATCTCGAGCGGCTTCCAGAGAGCCACCCAACCGGCAATCGTGAGTCCCTCGGTCATGATGTTAGCGATGGACCCGTGACCATGCTTTGCGACGAGACCGGCCGTCATGAGGCAGGTCGTCAGGAACACGATCCCCACGATGAGGCTCAGGCGGCCCCTGCGCATCATGTGCGCGAATTCCAAGCGCTTGATCGCGGCCCGCGTGGCGAAATACCTCTGAACGGCATCCTCCACTCCCGCCATCCGGTCGGCTCTTGTCGGGGTCGCGAGCTCGATGAAAAGCTCGAGCCGCGACGAGGAGGGAAGCTCGCGGGCCCAGCTGACGATGTACTCCTCCGCGTCGGCATCGAGGTCGCGGTCGACGAAGGGCGACGGATCCATGGAGTTGAAAAGCTGGGCGAGGTCCCGCAGCCGGAGCCTGATAACGGTGTGGGCCAGGGTTTTCACGCCCCAAGGATACCCGCCGTCGGCAGCCCCGTCAAAAATGGGGGCGCCACGGCGCAGACGCTACTCCCGGCGCCCCAGCGACTCACGGAGGCAATCCTTTGTGACGTCGATGTCACACGCGAAACGGGTTGTTTCCCGGGCATTTTGAAGATGCCAGACCGGAGCCGTGCAGAAGCTTGGGCTGGCCAGAGGGGTGCCAATGCCTAGTTTCGGCGCGCCGATGGAAGCCGTCCCCTCGTTCGAACCCCCAGCCAGCCGGCTGCGCGAGGCTCGCTCAAGGATAGGGAGCTTCTGGTGGGTGAAGACGCTGGGGATCTCGGCGTTCATGACCGTTTTCTTCGTGGTGTACTTCCACCTCCTGACGCACCCGCGCTTTCCCGTCACCACGGTGCCGAGGATTTTCTTGGATGAGCTGATCCCGTTCCAGCCAGGAGCCCTGCCGCTCTACCTCTCGCTTTGGGTGTACGTGACTGTGGGACCCTCGCTCCTTCGCACCTGGCGTGAACTGCTCTCGTACTCGGTGGCGGCGATCGTCCTGGCCTCGCTCGGTTTCCTCGTCTTCATCCTGTGGCCCACTGCGGTGCCCATGGCGGAGATAGATCCCTCGCTCCTGCCGTCGCTGGCGCACCTGAAGCAGGTGGATGCCTCGGGAAATGCCTTTCCCTCGCTGCACGTCGCCTTCGCGGTCTTCAACGCTATCTGGGTGTCGCGGCAGTTTCAGGAGCTCCATGCCGGGAACATTGCGCGGGCGCTGAACTGGATCTGGTGCCTCGGCATCGTGTATTCGACGATGGCCATCAGGCAGCACGTGGCGCTGGACGCGCTGTCGGGAGCCGTGCTCGGCGTCGCCGTGGCCGCAGTGCAGATGCGGCTACTGGACCGCGGGAGGAGCTGAGCGCACTCTCCTAGATCGTCTACATGAAGGTGCTTGACGGGATCCTCCTAGAGCGTCTAGGAGAGTGAAATGCCCAAGGAAAAACCCGACTTGCTCCAGGGAACGCTCGACTTGCTGATCCTGAAGGCGCTTGTCACGGGGCCCACTCACGGCTTTGGCGTTTCAATCCTCATCCGCAGGATTTCAGGCGAGGTGCTCCAGGTGGAGCAGGGTTCGCTCTATCCCGCGCTCTACCGGCTCGAGGCCGAGGGTTGGATAAGGTCGGAGTGGGGCGTCTCCGACAACAACAGGAAGGCCAAGTTCTACGAGCTCACGCCAGCTGGGAGAAAGCAGCTCAAGGCCGAGACGGACAGCTGGGAGAGGGTCTCGTCGGCCATAAACATGGTCCTTCGCCATGCGTGATCGGTATTCAGTTGCTGCCTATGTGCGGCGCCTTGCCAGGAGAATCGCGTCTGTTTTCACGGGCCACCTGGCCGATTACTCGATGTCCGAGGAGATGCGTCTCCACATCGAACTCCAGGCCGAGGAATACGTGAGAGAAGGAATGGCGCCTGCCAAGGCCGCCGATCGGGCTCGGCGGGAATTCGGACACATGGACGGAGTGCAGGAGACCTGCAGGGACGAGCGAGGATTTCCGTGGTTCTCGCAATTGATGCAGGACTTGAGGTATGGGACGCGAATGCTGGCTCGCGCGCCCGGGTTTACATGCGTCGCGGTCCTGACTCTGGCCCTCGGGATCGGCGTCAATGCCGGCATCTTCAGCCTGATGGACGACGTGCTGCTCAGGCAGCTCCCAGTGAACGATCCCTCGAGCCTCATTCTGTTCCGATGGGCGTCCACAAAGGATTTCCCGGTGCCCGTGAATGGCTCCTTTGAAGTGGACGCAACGACGAAGCTCACGGCCTGCGCCTCGTTCTCAACGCCCGTCTTCGAGCGCTTCAAGGCCCAGGGACGGCCGCTCGACGGGATCTGCGCCTACTGTGACTTCCAGAGGATCACCATCGTCGCGGATGGAACTGCGGAGACCGTGGCCGACGGCGAACTGGTGTCTGGCGACTACTTCGGGGTGCTCGGTGTGCCTCCCGAGGCCGGGCGTGCAATCGAGCCCGCAGACGACGTGAAAGGCGCCCAGGGCGTGGCCATGATCTCGTACCGATACTGGGTCAGGCGCTTCGGCGCAGATCCCGCGGTCATTGGAAAGTCGATCACGGTCAATGCCAACCCGGTCACAATGGTCGGCGTCACCGGGAAGAGTTTCACCGGGACGCTCGAGGTCGGCGACTATCCCGATGTCTATCTTCCGCTGCATCTTTCGGCGGGGATGGGCCAGCAGGGTCTGGGCGAAATGGGGAACACGGCGCAGCTGTGGTGGCTGCAGATCCTGGCCCGGCCCCAGCCCGGCGTCTCGCCGAGCCAGGTGACGGCGGCACTCCAGGGGATCCTCCGGCAGTGCGCCTCGGAGTCGCTGGTGGCAAACGGCTCCCAGCTGCCCTCCTCCCAGGGTCAGGACCTGGTTCTCATTGCGAGCCCCGGAGGCCAGGGCCTGACCGAGATCCGCAACCAGTACAGGCACCAGCTGGCCATCCTCGTGGCGCTCGGCGGCTCCATCCTGGCGATCGCGTGCGCCAACATTGCGAATCTACTGCTTGCCCGAGGGATGGCGCGCCAGCGCGAGATTGGCGTGCGGCTCGCCATGGGGGCCGCCCGCGGGCGGATCGTCAGGCAACTCTTCACGGAGAGCGCACTTCTCTCGATCCTGGGAGGCGCATTGGCGGTCCCGTTCGCACTCTGGACCGAGAACGCATTCCTCGCTCTGCATCCCGACGTGGAGGGCCATACCCTCCAGTTCAACGTGGGACTCGACGGCCGGGTATTCGCAGTGGCCGCCTTGATCGCGGCTGGCACTGCGCTGGTCTTCGGCCTCATTCCCGCGCTAAGGGCCAGCTCGGTAGAAGTCACGGCCGAGTTCCAGGGCGGCACGAACAACCGGGGCGGCGGCCGATCCAAGCTCGGGAAAGTGTTCCTCGTGGTCCAGATCGCGCTGTCGCTCGTTCTCGTCGTGGGTGCGGGCCTCCTTTCCAGGACGCTTCGCAACCTCGACCGCGTGGACATCGGGTTCGATCGCGAGAACCTCGTCCTCTTCGAGCTGGACCCGAATCCCTCGGGCGCCGACTTCGACGCGGGAGAAAAGGTCGACCGCGCCGTCGTCGAGAGGCTGCGCTCCGCGCCGGGCGTCGTGTCGGCGACGTTCTCGAAGGTGTCGCTTCTTTCGGGGTCCGGCTGGAACGCGATGCTCCGCGGCAAGGTGGGCTCGGCCACACCGGCCGAGTTCAAGCCGACGATGCTAAACGCCGTGGGACCTCACTTCTTCTCGACTTATGGGATTCCAATCCTGCGCGGGCGCGAGCTCGAGGCACGGGACGAGGGCGGAAAGACCGTCGCGGTGATCAACCAGGCGATGGCGAGGGAATGCTTCGGTGACGCCGAGCCCGTGGGCCAATACCTCGAGCAGGAGGACGAGCCGGGGCACTGGCACCCGATCCTAGTTATCGGAGTGGCCCGCGACGCCGGCTATGACGGCCTGAGGAGAGGTTCGCCGCCGACCATCTACTTCGGGTTCGACTTGACGAGGAGCATGGCCTCGGCCGGGGCGACATTCGCCGTGCGCGTTTCCGGAAATCCGGCGGCCATTGTGCCCCTCCTGCGGGCATCGATCCACGAGGCCTTCCCGCTGTTGCCTGTTAGCCACCTGAGAATGCAGTCCACGCAGATAGAGAATCTCTCGGGAAACGAGCGCATGTTTGCGCGCCTAAGCCTTCTGTTCAGCATGCTGGGAGTCGGCCTCGTGAGCCTGGGTCTGTACGGCCTGATGTCTTATTCGGTGCTCCGCAGGACCGGCGAGATCGGGCTTCGCATGGCGCTGGGAGCCACGCCAGCCGCGATGGTCTGGATGGTCCTGCGCGAGTCTCTCCTTGTGATCGCGATAGGCGTCGGCCTCGGCCTGGCGTGTGCGCTCGCCTCGGTCCGGCTCGTCTCAAGCCTCCTTTTCGGGCTATCCCCGACGGATCCCCTTTCGTTTGCAGCGGGAACACTTCTCCTTCTGGTGGTGGGACTCATCGCCGCATGGATCCCCGCGCAGCGCGCCGCGAGGCTCGATCCGATGATTGCGCTACGAACCGACTGATGTCGGATCTCTGAAATCCCCTTTAATCCGGCTTCCTGTCAGGATCTGGCGGGAATGGGGCAGAGTAGTTCCAAGCCCTGAAAGTGATCGAAAGGCTCCATGCGCTCCCTCGAATGTGAAACGAAGGGGGCTTGCGATGCCATCGCCCTGGGCAACGCGGACTCGAGCGCCTTGATCGTGATCGGCTTGACGATGTGGACGGCAAATCCGGCTGCCGCGCTGCGTGCCAGGTCGGCAGGCGCGCCATAGCCGCTCATGGCGATGCCCTTTATGCCGGGGGATTTGCAGCCGCAGATAGCCAATAGATCCAGGCCAGTCCCGTCGGGCAAACCGATGTCGGTGATCAGCAGGTCGAATTTCTCCGTCAAGCCGACGGCCTTCGCCTCGGCAAAGGTTCCCACGCTCGTGACCTTGAGTTTGCGCGCCGACAGCACGCGGGTCAGGGTCCTGCGGCTCGACGCGTCATCCTCGACATAGAGAACGGCGGTTCCCTCGAGTCCGTAGGGGGTCGCCTTGGGCCAGAGTTCCGCGCTGCCGACCGGCTGTGTGACGGCTTCCGGAAGATACGCCAGTTCGATCCGGAACACCGAGCCGTGCCCTGTCCCCGGGCTCGCCGCCTTGATGGTTCCCCCGTGCAGGTCGATGATTTTCTGGGCTATGGCCAGGCCGAGCCCCAGGCCTCCGTACCCGCCGTCGTCGTCCACCTGCCTGAATGGCTCGAATATCCTGCCAAGTTCAGGCGGGTTTATGCCGACGCCGTTGTCTGAGAATTGCAGGACAAGCGTCTCGCGCGACTTGTCCCTCGCGGCCTGGATGGCAATCGCCCCGCCGGGCTGGGTGAATTTGACGGCATTGCTGAGTATGTTCCAGAAAACCTGCTGGAGTCTCAAGGCGTCGGCCTTCACGAATACCTGCTCGTCGGCGCCGGTCATCGCCAAGGTGAGACCCTTCGCGTCGATCTGATCCCGGATATTCTCGACGGCGTCCCGAAGGATGCGGCCCACGCATACCCGCTCGACGTGAAGGTGAAGCTTTCCAAGGGAGACCCTTGTCAGATCGAGCAGGTCGTCGATAAGGCGTGCCGAGGCCGCCTGGGCTACCTCGAGGAGGCGCCTGTTCTCGGTGATGTCGCGCACGGTGCACTGGATCACCTCGACTCCACCCTCGTCGTACTTGTTCGCCGAGAATCCGACATGGACGATCGACCCCGATAGCGCGCGCATGGGCAGGTCCTCGTAGCGCAGGCTAGCCGTTTCCCACAGGATTGAGAAGGCGGCCTGAATGGCCTCCTGGTGGGCGAAGATGCGGGTTTCCCAGAGATTCATGCCGACCAGGCTCCCGGCGCTGTGTCCGACGAGCTGGCAGAGGAAAGGGTTGGCCGCCAGGATCGTCATCGACCTGGCATCGAGCATGAGGAATCCGGACTCCGCGGTCTCGAACAGGCGCCGAAAACTTGTCTCCGAAGCGCGGAACATGTCCTCCGAGGTTTCTCCCCGGTTCTGGCTGCCCGGGGGGCTGGTTTCCTGGATCGTCGTATTCAAGTGTGTGAACAAGCTGCGCTGAACGGCGTGCTTTGTACGTTCAAGAGACTAGGGCAATCGGCCCCTTGTCGATATGGGGTCTACACCTCTGCAAAGCCTGTTTTTCCTTCGTGTGGGACCCCGGGCGGGCGCACCCCGAAGGCGTGCGCAACACCTTGAGGACAGGGGTCTTGAATCCTGACATCCATCAATACCCCTTTTCCGGAACCGCGCTGGGCGGTTCATTCCCAAAATGGAAAAAACCTAGTCTCCCCGAAGGGCGACGACCGGATTGACCAAGGTGGCCCGCCTTGCAGGCAGCCAGCAGGCAAGAAGTGCGACAGCGATGAGGACCACGGCGATCAGGAGCACGGCCAGAGGATCCGAGCCGTGGATGACCGGGAGCATCGAACCCAGGAGGCGGAATAGCCCCCAGGAGCAGACGACACCTATCGCTGTGCCGATGACCGAAAGGCGCATGCCCTGGCCGAGCACCATCCAGAGCACATCGCTCGGCTGTGCGCCGAGGGCCATGCGGATGCCAATCTCGGTCGAGCGCTGGGCCACCACGTTCGCTATGACGCCGTAAATGCCGACCGCTGACAGGAGGAGGCCGATGAGCGCAAATGTCCGCAGGATCTGGCTGATGAGCTGCAGGCCGCGCGTGATGTTTCCCATCGCATCGCGCGCGCTCATGATCGTGTAGACCGGCTGGTCGGCATCGATCTGCTGCACCGCGGTCCGGAGCGACGCGGCTATCGTCGACGCCGGGGCCGAGCTGCGCAGGGCCACGGACAGCCAGTGGGCCTGGTTGCTCGCGATCTGGTTCAGGGGCCGATAGACCATGTAAGGCGTGTCGAGCGAGCGGAAGACCTCGAGCGTGGGGTGCACGTCGGCCGCCACGCCCACGACCTCTATCCAGGTCACCTTGTCCGGGTCCACCTCGCGGAACCTCTTCCCGAGTGCGCTCTCGTTGGGCCAGAGGGAGCGCGCCATCGACTCGTCGATGACCGCAACCGGCACAGTCTTCGGGCGATCGCTGTCCATGATCTCCCGTCCCTCAAGGATCCTGATCCCGACCGTGGGAAAATAGGCCGGCGAGACGGGGTCGAAGCCTGCCAGGGGTTCCTTGCCCTTGTCGGGTATAGGACGGCCCTCGACGAGGATGGGGGAGCTCTGCCAGGGGCCCGTGATGGGGAGGGAGGCGGAGACCGACGACTGGGATACGCCCGGAAGCGCGTCCATCTTCGCCTTGAGCTTGTCGAGGAACGACCTGACCTGCTCGTCCGAGGTGTAGGTCGCGTTGAACGGAAGGGACATGTTGGCCACAATCAGGCCATCCGGCTTCCAGCCCGCGTCCATCGAGGTGAAGCGCTGCATGCCCCGCACGAAGTATCCCGCACCTGCGAGGAGCACGAGGGCGAGCGCCAGCTCACCCACTACCAGGCCCTGCCTGATGCGGTGGCGCGAGCCGCCGCCGTCGGAACCCTTGGATCCCTGCTTGAGCGCGGTGTTGACGTTCGTGCCCGATGACATCCAGGCAGGGACCAGGCCCACCATGATGCCGGTGAGGATCGAGGCGACTACGGTGAAGGCCAGTACCCGCATGTCGACGGGCAGCACGAACCCGGGCACGTTTCCGATGACGATCCGGCTGCCGAGGAACTTGGTTCCCCATGTGGCCAGGAGGACGCCCAGGGCGCCGCCCAGGGCCGAGAGCAGGATATTCTCGATGAGGAGCTGGCGGATCAGCTGCATGCGGCTCGCCCCGAGGGCGAGCCGGACCGCGTGCTCGCGCAGGCGGGCAGTCACGCGGGCAAGCTGCAGGTTGGCGAGATTCGCGCAGGCAATCAGGAGCACGAACCCGGCGAGCGCCATGCAGAGCCACGAGAGCTTGGTCGAGGCGCCGCCGGCCAATGTCTTGTTCCAGTCGGCGACCCTGAGTGAATTGCCCGCGTTGGTGTCCGGATAGTCGTGGGCGAGCCGCGCAGCGACCGCGGTGGCCTCGAGCTGCGCCTGGGCCGGAGTGACGCCCGGCTTTAGCCGTCCGACGATCTGCATCCAGTTGTTGCCGCGGCTTGCCTTGCCCTCGGCATTGAGGCCCATCGGCGTCCAGAGGTCCAGGTGGCCCCAGGCGAGCGGGTTCTCCAGCGAGGTCGGTGCCACGCCGATGATCGTGAACGGCTGGCCGTCCATGCGGACGGTGCGGCCCACGACCCCGGGGTCGGAGGCATAGTGGGATTTCCAGAAGGCCTCGGTCAGGACCGCGACATGGTTGGAGCCGGGACGATCGTCATCCGGGCCGATGAGGCGGCCGACTAGCGGTCCAATCCGGAAGATCGAGAAGAAGTCGCCGGTGACAGTCATGGCCGGAAGACGCTCTGCGGGCTGGCCCGGCTCGGAGAGGTTGCTGTTCGTGTTGCTGTAGGCCGCCAGGTGCTCGAAGGATGCCGCCTGACTCTGGTAGTCGTAGAAGTTGGCCGGGGCGTGCGGCCAATCCTGCGATTGGGGCGACGTGCGAAGGACGCACACGAGCCTGTCGGCGTCCGGTGCTTTGGAGACGTCGAAGACCAGCGCGTTCAGGAGGCTGAACATCGCCGTGTTGACGCCGATTCCCAGGGCGAGCGTCAGGACGGCGATCGCGGTGAAGCCCGGGTACTTGGTCAGCTGGCGGAACCCGTACCTGATGTCCGAGAGCATCGCGGGGCGTGCCTATTCCTTCGACTCGACCCGCTCCTCGACGACCCGGCCGTCAAAGAGGTGGACGGTGCGGTCGGCATGGCGGGCGAAGCGCGTGTCGTGGGTCACCATGAGGATGGTCGAGCCCGTGCGGTGGAGGCTCTGCAGGAGCTCCATGACGGCGTCGCCGTTCTTGGAATCGAGGTTTCCAGTGGGCTCATCCGCGAGGAGCACGGCGGGGTGGCCCGCCAGCGCGCGTGCCACGGCCACGCGCTGCTGCTGGCCGCCCGAGAGCTGCGAGGGGACATGCTTGGCCCGATGGCCCATACCGACCTTCTCCAGCGCCTCCTCGACGCGGGCCTTGCGGTCCGACGCCGGCATGCCGCGGTAGGTGAGGGGAAGCTCGACGTTCTCGTAGACGCTCAGGTCGCCGATCAAGTTGAACGACTGGAAAATGAAGCCGATCTCGCGGTTGCGGATCCTGGCGCGCTCAGCGGGCGTCAGGCCCTGCACCAGGCGCTCGTTGAGGAGATAGGTGCCGTCCGTCGGCGTGTCCAGGAGACCGAGGATCGAGAGGAGCGTCGACTTGCCGCAGCCCGAGGGGCCGGCAATGGCGACGTACTCGCCCTTGGTGATCTCCAGGTGGATGCCTGCCAGGGCGTGCGTCTCGACCTCATCGGTGAGAAATACCTTGGTGACGTTGTCGAGCTTGAGGAGCGGCTGTGGCATGGCGTGTGTGGCTAGGGTTGGGAACGGTTAAATCTGTCGTGCGAGATGGAAGGTGATCAGTCGCCGCGAAGCGCCGCGGCCGGGGCTATGCGCGTGGCTCCCCAAGCGGGCAGGAGGCACGCGACCAGGGCAACGATCGCGAGAAGCAGGGGTGCGGCGGCAAGCATCAGGGGGTCGAGGGAAGTTGTGCCGAAAAGCAGCGACTCCACAACGCGATTGAGGGCGACGTAGCCTATGAGGCCGAGGACGACGCCGGTCCCGATGAGTGCCAGGCCGGACCTGAGCACCAGGGCGGCAATGTTGCCCGTCGTGGCGCCAAGCGCCATGCGGACCCCGAACTCTGTCGTGCGCTGCGCGACCGAGAAGGCGAGGACGCCGTAGACGCCGAGCATGGCGAGGATCATCGCGATGGCGCCAAATGCGGACAGGAGCATTACCGGGGTCCTCCTCGCCTGCGCCGCGAGGCTCAGCCTGTTCGTGAGGGCCAGGGTGTCGAAGACGGGCTGGCCCGAATCCACGGAGTGAACCGCGTTCGAGATTGCAGAGGTGAGGAGCGCCGGGTCCCCGGAGGTTCGCGCCACGAACATGAGGGTCGCCTGGGGCACCTGAGCCAAGGGGTAGTAGATGGATTCCTTGGTCGAGGCCTCGTCCAGGCTCGCGCTCTTCACGGTCGCCACGACCCCAACGATCTCCCGCATCTCCTTGTTCCATTGGATCCTCTTCCCGACGGCGTTCTCGCCCTTCCAGTACTTGTCTACGAGGACGCGGTCGACAACGGCGACCTTTCTAGACGTTGCGGTGTCCGTGGCGTCAAACCAGCGGCCCTGCAGGAGCGTGAGGCCGAGCGACTCGAGGTACCCAGGGTCGACCGAGTGCTGCAGGGCGTGAGGCTCGGGCGCCCCGGGCGCCACCTTGATATCGGGGCTGGTATACGAGCCCGAGTTGAACGTGCTTGAGAAGGGGAGGAAGTCCGTGGCGCCGGCGTCCTTCACGCCCGGCGTCGTGAGAAGGCGCGCTATGACGGCGTCGTGGAACGCCGCGAGCTTCGCCGGGGTGTCGTATTTACCCTTGGGAAGCGCGGTCTGCGCCGTCATGACGCCGGTCGGCACGAAGCCAGGGTTCACCCGCTCCATGGCGAGGAAACTCTTGATCAGGAGGCTGGTCGTCGAGGCCAGCATGACCGCGAGGGCGATCTCCGCGACGACCAGGCCCGCGCGAAGCCTCTGCGTGCGCCTGCCGGCCGACCCGCGGGCGCCCGCCTCCTTGAGAGAGGCCGAGGGATTGTTCCTCGACGACGACCAGGCGGGAATCGTGCCAAAGGCGAGGCCGGTCACGAGGGCGCATGCGAGCGTGAAGGCGAATATGGAGGGATCGAGGGAGACCTCGAACCCGCGCGGGAGGTTGGCGAGGCCGACGAGGCGCAGGGCTTCGAGGCCCCAGGAGGCCACAACGAGGCCGAGGAGCCCGCCAGCCATGAAGAGGAGGACGCTCTCCGTGAGGAGAAGCCTTACCATCCGCATACGGCTGGCGCCCAGCGCCGTACGGATCGCGAGCTCGCGCTCCCTCCCGACGGCGCGGGCGAGGAGGAGGCCCGCGACGTTGGAGCAACCAATCAGCAGGGCGGTGAAGACTGCGGCCTGGACGAGCCAGAGCATCCGCTTAACACCCGCCACGTTGTTCTCAAGGTAGCCCACTGCCTGGCCGCGGAACCCGGAGGATTTCCAGAAGGCACCGAGGCCGGGAATCTGGAGGGCTACCTGGTCCTGGATGATCTTCATCTCTCGGGTGGCCTGATCGGCCGTAGCCCCCGGCCTGAGGCGCGCGATCATCTTCGAGTACTCGCGGCCGCGCTCGTTGTTGCTCATCTGCTCCGGGCTGAAGGCGAACGGAACCCATGCCTGGAAGGTGGGATCCGGGAAGTAGAACCCCTGGGGCATCACGCCGACAACGGTGACCGGCTTCTCGTCGAGGCGTATAGTGCTGCCGATGATCTCCGGGTCGGCGCCGTAGTGTGTCTTCCAGAGGTCGTGGCTCAGGATGACCGTCGCGGGGGCGCCTGTCTTCGCGTCGTCCTCGGTGAAGGTTCGGCCGAGCGCCGCGGTGCTGCGCAGCGTCGTGAATAGGGACGGCGTCGCGCGAAGGGCCGTCATCATCTCGGGCTCCCCGGCGCCCGCGAGGTTCATCGAGGCGCCGGTGAACATGGCGCTGTCCTCGAATGAAGGGACTCCCCTTCGGCGGTCGAGGTAGTCCGGAATGGCAACTCCCGCGTCCTGCAGGCCCAGTTGGGGGTAGCTGTTGTCGGCGTAGACCAGCCTGTCTGAATCCGGCCAGGGGTAAGGCTTGAGGAGGACGGAGTGGAGGACGCTGAAGATGGCGCTGTTCGCGCCGATGCAGAGGGCGAGTGTCAACACCGCAACGAGGGTGAATCCCGGGGTCTTCCTCAGCTGCCTTAGGGCATAGACGATGTCACTCATGGTCTAGTTGAGCTTGATGCGGTCGTGGGAATCCCACTGGGACATGTCGGAGAGGATCACCTGGTCGCCGGGGTTCAGGCCCTTCACGATCTCGATCGTGTTGACCGAGCTGCGACCGAGCGCGACCTGGGTGCGGTTGGCGTAGACGCCGTCCGCCTCGAGGAGGAAGATGCCTGCCGTGGAATGCTCCTGGCCGAAGGCCGGGCGGCCGACGTAGACCACGTCGTCCAGGTGCTCGAGCTCGATGACGCCGTCGACTGAGAGGTCGGGCCTGGCGCCGGAGGGAAGTTCGCCCGTGAGAGCCACGTCGACCGTGACCGTGCCGTTCACGACAGACGGAGCGACGCGCATGACCTTCCCCTCGACGATGCCGTTTCGGGTGTCGATCTCGGAGGGCTGGCCGATCTGCACGTCCTTCGCCTGGGTCTCGGCGATCTCGATCGCGGCCTTCAGGCGCGTCGGGTCGGCGACGCGGGCGAGGTTAAGGCCCGGGGTCACCTGGGCGCCGACCTCGACCGGCACCACCTGGAGGATGCCCTTCATGCCGGCGCGCACGTTGAGGGCGTCGGCCTCATCCTGCTTCAGCTTGGCCTGGGCCTTGGCCTGGGCGACGGTCGCGTCCTTGACCGCGAGCTGCGGGGCGACGGAGTCCTTGGCAAACTGGTAGCGCTTCTCGGCGATGTTGTAGACGGCCTCGTCCTGCTCGGCCGTCACCTTGCTGAGCTTGAGCTGGAGCTCGGAGATCAGGTCCTCCTTGAAGAGCTTTTCGTTCACCTCGGCCTGAAGGTTCGCGTTCTCGTACGCCGCCTTGGCGTTGGCCGCATCGGATTCCGACTGCAGCACGGCGCTCTGGACCGTGACCTTCAGGTTGGCGTAGTCGGCCTGGGCGCTGATGAGCGCAGACTGCGCATCCAGCGCCGCCTGCGTCACATCGGGATTGCTGAGCACCATGACAACGCTGTCCGGCTCGACGATGGCGCCCGGAAGAAGGACGATCTTGTCGACGCGGCCCTGCGTGCGTGCGGCGATCCAGCGGATGTCGATCGGGACCAGCGTGCCCGGGCCGTGGACCTGGCGAACCATCGGGCCCCGCTTCACCGTGCCGATCCAGACGAGGCTCTTGTCGACCGTGGGTACGGCGGGCTTCAGGCGTGCAAGGAGAACGGTGATGCCGACCAAGACCACGACGCCAATGGCGACAAGGATGATGCGTTTCTTCTGCTTTGCCTTAGCTTGTGAGGGGCGCTGGATATCCATGGTCTGCGCTCCTATTTGCAGGGCCTGTGCCAGTCATTTTGATATCTCTTAAAACTATAACGGGTAGGGACATAAATTATATCCAAGCCTCTCCAATACTCCACGGGATCACCGGATGCGGGAAACCGGCGTCCCAATATCGGGACACAGTTTTTGGGGCCTACTTCGGCAGTGGCAGCCGCATGATCGCAATACAGCCCGAACGGTCGTCCCTATTATACAGCGCCAGTGACCCGCCGTGGTTCTCGGCGATCTGCTGGCAGAGCACGAGTCCGATGCCCGAGCCCTCGGGCTTCGTCGTGAAGAAGGGTACGAAGAGGTTGGTCGTCTCCTCGATGCCGGCACCGTTGTCCTCGATCGAGATCTCCACGCTGCCGCCCGACCTCCTCCAGGAGATGCGCACCTTGTCGGCCTTCTGCTCGAGAGTGGCTTCCACGGCATTCTTCACGAGGTTGATGACGGCATGCTCGATCTGGGCGCTGTCGACCATGAGCTCAATCGCGGGACCGGCTTTTAGTTCGACAGAAAGGCGGCGTTCGAGGGCGACGGCCCTCTTGAGCAGGGTGGGCAGGTCGCAGGGAGCCATCTGCGGGGGAGGCAGCCTTGCGAGCTTGCTGTAGCCCTGCAGAAAACGCTCGAGGCTCTCAGCCCGCGCCGCGATGACGCCCAAACCCGACTGCATGTCGCTCTCCCAGTCCTCTTGGCGGGGCTTGCGCTCCATCGAGGTGCCGAGCGTCGTCGCGATCGACTTAATCGGCGCGAGGGAATTGTTGAGCTCGTGCCCGAGCACGCGGACGAGGCGCTGCCACGCCTTCAGCTGCTCCTCGCGCAGCGGGCGGCTCAGGTCGCCGAGGACCACGAGCTGGTGCGGGCGGCCGTCCTCGCGGAACGTGGTCCTTCTCATTCCCCACCGTCCCTGCGCCTTGGGGAACGAGGCGGACCTGAGCATGCGGTTGGGCTCGCCCTCGAGGCTCTCGGCCAGGCCGATTGCCTTGGCGTTGCGCCCCAGGAGGCGTTCAGACGCCTCGCCGAGAAGTTTCTGGCCGGCCGGGTTCACGAGCCTGAGGACCTGCTCCGAGTCGAAGGCAAAGATGGCGACATCGATCTCCTTGATGACTGCGGTCAGGAGCGCGGTGGCCTCGATGGCGCCCCGCCTCTGGGTCTGGAGGATGTCGCCCAGCCCGTTGATCTCGGCCAAGACGTCGCCCAGGGGGTCGTTCCGCAGGGCCCCGCGCGCCCGGAATGAGAAGTCCCCCTCGCGCAGCGCCAGGAGGAGGTTCGACATCGTCTGGAGCGGTCGGACAACCCGCTCCTTCGCCGCGGCGGCAAACCCGACCCAGCAGACGACGACAAAGAGGATGACGGTGGCCCTCACGTCCGTCGCGTGGTCGCCCGACCAGAGCCAGATGAACGTGAAGATGACCGCCGGCAGGCCGCCCAGCAGGGCATAGGCGAAAATCGCCTGCTCGTGGCTCAGTTTGGGCGAGCGTTTGGCCATCGGTGCACCATGCCCGGCTCCCGCGAAAAGCTACAGTCCGTATTTTTCCAGCCGGCGATAGAAGGCGCTCCGGCTAAGGCCCAGGAGTTCCGCGGCCTTGCGGGCGTTCCCGTCGCAGCGGGAGAGGGTCTTCTTGATGAGGAACGCCTCGACCTCCTCGAGGCTCATGTCGTCGAGCTTCGGCACGGAGGCCGAGGCGTTGAGTGCCAGGTCCGTGAGCCGGATCACCTTGCCCTGAGCCATGAGGACCGCGCGCTCGACGGCGTGGTTCAGTTCGCGAACATTGCCTGGCCAGGCGTACGCGCGCATGGCGGTCGCCGACTCCTGGTCAAAACCCGTGATGGCCTTCCGGTAGCGCATTACGTGCTGCTTGAGGAAGTGCTGGGCCAGGAGGTCGATGTCGTCGCGGCGCTCCCTCAGCGCGGGAAGGTGGATCTGGATCGTGTTGAGGCGGAAGAGGAGGTCCTGGCGGAATCGCCCGGCCGACACCTCGACCGCGATGTCCGCGTTCGTGGCGGAGATGAGGCGCACGTCGGCGCGTATCGTCCTCGAGGAGCCGACCCGCTCGAACTCCCCGCGCTCAAGCGCCCTCAGGATCTTTGCCTGCTGGGCACCGGGGATGTTCCCGATCTCGTCCATGAAGAGCGTGCCGCCCTCGGCGAGCTCGAAGCGGCCGGCGCGGTCGCCCTTGGCATCCGTGAACGCGCCGCGCACGTGGCCAAAGAGTTCGCTCTCAAACACCCCCTCCGGGAGGCCTCCCATGTTGACCGAGATGAAGGGCTTGGCCCCGCGGGCGGAGACGGCGTGGATCGCCTGGGCAACGAGTCCCTTGCCCGTGCCGTTCTCGCCCGTGATGAGGACATTGGCGTCGGACGGACCGACGCGCGCGATGAGCTCAAGGACCGGCCGCATCGCGGCCGACTGGGCGATCAGGGCGGGCCCCTGCTTGCCGCGCAGGAGCTGGTTTTCCTGCTCCAGGCGCCTGTATGCGCGGACCGTCCCGGCAAGCTCGATCTGGCTGCGGACAATCGCGAGGAGTCGCAGGTTCTCCCAGGGCTTAGCAATGAAGTCCCTGGCGCCTCGCCTCATGGCCTCCACCGCCAGTTCGACGTTCGCCCAGGCCGTCATGATGACGACGGGAAGCGTGGGATCGAGCGATTGAAGGCGGCTCAGGAGATCCAGGCCCTCCTTGCCGCTCGTCGTGTCGCGCGCGTAATTGAGGTCGATGAGGGCGAGGGAGTAGTCGCGGGCCTCGACGGCCTTCACCGCGGCGGCGGGCGATTTGACGGCCTCGATCTGGTAGCCCTCCGACTTCAGGAGCAGCCGCAGCGCCTCGATGATGTCGGAATCATCGTCGGCGATCAGGATGCGTTGGGCGGGGTTTCCTGCCATGCCTAGTTCTTACCTTGGACCGAAAGAGAGACGAGTTTCAAAAGGGGCTCAGTCGTTGGTCAGCGTCACGTGGTAGCGATCCAGCGTCGTACCCAGGGCCTGGTCATACTGCGCGACGGCCTGGCGCTCGGACGCCACCGCGTACGAGAGGACGTTCTCGGCCTCTTCGACCTGCTGCTGCTCGTTGACCACCTGAAAGGTCGAGATCTGTCCGTCCTTCTTCATCTTCTCGTCGGCGTTTAGCACCTGCTTCGCCAGGTCGTAGGCATTCTGGTCGGCGGCGACCCGCTTCCTCGTCGTCTCGATCTGGCCGACTGCCGCAGCCACAGCCACCGCGATGTCGGCCTCCATGCTCTTCAGGTTCTCCTCGGCCTGCTCACGCGTGAGGCGGGCCGCGCGCAGGCTGCCGCGGCCGACGGCGAACGTGAGGGGGATGCTGACCGAGAGACCCACCTGGGTCGACGGGTTCTGGCGGTTCTCGACCTGCATGCGGCTCGTGTAGAAGGAACCCGAGACGCCCTCGTAGCCCCACGTGCCGTTGACATTCACGACGGGAAGGAGCGCATTGGCCGCGTACGCCTCGCGCGCCTTGTCTGAAACGACATTGAGGCGCGCCTGCTGGTAGTCGGGGCGCATCTTGTAGGCGGTCAAAAGGTCGGCATGACGGTCAACCGTGATCACGGGAGCATCATACGGCACGAGCGTGAAGAGCGGCTCGTCTTCGAAGAAGGCGTCCTCGCCGATCAGTTCACGGAGCTGGTTCTGCGCGTCGCGCACGGCGCGCTCGGCGATCAGGATCGTCTCGCGGTAAGTTGCGGTAAGGGCTCGCGCCTGGATGACGTCGGCCTGCGAGATGCTGCCGATCTTGAATTCCTTCTCGTTCTCTGTGACGAGCGACGCCGCAAGGTTCTCGGCGCGGTGGGCGGAGTTTAGCTGGTCATGCGCCAGCAGGAGCTGGCTGTAGGCCACAATCGTGGCCGTGACCTCATTGATCGCCGAGGCGCGGTACGCCTGGTCTTGTATTGCCCGGTTGGCCTTCTGAACGCGGACATTCACGAGATTGTAGCCGAACCCAAAACCATAGAGCAACGGCTGCGTGATCGTGATGCCGCCGAATGTATCGTAGCTCTTTGCGCCGTCCAAGGCATCGCGCAGCTCGTTGGTGTACGCGCCGACGTTGTACTGGGTGCCGAGCGGCAGGAGGCCGGTGACGGAGGCGCTGTAGTAGTCCGTCTTCGTGACGTCTTCAATCGGCGTGAACCCGGTCTGGACTGCGAAGTCGGACTGCGAGTAATTGCGGGCGAACTGGAGGTTCGGGTCGAACTGGCCGCGGGCTACGAGAAGGTTCGCCCTTGCGATCTTTGGCGAGTACGATGCGACCTTTAGGAGCTTGTTCCTTTGGAGCGCCAGGCGGATGGCGTCATCCAGTGTCAGCGCGGGACCCTGTTCCTGAGCGGGGGCCGAGACAGCAAGGGCTGCGGCAAGTGCCGCCGCGAGCAGATAGGAGACAGAGCGCATGGGGCTTACTTTAGGAGGATGCCGTCGGCCAGCCGCAGGACGCGGTGGCCGTAGGCGGCGTTCCCCTCGGAATGCGTCACCTGCACGATCGTGACCCCGTCCTCCTTGTTGAGCTTGCTGAAGAGCTCCATGATCTCGCGGCCCTGGTCGGAGTGGAGGTTTCCGGTCGGCTCGTCGGCCAGGATGAGCCGGGGCTTGGCGACCAGGGCACGGGCGACCGCGACCAGCTGCTGCTGGCCGCCAGAAAGCTGCGACGGGTAGAGGTCCTTCTTCCCAACAATGTGGAAGCGGTCGAGCGTGTCGCAGACGATCGTCTGGCGCTCGGCCTTCGGGATGTCGCGGTAGGAGAGGGGAATCTCGAGGTTCTCGTAGACCGTCAGGTCGTCCAGGAGGTGGTAGCTCTGGAAGACGAACCCGATGTTCTTCTTCTGGAGTTCAAGCCTCTGCTTCTGGGAGAGCTTGTGGACGTCCACCTCGCCGAACTTGAACTCGCCGGACCACGCGGAGTCGTGGAGGCCGAGGATATTGAGGACGGTCGACTTCCCGGAGCCCGAGGGGCCCATTATGGAGACGAACTCTCCCTGCTGGATGTCGAAGGTGATGTTCCGAAGGGCATAAAACGGGCCGCCCTTCAGGGGATAGACGCGCTCGACGCTTTTCAGGTGGATCATAGCCGCCTACTTTGCAGGCCCCGTGCCAGACGCAACCAAACGCTGTTATCGCATAAAGGATAGGGGCTTACATATATCTCCTCCCGACCTGCGAGCCCTCGGAATACTCAGAACCGAAACCGGATCGTCCCATTATCGGGACGACAGCTTATGCTCAGCTGGCCGCGTCATCCGCACGACGATTCCTGAGGTCGATGGCGACCTGCGACATCTTCTTCACGTTGAGCGGATAGAGGAAAATGATGATCAGGAGCGACAGAAGCCCGAGGACCGTCGGGTAGACGCTCATGAGGGAAACGAGCCCGTTCAGGGAGCGCGGGGTCTGCACCTGGTTGGCCACGAAGCCCAGGAATCCCATGAGGAGAAGCGTGCAGCTTCCCGAGACGCCCCAGCCGAGCTTCTGCGCGAAGATGGACGCCGAAAAGATGAGTCCGGTGGCGCGCCGGCCTGTCTTCCACTCCGCGTAGTCCGCCGTGTCCGCATACATTGCCATGATGAGGGGCGAGAGAGGGCCGCCGCAGATCGAGCCCACCGCGTTGATGGCGAACATGAGCCCGATCTGGCTCGGGCCTAGGACGTAGAAGGAGCAGGTCGAGGCGATCGCGACCACGAAGAGGATGATGAAGGCGTTCTTGCTGCCGACGCGCCGCGCGAGGAACGGCACGAGCATGGCTCCTATAAGCGAGAGCACCTGGGTGCTCACGCCGAACAGCGACACCACGCTCTCCCAGTGCCATTCCTGGGTGCCCGCGATCGACTTGGGCAGCCAGTCCGGGAACGTGAGGGTCTGCGTTCCCACGTAGTATTTGAAGTAGTGGACGGTCGCATTGCCGCGCAGCGCCACGAAGAGGATGAACGTGATCGTCGCGACGAGCAGCACGATCCACGGGACATTGGTCACGAGGTCGCCCAGGTCCTTCCCGAGCGAGGTCTTCTGGGCTTTCGGGGGCAGGACGCGCTCCTTCGTGTTCAGGAAGACGACGAGGAAGCAGGAGACCGCCGCCACGCCGTAGATGAGGAAGGTCATCTGCCAGCCGTGCTGGACGGTCGTGGCGCCGAGCCAGCCGCCGACGCGCGACATGGGAAGCAGCGTCGCGTTGACGATGATGCCGGCGGCGAACGCGCCCACGAACTTGATCGAGGAGAGCGAGGTGCGTTCCGCGGGGTTCGGGGACATGACGCCCAGCATCGCCGTGTACGGGATGTTGACCGTCGTGTAGATGAGCATCAGGGCATTGAAAGTGATGACCGCCCATATCTGCTTACCGTGGTCGCCAAAGTTAGGGACCGTGAAGGTGAGGAATCCGGCAATGGCCAGCGGGATGCAGCCGTAGAGGAGATAGGGCCTGAACTTGCCCCACTTCGATTTGGTGCGGTCGGACAGCATCCCGATCACGGGATCGAAGAACGCGTCGGAAACGCGGCTGAAGCCCAGCATCGCGCCGGCGAAGATCGCCGTGATGCCGAAGATGTCCGTGTAGAAGAACAGCAGGTAGTTCGAGATGGACGTCCAGTACAGGCACGAGGCGAGGTCGCCCAGGCCGTACGAGAATTTTTCACGGGCGTCCAAGCGCTCGGTTGAGGGGTCTCTGGGGGTATCTGACATGGCGGGACTCGGGGGAGGCGGAAAGCCGCGGGGTTGACAGTCTGGGGGTTACCGGGGAGCCCCAGACCTACAGCAACCAATCTCCATTGGAAAGAGATTCTTGTTCAATGCAGCGGCCATTTTATGGACAGCTTGCCGGGGGTCCGACCGCGACATGGGAAGCTACTTGCAGAGCGGGCCGACCATTGCCTCAGCGCGAGCAAAGCCGGCGCGAACACATGCGCTTGCTCCGAGCACGAATTCTCGCATGGTCCGAAATATGATTAAGCATGCGTCGATAAGGCGCCATGGCGGGCAACTGCTCCGCGAGTGGATCATGCCCTTCGTGTTCCTGTTCGTGGTGGTCGCCCCGCTAAAGTCAGCGATCGTCGACTGGGAGTACGTTCCCACGGGCTCGATGATGCCATCGATAGTCCCCGTTGAACTCGTCCTGGTAAACAAGCTGGCGTATGACCTGAAGGTTCCATTCACCACGCACCACGTAGCCCAATGGGGAGACCCCCACCGCGACGACGTCGTCGTGTTCTTCTCGCCGAAGGACGGGACGCGGCTGGTCAAACGCGTGATTGGCCTGCCGGGTGATGTCGTTTCGATGGACCGGGAGAGGCTTTCAATTAATGGCACGCCGCTTGAATACACACCATTGCCCTCTGGGGACCTGTCGGAGTTGGTGGGCGCCGGCCCGGGGCATGAGGCATTCTTTTCAGAGGAACATCTCGGGAAACGCCCGCATGAGATAATGGTCCTGCCGCGCCGCACGGCGCTTCGAACGTTTGCTCCCGTGCAGGTCCCGGCGGGATGCTACTTTGTGATGGGCGACAATCGCGACAATAGCAACGACTCGCGCTTCATCGGCTGCATTTCACGCGAGCGCATTGTCGGGCGGGCGACGGCAATAGTCGCCTCGATAGACTTGGAGCGGTGGGGCAAGCCGAGGTTCGGCAGGTTCCTGCAGGGGATGCAATAGGCTGAAGTCGGCTGCAACGACGCGAAACTCCATCGCCTTTAATTGAAGGGTTTTTTGGCAGCCGGTGTTATGCTCGGCCGAGAATCGAGAAAATCGACACGTCAGTTCGTTCCCCTCTTATGAAAACGACCAGAATTTTAGCCAAACTCATCATGGTGTGGGCAGCCGCGTCCGCCATTGCATGTTTCGCCCAGAAATCGCCGGATACTGCCATGAACGAAAAAATTGTTCGCGAATATTACACCGCCTACGAGAAGAAGGACTGGCACATGCTGGAGCTAATCCTCGACGACGGATTCACTTTCTCTAGCCCAGCCGGTGACGACCATATCAGCCTGAAAGTTTACAAGGAAAGGTGCTGGCCGAATTCCGCCAACACCAAGAAATTCGATTTGGAAAAGGTCATCGTCTCGGGCGACGATGCCTTTGTGACCTACAATGGCTGGACCAACAACGGTCACGTGTTTCGTAACACGGAGCGCTTCAGATTGAAGGAAGGGAAAATAACCGAGAATGAGTGCTTCTTTGGGCCTGGGGTTAACTTCCCGAACAACGAGCGGAAAAAATAGCTTCCTCGTCGCTGTGTCGGCTGTGCAATCCTACCTTAGCTCAACGCGGGTCGAGGACTCCCGATCCAGTCAAAGCTGCCCCGACTTCAGGGAGCCCGCGAGGACGACCTCGTGGATTTGGAACGGATGAGCCGAGGCGATTCTCGCGACCAGTTTTGCGGCTGCTTGCCTCCTTAGGGTCGAGATCTCCTGGACGCCAACCTGAAATCGGATCGCGATCTGCTCGTCGTTGAGCCCCCCGGCGCAGTGCTCGAGGATCTCCCGCTCGCGCCGGTTCAGCGTGCCGGATGAGGAATTTGTGCCCCGTTCGTACGACATGCCCGCACCGGAGACCCGGACCCGCTTGCAGTCAATACTCCAGCCCTCGAAGGTGGGTGAAGACCCCATGCCACGCTCCAGCCTAAGCTTGCGTGGCGTTCCTAGGCCGAGACGCTGACGTCCTTCAGGTCCGCGCGCTGCGCGGCATAGCTGGTCTCGAAGGCCAATACGGCGGGATCCGGCTGCCTGCCATGCGCCTCGCACCAGGCGCGGTAGACATTGGGCCACCAATTCTCGTGCTTCGTGAGCCCCTTCTCGCGGTAGCTCGACCAGTCGATCAGCACCTTGGACCAGCACTTGTCGCCGTACTCGATCGCCTTCTTGGAGTCGCCGTAGGGCTTCGCGTACCACTCGCGCCCGATGTGGGCGTGGAGGACCTCGTCGGCCCAGTCATAGTCCTGGATCATCTCCGAGAACTCATCCCCCGAGGCCGTCCCCACTTCCCACTCGAAGCGCTTGCCGGTCTTGGGCATGAGGCCCTGCTCGATGAAGTAGAGAACCGCATGGCGCTCGATCGGGGTCAGCTGCGTGTTGAGCGCCAGGGACCACGTGAAGTTGATCGGCACCAGCGCCGGCCAGTCGATGCCGGCTTGGATGAAGCCGACCTCGCCCATCATGGCGTGCCTCGCCTCGTCCCAGAGCTGCCGCGTCATGTCGACATAGTAGCCCCAGGGCTTGCCCTTCGTCTCGGCGATGATGGACGCCATCATCTCGGGGACGTCGATCTCCCGGAGGCGCTTGTAGTACATCATGAGCGTCTTCGGCTCCGGAGGAAACTTGGCGTCGTAGAGGAACGCCTCGGCGTGGACGCCCATGTTGTAGGGGTCTGGGAAGCGCTCGTCGCGCTTCGGCACGCCGTCAAAGGAACGCAGGGTTGCGGAGAAAAGCCGCCTCGGCTCGCCATTCACGATGGCCCGGCTCCCATCGAGCCCTCCGGCCTGGCCGAGGAGCTCGGCGAGGAGGGTGAACCAGTCCTTCAATTCCCCGCGGCGCTTGGCTGTCACAAGCTTCTCGATGCACTTGTTTCCAAAATCCAGCATCTCCTCGACCTCGAGGAGCGCGAAGCGGCAGATGCGGTAGGACGGATGGTCCACCAGGCGGTTTGTCTTCGCCATGTGGTCGGTGAACGCGTCCTTGAGCGCCGGCAGCGCCTGCCCATAGATGCCCAGGAGCAGCGCCTCCGTGTCCGGTGCGCTGGCGATCTCGTCAAAGTACACATCCAGCGAGGCATGCGGGGCATGGTCGAGCCCGAGGGGAGGCTCGCGCATCTCGCCGACCCGCTTCCTCCAGGAGGCCGCGTGCTCCGCGCAGTAGTGCGCATGCAGGCTGAACCCCATCTTGATCTCGTAGACAGGCTCCGAGGGGATGCGCGCTATCAGGATCTCGTGCAGGCGCTTCATGGACCAGTGGTGGCGCTTCAGGCGCGCGACGCATTCGTCGACCGAGAAACCGATGACGGCCGCCTCGGGAATCGTGCAGATCCCGGCGACCGGGGGCAGGTCGCGGTAGGAGCGGTAGCTCTGTGGTGTGATCATGGTGGGAGAGGGAACCGGCCTATTGGTAGTAGACGCCGAGGCGGTCGATCAGGCTCGACTGGAACTGGGTCACGTCGAAGGCGCCCGCTATCCGGTCGACGACCTGCCCTCCGGGGGCGATGACCACGGTGTAGGGATAGCCGCCCGGCCACTTCGGATCGAGGGCCTGGGCCAGCGCGTCCGGGCCGGAGCCCGTGTAGATGAAGTTGTTGGTCGTACGTCCCTGCTGGGCGACGAACTTCTTTGCCCCCGGCGGGACGGCGGCGTGCTGCCGCTCCAGGAACCTGAGCGCCTTCGGGCGGTCGCCGATCTCGTCGACGCTGACGGTGATGAGGTCGAAGTCGCGGTACTCAAGGCGCCTCGAGATTAGGACAAGGGACGGGAATTCCTCGACGCAGGGGACGCACCAGGTGGCCCACACGTTGATGACCCGCAGGCGGTTGGTCGGGTTCTTCGCGAGTTCCGCGATTCCCTTCTCGTCGATGCCGTCCAGGGAGACGGGCAGGTTCTTCCAGGCCTCGTTGCTCTCGGCGACCATGTCCTTCTTGGTCTGCCACTTCGTCGAGCAGCCGAAGGGCCGGGTTGTCTCGACCGGCACGGGCTTGCCGTCCAGGAGCGCCGCGACTGCGTTCGCACCGTCCGTCGCGTGCACCGACGCGGGATCCACGATCTGGGAATCATCGAAGCGCCCCGCGTAGCGCAGGTGCCTGTCCTGGTCGAAGACGAACATGTGCGGCGTGCAGAGGCAGCCGTATTCCTTGGCGGCCACCTGCTGGCCGCCGTCATAGAGATAGGGGAAGTTGAAGCCGCGCTCCTTGGCGTAGATCTTCATCTCATCATAGCTGTCGCTGTACTTGGTGTAGCCAAGCTCCTCGACGCTCAGCCCCTCGAGGCTGTTCGGGTTGATGGCGACGACGCCGACGCTCTTGCCCTTCAGGCTCGCGACGAAGGGCACGAACCTCTGGTCGGCCGCGTGCGAGACCGGGCAGTGGTTGGAGAGGAAGATGACGACCAGGAGCTTGTCGTCCTTGAAGTCGGCGAGGCTGTAGGTCTTGCCGTCGGTACCGAGGAGCGAGAAGTCCGGGGCGCTGTCGCCGATATGGAGGGCGTGGAAGCCGGGCGGGGCGCCGTGTGGGGTGGCCTCTGCGTCGGCCGCCAGGCACGCGCCGGAGGCAAGCAGGGCAAGTCCCATGAAACCAAGGAGGGGTAATTTCATGACACCCCAATGATGTGCCTATACCCCTGCAGGGGCAAGCGAAGGAACGGGCGATTTTCGCCTGTTCCGCGGATTCCGTCGGAAAACAGCCGCGCTCCGACCCGACTAGGGCTTGGCCGCGGGTGCCGCCGCGGGCTTTGCGGGAGCCTCGTCAGGGGTCGTGGCCGCGGGTGGCGGGGTGTCGGAATCCGGTGCCGGCTGCTTGTCCTCGGGCTTGATCGCGGCCGCCTGCGTCGCGAGTTCCGCGACGTCGGACGCCGTGAGGACGATGTCCCGGATGGGGCGGCCGTTCTCGAGGTAGGGCGTCGAGATGCCAAGGACGGCGCCCGCGGCGTCAAACACCGGGATTCCCGGCGAGAGCTCGCTCATGAGGTACAGCTTCCTCGGCTTCTCGACGATGCCGACGATCGAGGTCGGCCGCACGATCGGGACCCGCTGGAAGCTCTTGCCCGCGCGCTGCACGAGGAAGAAGGTCGAGAGGATCTCACCCGTGGACGCCTTGTCCAGCGACACGAAAGGGAAGGGCTTGAGCGGCGTCGTGGCGTCGGGAAGCGGTGCCAGGAAGACCAGGTTCAGGTCCGGGTCCTTGAGGACGATGACGGCGGGAATCTCGGTGTTGTTCGCGAGGCGAAGCTTCACGTCCTTGTACTCGGTCTCGCCGATGTCGACCTTCGGGCCGCCGCCGCGGGCGGCGACCATCGCCTCCATCTGGCCCTTGGGGTCGATGGCGCTGAGCGTCGTTACCGTGAGGCCCGATGCCATGATCACGGTTCCGTTCTCCTCGATCTTAGTCTCCCTTGGAGGCTGGGCGTGGTCGGCCACCGTGATCTTGAGCGTGGCGACCACCTCGACCGAGACGATCGTGTCGGCGTACTGCTTGACGAGCGTGCGGCCGGTGGCGGCCTCGGCGTCGGAGATCGCCGCGGCTCGCGGCACAAGGGCGGCTGTCGTGAGAACGAGGGCGAGTAGGGGCAGGGGATGCTTCATTTTTTCAAATGGCTGAGGTTGATCTCTACAAAAAGGGTCTCACCGCGGCGGCGCACCTTGAGCACAAGCCAGCGCTTGCCGGCGGCGATGGCCTCCGAGCGCGCCTTGCGCAGCTCCTCGATGGTCGCGACGGGCGAGCCGTTGGCCGCCACGATCAGGTCGTCGCCCACGAGGCCGGCGAGCTCCGCCCAGCCGGCCTGTGTCGTCGTCGAGACGAGGACGCCGGTGTCCGCCGGGTCCAGCTGCAGGCGCGTCCTGTCGTCGAATGCGATCTCCCGCACCTCGAACTCAAGCTTCTCGTCCTCCCAGAGCGGCATCTCGGCCGTCGGCGTCGGCTGGACCTCGAACGTCACGGGGACGTCCATCTCCTTGCCGTCCCGCCAGAGGTGGACCTGCGCCGTCGTCCCGACCTTGTATTGGCGCACGAGGCGCTCGAGGACCTGCCGGTCCTCCGCCCGCCGCTCCGCGATTGAGATCCCGTCCATGCTGACCAGCACGTCGCCGACCTTCAGGCCTGCCTTCTCGGCGTCGGTGCCGGGGAAAATGCGGGTCAGGCGGGCCCCGCCGTCCGACGAATTTATCCCGAGGCGCTTGTTGAGCTTCGGCGTCAGGGGCTGCGAGTCGGCGCCGAGCCATGCCTTGTGGACGCTTGGCGCAATGTGGTGGGGGTTCGTGTTCTGGAGGTCGATCGCGGCCTCAAGGACGGCCCCATCCCTGCGGAACGTGACGATCGTGGGCTTGGTGAGCGCGACCTCGGAATCCGGGAAGAAGGCGGCCGTCTGCCTGCGCAGGGCCGCCACGTCGGCGACGGGCTTGTCGGCGACGGCGATGATGACGTCGCCGAAGCGCAGGTCGGGCTCGGCCTGGCCGCTCGGGCCACCCGGCCTTATGTTGATAAGGAGTACACCCGAGGAATCGGGAAGAAGCTCCTCGCGGATGACGGAGGGCGTGAGGTCACGGGCCACGGCTCCCCATTCCGGCAGCTCCTCGTTGTCGGCCTGCGCGGGCTGGCGGAGCTCGAGCGTGATCACGGCCGTCTTCGGCTGGCCGGCCCTCAAGTAATCCACCTTGAAGAGGCTTCCGGGAGGCTTGCTCGTCTCCATGCGGTAGAAGTGGGCGATCGCCGCCTCCTGGGCGCCCTCAATCGGGACGCCGTCGCAGGCGAGGATCACGTCGCCGGGCTGGAGGCCGGCCTTCGACGACGGCGAGGCGTCCTGCACATCGGAGACCACGACACCTGTCTCGGAACCCTCGGACTCCAGGCGCGGCTGGACTGTCAGGCCCGACCAGCCCCTCACGACATGCCCGCCCGTGATCAGCTGCTCAGCCACGCTGTGGGCCAGGTTGCCGGGAATCGCGCCGCCGAGGTTGAAGACCCCGATCTCGTTCACGCCGATCACGTAGCCGTTCCCGTCCACGAGCGGGCCGCCGCTGTTGCCACCAAAGATGCTGGCATCATGGAGAATCCAGCGCACCAGCATGCCGACGTCCTCGCCGCGCAGGAACATCTTCCCGACGGTGCGCTCCGGCAGGACAAGCGAGGGGTTTGAGACGATGCCCTTCGTCACCGACTGCTCGAGGAAGCCGGGGCTGCCCAAGGCGAACACCGTTTCTCCCGGGACAATCTTGTCGGAGTCGCCGAAAAGGACGACGGGCAGCTTCCCCGTGCCGCTCCTGAGCTGGGTCAGGTCGAGCTTCAGGACCGCAATGTCTGTAAGGGGATCCTGTCCGACCAGGCGGGCGTCGACGTGCTGGCCGTCGAAGAGATAGCACCGGTAGGTGTCGACGTCCTCGGTGACATGGCAGTTCGTGAGCACGTATCCCTCGGAGGAGAAGATGGCGCCGCTGCCCGCGGTCCAGGCCTTGGTGAGATGGCCCTCATTGGGCATGAGGCGGATGGCCTCTATGCGGACGATCGCGGGGAATACGCTGTCCAGGACCTTCGAGGGCTCGGGCGCGGGAGCGGGGGATAGGGCCGCCAGGCGAAGGGCTCCCATGAGGGACAAAGGAAGGCTCAAAAACCGCCGCAGGGTGGGTCTTGTCATCGGGAAGGGGGCGGTGATTTAGCAGCAATTCCGCGGGCGCCTGCAAATTACAAAAATGGCAAAAGATGCGCTTTTTCGCGTAGTCGGAAGGGAACAAGCGGGGGAAAGCGCTGCTGCATGCGAAATTTTGGAACGTGCAGGGACGGTGCCGTTCCAATACCGTTCCTGCTTCCCGAACAGGTAACATGACAAGATACCTCGTCGTCCTTGTTTTGATGGCCACGGCCGCGATGGGCTCCGCCGTCGGCGACACCTACCAGAAGGTGATCGAGGACAATGGAAAGCCGACGAATGAGATGGCCGTGGGCTCGATGAGGATCCTGAACTACGGGAACGTCACGATAAAGCTGAGGGACGACGTGGTGTTCTCGGTGAAGGGCTTGGCCATATCGGAGCGGCCGCCCGAGGCGCCCACGATGGACGAGCTTCACCTGATGCCTGCCGCGCAGCAGGTGGCGATGATCAACGAGGCGCTCACGCGCGCGGTCAACAAGGTGACGAAGATCGTGAACCAGCCGGTCCAGGGTATACCGCTGACCCCGGCACTGAGGGCCGGAGTATGGACCGACGGCTGGTTTCACCCGGGCGCCACGAAGCCCGACTTTAACAACGTCGATGTCAGGAAGACCCAGTCCACCGCGGAATACGCTAAGTTCCCCTACATCACCTCCAACCTGAACCCCGGGGTCGCCTTCCCGGGCAATGAGGTCGAGTTCAACCCGATGACCAAGTTCTTCTACCAGGACCGGAATTTCCCGAAGAAGCGCCTCTCCGAGGAGGAGATGCTGGAGGTCAACCGACTGTACCGCGTGATCGGCCAGTGCGCCGCCGAGATGGCGATGGTGCCGAAACAGTAGACCAGAGACCGAACCCTGGCATGGCTGACAATACCCGTAAATTTCTCGGATCGGTGTCGGCCTTTCTCCTTTTGTTTGGATTGTTTTCCATCTTCCGGGGAAGCGTGGCGCTCGGCCGCCATAGCAGCGTGTTGGCGATACGAATGTCGCAAGCTCCTGTCCAATTCTGGATGGTCGTCACGTGTTCCCTTGCACTCGCTTTCCTCGCGGGTGTCGCAGCCCTAAGAAATCCCTCCCCATGATCGGACTCATCATCGCCAATTTCTTCACCGGGGCCTTCCTCTGCAACAGCATCCCCCACCTGGCCGCGGGGCTTCGCGGAGAGTCGTTCCCGACGCCTTTCGCGTCGCCTCCGGGCAAGGGGCTCTCCCCGCCGCTCGTGAACCACCTCTGGGGCTGCCTGAACCTGCTCGTCGCGGCGATCCTGGCGTCGTATTTCCCGGTCGTCATCAAGATCACCTGGGGTGGGGGCGCCTTCGCCCTGGGATTCATCCTGATGGGCATCCAGCTCGCTGTGCACTTCGGCGAAGTGAAACGGAACACCAAGAACACATGAGGGAGCGCAATCCCTACAGGTATGCACTGATGGCGGGCATCATCCTCTTCGGATTCCTGACGCTCAACTCGCTCTTCCGGATGAGCGTAAAGGTAGGCGCACCGCCTGTGGAGTTTAAGCGTTTCCAGAACCCCAGCCAGTACTGGTTCTTCACGGGTGCCTGCCTGGTCCTGACGGCGACGGGAGTCGTTGTCCTGGTTCGCAATCCCTAAGAGCCTCGCGGGGGCCGCTCGATCGCCGCAGCTTGGAAGCCGGCTGGGTCATGGCACCCAAACGCGGGGATTCGCCGCAATGAGGATTGAATTTTCGCGTGCGTTGAAACGTATTCAAGCGGTGGGTGCAGCGAGCATCCCCCTTTACCCTCAACGATGAGTTTCTCCCGATGACGGCGGCTCTTGGATGAAGTACGCGCTCCTCAAGCTCGCGCGCAGCCCCGGCTTCACGGTTGTCGCTCTCCTGACCCTGGCTCTCGGAATCGGCGTCAACACGACCGCCTTTACGGTCCTGAACCGCCTCCTCCTGGAGTCGCTGCCGTTCAGGGACATCCCGACCCTCGTGCAGGTGTGGACGACCGGCTCAAACGGCGACTACAGGGGGACGGCGCCGGCGGACTACTTCGACGAGAAGGAGCAGAACACGGTGTTCACCGACATGTCGGCCTACAACCCGGGTATCACGATGAGCTACGTGGAGCCGGGGCAGCCGGCCGTGCAGGATCCGGCCGTCGCCATGACCGCGAATCTCTTCAAGGTGCTTGGCGTGGAGCCCGAGCTCGGGCGGTTCCCGTCCGAGGAGGAGGAGACGAAGCTGCTGCCCGTGACTCTGCTGAGCGACTACTTCTGGAGGCTCAAATTCAACGCGGACCCGAACGTCCTCGGCAAGACAGTGCGCCTCGACAGCAAGCAGTACACGGTGATCGGCGTCATGCCGGCGGTGGTCGACGATCCCGCGCTCTTCAACGGCAGGATATGCTTCTTCGCGCTCGACCCGACGAGGGTCAACCGCGACATGAGGGACAACGGCTGGTACACGGTCGCCGCGAGGCTCAAGCCCGGCGTCACCGCGAAGCAGGCCCAGGGCGAGATGAACATCCTGGCCGCGCGCTTCGCCCACGACTTCCCGAAGACCAACAGCGAGCGCAAGCTCCTGGTCGTCCCCTACCCGACGAACCAGATGGGGACCACAGGCTCCTCGCTCACCTGGATGATGCTCGGCCTCTCGGTCGTCGTCCTCATGATCGCCTGCGTCAACCTGGCCAACCTCCAGCTCGTGCGAACGACGCGCCGCACCCAGGAGATCGCGGTCCGCCTGGCCCTCGGCTGCCCGCGCTCGCAGCTCATCTGGATGCTTCTCCTTGAGAGCCTCATCATCTCGGTGGCCGGCGGGGCGCTGGCGATCCTGGTCGCCAAGTGGAGTAACGCCTACGTGGCGGAGTTCTTCGACATGGACATGCCGCTCAACCTGCGCGTCATCGCCTTCACCCTCCTAGTCTCGATGGTGACCGCAGCGCTTTTCGGCACGGTGCCCGCGTGGATCGCCTCTAGGACGGACATCAACAGTTCCCTCAAGTCCGGGGGCCGCGGCTCAACGACGGACGGCTCGAAGCACTGGCTTCGCCAGTGCCTCGTCGTGGCCCAGCTCGCGATGGCGCTCGTCCTCCTGGCGGGCGCGGGCTTCTTCGTCAGCGGTCTCTACAAGGTCACGCACATGGACCTTGGATGGGACCCGACAAACGAGGTCTTGGCGACGATCGGTCTGGACCACGACCACTACGGGGAGGCCAATGACCTCCGCTCGGCGGCATACGGGGACCGTGTCACGGCGGCGCTCGGGGCTGTCCCGGGCATCACCGCAGTCAGCCTTTCGAGTGGCTCGACGGCCTGGGGGACGAGGGCCGAGCCCTACCGGATCGAGGGAGAGCCTCCGCCCGAGAAGGGAAAGGAGCAGCGCGCGGGATATTTCAGCGTGAGCCCCGGCTGGTTCGCGGCCTACGGCGTGAAGCTGAAGGAGGGACGGCTCTTCACCGAGGCGGACCGCGTCGGCGCGCCGAAGGTCGCCATTATCAACGAAAAGATGGCGAAGAAGTACTGGCCGGGACAGAGCCCCATAGGAAAGAGGATAGGCGGCACCGACCCGGCGAAACCGGACTGGGCGGAGATCGTGGGGGTCATGCAGGACTTCAGGGGGGGTGCCGAGTTCTACAACGTGGACTCCAACGGGCTTCGCTTCGTGGAGCCCTGGGCCCAGGACCACAACCGCTTCATCGTGATCTGCGTCAGGACCGCGGGTGCCCCGGGCACCTACAAGGAGGCCGTCCGCAGGGCGCTGGGGCAATTGACGCCTGACCTCGCGCTCGGGTCCCTCGACACGATCGACGATGTCATGGCGGGGTCCGTCGCGTACTTCACCTTCCTTCGGCGACTGGTGGTCCAGATCGCGGTCCTGGGCCTCCTCCTCTCTGCCGTCGGAATCTACGGCGTCATCGCCAATCTTGCTTCCGAGCGGACCAAGGAGGTCGGGATACGAATGGCCTTGGGTGCGCAGCCCGGCGGCATCGTCTGGCTGTTCCTCAGGAGCGGTCTCCAGCTGGCCGGTGTTGGCACCGTGGTCGGCATCATCGGCTCATACTTCCTCGTGACCTACCTCTCGAAGACGATGCCCTTCATACCGGGCAAGGACCCGCGGATCGTTGCGGCGGTGGCGGCCATCCTCTTCGTCGTGGCGCTCGTCGCCTGCTGGCTGCCGGCAAGGAAGACGGCGAAAGTGAGCCCGACGATAGCCCTTAGGTCGGAATAGCCTCGAGCGCCCGGGCGAGGCGGGCGGTGTAGCGTGCCACCTCGCCAACGCGCCGGGTTACGGCGGGGTCTGCGAGGGCGCCGTCCTTGAACGCGCCCTCCATGGCATAGGCGAACCTCGGCACGATCACGCTCCTGAAGTCGAGCATCAGGCTGTTCGCAAGCGGCATGATGGACATGTAGCTGCCCATGCCCCCGGCGGCGCACAGGAATCCCACGACCTTGTTGTCCCAAGCGCCGCACGTCATTTCGACCAGGTTCTTCACGGCCGCGTTGGCGTCGTAATTGTAGATGGGCGTGGCCACGATGACTCCCCTGACCTCCTCGAGGAGGCCCTTGACGAGGACTGAGTTGGGATGCTCGAAACTGTCACCGGCATCGCAGAGGGGCAGGGGATGGTCGCGGAGGTCGAGCAGGGAAGACGGCGTGCCGTCGGCCGACAGGACACGGTGGGCCTCCCGGGCCATGATGCGGCTGTTGCTCTCGGCTCTCAGGCTTGCGGAGACAACGAGGATCATGGCGCGCTCCCCAAGGTCTGCTCCGAGGTGAAGGGAGTGAAGTTCATCTCAACCAGGTAATCCTGCGATGTCATGTGCGTGTGGGTCTTGAAGTTTTCCGACGATGACGCACGGTAGGACCTCAAGCTTACTTGAGGTCAAGCGGCTCATCATGGAAAATCCAAACATCGCCAATTTTCATCACGACCTCGGCGTCGGGGACGTGGCCAAGCGCTGCGGCGTCGCCGTGTCCGCCATTCATTTTTACGAGGCCAAGGGCCTGATCTCGAGCTGGCGAAGCGCGGGCAACCAGCGGCGTTACCCGAGGGAGGTGCTGAGGCGCGTCTCGATCATCAAGGTCGCTCAGCGGCTCGGCATCCCGATCGCCTCCGTCAAGGAGGCCCTGGATTCCCTGCCGAAGGCAAGGACCCCCAATGACCATGACTGGAAGAAGCTATCCTCCCGGTGGAGGACGGATCTCGAGGGACGGATCGCGACACTCACGAGATTGCGCGACCAGCTTGCCGGGTGCATCGGATGCGGCTGCCTGTCGATGAAGGAGTGCCCGCTTCGAAATCCGTGGGACGAACTCGCAGGGAAAGGCCCGGGGGCCCACCTGCTCGAATCCTGATCAGGGGCGCGCCGACGGCGGCATCCGCGTCTGGTTCGCCACGATGAGCGTGAAGAAGCAGAGGACGATGTTCTGGAGCGGCAGCTGAAGGGGCGTCGGGAGCGCGTAGATGACGGCGACGGCGGGCACCCAGACTCCCAGGTTGGAGATCAGGATCGGCAGGACCTTTCTCCTGAACCAACCGCCCGCCCTGATATCGGAGACAAGCTCGCTCCCGTCGCCGTGGCTCTCGACCAATTGGTAGACGACGGCCGTCACGGGAACGGCGAGCACCGGACAGTACACGAACTGGTCCATCACCACCTTGATGGCGATCGTCGAGGCCTCGTGGCCGCTGCCGATCATGTGCGCCTGGAAGCGGTACCAGATGTCCACCTCGAACCCCTTGTAGGCCCAGAAGGCCGTGATCGCGAGACCCTGGACCCAGCTGTAGCGCGGCGCCTCGCCGCGCGCCTTCGCATAGGACCACAGATAGAGGAAGGGGATCACGCCCCCGAAGAGCGCAGTTGAAATGATCCCGAACATGAATCCGGACCTAAGCCTGAAGGCGGTCAGGCTCTCGAGCGTCGAGTGGACCTGGGGCAGGTAGTAGTAGCCGCCGACGAGCGCCAGGGCCAGGAGCTGCAGGGCGATCCCGGGGAAAACGTTCGTGCGCGCGCCTCGAAGCCCCGCCTGCCAGGGTGCTTCGGGTGAGGGCTTTGGATCCATTGGGGGCCGATCCTCTCAGGCGAGCCCGCCCGCAGGCGAGCCGTCTTTCCTTCGGTCCCCTAGGCTCGGACGGGCACGAGTTCGCACGCCGGCAGAAGCATGATGAACGTCGTTCCCGTGCCCTCGATGGAGTCCACCGAGAGGTAGCCGCCGTGGCGCTTCACGACCGAGTAACACGTGGCCAGTCCGAGTCCCGTGCCCTTGGGCTTTGTCGTGAAGAAGGGCTCGAAGACGCGGCCCAGGTTCTCGGCGGGTATGCCGATGCCGGTGTCGGTGATGCTGACCCGCACCCACTTGCGCCCCGCGACCGCGATGAAGTTCGATTCCCCGGGCTGAACGGAGGTGCCCTTTATTGTGAGTGTGCCGCCCCCCGGCATCGCCTGCACCGCATTCAATGCCAGGTTGTGGAGCACCTGGAGGATCTGGGTGTCGTCCGCCATGACGGCCGACAGGTTGGGCTGCATCTCGATGACGGCCCTGACCTTTGAACCTGTTAGGGCCAGGTTGACAGCCTCCTTCACGACTGCCGGAAGCTCGACGGGCGACATCGACGGCGCCTCTCCCTTGGCGAAGGACTTTAACCTCAGGGTGAGGTCCCTTGCCCGCAACGTCACCTTGCGGATCTCCTCCAGGCTTTCCTTGACGCTGTACTCCTCGAAGGGCTCCATCTGGGCCATCATCACCTGGCCCAGCATCACGGTGAGGAGGTTGTTGAAGTCGTGCGCGATGCCACCGGCCATGAGGCCCAGCGAGTCGAGCTTGCTCGCCCTCGCCACCTCCTCGGCCATCCGGCGCTCCTTCGTGATGTCCCGGAAAACCCCGAAGATGCCCACGCGGTTGCCTTTTTCGTCCAGGATGATGTCCGCGCGCACGAAGGCCGGGATCCGCTTGCCGGCCTTGGTGATGATGTCCGTCTCCCCCTGCCAGGACTTCCGGTCGTAGATGGAGGCCATGATGGCCTTGGCCGTCTCCTTGTCGGCGAAGAGGGTGCCGCTGCCGGGAAGGGCATTGAGTTCCTCCACGGTGTAGCCGAAGAGGGCCTTGTGCGCCTTGTTGTGATAGGTCGAGTTGCCCTCGAAGTCGCCGATCCCGATGGCGTCCGAGGCGCTCTCAACGGCCTGGAGGATGCGCTGGAGGCCGAGATTGGACGACGCGAGGTCACGCTTGTGCCTGCGCCGGCTCGAAAAATGGAGAGCGGCGCCGAGCACTAGGACCAGCCAGGGAAGTATCTGCCAAAACAGGAGCATCCGGAATCAACCCTTGGATTGGGTTTCGTCGTTAACAGAATATCCAATCGACACTTCCGCAACAACTGTGAGCCCTATTACGTAATTCCCTCGCACATTGTTTGGAGCGAGAGCGCGGCTTATACGGAAGCCCGAAACCTTACAGTTTTGTAATCCCCCTGAAAGGAACGGGAAAGGCGGGTGTGCGATAGTCTCGCCAGCATATGAACAACTCTCCCCGCAATACGAACTTCCGGCGCACGGCCATCGCCAGCGCCTTCATCCTCGCGGCCGCCGGCCTGTTCGCCGCCGTCGACACCGCGGCAACGGGACGCAATTCCGTCGACCTGAAGCGCGACAACAGCGCCGTCAACCGCGGCACGCTTGAGACCGCCAGCTACGCCGGCGTCGTGAAGCGCGTGGCGCCCAGCATCGTCAAGGTCACCGTCCTCATCAAGCCGAGCGCCGTCTCCTTCGAGCAGGGCCAGGAGGGCAGTCCCTTCAACGACCCGGCGTTCCGCCAGTTCTTCGGCAACCACATGAAGCAGATGCCCGAGGAGCCCGAGGGCGGCCTTGGCTCCGGCGTCATCATCAGCCGCGACGGCTACATCGTGACGAACAACCACGTGGTGGACGGCGCGAAGACGGTCACGGTCACCCTTTCGGACGGGCGCGAGTTCACGGCCAAGGTCGTGGGACGCGATCCCCAGACGGACGTCGCGGTCATCAAGGTCACGGCCAAGGACCTTCCCGCCATCACCTTCGCGCAGAGCAAGGACGTCGAGGTCGGCGACCGCGTGCTGGCGATCGGAAACCCCTTCGGCATCGGCGAGACCGTGACGAGCGGCATCGTGAGCGCCACGGGCCGCAGGCCCGGCATCGGCCTCAAGTTCGAGGACTTCATCCAGACGGACGCGGCGATCAACCCGGGCAACTCGGGCGGCGCGCTCGTGGACGTCGAGGGCCGGCTCGTGGGCATCAACACGGCAATCCTCAGCAAGAGCGGTGGGTTCCAGGGCGTCGGCCTCGCGGTCCCCTCGGATTTGGTCGGCAACGTCGCGCAGACCCTGGTCTCCCACGGCAAGGTGGTCCGCGGCTACATCGGCATCGGCATCCAGGATCTGACCCCCGGCCTCGCGGACTCGTTCGGCCTCGCGGCGAACGGTGGCGCGCTGATCTCGGACGTGCAGCCCGACAGCCCCGGCATGAAGGCCGGACTCAAGAGCGGTGATGTCATCACGGCCATAAACGGCCAGCCGATCGACTCCGCCAGCCGCCTGACGCTCGTCGTCGGCGAGACGACCCCCGGCACGAACCTCTCGCTCGACATCAATCGCAACGGCAAGACCGAGAAGATCGCCGTCACGACGATCGTTAAGCCGAACAGCGGCGAGCGCGCCGAGGGTGACGAGAACGCCCCGGGTGCCGACGTCGGCGTCCTGAACGGCGTCGCGGTCGGAGACATTGACGCCAATGCGCGCCGCGAGCTTGAGTTCCCCGAGCGCCTGAACGGCGCCGTCATCACGGGCGTCGACCCAAATTGCGCCGCCGCCCGCGCCGGCATCAGGGAGGGCGACGTGATCCTCGAGCTTGACCGCCAGCCGGTCACCTCGGCCAAGACTGCGGTCGACCTCAGCGCCAGCGCCACGAACAAGAAGACGCTGCTCAAACTCTGGTCCCACGGTAACACGATCTACGTCATCGTTGACGAGAGCGCGGAGCCCTCGGCGGACACGGCCCCCTAAGGGCCCCACAAGATTTGGTTGTTGTTGGGTAAATAGGTAACAGGAGGCACCGGAGCCGCTGGGCGGCCCGGTGCCTTTCTGTATCCGGCCCAGACTCGCTCCTTCCAATTTCACGCCCCTCTTTTACAATGTCCCCATGCGCCTCCTCGTAGTCGAAGACGACGCCAAGATCGCGTCGTTCATCGTGCAGGGCCTGAAGCAGGCCGGGTACGCGGTCGACCACGCGCCTGACGGCAAGACAGGCCTGGCGCTCGCGGAAAGCACGGCCTACGACGCCGCGGTCTTCGACATCATGCTCCCGGGCCTGGACGGCCTGAGCCTCGTGAAGCGCCTGCGCTCCGCCAGGAGCCATATGCCGGTCCTCTTCCTGAGCGCCAAGAGCGCCGTGGAGGACCGGGTGAAGGGGCTCGAGAGCGGGGCAGACGACTACCTGACCAAGCCCTTTGCGTTCTCGGAGCTCCTGGCTCGCCTCCAGGCGCTTGTTCGCCGGGCCACCCATGCCCCGGATGCGACCCGCCTTGCGGCGGGAGACGTGTCGCTGGACTTGGTGACCCGCGAGGTCATGAGTGCCGGCAAGGCGGTCGAGCTGCAGCCGCGGGAGTTCTCGCTCCTCGAGTTCCTGCTGCGCCACGCGGGCCACCCGGTCAGCAAGACCAAGATTCTCGAGAATGTCTGGGACTACAGCTTCGACCCCCAGACGAACGTCGTGGACGTCGTGATGCACCGCTTGAGAAGCAAGGTCGACCCGGACCACGTGAGGATAGAGACGCTGCGGGGTGTCGGCTACGTCTTCCGTCCCCATGCTTGAATCCTTCAGGCAGTCGCTCGCGATAAGGATCGCGGCGATCTACACGATCGCCTTCGCGGCGGGAGCGTCCGCGCTCTTCGGCGTCCTCTACTGGACGCTCGCGCACTCGCTCGAGGAGCGGGACCGCGCCGCCATCGAGCTCCGGGCCGAGACGTATGCCGCGGCCTACGAGCACGGCGGTGCCCTGGGGCTTCGGGTCACGCTGGGCTCCGACACGTCTCCGGAGGCCAGGTCCCTCTATGTGCGCCTCCTAGGGCCGGATGGGACGACCGTGTTCGCCACGGTCCCCGCAGACTGGGTGTCGCCCGAGGTTGAGCACCGCCTGGTGCCGGACGGGTGGGGCGGCTGGAACACGCAGGAGATCCATTCCGTTCGCATACCGAGGGACGCGGCCCGCGACCTGGCGGTTGCCTCGCGCATGTTGTCGGACGGGCGCCTGATCCAGGTCGCCCGCAGCACCGACAGCCGTGCGGTGCTCCTCGCACCGCTCAGGAGGGATTTCATCGGGGTGGGACTCATTGCACTCATTGTCTCGCTGACGGCGGCGACGCTCCTCGCCTGGAGGGCGACGAGGCCGCTCAGGCAAATGGCGGCCACGGCGCGGAGGATCATCGACGAGGATGACTTTTCCGCGCGCATCCCGAACCCGGCGGGAAGCGGCGAATTGGCTGTCCTCGCCCGGCAGCTGAACGCGCTCCTCGACAAGAACGCGGCCCATGTGCGCGTCCTTCGCGAGACGCTCGACAACCTGGCCCACGACATGAGGACGCCGCTGACGCGCCTTCGCGGCACGGCGGAGCTCGCGCTGGGCGACGGCGGCAACCCCGCGGATGCGCGGTCGGCCTTGGCGTCATGCATCGATGAGTCCGACCACGTGCTTCACCTGCTCGAGGTGCTCCTCGACGTCTCCGCGGCGGAGGCGGGCGTCCTAAGTCTTAGGAGGGAGAAGATGGACATGACCGCCATGGCCCTTCGGGCGGCCGACCTTTATAAGGAGGTGGCCGAGCAGAAGAACATACGACTCACGGTCAACAGCACCGGCCCCTCACCGATGGACGGGGACCCGGTCAGGGTGGGGCAGGCGCTCTCCAACCTGGTCGACAACGCGCTCAAGTATACGCCCGACGGCGGCTCGGTGACACTCACGCCGGCGGTGGTTCCCGGTGCCGTCACGATAACCGTCTCTGACAGCGGACCGGGCGTGCCGATTGCCGAGCGCGAGGCCGTGTGGAGGAGACTTTACCGCGGGGATGCGAGCCGCTCCCAGCGCGGTCTTGGCCTGGGACTCACGCTCGTTCGGGCCGTGGCGGAAGCCCATGGCGGTTCGGCTTCCGTGGCCGATGCGCCCGGTGGCGGCGCGCTTTTCCAGATGAGTTTTCCCGCGGCCTGAACCGCGGCTACGAGGAGCAGAGTTTCTTCGCGTAGCGCAGTTCCGGAAGCTTGGCCCCCGCCAGGGCGATGACCTTGGTGCCTCCGTCCAGCTGGAACCCAACCTTCTCGTAGAAGCGCCTTGCGCCGGCGTTTTCCTCGAGGACCCAGACCGAGATGAAGGGATACCTCTCCTTCTCGAGTTCGCGCTCGCACCTTGCATAGAGGATCTGGCCGAGCGATCGCCCGATGTGGTCGGGGGCCATGTAGATGGCGTACAACTCGCCGTAGTCGCCCTTGTGGTCATCGTCGCGGGATGGGCCGATGGAGGCCCATCCGCGGATCTCACCCGCGGTTTCCAGGACATAGGTTTGCCTGGTCCCGGGTTGGAGTCTCGTCACCCAGTCCTTGGTTCTCTGCTCTACGGACAGGGATGCCAGGAGCGTGGCTGGGACGATCCCGCGGTAGGCGTGCTTCCACGTGGCGACATGGATCTCCGCTATGCTCCGCGCGTCCGCAAGCGTGGCCTCTCTGACGACTGGGTCCATGTCAGGGTGAGTTATAGGGTTACGAACCCGTAAAACCACGTAATTTTCGGCGTCTGCGCTGGCGCCGCTGCGGAAGAGAATCGACGCTGCATCACATCGAACCCCTCTCCATGAAACCTAAAGGCCTCCTGCTCCTGCGCACCGTCCTGGCATTCTTAGCAATGTGTTTCCTCCTGGGTGCCCAAGCCCGGGCGTTCACCCTCTTCGAGACTCCCGACGACATGGATCACACAATCCTGAGCACGATCACGGGCGCCAAGAAGTCGGTGGACGTCGAGGTCTATGAGCTCACGGACGCGGACATCATCTCAGCCCTGATCGCCAAATCAAAGGCGGGCGTCAGCGTCCGGGTCATCCTGAACCCCAAGGGCGCCGGGAAGAACGCGGTGGCGACCAACGCGCCGGCTGTGGCGCAGCTCCAGGCGGCAGGCGTGCCCGTCCAGTACAGCCAGACGAAGGTCGCTGGCGGCGCCTACGATGCGACGCATTTCCAATTCGACCACGCGAAGATCGTGGTCGCCGATGCCGGTGACGCGGCCCAGGTGGCCCTCATCACGACGATCAACTTCAGCCCCGGGTACCTTGGCGTCGTCGTGAGCGGGAGCGTGAGCCTTAATTTCGGCGTCGTGGACAACGAGGGCGTGGACGTCGCCTATCTCGCGACAATGTTCGACTGTGACTGGAACAAGACGCAGGTCGCACCCCCCGAAGGCACGGACCTCGTCATCAGCCCCATCAACGCGCGCGCGACGCTGCTCGCTGAGATTAACGGCGCAAAGAAGACGATCCACATCTTCAACCAGGAGCTCGGCGACAAGCAGATCGTCCAGGCCCTGGTCGAGGCCGTGGGCCGGAAGGTCGAGGTGAAGGCACTCGTCTCCTACAACCTGACCTATGCGGCCAATGTTAAGCCGATCCTGCAAGCCGGCGGCCACGTCCTGGCCCTGCCGGCGGCACCGCTCTATGAGCATGCGAAGGCCGCGGTAATCGACGGCGACCTGATCTATGTCGGGTCCGTCAACTACACGGCGACCTCGATGGACAAGAACAGGGAGGTAGGCATCGAGCTCAAGGACCCGGCCATCGCTTCCCAGCTCGAGGGGTACTTCACGAAGTACTGGCCGGACGGGATCACGGTCACGGCCGTCGCGACCCCGTACTAGGGCGTGTTTGCAATATCGGTGGTCTTTCAGCACCACGACCCAAGCCCCTGCCGCCGTTCCCCCCGGGTCCCTCGGCCGCCAGCCCCGCGGGTAACACGGTGCAGAGGACCTGGGCATAGGGATTTGCTCTGGCCAGAGGCCCAGCGACTTGGCAGCGTCCGCTCTGCTCCCGCTTCATGCCCCACAATCCCCACGCCGGCTCATCCCATGGGGCTGTCTTCCTCAGCTATGCCTCGCAGGACGCCGAGAGCGCGAGGCGGATCTGTGAGGCCCTAAGGTCGGCCGGAGTCGAGGTCTGGTTCGACCAGAGCGAACTCAGGGGAGGGGACGCTTGGGACCAGAGTATTCGCAAGCAGATCAAGAGCTGCGCCCTGTTCATGCCGATTATCTCGGCGCACACCCAGACACGGCTCGAAGGCTACTTTCGTCTGGAGTGGAAGCTCGCGGAGGACCGTTCGCACCTGATGGCAAAGGGCAAGGCGTTCATCGTGCCCGTGACGGTGGATGGCACCGGGGATATAGGCGCCCAGGTGCCTGACGCCTTCCTGGCCGTTCAATGGACCAGGTTGCCCGGCGGCGAGACTCCCCCGGCCTTTGGCGAACGTGTGAAGCAGCTCATGGCTGGACCACAGCGTGAGACCGAGCACCAAGTCACGGTAACGGCGGGCCATTCCTCGTCTCGCTCGCCCAAGGCGTCTCGCATTTGGATAATTCCAGCCGTCGTCGGCGCGATCGCCTGCGTGGCCCTGGCCATCTTGAAACCGTGGCACAAGGGCGAGAAACCGCCTCAAGCGGTTCAAGTCGGCCCATCGGCCTCAGAGGCGCAGCAGCTTGTCGCGAAGGCTTGGGAGCAACTTGACAAGACTGAGATGGGCCCGGAGGAACTGGAAATCGCGGATGGATTTTGCAGGCGGGCCGCGGACCTCGAGCCGGCAAACGCCGAGGTCTGGGCCGCGTGGGCACAAGTCGATTCGTGGTTTATCTACCACAATTTTGATGCCAGCAAGGAACGTCAGGAAGCCGCCCGCTCATGCGCGGCACGTGCGCTCGAACTGGCGCCAGGCTCTTATGAGGCACGCCTGGCCCAGGCCTGCTATCTTGTGCGCGGCGCAACTGTCGGAACAGGACTCGGGGAGGTTTCGTCCTTCTCAGAGGAGGCGAACAAGCTGCTTCGTCAGCTGCTCGGTGAGAAGCCGGACGAGCCCCAGGCTTTGTACGCCCTGGCGATTCTGCAGCGAAATCTCGGCCACTTCGACGAGGCGAGGACCGAGCTTAATCGGCTTGCCAATAGTCCCCGTTTTTCGGCAACGGCATTGTGCGAGCTTGGATGGTTGGAAGTGATGGTAGGCTCGTATTCTGCGGTTGAGGCGCCCCTCAAGCGCTCGCTCGCCATTCAGCCGTATTGGGGAAATCTCGATCTGAAAATTACCTTGTCATTGATTTGGGAGGGGGATCTCGCGTCAGCCAAGGCAGCCCTAGATGAGCTTCCGGCGTCGTTGATGCAAAGTGATTTTGGCGCAGGGACGGCGTTTAGTGTCTTCATCTTTCAGCGAAAGCCGGACGACTGGCTTAGGTTCAGCAAGGGCGTCCGACGCGATTGGCTCCAATCAAACAACGATGTTGCCGGGCCGATTGCGCTGTTCAATGGCTGGGCGCAGCAGATGGCAGGGCGGGACGACGCCGCGCGCGTTGAATGGCAGGCCGCTCTGAAGGCGACCGAGCACCGCATGGCCGATCAACCCACGGATCCATATTTGTTACACGCAAAGGGCCTGGTGCTCACTTGTCTTGGGGAATTTGCCGAGGCCGAGAGGGCAATGAGGCTTGCAGCAGAATTTTCAGGAACCCCCCCCGATCTTCTCGAACTCAGAATAGCTGAAGGTCAGCTCGACGCAGCCATGGACATCTTGGAATCACGGCGGCATATAACCGCTGCTTATTTGCGCCTTGATCCCCTATATGACCCTTTGAGAAACACCCTGCGTTTCAAAGCCCTTCTCGCCCGCGCCGAAGCCGACCCCAAGAGGTCGCCGCATGCGTCAGAAGGCAATACCGCCGCCACGTCGCGGAACTGACGGGCTCGCCGCCATTGCTGCCCCTGCCCCCAAGCCTGCCCGCCCATGGTTCCTGAGCTGGGGTGTCAGGGCTTCCACCCCGGCGCATCCAGCTGCTCAAGATCCCGCGTAAGACGGGTGCAGCGGAACTGGGTTTACTGGGGCGACGAGTAGAAATCGCCCGCCACGCGCAGCCACTCGTCGGCCATCAGCTGATGACCGGCATACGTCGGGTGGACGCCGTCCCAGAGCCAATAGGTCTCCGGCGCCGAGAGGCAGGCCTCGTCGAACATCAATTGAAAATGCACCACGGGGATGTTGTACTTGGCGCCGAGCGCCGCGACGGCCTCGCGCCGTTTCTTGAGATCCGCCAGGCGCTCGGGCCAGTGCTCCTTCGTGCGGCTGCCGCCGGACAGGGCAAACGGATCGCACAGGACCAGGCGCACGTGGGGTAGCGCCTCCAGAGTCTGCTGGATCAACGAGTCATAGACCGTCGCGTAGTCCTCGACCGAAACCACGGGTTCCCAGTTGTCGATGACCGAGCTCTCGTCGTTGACACCGACCAAGATGCTCAGGATGTCGGGCTTCAGCTCGATCACGTCCCGCTGCCAGCGCACCTGCAGGTCGATGATCTTGTTGGCGCTGATGCCGCGGTTCAGGAACACCAGGTGCTTCTTTGGCAGCTGCGCGCCGATCCTTGCCGCGATCAGGTAGGCGTAGTCCTGCCCCATGATGTGGTTCATGTCGTCGCCCTCGCGCTGGCGGCCGCCGTCCGTGATCGAGTCGCCCTGGAATAGGATGCGGTCGCCCGCGTGGAAGAGCGCGAGCGCCGACGCGCTGTCCGAGGCCAGGGTGTTTCCTGCCACCAAGGAGAGGCCCGCCATGAACAGCGCAGCGGTCCTTGGGCGCGGCAGGGGCATGGCTCGCGTCAATGCGACTCCGCGAAGCTCGTGATCGAGTGCCACTCGAGCACCTCCTGCAGGAGCGCCCGCTCGGTCCTTAGCACCACGCGAGAGATGCTGTTCCACGTCTGGCAGAAGGCGATCTGCTTGCGGCTCTCGTCCAGCATGAGCTGCATCTCGCGGTAGCGGGCCACGCGCCTCTGCAGGTCGTTGATCGAGATCAGTGAGATGAGGGACGCCGCCACGACCGGCAGCGAAATGGGCAGGAAGTAGAAGAAGGTCATGGTAGCCCAGTTTGGCGCCTCGATCCCGAAGGTGTGGCAGATCGCGTAGGCGGCCGTGCTAAGTATGGCCAGCATCGTGGCGATCCAGAAGCCGATCTTCAGGCGCTTGAAGAGCGGCAGCGCGCGCGCCTCCTGCCTGCGGTAGTAGGAGAGCTGGTCGTCGATCCTCTTCTCGAGGTAGATCCTCTTGAACTCCTCCATCGGGACCGGCTGCGCCACGGCCGAGCGGCTGTGGAGGATGTGCAGCGCGCGGGTCAGGCCCCTGACGCCCGGCAGGTCCAGGTCCCTGAAGAGCGGCGCGGCGCGCGGCAGCCCCCAGGTGGCGAGCGCCGAGCGGCAGAACTCGGCCGCCAGGCGGCAGCGCACCCAGCTGTGGTGGGAATGGTGGTGGTGGCGGAGGACGACCGCGACGCCGAGGGCCCCCGCGAGGCAGATGAGCTTCAGCCAGATGAGCGGGAGCAGGTGGAGGTCGAACGCAAGCGAGGTGGCCGCGATGAGCGTCGCCACGACGTGGAGGAGCACGGTCGCGACGATCAATAGCCTGAACTGCGGGGCGCCCTTGCTGGCCGCATGGTCGCACTTCTGCTGGAAGGCGAAGATGTAGTCCGGGGCCTTGAACGGGTTCTCGCCCCACCCGGTGGATCCCGCGGGCAGGCTGTTGAGCCTCATGAGGCTCGTGTCCGTCCTCTCTAGCCTCGGGAAGTTCTCGCGGCGGATCTCGAGCGTGGCGGCGTCGATGACAATGAGCGGCTTGCCGAGCGCTCGGGCGTACTCGACCACGTCGGCCGTGCCGCCCTTGCCGCGGGCCGGCTGGCCGTCCCAGACCGCCATGAGGACGTCGGCTCCGTTCACGGTCTCCACGCCGCAGTCGAGATACGCGTCCTCGCGGGTGCCGTTCTCCGTGATGACCCGCACGTGCTCGGCGTTCGTCAGCATCTTCTCCACGTTCTCCCACTCGTCAGCCGTGAAGTCCTTGGCGAACTCGGCCCTGGGAAGAGGGAGGATGGCGTGCCAGGACATCCCGAGGGAGCGGGCCTGGGCTATGAAGGCCTTGTCGCCGCCGTCGGCGACGGATGAGAAGGCGATCCACTCGCCGGGGACCTCCTTTCGGAGCGCGCGCAGCGAGGATTCTATGGCCCTCCCAACGCCTTCGTGGTCCTCCAGTTGGCGGTGGCCGGAGAAACCGACGACGTGAAACAGCGGCAGCTCCGACGGTTCGCTCATTGGGTCCGCAGATCGCACGCACAACCGGGCAGGTCGTCAACGGCGAAGGCTCGTCGGGGACCCGCTCGTACCCCGGAAACCCCCGCTCGTCACAATTCCGGTCCCCGGAGGGGCCCGGGGTGGCAGGGTGCCCGCATGAAAACCCGCACGACAGCTTTGGCCTGGGTCCTAGGAGGAGCCCTTTTTGCGACGGCGGCGGTTGACATGAGGGCGCAGTTCGCGGCGCCGGCGATGGAGTTCGCGGCCGACGTGCCGCTCGTCATGTCCGACGGGATGCCGTGCATCGAGGTGCGGATAGGCGACGGCAAGCCCGTGCTCTTCGGCATCGATACGGGCGACGTGAACTCGGTCATCGACTCGACGGTCGCGAAGGGCGCGGGCCTCACGCTTGAGGCTCTCCCGCCCCCGGTCCCTGCGGACGTCCTCGTGACCAAGGTGCCCGTGCTCCATGTCGGCAGCCTGGCGTTCAAGGAAAGGAAGGCCATCGTGCTGGACTTCGCGAAGAACCAGATGCCGCCGAAGATGGGCGGCACGCTCGCCTACACCTTCTTCAAGGACCGGATCCTCCAGGTGGACTTCCGCGGCAGGCGCGTGCGGATATCGGCCCCGCAGGCGGGGCACGTGGCGCTGCCCGAGCCGAGCGACAGCTTTTCACTCATCACCTTTGGAAAGAGCGGGCCGCCCATTGTCGTGGCCTCCGGCTTCGGCATCAACGGGAGGGCCGTGACGGCCCAGGTCGACACACTCTACACGGGCTCCCTCCTCATCTACTCGGCGTCCATCGACAAGCTGGGCCTGGGAGCCCGGGCAAAGACCGATTCCAAGGAATTCTTCCCCTACACGGACGGCGGCGTGACGATGAAGGTGGGCTCGGCCGAGGCGGAGACCTTCCACGGCCTTGGGTTGGGGCGCCGGCTCTACTTCCCGACGCCGGGCGTCCACGAGCCGGACAGTCTCTTTGATGCGACGGTGGGCCTCGGGGTCCTGAACGACACCGTGCTGACCCTCAACTTCCACGATAACACGATCTCGGTCCAGCGCCCGTTGGCGCAGGACCCGGAGGCAGGCGCGCCGGCGGCGGCCTCAGCGGGCGTGGACCCAGAGTGTCCGGTAGGCTTCGACCCAACCCTCGTGAGAGTCCGCGCGGCGGCCGATTTCCTGCTCGAGAAGGTCGTGCCGTTCCTCGTCAAGAATCTCGTCGGACGCCCATAGCAGAAGGCAGAGCGAGTTGAAGACGCGCTCGCGGGGGTGGATCGTGAACCTGCGCGAGAAGCGCACGGTGCGCTCGGCCCGCGCATTCAGGATCACATTCGAGACCAGGGTTGAGCGGGGGCCCTTCGAGGTTGCGCCGAGGTATTCCCGGATTGTCCCGAAAAGCCGCCCGAGACGACGGGACTCGATCCAGAGCCAGCAGGCGCGCGCCAGCTGGTTCACTTCCGTCCATTGCTCCTCGAGCTTGTCCCTGTCCCATTCATTCCGGACGGGGTGGAGCTTGAACTGCACCCCGGCGGCATGGTTCAGGCGTACCGTCCTGTAGAACGGGTCCTGGGCGTAGCCCGCGAGGCCTTCCAGGCGGCGGTAGCGGCGCCGGCAGCTCCAGTGGTACTGGCCATGGGCCACGAGCACGGCGTCGCCGCAGGCCAGCTGGGCCTTGGCGATGTTCCTGCGGACGAAGTCGGCGTCGGTGGGGGAGAGCGAGGCCTTGGCCAGCATTCCCCGCGCGAGCAGGAGTCCGGTCGAGCGGTTCATGAGGAGGCGGGAGGCTTCCGACAGGGGGATTTTCTCGGCCTCTGCGTGGTGCTGGAGGATGGCAGGTATGCGCCCGGGGCTCCTGGCCCAGGCGACGCGGTGCCCAAGGGCAAGGTCGTAGGAGAACATGCTCAGCGGCTTCGCGCTCAGCTCGGAAAGGGATGTGATCTTGAACTCCACCTCCAGGCCGGCGATGTGCGTCAGGATCTCGGACAGGACCTCGAGTCGGCGGTGGTACAGGAACTCGTTCAGGTGCCTCTCGCCGCTGATTGCGACGTAGAACTCCAGGTCATTGTAGGGTTGGTCCCCGTCGGCGCCCCAAAGCACGCCTCCCTCGCCCCGGCCGTAGCCGCCCCCCAGGATCACGGCCTCCAGCTTGGGGTCGGGGATGAGGCCCCTGATTCCGCTCACCACCTGCTCGCAGGTTCGGGCAAGGTGCGCCTCAAGTCCGGCGTCACCGTCGAGCGTGTAGCGGCGCGGGAAGTTGATGGCGGGCGGGGACGCCTGCAGCGCTAGGAAGCCGTCCGCAGCGGGGTCCATGGGGTCTGCAATCATAGGACGCGATCTGCCCGGTGCATCTGCCAGCCTGCCTGGTGCCCGTGGAGGCGGCCGAGGCGCTGCTGAAACCGGATGCGGGCGGTCGATGGAAACTGACGGAGCCTGTTTGCGCGGATGCAGTAGGCCAGGTCCCCGGCCACCTCGCGGGTCCAGCCGAGAAGGAGCGAGCGGGCGATCGTGGGCTTGCGGTCCCGCTCGGAGGAGACGGCGGCCAGGGCCCAGGACTCGCCGAAGCAGCGCTTGTAGGCCTGCCGCGGGGTGTAGTTGTGGGAGTGCATGACCACCGACTCCGGACGGTAGGCCACCCTGAAGCCGTGGTCGCGGCACCAGCGGGTGTACTCGTCGTCCTCGGAGTACTGCATGTCCTCGCGGAAGCCCCGGATCACCCAGGCGTCGCGGCGAAGGCCGCTGCTCACCATGCTGAAGAACGGTCCCTTGGCCTCGGCCTCGCCGGGCTTGGTCGAAAACCGGTCGGTGTAGTCCCGGGCGAAGGCGGCCTCGCAGTCGGGGCGGGGGATCTGCCTGCCGTAGACGGCGGCGACCTTAGGGTCGTCCAGCGCCTCCACCAGGGGACCGAGCCAGTCAGGCCCCTGGGGCGTCGCATCGGCATTCAGGAAGATCACCCGGTCGCCTTGGGCGAGGCGCATGCCCTGGTTCAGGACGCGGCCCGGCTTGTACTCATGCGGGAGCATCTGGATGAAATGTGCGGGGCCAAACTCCCTCAAGATCTCGACGGATCCATCGGACGATCCTGAATCGAATGCTATAAGTTCCCAGTTGCCATAGGCTTGTGCCTTCAGTGCATCGAGCGTTCCGTGCAGGGCCCATCCCTCGTTGAAGGATCTAAGCACGATGCTCACGCGTGGCTGGTTCACTTGCCTCCATTTGTACCGCTCCGTGGGGTTTCGGAACTGGGGTTGTTCCCGCCTATCATGGAGGTGCTGACCTACTGCGCCGGGGCGGCGCCGGTGGGTCAGAATAGCGGCCACATTCGACCAGCAGTATGACCATTCCCCAGAACGATTTGCCCCCGGCCCTCTCCATCGGGATCCTCGCCTGGAACGAGGAAAACTCGATCGGGACGATGCTGGGGTCGCTCCTGTCCCAGAAGCTCTTCCGCAGGCTCGCCGACAAGGGCGAGGGCTGCGAGATCGTATGCCTCGCGAACGGGTGCACCGATGGCACCGTCAGGGTGACCCGCGAGATCTTCGCGGCCGCCGTCCGCGACGGAAAACTTCCGCCGGGAACGACGGCCCGGGTCGAGGACATCGAGCAGCCCGGCCGCAACAACGCCTGGAACCTGTTCGTCCACACGCTCTCCGACAGGCGAACGGGCTACATCTGCTTCATGGATGCCGATATCCTGCTTCGGCCCGACACGCTCGAGCTGGTATTCGACGAGCTGGAGAGGAACCAGCACCTAGGCGCCGCGTCCGACTGCCCGGTCAAGGACATCGCCGGCAAGAAAAACAAGTCGATGCGGGAGAAGCTCTCGCTCGCGACCTCGGAGATGACCGGCAACATCGAAGGCCGGCTCAACGGGATGCTCTACTGCATGCGCGCGGGCATTGCGCGCAACCTGTACCTGCCCCGCGACGTGGTCGCGAACGACGACGGGTTCTTCAAGGCGGCGATCTGCACCGATTTCTTCCGTGCCCCGCTCGACCGCTCGCGGGTCGTCTCCGTGGCCGGCGCCACGCACCTCTACCAGCCCTACCTCTCCCTGAAGGACGTCATCAACAACCAGAAGCGCCAGATGATCGGGCAGACGACGGTCCACGTGATCATCGAGCACGTGATGACGCTGCCGGAGGCGCAGAGGGCCGACTTGGCCCGGACGCTGCGCCGCAAAGAGGAGGAGGACCCGGACTGGCTCAAGCGCCTGATCATGGCCCACCTGGCCAGGCACTCGCGTTTCTGGCAGATTTTCCCCGGCATCCTCGGCTTCCGCTGGCGCAGGCTGGCGGCCATGAAGGGCCGCAAGAAACTCACCCATTTTCCAGCGGCAGCCGCCGGATTCGCCGTCACGCTCATCGCGTGCTGGCAGGCCTCGCGCTTCCTGCGTCGCGGGGTCTCGACCTATTGGCCGAAGACACAGCGCCAGGCGATCCTTGCGGCCCCGCAGCCACCGACAGTCCTACCCTCCGTATTATCATGAGCGAGACGATCCCCCAGATTAAGAACTACTACGACGAGTACTGGACCGGTGGTAAGAACACCTTCTCCGGGTCAAACCAGGGCTACGCCGCCAATTTCCGCAGGTGGATGGCCTCCGAGCTCGCGGGCCTCGCCCCGGATGCCCCGATCATCGAGGTGGGCTGCGGCGACGCTTCCTTCACGCGCAACCTCGCGACCTTCTCGTCGTCCGTCACGGCGATCGACATCTCCGAGGTCCAGATCGAGGAGAACGCCGCGAGCTTGCCCGCGATCCGCTTCCTGCAGCACGACGTGGCCGAGCCCTTTCCCTTCGCGGACGAGTCGTTCGAGGTGGTCTGGTGCTCCGAGGTCATGGAGCACCTGTTCAACCCGCTCTTCGCCATGCAGGAGATGCACCGCATCCTCAAGCCCGGCGGCAGGCTGCTCGTCACGGTTCCGTACCACGGGGTCTTCAAGAACCTGCTGATCACGCTCTTCAGGTGGGACGAGCACTTCTCCCCCTCGAACCCGCACATCCGCTTCTACACGAAGAATACCCTCGAGGGCATGGCCCGCGAGGCGGGCTTCGGCTCGGTCCGCACCCGCACCTGCGGCATGGGCTTGCCGCTGCGCGACCTCTTCGTCCCGACAAACCTCTTGCTGAGCGCCATCAAGCACCCCGCTGGCGGGCGTGCATGAAGACTGAGCACATCATAGCGCTGGCGCTGATACCGTTTGTCACGGTGATCGGGGCCGCGCTCGCCGCGTGCTTCGCCAGGATCCGGGACATCTTCTTCTTCGCGATGGTGTGCCTGACGGTGTTTGCGGAGAGGATCGACGTGAACTTCTTCAGCGAGGCATGGTACCGCGGGACGACCCGCGGCATCCAGGTGACATTCGTGGAGATCCTTGGCTTCGGCCTCCTCTTCGGCTGCATCGTCGGCAGGCGCGACGGGGGACGCCGCTTCTACTGGCCGGCCAGCCTCGGCCTCCTTCTGCTCTTCCTCCTGGACGCCACGGTGTCCGTGATGTCGTCCACACCGAAGCTCTTTGGCACGTTCGAGCTCTCGAAGATGGTGGCCAGCGTCGTCATCTTCCTCGCCTCGGCCGCCTACGTGCGCTCGCGGCGCGAGTGGACGCTGCTCGTCGTGGCGCTCGGCTCCGTCGTCGGCTTCGAGGGGGCCTGGGCCATAAAGCAGCATTTCCTCATGCACCTGGACCGGGTGGCTGGGACGCTCGACCACGCGAACAGCCTGTCGATGTACTTCTGCATGACGACGCCGCTCCTGGTCGCGGTCGCCTGCGCGGGCTGGTCGAAGGGCCTCAAGCTCTTCTGCGGCGTCTGCGCCTCGCTGGCCACGGTCGGCCTCGTCCTCACGTACTCGCGCGCCGGGATCCCGGTCTTCGGCTTTGCGGTCGGGGGAACGATCCTCGCCTGCCTTTCCTGGAAGCTCACCCCGTCCAAGGTCGTCGTCCGCCTGCTGGTCGTCGCTGCGGCCGCGGCGCTGCTCGTCGCCTGCTGGGGCACGATCGAGCGCCGCTACTCCGAGGCCACGCTCGAGGAGGAGTACCTCGACACCAATGTCGACGGCCGCGGCGTCTACCTCAGGCTCGCTACAGCGATCGCGAAGGACCATTTCTTCGGCGTCGGCCTCAACAACTGGTCCTACTACGTCAGCAAGACCTACGGGCCGCAGATCGGGTACCACTTCGTGGACTACGACTATCTCGTGGCGCTCTACGGGACCGAGGACGACAAGCTCTTCGCCAACTCCTACCTGGCGGCGCCCGCGCACAACCTCGGGGCCCTGACGCTCGGGGAACTCGGGATCCCCGGGCTCCTCATCTTCAGTGCCCTCTGGTTTCGGTGGATGTCGATGGGTGTGCCCTTCATCCTGCGCCCGAGGGGCGAGGCGATGCGCGCCATGGGTATCGGCCTCCTCTTCTGTGTTGTGGGCATCTTCGGGCAGAGCCTGACCGAGTGGGTCTACCGCCAGACACCGGTCCTTTTCACGTTCCAGATCCTGATGGGCGCCCTGGCGAGCGTCGCCTACGCGCGCACGCACGGGACGCCCGACGAGACGCCCATGGGGGTCATTGGCGAGTCCGTTCCCGAGCCGGTGACGGTCGAGGAGCAGCTCCTTGTGGGCGAAGGGGCCTAGGCCATGCGCGTCGCCCATCTGCTGCGCAAGTACAACCCATCCGAGTGGGGCGGGACCGAGTCGGCGGTGCTGCAGCTGGCAAGGGCTCTGAAAACCCAGGGCGTCGAGTCTGTCGTCTACGCGCCCTCGATTCCCGCGAACGGCCACGATGCCGATCCCTTTGCCGACGCGGGCTTCAGGGTGAAGCGCTTCAGGGCCTCGATCCCCATGTGGGGCATCTCGGATGAGCGCAGGAACGAGATGATCGCCGTCGGCGGCAACGTGATCTCCTTCGACTTGGCCCGCACGCTCCTCTGTGAGCGCGGCGTCGACGTCATCCACTCCCATGCGCAGGGCCGGCTGGGTGCCATAGGCAGCATGGTGGCGCGGGCCCGACGAGTCCCGTTTGTCGTCAGCATCCACGGCGGGGCGTACGATCTGCCCGCGGTGACCCGTGCCCATCTCGCGCGAGCCGCGACCGGGGGCTGGGACTGGGGGAAGCCGATCGGGCTCATGCTTGGGGCGCGCAACCTCATCGCGAAGTCGGACGCGATCCTGACGCTCAACCCGAAGGAGGCAGCGCTCATCAGGAAGCGCCACCCCGACCTCAAGGTGTATTCCGAGTCGCACGGCATCGCGACGAACGACTTCACGGGAGACTGCAGGGCGCAGGCATTGGCGGCGTTCCCCGAGATCGGCGACAGGCCGGTCCTCCTCGTCCTCGGCAGGATCGATCCCACGAAGAACCAGGACTGGCTCGTCGCCGAGACGGCGGAGCTTGTCAGGCGCCATCCCGACGTCCTCATCATCCTGGCCGGCGCCTGCACGAACCGCGAATACGGCAAGTCCCTCGAGCTTCGCATCGCGCGCGGCGGCTTCCACCAGAACATCCTGGTCGCCGGTCCGCTCCCGTCCGGCGACCCGCGCCTCGTCGGGCTCCTGCAGCTCTCGAGGGCCCTCGTTCTCCCATCAACCTCCGAGACATTTGGCCTCGTGATCCTCGAGGCATGGGCCGCCGGAACCCCGGTCGTCTCGAGCCGCACCTCGGGCGCGACGGGCCTGATCGACGAGGGCAGGAACGGCCTCCTCTTCGACCTCGAGAGCCCGGGCACATTCCACCGCGCCGTGGACCTGGTGCTCGCGAACCCGGAGGTCGCCCTCGCCATGGGACTCGCCGGCAGGCAGAAGGCCGTCAAGGAATACGACACGGCGGTCTGCGCCGGCAAGATGCGCAACCTCTACGAACAACTGGTGGAGGAGAAAAATGCACTACGTCATAATTCGGGACGATGACACGTGCGCGTTCACGCCGCCCGGGTACCTGGAGCGGCTCTACCGCCCCTTCCTGGACCGGCATATGCCGGTCAGCCTGGCGGTGATCCCGGAGGTCCGCACCGACGCACGCACGCCGGACGGCCGCCTCGAGGGATTCATCTCGGCCGGCCGAGGGCCGAGCGGCCCGGTGGCGGCCCTCACCCAGGCCCCCGAGCTCTTGGCCTACCTGAAGTCAGAGCCCGGCTACCATGTGGCCCAGCACGGCTGCCATCACGATCTCTTTGAGTTTGGCACGAGCGACCGCACCGAGATCGCCAGGCGGCTGGACCGCGGATCCAAGATGCTCAAGGAGGCGGGGATACCCAGGCCCGCGGCCTTCGTGGCGCCGTACGACCGGATTTCCGGAGCGGCGTTCGTCGAAATTGCCGCGAGGCACCGGCTCATCTCGACCGGCTGGTTCGAGGCGAAGAAGGTGCCGCTCTACTGGTACCCTTCCTTCATCGTGAAGAAGCTGCGGGGCGAGCCGCACTGGAAGCCGAATGGCACCTATCTCCTGAGCCACCCCGGCTGCCTGTTCTCCTTCCGGAAGGATCCCTCGACCATGATGGCGGCGGTGGAAAAGGCCGTCCTGGGTTCGAAGCTGACGGTCCTCGTGCAGCACTGGTGGGAGTTTTTCCGCGACGGCGTTCCCGACGAGGAGCTGATAGGTGTGCTCCACCAGCTGGCCGGCTGGCTTTCCAGCCGCGAGGACGTGCGCGTCGTGTCCTTCGAGGACGTGGCGAGCGGGTTGGTCCCGATCAGCTGACGCCAATGCCCGCCATTGTGCGGTTCAGGGTGGCGGCCCGCTCTGCCTGGTCGGTCATCAGCTGGAAGGTGTGGGGTATGGAGTCGATTGACTCCGGGACGTCGCCGTAGTTCGTCAGCATGCTGGCGTAGCTGTGGGGATCGTCGGGATGGTAGCCGTGCATCGCGCGGATCGGCCTCTCGCCCATGTGGCTGGGCACGATCAGCGTGCCCTCCGTGACCAGGTAGATGAGTTCTCCGAAATAGCCGTCAGGGAACAGGGTCCCCAGCTCCTCGAGCTCCTCGTCGCCGACGATGCGTCCCTCGGGGATCCCCCTCAGGCGCTCGGTGACCAGCGTGCGCGCCGCGTCGTTCAGGAACCAGAAGCGCGCCATCGTCGAGTCGTAGACCACCGCGTAATCGACCCCGATCTTGAGCCCCAGGGGCTCTATCATGGCCTTCAGGTCGAGCAGCTTGTCGCAGTTGGCCATGCCGTGGTCGCTGAAGATCGTGAGCTGCACCTCGCCGTAGTGCTTCCTGGCGCAGGCCATGAGCTCGTCGAGCCAGGGCTCGTAGGCATCGAGCTTGAGCGGCACCTCCGGCGACTTGTTGCCGACGCGGTGCAGGAGGCCGTCGAGGTCGGGCCAGTAGAGGAAGCCGAAGTCGATCCGCTCCGACGTGATGTCCGCCATCATGGCGTCCAGGTTCTGCCGCTCGGTCCGCGTGGGATCGCTGACGTGGTACGGGATGTCCCTCTCCACCAGGTGATCGAAGATGTTCGGTCCCCGGTTCAGGCCCCTCGGCTGGAGGGGGTTCTTCTTCTCCGAGAAGTCGTAGAGCGAAATGTGCTCGAAGGGAATGTTGTAGAGGTCGAAGTACCCGCGGAACTTGAGGTGGGTCTTCAGCATCCTCGAGAGGCGGTGGCGGAAGAAGCGCCTGCTCGTGAGGGCCCGCGGCAGCCATCGCAGCGCACGCAGGCTCTTGAAAGGCGAGTTTGGCGGGTCGTAGACGAAGTAGCACCAGTTGCGGTGCTCCGCGGGCCAGCGGCCGGAGAGAATCGAGGGGATGCAGGCCGAGCTGTAGCCGAAGACCGAGCGCAGCTTGCGCCGCTCCGGGGCGTGCTTGGCGGCGAACGGGTGGTTCTTGATGATCTCCCAGCCGCAGGCGTCCACGAACACAAAAAGGGGAAGGACGGATTTCATCTTCGGGAAGGCCCGCCCTAGGAGGCCCCGATCAGCTGGCCGAGGCTTTCCCAGCAGAACTTGCGCACGAGGTCCTTCTCGGCGGTCTCCTCCTGCTCATCAACGTCGGGATGCACCTGGAAGGGATCCGTGTCGTCGAGCGGATACTCCACGTCGGGAGTGGCGACCAGCGGGTTGTCCTTCGCGTCCTTCTTGAATACGGGGCCGCCGCCGCCGGATGCGCGAAACTTCCGCATGATGAGGGCGTTCTCGCGGCGTCCCCTGATGTAGAGGACCTCGTCCATGACCGACTGGATCAGGAAGAGCCCGCGGCCCCTCTCGTCGAGGGGGGAGGGCGCTGCAATCTTCTTGGGCAGGTCAAAGCCGGGAGTGTAGTCGATCAGCCGGATCTCGAGTTTTTCGGGTGTCAGGATCACCTCGATCGTGGGGCGCAGGCCGCGGGCCGGGCCCTCGGCGTACTCAATCGCGTTGATGCTGGCCTCTGCAACGCAGAGCTCGTACGAGAACAGCTCCCTGGGATCCACGCCGCTCTCCGCGAGGAAGGTCCTGACGGCAAGGGACACGGCCCTCGCTCCCTCAGGCTTGGGTGCGAATGCCAGCCTGAGCGTAATGGGGTCGTCCCGCTCGAGGTCTGAGTATGCCATGATCAGCGGGTGACGATCTCGAAGAGCTGTTGCATTTGGGTAAGTTCTAGAAGCTGCTGAACCTCGGGTATCGGGTTGAGCAGGCGCAGGACCGTCGTGTTGCCGGGCGTCGTGGCCCGGTAGAGGGCGAACAGGGCACCGAGGCCGCTGCTGTCCATGAAGCGTGTCTGCGAAAGGTTAATCTCGATCACCGAGGGGGAATCGCTGAGCGCGGTCCGCACTTTTTCCCTGAACTGCGCCGAATTGACGGCGGTCAGTTCCGGGATCTCGGAAATGCTCAGGCATGTGCCCTGGGTTTCGATTTTCATAGGAGTGTCAGCCGCCGCTTAGGCGGGCGCGGAGCGAGGCGAGGAAGCCCAGCTGCGATTGGCGGGCCCGGACGGGGCGCGGGTTTGCCTGTGCCTCGGGGGCCTTCTTGAGGGAGGCGAGGAGGAAGGGGTCACGGACCCGGAGGGAGGAGTCCGACTGCCAGCTGATGAGCGTCGAGCCGAGCGCCAGCGAGCGCATGACCGAGGTCATGCGTCCGACGAAGGTGTCCGGGCCGACCCAGCTGTTGGAAACATTGGCCTTCTCATCCACGACGGCGCGGTCCTCGAGGATGGCGCCGGGCCCGACGGTCGCGCCGGCCTCTACGATAGCGTGGTCGCCCACCCAGCAGGGGGCGATGAGCTCGGCGTTGGGGGAGATCCTGGCACGGCTGCTGAGCCAGATGCCCGGGCGCACCTCGGACATCCTGATGCGCGTGGGGGTCAGGGCCTTCGGCATCCAGGCTGAGACCGCGGCGAACCAGCTGGCATAGCTGTCGAAGAGCGGGAGCGCGGGATCTCCTGGAAGGTGGTTCATCGAGACGACGTCAAAGGGCGCAGGAAGCCATCCTTCTGCTCCCTTGGACGAATAGTGACTGATCGCTTCGTCCACGGTCGGTTCCACGTTCGTTTCAATTATCTTGAGGGTGACACCCCAGCGGGCCCCGTCTCCTGCGGCCGCGGCGACCAGCTCGGCGCATTTCGGGGCGATGATCGTGATCTCCTTTGCCCCGAGCGCCGCCAGGTGCTCGACCCAGTGGTTCACGAGGCATTCGCCCAGTATAGGGAGCGTCGCAAGGGAACCGGTCTCGACCAGGTTCGGAATGGCGGGCCTGGATCCGGGACAAATGAGGATCGACTTCATTAGTAGGCGCCTGATCCGAACACAACCGCCTTTGGGGTGCGGGCCAGAATCTTCAGGTCCTGGGCCAGACTCTGGTGCTCAATGTAGCTGACATCGAGCTTCACCTGTCCCGGGAAATCAATCTCGGCCCTGCCGCTCACCTGCCAGATGCATGTGATGCCGGGCTTCACCTCGAGGCGCCGGCGGTCCGCCAGCGTGTAGAGGGCGACCTCGCGCGGGACAGGGGGCCTCGGGCCGACGAGCGACATGTCGCCCTTCAGCACGTTGAAAAGCTGCGGCAGCTCATCGAGCGAATAGCGGCGCAGGTAGTGGCCGACCGGCGTGATCCGGGGGTCGTTCTTGATCTTGAAGGTGATGCCGTTCGAGTGCTGGTTGTCCTTGAGGACCTCTGCGAGGCGCTTCTCGGCATCCACCCGCATCGAGCGGAACTTGAACATCTTGAAGGCGCGGCCGTGCTTCCCGACCCGCGACTGGGCGAAGATCATCGGTCCGCCGTCCATGCGGACGAGGAGCCCGACGACGAGGAGGATGGGGCTTAGGGCGGCGATGCAGGCCAGGCTGCCGACGATGTCCACCGTGCGCTTGATGAACTTGGAGCCGAGGACCAGCCAGCGCGAGGCAAGGCGCTGGACGGAGAAGTGGAGGTTCATCCTCATCAGCCCGCTCTTTGTTCCAAAGGAGGCGAAATGTCCGAGGAGCTCGGAACGGATGGAGTCGGCGCAGCGTGTCTTCATGGCGTGAGGGTTTCGCTCTTGTGCCCCGAGGACGCCCGCTCGAACAGGCCTTCGAGGCCGTCGATGTAGGAATCCATGTTGAAGCGCTTGTTTGCGAAATTCTGCCCGTTGACGCCCATCGTGCGGGCGAGGGTCTTGTCCTGCAGGAGGTTGTCGACGGCCAGCGCGAACGCGCGGGTGTCGCCCCATGCGATCAGTTTGCCGTTCACGCCATCGATCAGCCACTCGCTGATGCCGCCTGCGTCAAATGCGACGACCGGCAGGCCGATGCGCATGGCCTCTAGGCCCGCGGCGCCGAAGGGCTCCGGCCAGAGGGAGCTCATCACCGCGAGCGAGGCGTCGCGGTAGGCCTCGGCTATCTGGGACTGGGGAACGAAGCCCTCAAAGTGGACGCTGTCCGAGATTCCAAGGCGCCTGCTGAGGAGCTCGCACTTGGAGCGCTGGTTGCCGTCCCCGAAGATCCTGCACTCGAAGGGTGACCCGACCTTGGCCAGGGCGCGCAGGAGGACGTCGACACCCTTGCCGCGGATAATCTGGCCGGAGTAGACGATCAGGTTGCGGCTGCCGAAGGTGGGGGAGTCCGAGGCGCGGCCGGTGCGCGGCACCGGGGCGTGGTTCTCGATCTTGTCGGGCGAAAAGCCGTTCCTGAGAAGCTCGTCGCGCATGTAGTCGGTCGCGACGACCATGCGGTGGAACTTCTTGTTGGTCTCGATCTCCCGGCGCTTGGCAAGGTAGCTCACCCAGCGGATGGGAAGGCCGGAGCCGCTCGAGCGGACGACGCAGGCCCCGCAGGGGAAGACGCAGTAGGCCGAGGCGGCCCGGTTGCAGACCTGCCGGGTGAAGAAATTGTATTTGTAGCTGCGCATGCAGTACAGGTCGTGGTCATGCACCATCCGCACGACGGGGGCGTATGCCTCGCTCAGGGCATGCAAAATGCGCGAATCCGAGTGCTTGTGCAGGAAAACGACGTCGGGATTGAAGACCGCCAGAGCTGCCTCGAGGGCGGTTGGAGTCTCATCGAGGGAAAAACGCGTCCCGAAAGTCCCAAGCCACTCATTGCCAGCGGATTGATCACTGCCACCGAAGGCGATCGCAACCTCGTGTCCACGGAACTTCAGCTCCTGGGCTGTCAGGAGAATGTTGGCCTCCGCTCCCCCGAGGGGGCCAAATCGTTCGTGTACGTAGAGAAGTCGCATTGTTCTTAAGGTTCTTCCGTGGGCGATTCCCATTGGACCACATTGCACGTCCTCTGAATGCGGGGTGATCACCTTAGACACGTGTCTGTAACACCCACCAAGGCGGGGAACCATCACAGCCCCGCGGATACTATGGTTTCACCATTGTCATGAATAAGACCACCGTGCTGCTCGCCGAGGACCACGTAATCGTCCGCCAAGGCCTGCGTTCGCTCCTGTCGGCCGAGCCCGACATCGAGGTGGTGGGCGAGGCTGGCAATGGCCGCCAGGCCGTGCAGATGGCGAGGGAGCTCAAGCCGGACGTCGTGGTGATGGACATCGGGATGCCGCTCCTGAACGGCCTCGAGGCGACGTCCCAGATCGTCGGCGAGGCTCTCCCCACAAAGGTGCTGATCCTTTCCTCGTATGCAGACGACGAATACGTGCACCAGCTGGCGGGCGCGGGCGCTGCGGGGTACCTGATCAAGCAGACGGCCGCGAGCGAGCTGATCACCGCCGTCCGACAGATTGCGAAGGGCAACGCCTACTTCAGCCCCTCCATACTCAAGCGCCTCCTCGACCTCTACCGCGACTCGGGCGCCAAGGGCCGCACGGGCGGCAGGGGCACCGAGCCCCTGACGAGCCGCGAGCAGGAGGTGCTGCAGATGGTGGCCGAGGGCCACGTGAACAAGCAGATTGCGTCCACCCTGAACCTCAGCATCAAGACGGTGGAGAAGCACCGCCAGCAGCTGATGGACAAGCTCAACATCCACGACATCGCCGGCCTGACCCGCTACGCGATCGCCCACGGGGTTGTGGAGAGCACGAGCCGCGGCGGCAACTCCCCGGACGCCCTGGAGGCGCCCGCGGCTGCTCCCTAGCGCGACCTTCCGGCGTCGTCCCAGGTGGCGCGGCCGCCGACTAGCGAGAACCCCATCCCATTCACGCTCGCGGACTGGAGCCCCACCTTCCTCGCGGGAACCTGGAGCTTCACCCATTGGCCGGTGGGCGGCAGGCCTCCCACGCGGTAGCGTCCCTCGGAGGCGTTCCTGCCGTAGGTGATGGTGTTGTCGCCCCAGTAGGCCCGGTGCTCCCACGAGGTGCCGTCGTTCCAGGTGATCATGACCTCGCTGGGCGGGTTCTCGGGATCGAGGTAGACCCAGGCAAAGAGGATGTCCCCCGAATTGACGGACAGCGTATCCGTCGCGTCGGTGAACCAATGCTCGTGGAGGCCGCTCGCCAAGGCGGACTGGTGGACGGCCGCGGCGGAGTGTGACGGCGTACCAGGTGCGCTCCACTTCCAGGCGTCGCCGCCGCTGGAATGCGGCACGGCCCCCTCGGGAAGCGAGCCCTGTATCCAGGCGACGACGGAACTCTCGGCCGACAGCGTCGTGGTGCCGAAGGCACGCCTGCCGTCGGGCATCTCGGCCTCGACCTCGACCCAGGTGGGTCCGCTCGCGCGGGGGGAGAAGGTGAAGGTCGGGCCAAACGCGGGCTCCTGGCCTCGCGCCTCCCAGACGACGCGGGATGCCGACAGGTCGAGGCCCGCGGCCCGCACGCTGAGCGTCACCGGTTGGTGGACACCGACAGGGGCCTCGGGGGCGACTATGGTGGCCATCTCGCCCTTCCACGGCTGCGACGCGGCCTTGGAGCGGCCGGCAAGGAAGGCCGTCACCAACAGGCTCCGGGCCTGGTTCACCGCGATGAACTCGGTCGTGACGTTATAGGCGTCGCTCCATCGGTCATAGAAGGGGTAGGGCTGCCGGCCCGCATTGTCGTCGGGGTAGGTCGCGGCGCGCAGCGCGGGACCGTAATTGGGCATGAACTGGAATGAGGCCTGAATGTTGCCGATCGGTATGCCGGAGGGCGGCAGAACGCGCCTGTCGTTCTGCGCGTACTGGTCGACGATCTCCCTCTGTCGCTTCCTGCCGAGGCCCGTCAGGTACGTGACGTTCACCGGGTTGCATCCGCCCTCGTAGTTCATCGCGCCGACGAGGGCATCGATGTACTCGGGCTTGGGATCGATCGCATACGCCACGGCCATGTCGGAGGCCTGGTCGAGCGAGAAGTACCATCCGGCGCCGTTGACGGCCTTCGTCTGCGGCGGGAAGGGGGTCGCATAGGCGCTCTTGTTCGACCATTCCAGCGCGTCGTCGCCCGCCGCGAGGACCTGTCCCTCGCAGAGGCGGAGGTAGCGGGGGTCCAGGTCCTTCCGGGCCATGCGGCCGCTCCTGGCCGCGAAGGCGTAGCTGCGGATCGCGTTTCCCCAGGACTCGGACATGCGCCACCAGCCCCAGCGGAACGTGCTCGAGTCGTCGGGGTTGGGGAGCCACTCGAAAAGACGGTCCCTGAACTCCGTTTCGCCTGTGGCGAGGTACAGCTCGCACGCGGCCCAGGCCAGCTCGTCATCGTGCGTGTAGTGGTCGCCGTAGAACGTGATCTTCTGGTACGCGCCGGCCTTTCCGTGGGTCGAGATCGCGGAAGAGAGGAATTTCCAGCCGAGCCGGGCTTGCGCGAGGTAGCGCTGCGCATCCTTCGGATAGTGTTTCTTGAACTCGGGCGAGGAGGCGCACTGCGCGAGGGCCGCTACGGCCGCGGCTGTCGCCGACGTGTTCTTCGGCCACACGACCTGGGGGTCGCCATGGTCGGGCATTACGTTGGACTCGTACTCGCGGTCCCTCGGGTAGACGAGGAAGTAGAACCCGCCGTCGGCATCCTGGAGCTTGGCGAGATAGTCCGCCTCCCACTTTGCCTCCTGAAGGACGTCGGGTATCCCGTCGCCGCTCTCGGGGATGCCAAGATTGTCGAACGATGCGACTCCGGGGATCGAGTCGACGGAAAAGACAAGGTAGTGGACGAGCTCGGCGCTGTTTATCGTGTAGCGGCTGTAGTCGCCTGCGTCGTGATGCCCGCCGGACACGTCGATGGATCCCTTGTTCACGAAGGGATAGAGCTGGCTCGCCTCGCTGTTCAGCAGGGGCGCCGTCTGCGCCGGGTTGTCCGAATTGGCCTCGGAGGCGTAGCGCGCGATGGTCGTCCAGGTGAAGTCAAAGAGGGGATCAGGGCCCGTCGGTACCTGCGCCTTGGCGGTGTGGCAGGCATCGTGCGTGAAGCGCGTGTAGGGAAGCTCGTTAGCCGCCCCGCAGCGCTGCTCGTAGAGCCCAAGGGCGTACGTCCGCGCGAACCCCATCGCGATACCGTCGTCGATCAGGAAAGGCATCGAGCTTCCGAGTCCCGAAACGAGCACGCGGTATTCGCCGGGAGTGTCCAGGGCGGAGAAGTCCGCCTCGAAGACTTCCTGGTACGGGATGGGGTCGGTGCGGTATCCCACGTCGCGGCGGCGCGAGAGTTTGCCGCTGAAGACGGCCTTGCCGGTGTGTGCGTCGACAACCGAGAAGGTTGACGACTCAGGGATCGGCATCTCTCCCATGTCCCCAAGGAAATACCCGACAAGGGCCTTCTTCGGCAGCATGGTCGCGTAGCCCTCCTCGTTCACGTGGACCGCGGGATTCTCGCGCGCCGGGTCGAACTTCGCCTTCTCGTCGCAGGCCGGGTTGTCCCCGACCACGCCCTTCACGCGCACGACGGCGAACGCGCCACCGACGGGATCCGGGATGGGTTGCGCGAGGGTGATATAGTACCACGTGGAAATCCTGAGGTCCTTGTGCGCGAGCGGCGCATAGAGGACGCGCCGCTTCGCGCCGATGCCAGAGACATCTGCGTGCTGGCCGTCGACGGTGATGTCGAGTTTCGGGGTTTCAGGGGTGCCGCTTGCCTGGGCCGACACCTGCATGAGCTCTAGGAGTGTGGGCGAAAGTATCTTCAGGCCGCAGGCCCCGGGCTCGGGAATCCTGAGCGATTTTGCATCCACGTCCTCCCTCAGCTGCGCGCGCATTGCGATCGGCACGATTGCTAGCCCAAGGGCGCAGCATGCAAGGAGATGGCGAAGTGACATCGTCCTTAGTAAAGCAGGAAAGCGCCGGGTCCTTGGGGTGATTACCCTCTTTGGACCCGGCGCTGTCAGGTGGCTACATTGCCGGACGGATTAGCTGTTAATGTTCTCTGCCAAAGTGGGATACGGTTCGGTAGGTATCGTGTGCACGGGTTAGGATTACACTAGTTTCTCGAGACCGTATCGCAGGAAGATGAAGCCGGACTGGTGGTGCCTTTCTAGTTGGCCGAGGAACGGCCTATGGCGTCCCAGTTCGCCCGGCCGCCCTGGAGGGACAGATCCAGGCCGTTAACGGTGGCGCCCTCGAGGCCCACGGCGCTGGCGGGGACCGAGAGCTTCACCCATTGGCCCGTGGCCGGAAGCGCACCCATGGAGTAGCGGCTTGCATGGCCGGTCGT
>Ga0302320_10000391_pt1 | contig 103198 bp, 81 predicted proteins | sample Bog_T0_3_FD_202130 | JGI IMG/M metagenome (GOLD analysis project Ga0302320, IMG submission 202130) | Peat permafrost microbial communities from Stordalen Mire near Abisko, Sweden - Bog_T0_3 | ecosystem: Environmental > Terrestrial > Soil > Wetlands > Peat | place: Sweden: Abisko, Stordalen... | reverse complement strand
TGCCGCCGCCATTGCCAGCGAGGCCGCAGCGCACTACTACGGCGCACAGATTCTGGAGGCCGGCATCGAGGACAACGAGGAGAACTATACGCGATTTTTCCTGGTTCGCCGCGCGGCTGAGGCGCAGACGGATGCGGACTCGAACAAGATCAGCGTCGCGTTTTCCGTGGAGAACAAGCCCGGATCGCTGGTGGCCGCGCTCTCGGAGCTCTCCGCCCTGGGAACGAACCTGACCAAGATCGAGTCGCGGCCGGTGCACGGGAAGCCGTGGGAGTACATTTTCTACGTCGATTTCCAGTTGAGCGCGCCCGAGGAAGGTACGCGGGCGCTGGACGCGCTGCGCCCGCATTGCTCCATGGTGAAGGAACTGGGCAGGTACCGTGAGGCGGTGAAGCCCGGGCAAACTGGCGCCTGAAGCCGCAGTCGATGCAGATTGGCAAGGGTGCGCAGCAAGACGAGGAGCAAACAGCAGTAAGGGATGGGCAAAAGCCCATCCCTTACTGCTGTGCGTTACGCATCAGTCCTGAAGCACTGGCTTAGAAGTGGTAGGCCACGCCGATGGTCGGATTGAAGATATTGAACCACTTATTGGTGTTCAGCGTGGTGTCGCCGAAGTTGGGCACCTTGGTGACCAGGCCGCGATATTCCGCGCGAATGTCGAAGCTGGGGCTGATCTCGTAGGCGACGCCGGCCCCGTAAGTGGCGCCAATAGTGGTCTGCTGCTTTGCATTCAGGTCGCCGGTGCCGGTGTTGCGGACGGGCAAGAAGATGAATGCCGAGGGTCCTGCCTCGACAAAGGGATTGAGTTTCTTGAAGTTGAATGAGCGCACATAGGCCGCGCCAGCTTCCTGGGTGCGGGCCAGGATCGGAACTCCCTTCGGGAATTGCGGCAGGTAGTACCTGATCTTGTTCTGGTAGTCGATCCCGTAGTTGGCTTCCAACGCGCTTGACGGCGTGAGCATGAAGCGGTAGCTGACCAAAGCACCCAACCCGTAGCTGGAATGGACCTGGACATCGGTTTGTGAGGCAATGAACGGCTCAATAATGGCCGTTCCGCTGAGGCTGATATCCTGACGGCTTTCCTGGGCGCGGCCTGCTGCCACGCTGACGGCCAGCAGGAATGCAATGATGGCGATCTTCTTCATTCGGTCCTGAACCTCACGACTGCGCAACCATCCGGCTGGCAACGAGCTTGTCGAATCCGGCGCGCCGGTTGATCCGGGCCCCGCTCTCAGCATTGTAACTGGCCGGGCTGGGTCGGGGACAGCAGCCCATGCCAACGAATCTCGTTCTGCAACTGTCATTGCCTTTAGACGCAGCAGATTCCAAAGCGGTGCTTCCCGGCGGTTTAGCCGGGATCGCCGCGCGGGATGCGGCACTGCGGCAGGAGTGAAGAGGCCCCTCAGCCGGCCCGCTCAACCTGGTAGTAGAAGGGTGCACCGCGCTGCCGGGCCAGCGCCTTCACGGTGCGCAAGAACGCCCTGGCCGCGTAAGACAGCGTGGCCTGGCGGCGATGCACCAGGCGGAGCACCCGCCGCATCTCCAGCTCGTCTACCGGAACCCGGACCAGGTCTCCGTTTTCAAGCTCCCGCGCCACGGTCAGGTGGGGCACCAGCGCCACGCCGTTGCCCATGGCCACAAATCGCTTGATCGCCTCGATGGTGGGCAGCTCGATGGCCATGTTCAAGGGTGTCCGGTAACGCTGAAACGTCTCGATCACCTTCAGCCGGAGCGGCGAAGTCACGTTATGGGCAACAAACAGCTCATCGCCGAGGTCGGCGATGGATACCCGGGCAGCCTGGGCCAACGGATGATGGGGGCTCACGATGAACGCCAGGCTGTCGGCGTAGACGGCAATGGTGCGGAAGTGCGCGGGGTCGGGCCGGAAGGAGATCATCCCCAGCTCAAACGTACGCAGAGCCAGCTCCTCGGGAATGCGCGAGGCCAGCATGCGGTTTACCGTGACGCTGATGTGCGGAAACTCGCGCCGGAAGAGGTCGATGGCCGGCAGCAGGTACATGCAGGTGTACTCGTTGGCCGCCAACTGAAGGCGGCCGCGCTCCAGGCTCTTCAGCTCGTCGAGGGCGCTAGTTGCCTCGCGGCGCAGAGCCAGAAGGCGCAAGGCGTAGTCACGCAGCAGCACGCCCGATGCGGTGAGAGAGCCATCGCGGGCTGCCCGGTCGAACAGCGTCTCGCCCACCGAGGCTTCGAGCTTGCGGATCACCTGGCTCACGGCCGGCTGGGTGCGGTGCAGACGCACGGCAGCGCGTGAGAAGCTGCGTTCCTCGGCCACGGCGAGAAAGGTTTCGAGCTGATTGAGTTCCATAGCGCGTCCTCTCTTCCCTATTCCCTGGTCTCCGAAACAGTATAAGCAATTCTAATCGACAACCCAAAAATAATAACTTTGCCTTATACATCCCCGATGCGAGACACTGAACAGGTTGGCAAGCAAATGGCTTTCCTGGCAGGTATGCGCATGAGCTCAAATCACCTGTACTTCTTTGACACCACGCTGCGTGACGGCGAGCAGTCGCCCGGCTGCAGCATGACTACGCAGGAAAAGCTGACCATGGCGCACGCCCTCGAGGATCTGGGCGTGGACATTATCGAGGCCGGATTCGCGATGGCCTCGGAGGGCGACTTCGCGGCCATTGCGACGATTACGCAGGCCATCCGCAAGCCGCGCATTGCGTCCCTGGCCCGGGCAAAGAAGGAAGACATCGAGATGGCGGCGCGTGCCATCCAGTTTGCCGACCGCGCCCGCATTCACGTCTTTCTCGCATCCAGCGACCTGCATCTGGAATACAAGCTCAAGATGAGTCGCGCCGAGGCGCTGGACCAGACAGCAGAATCGGTGCGCCTGGCGCGCTCTCTGGTGGACGATGTGGAGTTTTCGCCGGAAGACGCAACGCGTTCCGATCGCGACTTCCTGGTGGAAATGGTGCGCGTGGCCGTGGAGGCAGGCGCCACCACGATTAACATGCCCGACACCGTGGGCTACTCGACGCCGGAGGAATACGGCCACATGTTCGCCGAGGTGCGCGAGCGCGTTCCGGCCATCGATGCGGAAGGCGTAATTCTCTCGTCGCACTGCCACGACGACCTAGGCCTGGCCGTAGCCAACTCGCTGGCCGCGGTGCAGAACGGCGCGCGGCAGGTGGAGTGCACCATCAATGGCATTGGCGAGAGGGCCGGCAACGCGGCTCTGGAAGAGATCGCCGCCGCCCTTTACGTGCGCGGCGACCACTACGGCATCTCGACCGGCATAAAGCTGGAGAATCTCTACCCCACCAGCCAGGTGTTGGGGCAGATCATCACCTTCAAGCCATCACCCAACAAGGCTGTCGTGGGCGATAACGCGTTTGCGCACGAGTCCGGCATTCACCAGCACGGCATGCTGGCTAACCCGCTGTGCTATGAGATTATGACGCCCGCGCTGGTGGGCGTCGCGAAGACGCACCTAGTACTGGGCAAGCACAGCGGACGCGCGGCGCTGCGGCACAGGTTGGAGCAGCTCGGCTTTGCCGTCAATCGCGATGAGTTGCAGCACGTCTACTATCGTTTTGTGGCCCTGGCAGACCGCAAGAAGAACATCTACGACCAGGACCTGATTGGCCTATTGCCGGATCAGATTCGCGAGCGGCGGCACGAGGCGGTTGCAGAGCTCGACTGAAAATCAGCGCCGCGTCGCAGACCACGAAATAGCGACCTCTGGAGAAGCATGAAGCTGAAGATTCTAGTCACGGCCGGTGACGGCATCGGGCCCGAAGTTACCAACGAAGCGGTCTCCGTACTCAAGGAAGTGGCACAGATTGGCGGCCACACGCTTGAACTCGATGCCAAGCGCATCGGCGGCGTGGCCATTGTGAACGACGGCACGCCGCTGCCCGCCGACACGCTGGCCGCAGCGCTCGACTCCGACGCAGTTCTGCTGGGCGCGGTGGGCGGCAATGAGTTCAACGCGCTCCCGCCCGACAAGCGTCCTGAAGCCGGCTTGCTGGGCCTGCGCGCCGCGCTTGGCGGCTTTGCCAACCTACGCCCGGCGTTTGCGTTCAAGGAACTTGCCGTCAACAGTCCGCTGCGCGCGGAAATCATCGACGGCGCGGACATTCTGTTCGTGCGCGAACTGCTCGGCGGTCTCTACTTCGGCCAGCCGCGCGAGTGGAACCGCGCCACCGGCGAAGCCTGGAACACGATGCGCTATACCAAGAATGAAGTCGCACGCGTGGCCCGTATTGCGTTCCAGTTAGCCAGCAATCGCCGCAATAAGCTGACCAGTGTGGACAAGGCCAACGTGCTCGAGGTCTCGCAACTGTGGCGCGCCACGGTCACGGAAGTTGCGGCTGAGTTCACTTCTGTCACACTTGAACATCAGTACGTCGACGCCATGTCGATGCACCTGATGAACCAGCCGCGCAGCTACGACGTAGTGCTCACCGAGAATCTGTTCGGCGACATTCTCAGCGATGAATCTGCCGTGATTACGGGCTCGCTGGGCATGTTGCCCTCGGCTACCATAGGCGGCAAGGTCAATCTGTACGAGCCAGTTCATGGCTCCGCGCCCGACATCGCCGGCAAGGGGCTTGCGAATCCGCTGGGCGCAATCCTTACCGGAGCATTGATCCTGCGCCACTCCGGCGGACTCGAAGCCGAGGCCGCGGCGATTGAAGCATCGGTAAGGAAGGTTCTGGAACAGGGCTTCCGCACACCGGACCTGGCGCGCACGAATCCAAAGGGTTTCACAGTACTATCCACAACCGAGATGGGGGCCAAAGTCCGCGAAACGGTGAAGACGATGTTGGTCAGCGCTTGAAAGCCGATCTCTGACAACTGATCTCTGAATTAGGAGCTTCATGGGTACCGCACCAAAGACGCTATTCGAAAAAGTATGGCAGCAGCACGTGGTGGTCGAGCCGCAAGGCGAGCCGACGTTGCTCTACATCGACTTGCAACTACTGCACGAAGTAACTTCGCCGCAGGCATTCGAGGGACTGCGCCTCGGCGGGCGCAAGGTTCGCCGCCCGGACCGCAGCATCGCGACGGTCGACCACAACATCCCCACCACCATCGCCGGCCGTCTCAACATCATCGACTCCATCGCTGCCACGCAGATCGCAACGCTGCGCAAGAACTGCGCCGACTTCAGCGTCGAGCTCTACGATGTCGACTCGCGCGATCAGGGCATTGTCCACGTGATCGGCCCCGAGTTGGGCATCACCAAACCGGGTATGACGATTGTCTGCGGCGATTCGCACACCTCGACGCACGGCGCATTTGGCGCGCTGGCATTCGGCATTGGCACCAGCGAGGTGGAGCATGTGCTGGCCACGCAGACCCTGCCGCAATCGAAGCCCAAGACTTTCCGCATCTCGGTTGAAGGCGAGTTGCCCAAAGGCGTTACGGCGAAGGACATGATTCTGGCGATCATCGGGCAGATCGGCACAGACGGCGCAACCGGTTGCGTGGTCGAGTACGCCGGATCGGCCATTCGCGCCCTATCGATGGAAGGCCGCATGACCATTTGCAACATGAGCATCGAGGCGGGCGCGCGCGCCGGCATGATTGCGCCCGATGCAACCACCTTCGCCTACCTGGAGGGACGGAGATTCAGTCCAAAGGGAGCGGCATGGGACGAAGCAGTCACCGAGTGGAGCAAGCTGCCCACCGACGGAGGCGCAACTTTCGATCGCGAACTCGTCATCGATGCATCCACGCTGGTTCCGTATGTCAGTTGGGGCACAAGTCCGGGCATGGTCGCGCCCATCACCGCATCCGTGCCCGATCCCGGCGCTGTTCTGAACGAACAGGACCGCAAGGGCCTGGAGCGCGCGCTTGAGTATATGGATCTGAAGGCAGGAACGCCGCTTGAAGAGGTCGAGATCGACCGCGTGTTCATTGGCTCCTGTACCAACTCGCGCATTGAAGATCTGCGCGCCGCGGCTCGAATTGCCGCCGGGTACAAAGTGTCAAAGCACGTGAGCGCCATGGTGGTTCCGGGTTCGCAGGCCGTAAAGGCGCAGGCGGAGGCCGAAGGGCTTGACAAGGTATTTCGCGAGGCCGGCTTCGACTGGCGGGAGCCGGGCTGCTCGATGTGCCTGGGCATGAACCCCGATATTCTTTCGCCCGGCGAGCGCTGCGCCTCGACCAGTAACCGCAACTTCGAGGGACGACAGGGACGGGGCGGGCGCACGCACCTGGTGAGTCCCGAAATGGCCGCGGCAGCCGCCATTGCCGGCCACTTCGTCGACATTCGCAACTGGCACGTTCATGAAGAGGTGAAGGCATAATGGAACCGTTCCGCACGCTCACATCGATCGCTGCGCCTCTCGACCGCGCCAACGTCGATACGGACCAGATCATTCCCAAGCAGTTTTTGAAGCGCATCGAGCGCACAGGATACGGCGAGTTCCTTTTCTTCGACTGGCGGAGGACGGTGGCGGGCGAACCGAATCCGGAGTTCGAGTTGAACGACCCTCGGTACAAAGGGGCGCAGATTCTCATTGCCGGGAAGAACTTCGCCTGCGGTTCGAGCCGTGAGCATGCTGCATGGGCGCTGAGCGACTACGGCTTCCGCGTCGTCATCGCCCCCACGTTTGCCGACATCTTCTTCTCGAATGCAGGCAAAAATGGAATCGTTCTCGTCCGGCTGAGCGAGGAGCAGGTCGCACTCCTGCTGGACAACGCGAAGACGATTCCCAACTATCAACTGACCGTGTCGCTGGAAGCGCAGACGGTTTTGGACAGCCACGGCTTTCTCGCCACATTCGAAGTCGATCCCTTCCGGAAGTTCTGTCTACTCGAAGGACTCGACGATATCGGACTTACCCTGCGTCACGAAGCGGCACTCGACACTTATGAAGCAAAGCACGACGAAGCGAACTGGTTGAAAGCGAAATAAGGACACAATGACCATCGAAGGCAAGCGTCAAAGCATTCCTATGACTGAAGGCCCCAGCAGGGCCGCGGCGCGCTCGTATCTGCGAGGCGTTGGTTACAGCAAAGAAGATCTGCACAAGCCCATTATCGGGATTGCAAATACCTGGACCGAGATCGGCACCTGCAACGTGCACCTGCGCGAGATCGCCGAAGCGCTGAAGGAAGGCATTCGCGAGGCCGGCGGGACGCCGATGGAATTCAATACCATCACCATCTCCGACGGCATCACCATGGGCACGCAGGGCATGAAGGCCTCACTGGTAAGTCGCGAAGTTATCGCCGACTCGATCGAGTTAGTCGCCAGGGGTAACTTGTTCGACGGCTTGGTGGGCATTGGCGGCTGCGACAAAAACATGCCCGGCATCATCATGGCTCTTTGCAGGCTCGATATTCCCGGCATGATGCTCTACGGCGGGTCGATCGCTCCGGGCAAGCTCAAAGGCCCGCGTGGCGAAACCATCGACATCACCATTCAGAATGTTTTTGAGGGCATCGGCTCGCACGCCTCGGGGCGCATCGACGATGCAGGCCTTGAAGCGCTCGAAGCCAATGCCTGTCCCGGCGCGGGCGCTTGCGGCGGCCAGTTCACCGCCAATACCATGGCCATGAGCGCGGAGATCCTGGGCATCTCTCCCATTCAACTCTCCGGCGTTCCCGCCACTCATCCCGACAAGCCTGCGGCTACGCGCGAGGCGGGGCGCATTCTGATGGATGCCATGCGCGCGAATCGCCGTCCATCGCAGATCATCACGCGCAAGTCTCTCGAGAACACCATTGCCAGCGTGGCCGCCAGCGGTGGTTCCACCAACGCTGTGCTTCATCTGATCGCCATTGCGAGGGAGATCGGCATCGACCTGACGATCGATGACTTCGACGAGATCAGCAAGCGCACTCCGTTCATTTGCGATTTGACTCCTGCCGGGAAATTTGTCGCGTCAGACTATCAGGCTGCGGGCGGGTCGCGACTGCTAGCGAAACGCTTGATTGATGCAGGCCATGCAGATGGCAGCACGCTCACGATCAGTGGGCGGACTCTTGCTGAAGAAGCGGAACTCGCGGAGGAAACTCCGGGCCAGATCGTGATTCACACCTTCGAGAACCCAATCAAGCCTACGGGCGGCCTGGTGATCTTGAAAGGCAACCTGGCGCCGGAAGGCTGCGTGATGAAAGTGGCGGCGGCCAATCGCGTCGAGCATCGCGGCCCTGCGCGGGTATTCGAGTGCGAGGAGGATTGCTTTGCCGCGGTGCAGACCGGCCAGATCAAACCCGGCGACGTGCTGGTGATCCGTTATGAAGGCCCCAAGGGCGGCCCTGGCATGAGAGAGATGCTGCAGGTCACCGCGGCGATCTCATCGAATGCGGAGTTGAGCGCGACGGTTGCGCTCATGACCGACGGGCGCTTCAGCGGTGCAACGCGCGGATTCACGGCCGGCCATGTGGCGCCTGAAGCATTTGTCGGCGGACCGATCGCCGCCGTCCGCGAAGGCGACTCGATAGCCTTCGACATACCAAATCGGACGTTGACTTTGGAAGTCAGCAATGAAGAGATCGCGGAGCGCCTCAAAGATTTCACGCCGCCTGCATTGCGCTGGCCAGAGGGTGTCTTCAGAAAATATGTCGACCGCGTTACCTCGGCATCCGAGGGAGCAACAACGTAAGAGCAGCTTCTAGCTGCTAGCTACTAGCTTTTAGCGAATATCCAGCGACTAATTAGCAACGGAGTCGAATTTGAGTTATTGGAAAGCAAGCTAGCGGCTTGAAGCCAAAGGCTAGCAGCTAAAAAGGAGTCACAAATGGGAACCCAAGCAACCGCGCAAGCAACAAACGCCCACCTCACTACACCCACTCGCCTTACCGGCGCCGAGATCGTGTGGGCCACGCTGGTGGGCGAGGGCGTTACGGACGTATTCGGCTATCCGGGCGGAGCTATTCTTCCGGTGTACGATGCGCTGCGCAAGTTTCCCATCCACCATGTGCTCGTTCGTCACGAGCAGGGCGCGTCGCACATGGCCGACGGCTACGCGCGGGCCTCGGGCAAGGTGGGCGTGGCGATCGCTACAAGCGGTCCGGGCGCAACCAACCTGGTGACCGGCATTGCCACGGCCATGCTCGATTCAATTCCCATTGTCTGCATCACCGGCAACGTTTCGTCGAAGATTCTGGGCACCGATGCGTTTCAGGAAGTGGACATTACCGGCATTACGCTGCCGGTGACCAAGCACAACTTCTTAATTCACAAGACGGAGGACATAGCGCCGGCCATTCGCAGCGCGTTCCAGATTGCGCAGAGCGGCAGGCCGGGACCGGTGCTGGTCGACATCACCAAGGATGCGCAGCAGGGCACGGCGATCTTCGACTTTGCAGCAGCCAAGCCCCGGCCTTATCGTCCTCATCCCATGCTGCGGGTGGAAGACTCGGGCCTCGCGCAAGCGGCCGAGCTGATCCGCAATGCCAAGCGGCCCATTATTCTCGCCGGGCACGGCGTTTCGGAATCCGGAGCCATGGAGCAAGTACGCACACTCGCGGAGCGCGCGCAGATTCCAGTCGCTCTCACCCTACTGGGCCTGGGCAACTTCCCTGCCTCGCATCCGCTGAACATGGGGATGATGGGCATGCACGGCGAGGCGTGGGTGAACCACGCAATCCAGGAAGCCGATCTGCTGATTGCGTGCGGCATGCGCTTCGATGACCGCGTCACCGGCTCAACCTCTACTTATTCCCTGAAGTCCAAGAAGATTCACATCGAGGTCGATCCGGCGGAGATCAACAAGAACATCAAAGTAGATGTGGCGCTGGTGGGCGATTTGCGCGAGGTGCTCGAACAGTTGCTGCCGCGGATCTCGGGCCGGGATGGTTCGGCGTGGCTGAAATCCATCGAGACGAGCAAAGGCGCGGTCGCCGTGCGCGACATCAAGAACCTTCCCGACTCGGGCCACCTCTACGCGGCGCACGTCATTCACGACATCTGGCGCATTACCGGCGGCAATGCCATCGTGGTCACCGATGTGGGCCAGCACCAGATGTGGGAGGCGCAGTATTTCCACCATGAGCACCCGCGCACGCTCATCACCTCCGGCGGCCTGGGCACGATGGGATTCGCGCTGCCGGCGGCCATCGGGGTAAAGTTCGCCTGCCCCGACAAGGAAGTCTGGGTGGTGGCCGGCGATGGCGGGTTCCAAATGACCGCGGCCGAACTGTCGACCATCGTGCAGGAAGGCATCAAAATCAACATCGCCATCATCAACAACGGCTATCTAGGCATGGTGCGCCAATGGCAGGAGTTCTTCTACGAGCGCAACTATGAAGCGACGCCGCTGGTCAGCCCCGACTTTGTGAAACTCGCCGACGCACACGGAATCGCAGGCCGCGCAGTTCACACGCGTGCGGAGGTTGTCGATGCGGTTGCCGAGGCTCGCTCTGCGACCGGCACGTTCCTGTTGAATTTCATGGTCGAAAAGGAAGAGTCGGTTTATCCAATGATTCCGGCCGGCTCCGCACTGCACGAGATGATTCGCCGGCCGGGCAAGGACCCGCTGGAAGAATCGTAAGGAACAGCTTCTAGCTGCCAGCTTCTAGCTCCTGGCTCTTGATTGCCTGCCACGACCGTTCAGCCGGCGCGCACAAACTAGGAACGAAAAGCTAGAAGCTAGAGGCTAGAAGCTAGAGGCTCAATTATGCTGCACACATTCGTCGCTTACGTTGAAGACTTGCCGGGCGTGCTCACGCGCGTGGCTTCGCTGTTTCGCCGCCTCAATATCAACATCAACTCACTCACCGTGGGCCGCAGCGAGCGCGTGGGCCTGTCGCGGCTGACGCTGGTTTGCGAGGCGTCGGCCGAGGCCGGCCATCGCATCCGCGCCAGCCTGTTTAAACTGGAGAATGTTGTCGATGTGGACGACATTGCCAAAGACCCAGCTGTCACGCGCGAACTGGCGCTGATCAAGGTGGCGGCCACGCCCGCCAATCGCTCGCAGATATTCGATCTCGTTGAGGTCTTCCGCGCGCGCATTGTCGACCTGACCTCGGAGTCGCTGATGATCGAGATGACCGGCGTGGAGAGCAAGATTGAAGGGCTCATCGAGGTGCTGCGCGAGGACGACGGGCGCATCCTTGAGATTTGCCGCAGCGGCAAGATGACGATGCGCCGCGGCTGCCACACGTCGAGCGTCCTGAAGGCCATGGGCGCTGGACCGGAAGAGCCTGCATCTGCAGACTCCGCGTCTGTGGAAACGATGGAAGAGATCGTCCCCCGCGGGCCCCAGTAACAACTTCCCATACGGCCGAAGCCAACCCATTCCATAACCACAACCGCGCAAGCACAAGCAAAGGAAAAAGAAGAACATCATGGCCAAGACTTATTACGATCACGACGCCGACCTTTCCCTCATCCAGGCCAAGAAGGTGGCCATCATCGGCTACGGCTCCCAGGGGCATGCCCATGCTCTCAGCCTCAAGGACTCCGGGGTCCATGTAAAAGTCGGCCTCGCCGCCGGCTCGAAATCCATTGCCAAGGCGGAGAAGGCCGGCCTGGAAGTGACCACCGTTGCCGAAGCCACGAAGTGGGCGGACGTAGTGATGGTGCTGGTGCCCGATCAGACCGCGGCGAAGCTGTATGAAGAAGAGATCGGGCCTAACCTGAAGCCCGGCGCGCTGCTGCTGTTCGCGCATGGGTTCAACATTCACTTCAAGACCATTATCCCGGCGGCGGGCATCGACGTGGGCATGGCTGCGCCCAAGGCTCCGGGGCATCGGGTGCGCGAGGTCTTCACGGAAGGCGGCGGCGTTCCCTGCCTTATCGCCATCCACCAGGACTCGACCGGCAAAGCCCACGCCCTTACCCTCAGCTATCTCAAGGGCATCGGCGGCACACGCGCCGGAGTGCTAGAGACGACGTTCAAAGAGGAGACCGAGACCGATCTCTTTGGCGAGCAGGCCGTGCTCTGCGGCGGGGTGAGCGCGCTGATCAAGGCGGGTTTCGAAACGCTGGTCGAAGGAGGCTATCAACCGGAGAGCGCTTATTTCGAGGTGCTGCACGAGCTCAAGCTGATTGTCGATTTGATCTATCGCGGCGGCCTGGCGTACATGCGCTACTCGATTTCCGATACGGCAGAGTGGGGCGACTACGTGAGCGGGCCGCGGGTGATCAACGCAGAGAGCCGCAAGGCGATGAAGGCGATTCTGAGCGAAATTCAGGATGGGACGTTTGCGAAGAGATTTCTCGCCGACCAGAGCTCGGGGCGCAAGGAGTTTCTGGCGTTTCGCGAGGCCGAGGCCAAGCACCCGGTTGAAGTCGTGGGCAAGCAACTGAGAGCGGCCATGCCGTTTCTCGATCCGGTGACGGTGGAGGAAGTGGCCAAGAACCGGTAGTCTTCAACAGGAATCAAAGAGCGAGGAGCCGGGCAACACGGGTTGTCCTCTGACTCACCCGCCTCCGGCCCCGCTCCGCCTACCCAACCTCGAATCGGGTTACAATCAATCCATGGCGACCATCCATATCTCTGGGGCCGACGCGGCCCGCGATTTTGCGGGGCTGATGGCCAAGGTGCGCGCGGGGGCCGAAATCGTCATCGAAGACGGAACCTTCCCGCCCGCCGTTCTTCGCTCGGCGGTCCCTGCGCCCCGCACCATTTCTGAATCCATCGCGATCGCCCGCAAGCTCCAGCAGGAGACTGGCGAGGCCCCGGTGCTCGATCCCGATTTTGCCGACGATGTCGCTGAGATCATCCGCAATCGCAGGCCCTGGACGCCCCCGGCATGGGATTGATTCTGGATTCGAGCGTTCTGGTTGCTGCGGAGCGAAGAGGCCTGGACGACCTCGCAAGCCTTGAACAGCTCAAGGCCCTTTACGGCGAGATCGAGATCGCCCTCTCCGTTGTTACCATTGCCGAAATGACACACGGCGCATATCGCGCGCAGAATGAAGCCCGCAAACTGCGGCGTCTGGCGTTTATAGATCGCCTTTGCCAGGAACTGGCTATCTACCCGGTCACCGTCGAGATCGCTCGGATCGTGGGGCGCATCGAAGGCCAACAAGCAGCCCTCGGCTTTACACTCGCATTTGAAGATTTGGCGATTGGCACCACAGCCCTGTAACTTGGCTACGAGCTCGTCACGCACAACGAGAGGGACTTTAAGCTCATTCCTGGTTTACGAATTGTGAAGCCGGAATAAGTGGGTCTATTCATGATGCCTGTCCCGTAGTTCCCGAAAGACCTGAGCCGCCGGAATGCTCGGCTCGGGATCGGCCAGAGACTCTTCCGCCAAGTGGACCAGCCATTCATTCGTGCTCATCTCTTCCCGTTCCAGCGCCAGCAAACCCGCCCGGATCACCTCGTCCGCCGAGGCGTATGAGCCGCTTTTGACCCGCTGTTCGACCGCTCCGAGCAGCGGACCCAAATCCACGATAAGCGTATTTTGAGCAGCCCCCATTCCGGTCTCCATAGCCCTGATTGTACCTCCAATTTCGAGCGATTCGCTCCGGTCAGCTTCACTTCCGATCCAGTCGGAACGCGGCGGCCTGGAAGTCGCCGCGGAAGTCGTCGCTAAAATCGAGGCCGTGGTTCATCCACCAGGCGCCGCTGGCTATGGTTGGCGTGGCTGCGGCCGCTTTGCCTTCAATGGGCGTGAGGGCGTACTGCGCGGCGGGGTCGAGGCCTTTCAGCTTGAGCGTGGGGAAGGCGCGGCCCATCTGCGTGGAGTGGATGAAGGCGAAGACGACGGACTGGGTCTTGTCGGGCTTAACCGTCTGCGTGGCGGAGAATTCGCTGCCGTTGCGCGGGGAGATGAGGCGGTAGAGATCGCCTTGCACGATGGTGGGCTGCACCTGGTGGTAGGCGGCGATGAGGCGCTTCGCCGTCGCGGCTTCGTCGGGCGTCCAGTTGGCGATATCGGCGCCAATGCCCAGCGATCCCTGCATCGAGCTGAGCATCCGATACGGGATCGAGGTTACGCGGATCTGGTGTTCGAGGTCATGCGGCGAATCGGTGACCCAGGCCATCATGACCTGCGGCGTGTAGGCGTAGGTGAAGCCGTCCTGCTGGCTCAAGCGGTCGAAAGGGTCGGTGTTGTCGGAGGGCCAGACCTCGTCGGTGTAGCGCAGAATGCCGAGGTCGACGCGGCCGCCGCCGCCGGAGCAATCCTCGATCTCGACGTTGGGATGTTTTTTGCGCAGGTCGGCGAGAATGCCGTAGAGGTTCTGCGTGAAATCGACATAGACGCGCTTCTGCTCGGCGGCGGGCAACTGATCCCAGCCGGGCTCGCTCCAGTTGCGGTTGTAATCCCACTTGAGGAAGGCAATGTCGTTCTCGGTGAGAATCTTGTCGAGGAAGCCGAGGACGTAGTCGCGCACATCGGGGCGGGCAAGGTTGAGTACGAGCTGATTGCGCTCCTCGGACTCGGGGCGGCCGGGAAAATGCAGCACCCAATCGGGATGCGCCCGGTAAAGATCGGAGTTGGGGTTGACCATTTCGGGCTCGACCCAGAGGCCGAAGTCCATGCCGAGGGAGTGGACTTTGTCGATGAGCGGCTTGAGGCCGTGAGGAAATTTCTCCTGGTTTACATACCAGTCGCCGAGGCCGGCGTGGTCGTCCTTGCGCTGGCCGAACCAGCCGTCGTCCATGACGAAGCGGTCAATGCCGAGGGCCGCGGCCTTTTCGGCCAGAGCAATCTGTCCGGCCTCGGTGACGGCAAACTCGGTGGCCTCCCAGGAGTTGTAGATGACGGGGCGCACCTTGGGCAAAGGCTGGCCGGCAGTGGCCTGCGTGCGGGGAAGGATGTGCTTCAATTCGAAATGGTGCAGCAGGCGTGAGGCCCCGCCGAGGCCATGGGCCGAATAGCCGCCGTAGAAGACGGGCGTCTCGAGCTTTGCGCCCGGCGCCAAAACATAGCCGAAGTCGAAGGGGTTGAAGCCGCCGGTGACGCGCACGCCGTCGAGCTGATCCTGCTCGACGGTGATGCGCCAGGAGCCGCTCCAGCCGAGCGCGCCAAACCACACTTCGCCGTGGTCTTCATCGGCGTCGCCGGACTGAATGGCAAACCAAGGATTGGCCTGGTGGCTGGTGGAGCCGCGACGGCTTTCGAGTACGCGGACGCCAGGATGCACCGTTTCCTGGTTGAGCGTCCACTCGCCCGCCCAGCGGCCGGTGAGGTAGTTGAGGGTGTAGTGGCCGGCGGGCAGCGCCCATGCGGCTGCGGCAGCCTGTTCTATCGTCACCGCATCGGCACCGCGGTTCTCGACGGTTGCCGAGCGGGCCAGGATGCCACTCTTTGGATCGATGGAGTAGTGGAGGGTGACGTATATGGGCTGCCTGATGTCTTTGAGCACTAGATCGAACCCATTGGCAGTCTCGGCGTGACTATCGTAGTGGAGGACCAGGTCGCGGTTGCCGTCGGCAAAGGTGACCTTGAGCGCCGGCTCCACGAACAAGCCCGCGCCCCAGCCAGCGTATTCCTGCGGCGTGTTGGTGTACGAGGAGTCGAACGAGGCCCATTCCGGCGCGGGCTTGGCCTGGGGAAAGCTGTCCAAAGCGCCCAGGCGACCGCCCCAGTAGAGCTGCTGGAGCTCACCGCGCGGGTTGACGCCAAAGACATAGGATGTGTTGGCCGCATCGAGGCGGAAGACCTTGTTTCCGGCATCGAACTGACGGAGGGGGGATTGGGCAAAAACAAGCATGGGCATGGCCATCGAAAGGAGCGCGAATGAAAAGGTTTTCAGCATGGACGATCTCCTCGATCAGTTCCTCGAACCGACCCATCATATCACCCGGAATGAACCTCATTTTGAGTGGGTGTGTTTCAATAAGAGTTGGATCAAATCTGCTTTGCTTACCTGGAGTTTCCTCGTTCGCCGCGAGCGCGAATCCCTGGATCGATCCAATTCCAGAAGGCTGCATGCGATGAGGCGTGGCTCACTGCGGAGTTCATGCCTGGCGCAGGTCCCAGCCGGCAGGCAGAGCGAGGAAGTCAGGAGAGCCGTAAATGATCAACGGGAAGCGGATTGCGGTGGTGATGCCGGCCTATAACGCCGAGAGAACCCTGGAGCAGACGGTCCGCGGGTTGCCCGACGTGGTGGACATCCGCATCCTGGTGGACGACTCGAGCAACGACCGGACGGCGGCGCTTTCGAAGGAACTCGGTGTGACCACATTCGTCCACGATACGAATTACGGCTACGGGCGCAACCAGCAGACATGCTATCGCGAGGCGCTGGCCGCGGGCGCGGACATTGTGGTGATGGTTCACCCCGACTACCAATACACGCCGGCGCTGGTGGCGGCCATTGCCGGGATGGTGGCCAGCGGAATCTACGACATGGCGCTGGCTTCGCGGATCATCGGCGCGGGGGCGCTGAAGGGCGGAATGCCGCTTTACAAATACATTGCCAACCGGCTGCTGACCGCATTCCAGAACGTGTTTCTCGGCGTAAAGCTCTCGGAGTACCACACCGGCTTCCGTGCGTTTTCCCGCAAACTGCTGGAGACTTTGCCGCTGCTGGAGAACTCGGACGACTTTGTCTTCGACAACCAGATGATTGCTCAGGCCGTCATGTTCGGCTTTCCGATCGGCGAGATCTCCTGCCCCACTAAATACTTCAAGGAAGCTTCGTCCATCAACTTCAGGCGGAGCGTGAAATACGGCTTCGGGGTGCTGGGGACGACGGCCACATTCGCCGCGCACAAGATGGGCTTGATCCATGCGCGCATCTTCAAACCGACGGGTAGAACGGTTGCCGTGCAGCACGAGACCGATTACTACTCCGAGCATGCGCCGCCTCGCTGACACGCTTCCAAGCGCAGCGCCTCAGGGTTCGCCGAACCGAGAATCGATGACCTTCTCATGAACAGGACCGCGAAGATCTCTACCGATCAAATCATGCAAGAGAGACAGAAGAGATCCTTTACTCTGCGCCTCCCCATCATCATTCTTGCCGCATTCCTCATCCGGCTGGTGGTGGTGTGTTTTACTTATCGCGATCTGCCCGATGCGGACAAGTTCTACGAGGCGTTCGGCTGGGAGATGGGCTGGATTGCGCGGGCACTGGCCAGCGGGCACGGGTTCAGTTCGCCCTACTGGCCATGGACGGGGCCAACGGCCATGCAGCCGCCGCTTTATCCCACGCTGTTGTCGCTGGTGTTCCGGCTGTTCGGCGTCTACACGCTTACCTCGGGCTTCGTCATTCTCTCCATCAACAGCCTGCTCAGTTCCCTCACCTGCATTCCCATTTATTTCAGTGCGAAGTATTCACTGGGCATGCGCGGCGCCAAGATCGCGGCCTGCGTGTGGGCACTCTATCCCTTCGCTATTTATTTCTCCGCGGGGCGGGTGTGGGAGTACTCGCTCACAGGGCTGCTGTTCACCACCAGCTTCTGCATTGCACAGCGCATTCACTCGACGGGCAAGCCGCTGGCGTGGATTGGCTGGGGCGCGCTCGCAGGCCTGACCGCCATGTCCAACCCCTCCACGCTCGGGACTCTGCCGTTTCTGGCCTTCGTGGCCGCATGGCGGCTGCGCAAAGCCAAGGACGGCAGAGCAGGCAGGCGCTGGTTGCTGAACTTCGTGCTCACCGGCCTGGCTGCCGCTGCTGTGCTGACGCCATGGACGGTGCGCAACTATCGTGCGCTGGGCATCCTGTGCCCGGTGCGCGACAACTTCTGGCTTGAGGTGTACGACGACAACGGGGGCGATGCATCGCTCGATCCGAGCTTCGCGCACCCGGCGAGCAATCCGGTGGAGATGCAGAAGTTCCTGACCATGGGCGAGACGGAGTTCCTGAAGGAAAAGCACCAGATCGCTGTGGATTACATCAAGGCGCATCCTGGCTTCATGATTCACAAAACCATCCGCCGCACTTTCTATTACTGGACGGGAATCTGGAGGCTCTCCGCTGAAGAACTGCGGGAACAGCCGTACGAGCCGGGCAATATCTTTTACGTCTGCAGCGTTACGTTTCTGATGCTGCGCGGCATTGGCCGCTTCTGGCGGATGAACCGGACGGCTCTTGTGCCCTACCTGGTGCTGATCGGCATCTTCCCCATCACCTACTACATCACGCATCCGCTGATGGACTATCGCCAGCCGATCGAGCCGGCGGTGATTGTGCTGGCGATTTCGGGCGCGGTTCCGTGGAAGCGATTGAAGCCTGAGAATGCAGGCGAGTGGGTCGGCGCGGAGCGCGCGGCAGTGCGATTGCATTAAGGTGTTTTGGAACGGAGGCGCGTTTCACGGCGCCCCGCCGGGGCGCTAGGGAAGCGTGTTGTCCGTGTCCCAGGGCAGCGCTGCGCTTGCCCTGGGCTATTTTCGACCGGTCCCTCCGGGACCTCAGAGCATTTTGGCGGCAAAGTGAACGGCTGAGAGAGTCTCTGGGACACTGGTTGGTCCTACAAGCGGTCGCCCTGGAACGCGCGGCGTGATGCATGCGGGCGTCCGGCAGAATCGTCTATCCTGAAGCTGCAAGCCCGGAGGTCCCCGGATGCTCTCCCCCGCCGTTACCCCGCCTGCCATTCCCACGCCCGCTGAAGAGATTGCGGAGGCCATCGATCATATTGTCCCGCTGCATGGATTGCCCTTTGAAGACCGGCTCTGGCTTGCTCGCCGCGGCATGGAACTGGTTGCCGGCGCCGGGGAAGTTCTCTTCGAAGAAGGTGCTCCAGCCGAGCAGATGATGCTGATTCTGAAGGGTGAGATTCACGTGCGCCGGCAGCATGGCGGCCCGATGGCCCTGTTCATTGGCCGCACCGGGCAAATGACGGGCCTGCTGCCGTTCTCACGCATGAAAGGCTACGGCGGCCAAGGCTTCGCCGTCACCGATTGCTGGGTCCTAGCGGTGCACAAATCGGTGTTCCCCGAGATGCTCCAAGCCATCCCCACCATGGGCCAGCGCGTCGTCTCCACACTGCTGGACCGGGTGCGCGAAGTGACACGCATCGAGCAGCAGGCGGAAAAGCTGAGCGCGCTGGGCAAGCTGGCCGGCAACCTGGCCCACGAACTCAACAATCCAGCCTCCGCCGCGCAACGCGCCGCCGCCAGCCTGGTGACGGAACTGCGCGCCAACCGGCAGAACCGCTTCAAGCTGGTGAACCTGTGCCTGAGCGAAGAGCAGATTGGGGATATCGAAGGCTGGGAGGAGAAGATCTTCAGCCGCAAGCCAGCGCGGAGCGGTTCCGGCGACAGCCGAACGGCCGGCTCGCCCAGGCTTAACGTCTCCGACGATCTGGCACGCGAAGAGGGTATCCGCGCCTGGCTGAATGCAATTTTCTGCCCCGAATCCTGGGAGATCGCGGCGCAGTTGGCTGAGGAGGCCGTGACCGTCGCCGACCTTGAGGAGCTGCCGGCCTTTCTCGGCCCAGCGGAGACCTGCGTTCTGCTGCAGTACTTTGCCCGCTACTTGCGGTCAACCCGCTCGGTTGAGACACTGGTCAACTCGACAGCGCGGATCTTTGACTTGATCAGCGCGATCAAGGCGTACTCCTACATGGACCGGGCGCCGATTCTGGAAGTCGATGTGACGGCCGGGCTGGACGCCACGCTGCAGATGCTGCAGTCGCGCATCGGAAGCGTGCGCGTGATTCGCGACTACGCGCCCGATCTGCCCACCATCAGCGCTTACGGCGGCGAACTGAACCAGGTGTGGACGGCGCTGATCGAAAATGCGCTCGATGCCATTGCCGAAAGTGAAGCCGGCGGTACACGGGGCGAGCTGCGCATTTCAGCACGGCTGGAGGCCGACATGCTGCTGGTGGAGATCTGGGACTCCGGCCCCGGCATTCGCCCGGAGCTGCAGGACCGCATCTTCGAGCCGTTTTTCACCACCAAGCCGCCCGGACAGGGGCTCGGCCTGGGCCTCGACAACGCCATGCGCATGGTGCGCAAGCATCGCGGCCACCTCAGCGTCCGGTCAGAGCCGGGAGACACCTGCTTCCGGGTGCGATTGCCGCTGGATCAGTTGCAGGCGTATTGAGGCCAGCTCCAGTCAAGAAGATGGCGGCCCGCAAGCCGCCATCTCTCGGGTTCCTGGTCCTGATTCTCAGTTCTTTGCCCAGCGGACGGCTGGCCGCAGTTCCACTTTTCGGGTGGTAATGGTCAGCTTGGCCGGCGTGAGTGCCGGACCATTCCAGCCTTCCTTTATCGTCTCGATGCGGATCTCTCCCGGCTCCCAATTGGCTTGCACAATTGCCTGCGCCAGGCCGTTGAAGAGCGATCGTTTGGGCTCCTTGTCACTCTCCTGGCAGTTGGGATCGCCGTTGCCTACGCCGATGAGAGCGCCGTTGCCTGAAACTTTGAACCCGATGCGGTTGCCCGCCGTGGGAACCGCACGGCCTTCCTTGTCGAGCGCCTCCACCTTCAAAACGGCCACGTCTTCTCCATCGGCGTCGATCTCGGTCCTGTCCGCGGTCAGCCGTATGGCCACGGCCGGGCCGGTGGTCTCGCGCTTTTCGGTGAGCACCACCTTGCCGTCCTTCGAGCCGCGCGCTTCGATATAGCCGGGCTCGTACTTCACCTTCCACTCCACGTGCCCCAGGTGCGGAACCTTCTGACTGCCAGCGCTCTGGCCATTCACGAACAGTTCCACTTCGTCCATATTCGAGTAGACCCAGACGGGAATCATGTCGCCTTCCCTGCCCTCGAAGTTCCAGTGCGGGAACAGGTGAAGCGACGGCTCCTTGCCCCACCACGCCTTGTAGTAATAGAACGTGTCCTTGGGGAATCCACACATGTCCACGATGCCGAACTGGGAGTTGATCGAGGGCCAACCGTAGGGGGTGGGCTCACCGCGATAGTCGAAGCCGGTCCAGGCAAATCCGCCCGCCTCCCACTCCCGCGTGCCATAAAACTTCCACCACTCCTCGGCCGTCTCGCCCCACGACACCACGGAGTCGTAAGCATTGACCGTGTTGCGCAGCGGATCGGTGGAGTAAACCCCGCGCGTGGAGATGGCGCTGGAGGTTTCCGATCCGTAGATGGGCCGCTTGGGATGGTCCTTGTGGTAGCCATCGGGAAGGCTCAGTCCATAGTTGAATCCAATGACGTCGAAGGCATCGGAGACTCCCTGTCGGTTGTCGCCGTTGACTGCCGCGGAAACTACGCGGGTGGGGTCGAGTTCGTGGCACCGCTCCACCATGGTGGCGCCAATCTTCGCGCCCTGCTCCGCCATCTGGTTCTGCATCTGGCCCTCTTCATTGCCCATGGACCACAGGATGATGGAGGGGGAATTGCGGTAGCGCTTGACCATGGCTTCGAGCTGCGCCAGGCCCTCGGGATTCGAGCTCATCTGGCGCGTCTCGCACATCATCATCAACCCCATGCGGTCGCAGCCTTCCACCCACTCGGGCGTGGGCATGTTGTGGGAGGTGCGCACCGCATTGCCGCCCATCTCTTTCAGCACCGCCAGCCGGAAAACCTGCAGCCGGTCGGGGAGCGCCGCGCCCACGCCCGCGTGGTCCTGGTGGTTGCAGGTGCCTTGAATCTTGATGGACTTACCGTTGAGGAAGAAACCCTTTTCGGCATCGAAGAGCGCGGTGCGGACGCCGAAACTCACGCGCTCGGCGTCGCGCGCCTTGCCGCCGGCTTCGACGGTCACAATGGCGGAGTAGAGATTGGGCTCATCCACAGACCACAGCGCGGCATTGGTGAGATTGGCGGTCACTGTGAAGGGGGCCGCACTGTCCACCGCGACTTGCTGCGCCGGCGCCTCGGCCGTGGCCACCGTCTTGCCAGCGGCGTCGAGAATCTTCCAGCTCACTTTGGCGCTCTCCGCCTGCTTGCCCTGGTTCTGAACCACGGTCCCCAAGGTGAGCGTCGCGGAGCCTCCGCTCACCGCGGTCCGCACCGTGCTGTCCCACTTGCCCAAGTGGAGCGCATCGGTTTTGGCGAGCCACACATGGCGATAGATGCCTGCGCCCTCGTAGAACCAGCCGTCGCCGAAGCTGGCATCCACGCGCGCCACGATGTAGTTCTTCGCGCCGTAAGCCAGGAAATCGGTCAGATCGAAGCCGAACGGCGCATAGCCGTTGTTGTTGCGCCCGATGAAGCAGCCGTTTACAAAGACAATCACATCGCGGAATGCGCCGTCGAATTCGACCGCGATGCGCCTGCCCAGGTCGGTGGCCGGGATCTCGAACTCCCGCCGGTACCAGCCCACGCTGGTCTCCGGATAGCGGCGGCCGAGGGGCTTGAAGCCATGCGAGTTCTGCTCTTCGTCATGCACAAAGGGCAGCTCCACCGCCCAATCGTGGGGCAGGTTGAGGGTGCGCCACTTCGAGTCGTCGAATTTGCCCTTGGCAAAGCCGAAGTCGCCGGTCTTGGCGAAATCTCCCTGACCCATGCCGAAGCCCAGGTCGCGCGCCGGGTCGCTCAAGTGGCCGAACTGGAACTTCCAACCGAAGTCGAAGAGCAGTAGCTCCCGCGGCGCCACGGCCGCCAGGGCCTCCGCCGATGGGACATCGGGATAACCGGCCAGCAGAGCGGTGGTGCGCCCCCATGCGGAGCGCGTCAGAAGCGAGGAAGCCGAAATTGCCGCTCCGGAACGGAGCAGGTCGCGACGAGAGATGGCAGTCATGGAAGTCCCTTTCAAGAAGGTGTGAGGCCGCGCCGGAAACGGAACTGCCGGGGCAGGCAAAAGCAAATGGTAAACCCAGTCAATCCGGAACTATAAATCAGGACGCCCGTGCGAGTAAACGATTTCATCCGGGGGCATTGGGTCAGTTTGAGGAAGCATTGTCTCGCGGGGCAAACAGGCCGCGGAAAAAATCCGAACGAGAAGCGGATTTGGCACAGTATGGATCGGCAGGGGCTGAAGCCCATACCCATCCCCTTCCCCCATACGAGCAAGAATCGGGAATTGATCCAGTAACAATCTCCTGTCCAAGTTGCGGAGCTAAGGCGTTGACAGTCAATGGCGCTGTGGCTACTTGGATACAAATACCGGAATCCCATTGCCCTTGCGGTTACTCTGGGGTTATTGAGTGGACGAATCCTCATCTTCAAGACGTATCACTGGCGCAGGCAGGTTAGGATAGACGACCGCAGAGAATCCCTGATGGCAATAGCGGCAATCTGCTCGATAGCAGATAACGTCTTTGTCGTTTGAATCAAGCACCACTACCATTTTATTCCCGCACTTTGTACAGTATTCTTCGATTGGCATTTGTTCTCCTTGGAGGTATGCGTTATGGAAAATGAAAAAGTTCCCCTTCCCCCATACGGGGATGGTATGCGCTCGGATTCCGTTGATCGCCCTATAGAATCCGCCTCAAGATTGTCCTTTCCTTCGTCCAAATCAGATTGTGCTCCCCGCAAGGAATGGTGGGGTCCAGCTTTAGTATCCTCGCTGTTATCTTGGATGGATTTTCCTCACCGCCTGTATAGATGGTGTGGCGCGTTCCGCAGTTTCCGTGCCCACATTCGCATACAATCTCCCAAAATGGGTACTTGCATTCCTCTGGGCCAGTTGGGGCTATATCAGGGAGGACTTGGCCAGAATGACGAACGCATACTGTTCCGTGTGAAAGGCATAGAAAAGTTGCGGTCCAAATGCCCATGGGCTGATTCAGTTGATCAGCGAATGTGGGTGATGGGGTTTGAGGAGGGAGAAAAATACAGCATGGCCGGAGGGGATCACCATGCACAAAACACCCAAGATTCACAGCAGGTAAAAGGTTGACAGTTCCAATAATCTGATTCATTTGTTCCTCTGTAGGCGTAGACAAGACTTGATTATCCTGCGCCTTGTAATGTAATCTTCTGACGTGGTGGTAATTTGATACCACGCGAAAATCAGGGAGAGGTAGGGGGTTTTCAACCCATCTATTTCCGGGTCCAGCACACCCACCGCGGCTAAACGAATGGGCTGCTGTTAAAACCCGGCGTTCTATGCTCTTGAACTAACCCCTCCGTGGGGGACCGGCCTCGACTGCGAGAACCGATCTGCGGTTTTCTAGCGGATCGGTAACTCTTTTGTCTGCCTGAAATGCAATTAGATTAGGATAGATTTATGAAAAAAGCCCCTAAAGTCGATAGAGCCGAATTCGAGAAGATTCTCGGCAGGATGATTAACACCCCGCCAGAGAAACGCCCCGCCCCTAAAACTCCGAAGCCGGGATCGAAACAATAAGTTCCTTGTACGGCATGGTGGGAGCCTCAAGCATAGCCTTGAGCGTCTTACCGAATTTATCCGTATCCTTGCGCATATTGGCCCGGTAGGAAAATTCAGTCAAATACCGCCATAGATGCTTAGTCGATACTTGATGGAAACTCCCCGCCAGTCCCCGCTTAAATAATCCGAATTCGCATTCGATGCCGTTTGTATGGATTTCAGTTCCAGGTACTACCCATTCGATTGAGTGGTTTACGGTATGATGCCGAGATTGGAAATCCTTGCGCAGCGCGAAATCATAGACCGTGGATGAATCAGTGTAGATATTCTCTACGTTCGGATCGATATTGGCCTCAACCACGGCAGCAATGGTCTTCTTGTTCACCGTTCTGACGTGAGCGAATTTCAGCCTTCCGCCCCGTTCCTTAATTCCTACAACCATATCGAATTTATCTTCGATGCGTTTCTGGTTCCGGGCCGTTCCCCCTATGCGCTTTGCGCGGCCTCCGACATAGGTTTCGTCCATTTCCACGGTTCCCGTGAGCGGGGCAGGAGAATTATCGACCATCGATTTTCTGATTCTGTGAACCATATACCATGCCGACTCATAACTCCCCAGCCCCAGGTGACGCTGTAGCTGCATGGCGGAGCATCCTTTTTTGGCGTCCATGACAAAGGCAACGGCATTAAACCAGACGCGCAAAGGAATATGCGATCTGTAGAACATGGTTCCATGTGTCGCTGTGAATTGCTGTTTGCACGTCTTCTCTAGGCACTGGAAGGACCGGGTACGCTTGTTCTTGGCCGTAGGCTTCCGATTAATCCTCGACACGTCCTTAGAGCCGCAGGTAATGCACCGTACACCGTCCGGCCACCTTACCTTTTCCAGTTCCGCCAGACAATCCTCCTCGGTCCTGAATTCGCGGTTTACGTCCATGAGATTCATTAGTTTTTCTCCTCAAGTGGGATGCCGGAGTCAACTAGGCTCTGGGCGGTGCGCATTAGGCTTGCCGAGTGTTCTTTGAGATCGCGAAGAACAATGGCATATTCGCGGTTTGATGGAACAAAGGCTGTCATTGTGTTGGATGTGAAGGCGGGTACGTCAGCGCGAACGCGGGCAACGTGCTCCCAATACGCAGCCTTGAAATCCCGCAACTCAAGTGTGATGTGGTTTGTATCCGGGATATTCTTTGGGAGATTTTTGTCGAGAGGATATAAGAGTACTTCGCCCGCGTTGAGCCAATGGTGCCATACCTCTTCCAGAACGTTTGCCAAGCCTATAGCTTGAGCGGAAAACGTGGACAACCTACCAGCTTGGAAGATGGCCGTCTCCCTGAGTGTCTGTCTCTCGGCACGATTTCCCGCTCGAATCTCCCGCTTTGTTTGAATTGCCTTAAAACTGAAGTACAGGACGAACAGGCATAGGTAAACCCACCCTGTAGCGCGTAGCAGGCCCCAATTCACATTGAATGTGCGGTCAATCCCAAAAAGCAAAAGCGGAGGGGCTATGGTCATAGTGCACCCCAAGAGGATGCGGTTAAGCGTGAAGGGCAATACGTTCTTACCGAATTTCCGCAGGAATCTCCCCATTTGCTTAGGATACTGGCCGTATGGGGTAAAGGGATAGGTGTCCTGAAGCCCGACTCATTCTGCTGACCTTATCGGCCCGGCTAAAGCCGTGCCCTTGTTACAAAGCCCCTTGGTTGAGTTTTCCGCAACCTGTGAAGGCCAGGTTGATTCAATTGGCCTTTTGCCGGGGATAAATCCCCGGCCTACCGTCTGGGGGAGTCTTTCCGCATCCTGTAAAGCCCGTACCTTTCAGACTGAGCCACTACCATCCGACGACGATTCCCATGCGCCTGGCGCGGCGCGCATGCTGGCGATTACCGGGCATGCACCAAGTCAGTGCGCGCTGCCAGGAAGATCGACTTTGCCGCGAAACTTGCTGTAGACAAACACGACGTAAGCGACGGCCAGCGCCATGCCAAAGGCCCACCACACGAGGCCAACGGCAAGCGTGTGCGGCCCGGAGATGGCGCGCAGAAGCGTGATGTCGCGATCGGCGCCTGTGGTTGCAGGCAAGAGCGTGGGATAGAGGCCCCAACAAGCTCCGGCGAGCATGAAGAACAGATAGAGGCATGAGCAGAGGAATGCCTTGAGGGGCTGGGCACCGCGATTAAGAAGCCATATGGCTGCAAGCGATGCAACCACACCCACGGGAACGATAAAGGTGAGGGGATATTGAAAGTAGTTGCCAAGGCTCGCCGGGCGCACGACGATGGTGGCGGCGAGACTGGCGAGAGTGAGCGCCACGAGCGCTGCCCAGAGCGGCGAGACGAGCCGCCGAGCGCGCTCGGCCAGCGCGCCGGAGGCCTTGATGGTCAGCCACAATGCGCCATGCAGCGTGAGCGCCACCAGCGCTACCAGGCCGCCGATCACGGTGTACCAGTCGAGAATGCCGGGATGGATGCCGGGCTTCCAGTTGGTCCAGAGGGGGAGAAAGAAGTAGCCGTCGGCCTGCAGAGGCACGCCGCGGAGCACGTTGGCGAGGGCCGCGCCGAAGAAGATGGTGAGCAGTGCGCTGGAGAGACCGAAGAGGCTGTCGAGCAGGCCCTTCCACATGCCGAGCTCGATGTGGTTGCGCAGTTCCAGGCACACGCCGCGCAGAACGAGAAGCCAGAGCACGATCATGAGCGGGAGATAGAAGCCGCTGAAGGCGGATGCATAGAGAAGCGGAAAGGCGAAGTAGAGCGTGCCTCCGCCTGCAAGGAGCCATACCTCGTTGCCGTCCCATACAGGACCGATGCTGGCGAGAATAGAGCGGCGCTCCTGTTCGGAGCGCGGCAAAAGCAGATGCAACACGCCTACGCCAAGATCGAATCCATCGAGCACCACGTAGCCGACGATCATTACGGCGACCAGCCAGAACCAGATAAAACCCATCATGATCAAGCTCCTTTTTCTCTGCATTTGACGCGGAGCGAAAAACCTCAGTCGGCGTGCACGACTTGCGTCTCAGCGGCCACGGGTTCGGGGCCGCTGCTGATTTCGCGATAGATGAGCACGGTGAAGAGAATCCCGAGCAGCGCGTAGAGGCCCATGAATCCGAGTAACGTGAAGAGGCCATTGCTGGCGGAGACGGTGTTGGAGTAGCCCTCGCTGGTGCGCATGAGGCCGTAGATCAACCACGGCTGGCGGCCCAGCTCGGCGGTCATCCAGCCGGCAGTGTTGGCGATGTAGGGCAAAGGAAAGCTGAGCAGCAGCGCCCACAAGGCCCAGCGCGCGGTGTAAAGCTGCTTGCGCCAGAGGAGGAATGCGGACGCGATCATGAGCAAAGCGAACCAGGTTCCGAGGCCGGCCATGATGTGGTAGGCGTAGTAGAGCAAGGGGAGCGCAGTGGGCCACTGATCGCGGGGAATCTGGTCGAGGCCTTTCACCTCGGCCCTGGTCGTGCCGTAGATGAGGAAGCTGAGCGCATCGTTAACGACGATGGGGTTGTCAATCAGTCCGGTTTCCTCGTTGGGCTGTCCGATGAGCACCATGCCGGCGCCTTCTTCGGTTTTGAACAAGCCCTCCATTCCGGCAATCGCGGCAGGCTGGTAGCGCGCAACATACTTGCCGTGCAGGTCGCCGGTGGGAAAGATGATGAGAATGGAACTGATGACGCCGGCGGTTACACCGACATTGAGGAAGATTCGCCCATAATCCTTCAACCGTCCTTCAAGAAGATAGAAAGCGCCCACTGCGCTCATGACAAACGCACCGGTGACGACCGCGCCGGTCATGTTGTGCGCATATTGCAGAAGCCCCCAGGGATTGAGCAACAGTTGCCAGAAGCTAAGCACCTCGAATTGGCCATTGGGCAGCCGATCGTAGGCCACGGGATGCTGCATCCAGGCGTCGGTGACGATGATGAAGAAGCCGGAGATCCACGATCCGACAAAGACCATGACGGCCGAAAACCAATGCATGAGCCGGGAGAGCCTCTTTTCGCCGTAGAGGAAGAGTCCCAGAAACGCAGACTCCAGAAAGAAGCTGAAGACTCCTTCCATGGCCAGGGGCTGGCCGATGACTCCGCCGGAGACCTGCGAAAACCGCGCCCAGTTGGTGCCGAATTCAAATTCCATGGGAATGCCGGTGACGACGCCGAAGACGAAGTTGATGCCGAAGATGCGGCCCCAGAATCGCGCCGCACGATCCCACTGCTCGTTTCCTGTCCTGAGCGCCACCGACTTGAGCACCACGATCAGCAGTCCCAGGCCCATGGTGAGTTGAGGAAAGAGATAGTGAAAAGTGATGGTGAAGGCGAAGTGCAGGCGATGGATCAATTCTGCTGTCATGAGGGAACTCCTGTTGCAGGCCGCCGCGCCCGAGCGGGGATCGCACCCCTGATTTTACGTCTCCGGAAAGCTGCGCGCGATGGCAACGCGTATGGTTGCCAGGGAAACGGCGGGGCGGGTATGCTGAATCAACCCTATGCCCCACGGATTTGAAGCGCACCGCATTTTTGTTTCGGCACCCGGCGATATGGAACAGGATCGCCAGGCCTGTTACGACGTTATTTCACGAGTGAACGAGGAGACGTCGATGCCGGCGAAGTTGTTGCTGGTCACGGTGGGGCTGCGCGACAACGAGCAGATCGCCGGCAGCCGCGGCGCCGTCTCAGAAAACGTGCGCTGGAGCAGCTTCTTCATTCAGCTTTTCCAGGATGACTGGGGACCGCGCGACCTGTTCCGAAAGTTGTTTTTTCTGGCCGTCGAGTGCCGCGGCGACGACGCAATGCCGATGCGGAATCTGGCGGTTTGCCTGAAGGATGCGCCCCATGAGACCCATGCTGAAATTCTGGCGTTCCGCCGGGAGCTGGAAGAGCAGCAGAACCTGCGCATCTTGCGCTATAGCACGCTGGACGAACTGAAGACGCAACTGACGGCTGTGTGCAGGGAGTGGGCCCAGGCGGCGATCGACGCCGGAATCAATCCGGAAACCGCATAGAGGCTTTCAAGAGCTAGACGAGCGGCACTGGCCGCCATTCGAGATAAAAGTGCATCTGATCCTCGCGCACAATGGTGAAGCCGAGGCGGCGGTGAAAGCGCAGCGAACCGGGGTTGAAACGAAAGACGCAGCAGCGAATGGGCAGCCTGGCCTGGGTCGCTTCCTGCTGAATACGCTGGATCAGGACGGTTCCAATTCCCTTGCTCTGCAGGCTGGGATGGATGGCAATATCCACCAGATGGAATTCGCCGTCCTGTTGCGCCACCCATAAACGGCCTACCAGTTTCCCGTCGAGCAGAACTACGTGGTAGCAGGAGTTGGGGAACATTTGCGCGTAGGAGGACATTTGACTGCGAAACTGCATGCGCATGAGATGTTCCTTCTGCGTAGGCGTTATGGGCGCATGCTCGAACTCCAGCGCGCGAACCGCCGAATACAACTCATAAAGGAAGATCTCGTCCTGGGGAAGAGCGGGACGAACAGCCAGCGTAGACATGGCTCAAGAATACAAGGAGCGGCGTGGACCCGGTCCCCGGAAAGGAAGGCCGGTTTCTGCTTCGTGCGATACTTGGTGCTGTTGGGGAATTCCGAAGTTGAGACCGGCCATTCGCTCTCATGTCCTTGGCCTGTTCGGCGCGGCCATCGCGCAACCAGTCAGCTCGCGGCGCGCGCCCTTCGTATCGGCGATGCTTCGGTCTTTAATCCAGGACGCCATTGACTGGAGGACAACTTTGGATCTGACCAGGCGAATTTGGGGTTCTGAGCAATGAAACTCATGCAAATGGCGGATGCGGTCCGCTACCGGACCATGACTACGGCAGAGCTGCGTGAAACATTTCTGCTCACCGAACTGTTTCAACCGGGCAGGATTGACCTGGCCTATGTGGATCTGGACCGAACGGTCGTTGGATCCGCGGCGCCGATGGACGAGGCGCTTGTTCTTCCGACCGACAATGCACTGAAAGCGGATACCTTCACCGAGCGGCGCGAACTGGGCATTCTCAATATTGGCGGCCCGGGAACTGTGACGGTGAACGGCGAGCGCTTCGAACTGGATAACCTGGACGCTCTCTACGTGGGGCGGGGCAATGAATCTGTCATCTTTTCCAGCCAGGATGCCACGCACCCCGCGGAGTACTACCTGCTGAGTTATCCGGCGCACGCCGCGCACCCAACAAAGCTGGTCAAGTCTGCCGAACTGCCGCGCGTGAAGCTGGGCGCGCCGGAGACGGCCAATGAACGCGAGATCACCAAGCTTATCCACAAGGCCGGGGTGCAGAGTTGCCAACTGGTGATGGGCTTCACGCAACTCGCCCCCGGGAGCGTGTGGAACACCATGCCGCCGCACACGCACATGCGTCGCTCGGAGGTCTATCTCTACTTCAACCTCCCCGCCGGCGATCGCGTAATCCATATGATGGGACCGGCGCATGAGACACGCAGCCTGGTGGTTGCAAACAAGCAGGTGGCCATCTCGCCCGGCTGGTCCATCCACGCCGGCGTGGGCACGGCGAGCTATACCTTCTGCTGGGGCATGGGCGGTGAAAACCAGGATTACGACGACATGGATAAACTGGCAATCGCGGAACTGCTTTAGCCGCTTGGGGAAGGTTAGGGGCGATGATTCTTGACGACTTCAGCCTGAAGGGCAAAACGGCACTTGTGACCGGATCTTCGCGCGGATTGGGCGCGGGCATCGCCCTGGCACTGGCAGAAGCCGGAGCCAATGTGGCGCTGCACGGCTCGCAGCGCGTGCCTGAGGCCGCGCAGAAATGCGTGGCGGAGACAGGCGCCCGCACCGTTGCGCTGGCCGCGGACGTGAGCGATGAAGCGGCACGCGTGCGGCTGATCGACGAGGTGCTGTCGGCGTTCGGCGCCATCGATATCCTGGTCAACAATGCGGGCACGATACGCAGAGGGCCGGTCGCCGAGCATTCCCTCGAGGATTGGAATGCGGTTCTGGCCACAAACCTCACCAGCGTGTTCCGCCTCACGCAACTGGCGGGAAGGCACATGCTGGCGCAGGGGTCGGGCAAAGTCATCAATATCGCGTCGTTGTTGACCTTTCAGGGCGGTGTGCTTGTGCCATCCTACGCGGCTGCCAAAGGTGGGGTGGGGCAACTGACCAAGGCTTTCGCCAACGAGTGGGCCGCCAAAGGCGTCAACGTGAACGCCATTGCCCCCGGCTACATGGCCACCGATATCACGGAGGTGCTGCGCAACGACCCGGAGCGTTCCCGGCAGATCCTGGAACGCATTCCCGCGGGGCGCTGGGGTGTGCCTTCGGACCTGGGCGGCGCTGTGGTTTTTCTTGCCTCGCGGGCCAGCGACTATGTACACGGGCAGATTCTGGCGGTCGACGGAGGCTGGCTGGCGCGATAGCGATTGTCGATTTCACCGGCAGGGTGCAACGCAACCGGGAATGAGGAGAAGATGAAAAGGATTTCCGCAACAGCAATTCGATTCGCGTGCGCCGCACTCGCGGCGACCACTCTCCCAGGGATGGCATTGGCCCAGTCCGCAACGGTCGATCATTTGACGCAGAGCGAAATGCTCGCCAAGGGGCTGGCGCTGGAGCCGGATGCCGCGCAAACCGGTTCGGCAAGCGCCAAGCTGAACGAATATCCGCACCATTACACGATGATCGCGCTGCGCAAGAAAGACGGGGGAGCGGAGATTCATGAAAACTTCGCGGACTTCTTCTTCGTTGTGCGCGGGAAGGCCACTCTGCTGACCGGCGGCACGCTCGCGGATGCGAAGACGGTGAGCCCGGGCGAGATCAGGGGGACCTCTGTCCAGGGCGGCGCGCGGACTTCGCTCGAAAAGGGCGACGTGGTTCACATTCCCGCCCATGTTGCGCACCAGCTTCTGCTGCCGGGGCACGGCACGTTCATCTATTTCGTCGTCAAGGTGCAGGAGCAATGATGGACATGCGTGAAACGCCCACCGTGTGGGGATCGCGCTCTACGTTTCGCCAAAGCGCGACCCCACAGCCGGCATGGAAATGCCCCCGGAAGTATTTGCTGGCCGCGCTTCTCTGCGCCGCCTCGCAGCTTCACGCCCAAGCCAAACCCGCGGATGAACCGTTGAAGATCGGCGATGCGCCTTCCGTCGCTCTTCCGCTGGCGAAGGATCTCTCCGGCAAACTGACGCATCGCGATGTGCGCCGCGCAGTGCGCAAAGTGGCCGATTGGGAGTTGATCCGGGCCGAACCAAACTTCGATCAGGATTGGACCTTCGCTGCGCTCTATGCGGGCTTTATGGCGGTGCCCGACGCGGCCGGCGGGAAGAAATATCGCGACGCCATGGAGCGCATGGGAAAGAAATTCAACTGGCAGTCCGGGCCGCGCCTGGCGCACGCGGACGACCACGCCATCGGACAAACTTATCTGGATCTCTATCGGCGCACCCACGACCCGGCGATGATTGCGCCCATTCGCGCGCGCATGGACGCGGTGATACAGTTGCCCGACGACAAGCAGACGCCTCTGTGGTGGTGGTGCGACGCGCTGTTCATGGCCCCGCCGGTGCTGGCAAAGCTGGCGAGGGTGACCGGCGAGCAGCGGTATCTCGACTTCATGGATCGCGAGTGGTGGATCACCTCCGGCCTTCTCTACGACCAGAACGCTCATCTGTTCTTTCGCGATGCGACCTTTCTCAACAAGCACGAGGCCAATGGCCGCGGGCTGTTCTGGTCGCGGGGCAACGGCTGGGTGATGGCAGGGCTGGCAAGAGTGCTGGCAGAGATGCCGGCCGATTATCCGTCGCGGCCAAAGTATGTCACTCAGCTGAAGGAGATGGCCGGAGAGATTGCCTCGCTCCAGGGCAGCGACGGTTTGTGGCGTCCGGGACTGCTGGATGCGCAGGCGTATCCGCTGCCGGAGAACTCGGGCTCAGCCTTTTATGTGTATGCGCTCGCGTACGGCGTCAACACCGGCATTCTCAATCGTGCGCAGTATCTTCCTGTGATCGAAAAGGGATGGGCCGGGCTTGTTGCGCACATCTACGAGGATGGACGCCTGGGTTGCATTCAGCCTGTGGGCGGGGCACCGGGAGTTTATGCCGCCACGGCAAACTATGTCTTCGGCACAGGAGCGTTTCTGCTTGCCGGCTCTGAGGTTGACCGGCTTGCGCGCTGACATGTCCGGCAGGTGCGCCGGGCCCGATGAAGAGAGGCACACATGAAACTGTGGCGCGCAACGATGGCGATGGCATTGGCGGCCGCGGCTCCGCGTGCGCAGGCGCAGGCCCTGGTGCTCACCAACCCGATCAATACCGATCGGGCGCAGGAGGTGGTGGAACTGCCCCTCCAGCAGGTGCTGGATCGCCTGCATATCGCCGTGGCCCAGGTTCAAGATCTGGTGGCCGAGGACGCCGCGACCGGCGAGAGGATTCCCGATCAGATATACGGCGCAACGGCCGGAGCCCCGCCCGATCAGTTGCTCCTGCTAGTTCATCTGGCGGCGCACGCGCGCAAGCGCATCGTGTTTCGCATCGACCCGGGAGCTGCAAAGCCGCGTGCGCTGGTGTTTGGGCGAGAAGCTGCCGAGCGCAAGGACGATTTTGCGTGGGAGAACGAGCAGGTCGCTTACCGGATCTATGGACCCGCACTGGAGGCAACGGGAGAGATCACCTCCGGCATCGATGTGTGGTCGAAGCGCGTGCCGAACTTTGTTATCGACAACTTCTACAAGCGGGACGCCGAGGGCGCGCGCACGCATGATCCCGCGCTCAGCTACCACCTCGACAATGGGCAAGGGTTGGACTCCTACTACGTGGGCCCGGGCCGCGGTTGCGGAGGGACTGCCGTCTTCTCCGGCGGCAGGCTTATCGTATCGAAGAACTACACCCACTTGCACACGCTGGCCGACGGGCCGATCCGCTTCTCGTTCGAGGTCTCCTACGCACCGTGGGACGCGAACGGAGTCACCGTGTCGGAGAGCAAACGGGTGACTCTCGATGCCGGCACGCACATGAACAGGATCGAGTCGACCTACACGTTCCAAGGGGCGTCCACCCTCGATCTGGCCGCGGGCATTGCCGTGCACGAAGGGGCGCACGCGGAGTTCCCTGTGCAGCCCAGCATCGCGGCCGTGTGGGATACGCCGCAGATTCCCTCGGCAGGGAGAATTGCCACCGGGCTTGTGGCCTCGCCGGAGCAGCACGCGCGAACGCTGGCCGCCGCCGGCCACGCACTGCTGGTGTTCACGCGCCACTCCGGCGAGCCGTTTACTTATCTCGCCGGCTCAGGGTGGTCCAAGGCAGACATGCCGACCGCAGGCGATTGGGATGCGTATCTGAAGTTGCAACTGAGTATGCTCGAGCATCCGATTGCAATCCGCTGGGCGGGGAAGTGAGCGGACCGGGAGGTCCTCAGGACAGCCGGCCGGGAGGCGCTACGACTTCGCGCAGCCGGTGGGAGATGCAGGCTACAGCGAAACGCCGCGTTTCCAGGGGATGAAATCGTTCTGACCGGCCAGCTCGGCCTTTGTGAATTGCTTTCCGCTGGCGACATCGATGGAGAGCTCGAGCAGTTGCGCGGCGCATTCCGCGATGGCAGCCTCGCCACGAATGATGGCGCCCGCGTCGAAGTCGATGATGTCGGCCATGCGGGCGGCGAGCGTGGAGTTGCTGGAGATTTTGACCACGGGCGCAATGGGATTGCCGGTGGGCGTGCCGAGGCCGGTGGTAAACAGCACCAGGTTTGAGCCAGCGCCGACTTGCGCGGTCACGCTCTCCACGTCGTTGCCCGGTGTGCATTGCAGGGTGAGGCCGCGGGCAGTGACGTACTGCGGATAGTCTATGACGCCGCCGATGGGCGAAACGCCGCCCTTGCGCGCCGCGCCGGCAGACTTGATGGCGTCGGTGGTGAGCCCGTCGGCGATGTTGCCCGGCGAGGGATTCATCTCGAAGCCCGACTGCACGGCACGGGCGCGCGCCTGGTAGGCCTGCATGAGATCGCGAAAACGCTGCGCGAGCGCGTCGGATGCGCAGCGATTGATCAGCTCCTGCTCCACGCCGTGCAATTCAGGGAACTCGGAGAGAATCGTCTTGCCGCCCAGGCCTACGAGCAAGTCGGAGACATAGCCGACGGCAGGATTGGCCGAGATGCCGCTGAACCCATCCGAGCCTCCGCACTGCAGGCCTACGGTCAAAGCGGAGAGCGGGGCGAATGCGCGCTCTGCGCGATTAGCCTCGGCCAATGCCGCAAATGTTTCGTCGAGAGCCTGGCTCATGAGCGCAGATTCGCGTCCCGACTTCTGCTGATCGAAGACCAGCACGGGCTTGCGCAGTTCGGGGTCGAGAGCACGCAACTCGTCGATCAGCATGGCAGACTGGGCGTGCTGGCAGCCAAGGCTCAACACGGTGGCGCCGACTACGTTGGGATGGTGGATGTAGCCGGCAAGCAACTGGCAGAGCGCCTGCGCGTCCTGGCGCGTTCCGCCGCAGCCGCCCTGATGAGTGAGAAAGCGGATGCCGTCGAGGTTACTGAAGATGCGCTGCGCGGGGGGATGCGCAAGAGGGCCTGGGCGGGCATTTCCATTTCCCTGTTGCGCGATCAACTGCTGCACATGGCGGCGATAGCTGTTGGCGCTGCCGTAGCCAAGCTCTTCTTCAAGCGCCTCTCTCATGCGCTCGATGTTGCGGTTTTCGCAGAAGACCAGCGGGAGAACCAGCCAGTAGTTGCGCGTGCCGACCTGGCCATCGGCACGATGATAGCCAAGAAAGCGGCGCCGCGCCCACGGCGATGCATCAGGCAAGGCGACCGGCGCGGGCCGGCGCTCCGCGGAATAGGCCGCGGCTCTGTGGTGAATGTTGCGCGTGGTGAGCAGGCCGCCGGGCGCGATGGGCTCAACGGCCTCGGCCACCACCATGCCGTAGAGATAGATCAGGTCGCCGGGGTTGAGCGCCGCAATCGCCATCTTGTGCTTCAAGGGAATTGTCTCCGCAACCATGCAGGAGGACTGGGACGACGGCGGGCCAAACTGAGCGACCGTTCCGGGCTCGAGCGTGACCAGAGCGACGACGGCATTGTCGCGTTGGTCGAGTTGCAACACTTTTTCCGGCATGAAGATCCTTCCCGATACGGAGCCTGGCGGATTTTGCGGATGCGCGATTGCAGCGGATTGCCCTTACTGTCGCGCACCGGCGACGCGCCGCTCGCAGATCGGCAGGCGGCGAACCCATCCGCCGCCAAATCCGCAACCAACGCCTGCGCGGTACTATACCATGGCTGAGCAGGCGCTTCACTCTCGTCAGCGAAGCACTTGGGAACCTCTGATTGAGTTCTGGTCCGCACCGAGCATTCCCTGAGGGGCTAAAGCCCGAGTTGATTTTGCGACCTTTACGGCACGACTAAAGTCGTGCCCTTTCAAGACACCGGCTTATCCAGCCATTTACGGCCCGACTAAAGTCGTGCCCTTTCAAAACGCCAGCTTACTCAGAAACACCAGCTTATTCAGACGTTCGCTTGAAGGGTCGAATCAGGAATGGCATCCGAAGTGAAGAATCAGCCGGCGCGGCGCGTTGCAAAGATCCAGCTCTTTGCGGTTTCGATTCTCTCCATCGCGGGCGTGATCAACTACATCGACCGCGGCTCACTCGCCATAGCCAACACGACCATCCGCGCCGATCTCGGGATCTCCGCAACGCGCATGGGGATTCTGCTTTCGACGTTTTCGATGTCCTATGCGATCTGCCAATTGCCCGTTGGCGCGTTTCTGGATCGATTTGGCGAACGCAGGGTTCTGGGCGCGGGCATGTTTCTCTGGTCGCTGACGCAGACGGCGACCGGATGGGTGAGTGGATTCGGATCCTTTATCAGCGCACGCGTGGGTTTGGCCGCGGGTGAGGCGCCGTTCGTCATCTCCTCGGTAAAGACGGTGAACGACTGGTTTACGGCGCGCGATCGCGCCACGCCGATGGGAATCATCAACGCCGCAACCACCATGGGGCAGGCGCTGGCGCCGCCGATTCTCACCGTGATCATGCTGGCGTTTGGGTGGCGGCGGATGTTCATGCTGATCGGCATTCCAGGCCTGATGCTTTCGGTGGTGTGGTACGTTTTCTACCGCGATCGCAAGGATGTCCAGCTGAATGAAGCCGAGAAGGCACGCCTTGCAACCGTGGTGGGGAGTGTCTCCAACGTTTCATTTTCGCAGTGGCTGGGCCTTTTTCGCCAGCGCACCATGTGGGGCATGATGCTGGGGTTTGGCGGCATCAACTACACGGTGTGGCTCTACATGTCGTGGATGCCGAACTATCTTGAAGCAGAGCGGCACCTGAGCATCAAGGCAACCGGAGCGGTGGCCGTGATTCCTTTTTTTTGCGGCGCGGTGGGCATGCTGCTGAGCGGGGTGATTGCCGATGCGCTGGTTCGGCATGGCATGGCGCCGATCAAGGGTTACAAGACGCTGCTGGTAACGGGGCTGACGGCGTCTGGCCTGTGCACCTTGCTGGTGCCGACCATCCCCGGCGCAACAGGCGCGGCGTTTTGCATTGGAATGGCGCTGTTCTTTACTTATCTTGCGGGCAACGCGGGCTGGTGCCTGGTGCAGGCGATTGCTCCTTCCGGAGCTGTGGGCTCGGTGGCGGCCATCCAGAATTTCGGCAGCTTTGTTTGCGCCTCGATTGCGCCTGTGATTACCGGCTGGCTGCTGGATCGCACGCACTCGTTTCAACTGCCGCTGGTGATCTGCGGCGTGGCGTCGATGCTTGGCGCGCTCTCTTACGTGGTGATTGTGAAAAACCCCATCGTTCTCAGGGAGTCGCGCGCGGTGGGCCGGTGATTCTCAGCAAAGCGCACCGGCCAGTTCCATTCTCAAGGCGGCGCGGGTTCATCCCCAAAAAGAAACTGCTCTGCTTGGAGGGAGCAAGTTGTTGGTTCCACGAGAAAACTGCTTTGGGAGGATTTCGATCCGTCCCTACGGGACGGAGGGTCATTCGTTCGGCGCTAACCCAGGACTGCGCTGCGCTTGTCCTGGGCTATTTTCACTCTCTCCCTCCGGGAGAGTGGACGCTGGCTAATTCATCGAACCGTGGGTCGGCGAAGCCGGTGGACTACTGAGGCAAGGCAGGTTGATGAAACACACTCTATTTGCGCCGGCCGGGCCAGAACCAGAATGTGTAGAGCCCACCCATCGCCAACAGGAAAACTCCGGCAAACAGATCGGGATGATATTGGGCGAGCACGACCGCGGAGGGGTGGTGGAAATCGATCAACGCCACACTGAAGATGATGACTCCATAGATGGCAAGCAACACGCCGATGAAGAACCACACCGGCAGCATGTGCGCTTCCTTGCTCATACGGATTCTCCCTCCTTTTCGATTTCCGCTACCAGAACGTCCACTGCAAGATGGCGAAGAAGATGGCTACGCCGACGGCCCAGAAGACAGGCCGCTTGTAGAGCGGCAGGTTTTTCTCCGATGGGACATCGGTGTTTCCCCACACCAGGCCTCGCAGCTCGTGATTGGATTTAGGCGCGGTAAACAGGCTGACGATCACCGTGACCAGAGCGCAGATGAGCCAAGACCAGAGCGCGCGGTAGAGATTCTCGGCCATCTCCTTGGCATCAGGCGAAAGCGCGATCACGGCGAGAAATTTGTGGTTCACCTTGACCAGGGTAAACATGGCGACCGAGGAGACGGTTCCGGCGAGCAGGCCCCAGAATCCGGCTTTGGCGGTGGCGCGCTTCCACAGCATGCCGATCAGCACGGTGGCGCAGAGGGGAGCGATGAAGAAGCTCACCAGCGCCTGCATGTAGTCCATGATGCTCTTGAACTGGGTGACGAAGTAGGCTGCGCCGATGCTCAGGATCACGCCGAGGACCGTACACCAGCGGCCGACCACGACGAGGTGCGCGTCGGACTTGATTTTGCATAAGTAGGGACGGTAAATGTCGTAGGTCCAAACGGTGGCGAAGGCGCTGAGGTTACCGGCCATGCCGGACATGAAACCGGCAATCAAGGCGGTGATGCCGAGTCCGAGAAGGCCGGGGCCGCAGTATCGAGCGAGCATCAGGGGAAGCACTTCGTTGTAGGTGTGGAGGCCTTCGCCCGGAGTGCCCTCGGGAACCAAGCGATAGGGCAACAGGGCCAGACCGAGCAGGCCGGGAAGAATGACGATGAGTGGGACGATCATCTTGAAATAGGCGGCGATGATGGGCGCCAGCCGGGCGGACCTGAGATCTTTGGCGGCCATGGCCCGCTGAATGACAAGAAAATCCGTGCCCCAGTAACCGAATGCGATGACTCCACCCAGGCCAAGGAGCATCCCGGTCCAATGCACGCCCATGGGATTGCCGGAGAATGTGCCCAGCGTGCTCCAGAGGTGAACGTACTCGTCGCTGTGGACCCGCTCGTGAATCTTCATGACCAGGCCGGACCATCCGCCGGCTTCGATCATGCCCAGGATCGGCACGGTGAGGACGCCAACCCAGATGAGGAAGAATTGAAGGACTTCATTGAAGATGGCCGAATAGAGGCCGCCGAGCACGACGTATGCCGCCACCGTCAACGAAGACACCCAGATGCTGAAGTGAATGTTCCAGCCCAGGACGACTTTCATGACGATGGCCATGGCATACATGTTGATGCCGGACATGAGGATGGTCATGAAGGCGAAGGAGATTCCGCTGAGGGCGCGGGTGGCCTCGCCATAACGCAGTTGCAGATAACCGGGCACGGAATGGGCCTTCGAGATGTAGTAGAAGGGCATCATCACGAGGCCGAGAAAGATCATGGAGGGGAAGGCTGCAATCCAATAGAAGTGGGCGGCGAGGATGCCGTACTGATAGGTCGCAGCGGCCCAGCCCATCAGCTCAAGCGCGCCCAGGTTGGCGGAGAGGAAACTGAGGCCGGCAACCCAGGCGGACATTTCGCGGCCGGCGAGGAAGAACTCTTTCGAGGTGTGCGCGTAGCGCTGGAGATAGATGCCGATGCCCAGAACGGTGGCGAAATAAATGACGATGATGAGAATATCTGGCGCGGAGAGAGAGATCAGCCGGTCTGTGCCGTTGAGCATGGCGGAAGCGGCAAACGAGGTGAGGGGCATTGACCGGGGTCTCCGACTTTCGCTACTGTCTGATCTCCAAAGCTCGTAGCATATGTTCCGAAGTGCAACCGCAGGTCCTTCGACTCCGGTGGGCGCAAAAAACGCGCCCAACTAGGCTCAGGATGACAGCTCTTTTCTGATACGAACTTTTGAGACACCACACTACGGGATGTTTCAAAAAACGGCTCTGTGGCCATTCGGCGAAATCTCGCAGGGGCTAAAGCCCGCGATGATTTTGCAACTTTTACGGCACGACTAAAGTCGTGCCCTTTCAAAGCATCGACTTGATCCGGGCGCGAGACTCACTCCGTCGCTCGGCGGGTGGCTCGGATTACGATGTCCTGCTTGAAGGGCGGCAAGTTGACGATGGAATTTTCTCCGCCATGGATCTCAATTCCGGGCGAGGATTCGCCGGTGACGGGAGAGTAGAGGAGAACGTCATACGCGCCCGGCGGCAGATGGATGCTGACGGCGCCTGCGATCGGTTCTCCGGCAGCGGGATCGGTGACTTCGCGGGCATCGGCGAGATAGGCTACGTAGTCATGGCCGGATGCGGCGGCGGAAGCGAGCAGATGGGCCGGGACGGCGGCGATCCAATCCGGCGCGGGCTGGGCGTGAACATAATCGAACGAGTCCATGAACCCGGACAGATTCTGCATCCAGGCGCGGATGGCCGCGCGCGAGGCAGGCGTGCCGCTTTCGCTGCCGACGGTGATGGAGAAGTCGATGTAGTCGTAGTGGCATCCGCTGAGCAAGGCTGTCCAGGCGCGCTTGCGGTGGATGGTCCAGCCGGTCAGGTCGCGGTACATGCTGGCGGTGTTGTCTTCGTCGAGGACCACGGGCTTGGGACGCGCGAAGGCTTCGCGGCAGAAGCCCTGGACGCCATCGAGCTTCAACTCCTTGGACATGAAACCGCCCATCTCGAATACCTTGCCATCCAAATGCGTGTTGGGCAGGGGATGGTTGTTGACGATGTCGAAGATGCCGTTGGAGAAGGTGCCGTCGTTGGGGAACACGTTTTGGGATGCGTAGGTGAAGGCCTGCTGGCCGGAGAGAAGGTGGGGGCGATTGAGCTTTCGCATTTCATCGCGCATGACGCGCGCCATCTCCTGCTGCCACAGGTCGACGTCGGCAGGAGACGCATGGCCGGCAAAACCGCCGCCGGGCTCATTGCAGATCTCGTAGTAGACGTTGTCGTACCCCGCGGTCTCCTGAATGATCTTGCGCGCATAGCGGGTTTGCCAGCGCACGAGTTCCGGGTTCTTCAACGAGATGTAGTCCTGCCACTCGACTGCGCCGACATGCTGCAGGTTGTTTTCCGCGCGCAGAGGATTCAACGCCCAGACTCCTTCCGCATAAGTGTTGCTGAAGACGGTGAGTTCGACGACGATGCCGCGCTTCGAGGCTGCATCGAGGAATTTGTGCAGGCGCTCGAAGTACTCGGGGTTCCACTTGTCGAGGTCGTAGACAGGTTCACCATCCATTGCCTTGCCCGGGCCGGTGCGCGGGAAGGGCGCGATGAAGTCAGGAGACTCGGGCTTGCAAGGAGACGATGGATTGCGGGAGCTCTGCTGTTCCCGGTAGAAGAGAAAGGTCCGGGACATGGTCATCTTATGGGCCTGAGCGTCGTCGAGGTACTTTTCGTAGTCGAAGGGCCGGTTGATGACGGAGCCGTAGTGTTCCGACGCGGAGAGCAGCAGGAGCGGCTTGCCGCGGAACAGCAGGTACTTTGGATTGTCAGGATCGATTCTGACCGCATCCTGGGCGCGCGCGCCGGTTAAAGCAGCGAGCGCCAGGGCCAATGAGCCCAGCAGGGCTCTCCCGATGATCATGTCTTCCATCCGTTCCGCAGGGCTCGGGCCAGGCTGCCATTTCAGGTTCAGCGCTGGCGGATCAGAGGCGCTCCTGCAATGTTGAGACTGACGCGATAGATGTTGGCGCTGGCCGCGATGTAGAGAGTTTTGCGATCCGGACCGGCCCAGGTGAGATTGGCGACTCGCTCGGGGATGAGGATGGTGGCCAGGGGCTTGCCTTCAGGCGAGAAGATCCAGACGCCAGCGGGACCCGCGCTGTAGATGTTTCCCTCGACATCGATCTTCATGCCGTCGGGGTTGCCGGGACGCGGGTCAGCCGTGTCGTCGAAGATGAGCTTGCCGTCGGCGAGCGAGCCATCGGGCTGGACGCGGTAGCGGAACCACTGCTTCTTGGGCTCGGAGTTATCGATGTAGAGATACTTTTCGTCCGGAGAGAAGGCGATGCCGTTGGGACGGGGCAGGTCGCTGACGAGCAGTTGCAGATCGGCGTTGGCGGGCGGAGCGCCGGGCTTGTGTTCGAGCGCGTGCGGGAGGCGATAGACGCCGTTGACCTTGAGCTCCTTGTCGGGATCGGTGTCTTTCTGAGTGCGGAAGCCGTAGGGAGGATCGGTGAAGTAGAGCGCGCCATTAGAGCTATAGACGAGATCGTTGGGACTGTTGAGGCGCTTGCCGCGGTAGGCGTCGGCGAGGATGGTGATGGGGCCAGCGGGGTCGAGCGCCTCGAACCGGTAGACATCGCGCTGCGCATGGCCCGCGACCGTGAGTCGGCCCTGGGCGTCGAGGGTCATGCCATTCGATCCCGGCTCGGGACCGCCATAGGGAGCTGCGCCCTTGTATCCACTGGGCTTGAGAAATGTGCTGGCGCCGGCGGCCGGCGTCCACTTCTGGATGGAGTTGCCCGGGATGTCGGCGAAGAAGAGGCTGTCGTTAACCCAGACGGGGCCTTCGGTCCATGTGTACCCGGTGGCGATGCGCTCCAGTTGGGCATCAGAGGGGATGATTCGATTGGCGGAAGGATCGAGGCGGTCGACCTTGAGGGGCGTCGAGCTCACAGGCGAGGCAGCGGCAGGAGGGTTGCTTGCGGCGCTGTTCTTGTCGTCGTTCTTGCATCCGCACAAGGTGACGGCCACAATCAGCAGAAGAATCTGGTGCGGTTTCGCAGCGCTCATCGAATTGCTCCCGAAAACCCAACTGGCGCAGGAACGGCCAGGGACGTCTTCCCGACAAATCCAGGCAGTTGAGGAAGGCTGGAAGAACCGGCCATCCACGAATAATTGTTTCGATAGAAGCTGTCAAGGATTTCCATGCGCGGCAGCGGGGCCGGCCGACCTCTTTCTGAGAAAGCCGATGCCGTCGAAGGCCACCGCCTCCGGCGTGACGGCGAGATCGCGCCAGATGGCCGCCGCGGCTGCAATCTCAGGAATGTTGGAGCCGAAGCTCTCGATGGTGAGCCAGTTGTCGAAGCCAATTTCACGGATGGCCTGGAAGACTTCTTCCCACTCGACGTGGCCGCTTCCCGGCGTTCCGCGATCGTTCTCGCAGGTGTGGATGTGCTTCAAGTGGCGCGCCGCGGTGCGGAGACCGTCCGCAATGCTCTTTTCTTCGATGTTGGCGTGGAAGGTATCAAACAGGATTCCCACGCTGGGATGAGCGACGTCATCGCAGAAGCGAGCCGCATCGGCGGCGGTATTCAGGAAGAAGGTTTCAAAGCGGTTGAGCGGCTCAATGGCGGCCACGACCTGGTGCTGCGCGAGCCAGGGGCCGAGCTGCTGCCAGCCGTCAACGGCGCGGCTCCACTCCTCGGCGGTGCGACGCCTGCCGGGGAGATAACCCAGCGGCGCGACCATGGGGCCGGCGATGATTTTCGCACCGACCTCCGCGGTGACGGCGATGTTTTCGCGCAACTGTTCGACGGCTTTCGCACGGATCGCCGCGTCGTCCGAGATCAGGCTCAGGCCCTCGGCAAGAACCGAGCAGATGGTGCACTCCATGCCGGTTTCGGCAAGGCCCTGGCGCAGGGCGCGGGCATGGAAGCCGCGCCCCTTGACCATGAGCACCTCGACGCCATCGAAGCCCGCGGCGCGGATGCGCGGAAACAGCGGCAGATGGGACTCATCGAAGTTCGCGGTCCAGATGAGCAGATTGACTCCGAATTTCACACACCCTCCCTGAATCAGGCCGGCTCTCTGTCAACGGATGCTTGCGAGCTTTTCCGCGACCGGCAGACCGCCCGCGCGAAGGATGCCGGGGACATTGAAATGGTCAAGGTAGTCGGCGTCGGAGGCGAGTTTGGGCACGTTTTCGAGATGCAGCGCAATCGAAGCGGGGCTGACGGCGGCGGCGAAGATGGACCACAAGGCTGCGTCCCCCGAGGCGTAGATTTCTGCTTGGCGATTGGCGCTTGTCTCGTAGGCGACGGCGGTGACGATGTCCTGAACGCGAGCGGCATCGACGGAAGCATTGAAGGTGAGGAACTTCGGGCCGCCGGCGGCTACATCGGCGCGGTCCTCTTCGCCGGCGCCGGCGGGCAGCTTCGATGGTGGGGTCATTGAGCTGTCACCGAGGCGCGGAGCCTTCGCGGCTCCGGTCTGAAAGACATCGAGCAGCAGGATCGGCCTTCCCTGCTTGCGCAGGCTTTCAACGATGGCGGTTTTGAGCGCGGCGGCAGAACCGTTGGGATCGACAACGATCGCTGTCTTGCCGGTTCCTTGTATCCAGATGCCGGGCACGCGATCGTTTTTCGAAGGGCGGCTGAGAGCGATGGAAGTGTCGTGAAGATCGGCGATCACATCCTGGGGGATTTCAACTGCGAGTGTCTGTCTCAGCCGGTCGCGCAGGAAATTCACGTCCTGCATCGCGCCGTTCTGGGTTTGTGCGTTGCGCTGACCCCAGCGAAATACGCCGTCGAGGTCGAGGGCGGTGGGAGGCAGCGTGCGATTGGAGAGCGCCAGCATATCCTGAAGCACCGGCACGTCGATGTCGTGCTCGGTGAGTTCATGGGGATCGCTGAGGCCGGGATTGTGCTCCGCGAAGAAGCGGTAAACGGCCTCGCGGCTGAGCTGGTTGAAGTTGTGTACCTCGTTGATCTGAACCACCTCCACGTTGGCGCCCTTGCCGTAGAGATCGTAGATCTTCTTGATGGCCGGATACTCCTCGCGCGGGACGTTGTGCGTCCAGTCGCCGGTGGCGGAGACGAGCAACATGGGTTTAGGCGCAAACATGGCGGCGATTTCAACATTGCTGGTGCCGATTCTGAGGCCGGGGGCGTTTTCGCACAGGTCGCCGCCCTGCATGATTGCGGAGACCATGTTCACCGGTGACGCGAATTGGAGGCGATCATCAATCGCGGCGAGAAGGAAGGCCTGCGTGGCGCCGCCCGATGCGCCGGTGATCCCGATCCGGTTTGCATCGACATCGTCCAGCGATGCGAGGAAGTCGAGGGCGCGGATGGAGTTCCAGAGCTGCAAGCCGAGCGGGCCGAAGGACCACAATCGCTGCGCTGGGCTGCCGAAGCGATGGGGGACCTGGATGGTGTCGGTGTAGCCGATCATGTCGTAGGCGAAGGCGACATAGCCCTGCCGCGCGAGACTGATGCCGAGCGAGGGGCCGGAGTAGAGGGGCTGATTCTCAAGGCGGCCGTGGGGCCAGTGGCCATGCGGATTGAGGATGCCAGGGTGCTTCGCACTGCTGTTGCGCGGGCGATAGAGATTGCCGCCGAGATAAAAGCCAGGCAGCGTCTCGATGAGCACCTTCTCAATGGTGTAGTCCTTCTCTTCGATCCTGCCGAAGACCTGCGCGTGGAGCGGGGTTTTCTCCGGCATGGGCGAGAGGCCGGCGGAAACCAATATCTGATTGCGGAGAAAAGCTCTGCGCTGCTGCCACGCATCGAGGCTGGAGAACTGCGGCAGCGGCAGGTGGGAATCGACGTTCCTGATCTCGGTGTTGCGGGAGTCTGCGGCCGGCACATGGGCAACGGGCTGCTGAGCAGCGAAAGGGACCGCGCCTGGAAGGCCGAACGCGCAGAGAAGAGCGGCCAGAGTGGCCAATTGACGCGTGGCGGCGACAGGTCTGCGCGCTTCATGCATGGCAATCCTCCGCGGCCGGACGAGCGAATCCAATTTGCCGTGACGAGCGAGGCCTGCTACTTTTGCAGATTCGCTACTTCTGTGCGGCCGCGAATCCACTCCAGAATGGTTCGGTACTGATCGCTCGATTCATTGCCGTGCCAGCGCTGGCCGCCATTGTGCGTGGCCAGGTAATCGCCGACATTGCCGGCGCTGTCCGTGGGGCGCGTGGGCTTGACGAGAATCAGGCTCTTGTCGGGATTGGTGATGTCGACGACGCGCATGGCGTAGCGGTAGTTTTCCTTGCTGTCCTGGTCGGAGAATTTGCCTTCGGCATTGGGCGGCTCAAGCTTGAAGATGACGTGGCTGGCGTGGCAGAAGACGCAAGCCTTGCCGTCCGGCCCCGGCGTGGCGAGGATGGGCTCGACCTTGGTGACGAAGTAGCGGAAGTCGAGCACGGAGCCGGGCTGCACATCGCGCAGCGCTTCACTCAGGTCTTTGCCTTGCAGCACGCTGCCGGCGATGAGCTTGAGCCGCGGGTTGCTGGAGTTCTGCAGGGTGTTCATGGCGGCGCGGAAATCGGGGCGCTTTTCCACGTCCTTCACCCCGCGCAAGGTATCCAGCGCGGCGGCACTTACGTTGGCGTCGGCGTTGAGCAGGCTGGCCAGCACGATGTCGACCACGATGGGATATTCCAGGGGCTTCTTCAGATTCAGCCCACCCGTATGGCGATTGAGGTAATCCTGATCCTGCGAGACTGCGCCGCCAGCGATGCCCAAGCGCCGCTTGAGGAATTCGGGGTTGCTGGCTTCCTCCATGAGGATGCCGAGAGCGGAAGCATTGAGATCTGCAAACGCGGCCTTGACGGCCTGCGCCGATTGCGGATCGTTGAGAAAGTGTTCGAAGCAGACCCGCACCGCAGCGCGCTGCACATCGGCATTGAAGGAATGCAGCCCGGCGAGCACCTGTTCCTGAAGCTTGGGCTCATGCATGAGGCCGCTGAACGCCGAAGCGGCATCGAGCACCTGGGCGTAGTTCTTGGGCCGCGGCTTTTCTTCGAGCAACGATCGCAGCGCGTCCTGCACGCTGACCTGCTGCTCCCATGCCGAGTTTTCGGGAAGCGTGGCCAGCAAAGGAAGCACGACGGCCTGGCTGTCGGGGTTGCCCTGCTTGAGAATCTCGACGACCTTGTCAACGAGTTTTGGATCGGGCGCGGGGGTATCGAGGTTCAGGAGTCCACGCTGGCCGCCCTCATAGACGTAGCGCACGGTCTGGCGGACTTCGGCGTTGGAATCCTCGGAGAGGTCGAGAGCCGCCAGGGTGAAGCGCGCGTCACCCGCTGCGCTGAGCGTGCTGCCCGCTTTCAGGACTTCCATCTTCATGGTGTCGTCGGCGCCTTTGAGGCAAGCCAGCAGGGCGTCTTCGAGTTCCGGGCCGGAGCTCTTGAAGAAGTGAATCAGATCGCTGTCGTTGCCGATGCGCGTCTGGAAGAATCCGTTGTGGACGTCGTACTTGAAATCGACAGCCTCGCGATAGGGCGGGTATTCGTAGCCGGGGCGATGCAGGTCAGGCACGCCGGTTACGTACTTGGTAAGAACCGCGGGCAGGCCGATGGAAACCGTGTCTGCCTTGAGCACCGGCAACGCGTAGTGGCGGATATGAAAGTCCCACAGCGCATTGAGAATGCCCTCGCGGCCGAGCGGCGTTCCTTCGCGCAGCACCTTGGCAAGCACCTGCGCCTGGTCGCGCGCAGCGGCTTCGTAGCCGGCGTTGATGCGGTCCTTGTCTTCGTCCTTGGCGCTGGCGCGGACCCAGGAGGAGAGATAACCGGTGTTCTCGTCGAGCAGATCGTAGACGCTCTCCTCAAGTCCGCGGCGGACCATGGCGTCGGTCTCGGTGTTCAGACGCGTGGCGAGGGCTTCGAGGGTGCCGCGGCGCACCTCCTGCTTGTCCACCTCCCAGTAGTACCAGCGCCAGACGCCGCCGGCAGCCTCGAAGCGAACGTAGGGGACCGGGTCGCTGAGGTCTTTCTCAAGGGCCGCGAGCAACTGCGGATCGCCGGTGAGATCGCGGAAGTGCTGGTTGAAGACGCGCGCGGCTCCCCAGCGCGTGCGCGCGTCGGGCGATGCGAGCGCCTCGGCCAGCATTTTGCGGCCTTCGGGCGCGGCCTGCTGGCGCCGGGAAAGCACCATGCGGATGGCGTAGGCAGAGGCGACTTGCACCATCTTGGCGGGGTCGCCGAGGCCCTTGATCAGGACCGAGAGCGCGCCGGGATCGGCCATGTGGCCGAGGGCGCGCGCGGCGGCTTCGCGGGCCAGCGGCTGATCACTATCGGCAAGGACCTTGCGAACCTGGCGCAGCTCGGACTCGGGCGCCAGATCCCAGAACTGGTCGAGCTGTTGAAGAAGCTGCGGAAGATCGTTGACGGCGAGAGTTTTGGCGGGCGCGGGGTAGGCAGCGTCCCAGTTTTTCTCCGTGGTGGTTCCGGGATAGAGCGTGGAGAGCGCCATGACCGCAAACTGCGTGGCGCGGAAGGGCGTATTGAAGCCCTGGTAGACGGGATCGCCTTCCCAGCTTCCCTCCGGCCGCTGGGCCGCAAGGAGGGCCTTGACCGCGACAGCCAGGTGCTCATCGGTCTCAGGACGGTGGCCGGCTTCAGCCAGCGCCAGTACCGCGTTGTACGAGATAAAGTCGGCCGGCTTGGCTTTCTTGTCGAAGAGATAGGGCCATCCGCCCTCCGGGGTTTCGTACTCATAGAGCTTGTCGATGAGGGTGGAGATTTGAGCGGCGTATTTGTCGCGGCCTATCTCCGAAAGGAACATGATCTTCCAGTTCACATCGATCATGTTCTTCGGCTCATCGGGCAGGGCCAACTGCAGGACGTGGTCGCGTTCGGCCAGCCAGTCAGCGTTCTTCGTCTCTTCGTAGGCCAGGTCGAAGGTGTGCCAGCTTTGCGTCGCGATCTCGAAAGGACTCACATCGGGCTCACAACCGTCGGCTTCGTCTCCCGGCATTTCGGTCAGGCCCTTGTAGTGGATCTTGAGGAACGACGCATAGGGAATATCGAAGTTCTTGCGCGGCGGATCGTGCGTGACGTTCTGCTCGAAGTCATGTTCGATGAGCGGCAGGCGGCTGGCCTCGGTGCGGGCGGTGTAGATGATGCGCACCCAGTTCGTGCCGGGTTCGCCATAGAGGGGGCGGGCGTTGTTGTAGATGCGGTCGGTGAGAAATTCGAGTCCAGCGCGCTGCGTTGGAGGATAGCCGTTCTGCACGGCCTTCAGATAGCCGCGCGTGGTGAACTGCGAGGGATGGCAGGCGATGCAGAGCTGCGTCTCAGAGTGCTGCATGGTGGTGCGCAGGGCTATTGCGCCGCGGCGCGGGGTGTTGGAGAGCCAACTGTCGCCCATGTTGACGAGGAAATCCATGCCGGAGCGGACGGCTTCGTGCGGATCCTTGCTGGGCGGAACGCTGTACTGGTAGGTGTGCAACTGATAGGCGGGGTGGTTGGCGGCCACGCGCACGTAATATTCCTGGCCGGGCTGAAGAATGCGGGTGCGGAACTTGTAGAGCCCCGGATAATTCTGCGTGGCCTCGACCTGGTAGACGAATTGCCCATCGTTGAAGGGAACCACATCCGGCTTCCCGTCGGAGTCCTTGCCTGCCTGGAAGATTTCGACATCGTAGGGGATATCGCGGTCGGTGACATTGAGGACGAAGTAGACCAGCTTGGGCTGCTTCTCGCGGAAGGTGAAGCGGAACCACTGGAAGCCTTTCAACATGGCCGCGTAGGCGTCTTCACTTTTCGACGGTGCGTAGGGGCGCTCGTCGTCGCTGCCGAAGATGGTCTGGCCCAGCTCGAAGGACTGCGCATCCTGCCAGGCGCCGTTGGGCGCCGCGGCGATGACGCCGCGCTTGAGGTCGGGCACGCCGGCGGGCAGCGCGGATGGGGCCTCGAGGATCCTGCGCAGGGAGGCGCCGATCTCCGGAGCATGCACGGAGGCGTCGGCGGAAAGGCTGTACGATACAGGGCCGGCGGCGCGCGGGCGCAGCGTGAGATAGAAATCGAGGTCGGCGGGGTGCAGCCATTTGGACTCGATCTCTCCCTGCGCGTCGCTGACGGTGACGCGGATGGCATCGGTGCCTTGGAGCTGGGCAGGATCTTTGACTCCGAGAGTGAGTGCGTAGAGCGCGCCGGAAGCGGCGTTGCCGAGCTGGACTTTCTTCGGCGAGGGGGATGCGGCCTGACCGGCATGGACGGGGGAGCTGAGGTGAATGGTCGCGGCAACCAACGCGGCAACGATGGCGGCCGGAACAATGGCCAGACTGGCAATCCTGCGATTTCTGGGGGTAAAGTTCATGATTTGACCTCAGTATGGAGAGCGGCCGGTTTTGTGCTGCGGGAAGCGGCGCCGGTTTGTCTCAGCAGAAACTATATATCCATTGGGGCAGCGGGAGGCAAAGGCTTTTTTCAGTTTTTCAGCATGGCCGGATAAATTGAGGGAAATCAGGCGTATGAGCAAACGATCGGTGCGGACGCTCGGGGGTAGTTCTGCGCGGGTTGGGACCTTGAATTGACACCTCCGGAGGCTGAAGGCTAGTATTCTCGACGATCCACAGCTTCCTGTTTTTCTCCCGCGATTTTTTCGACTTTCGCGTTCTTCCCTGGCGCTCCGCCGGTGCTTTTTGTGAACGGTGGAGTGCGATGCTTCCAACGCTTGCTCTGCCCAGCCGAATCGCAGGCGATCGCGGGCGGAGGAGAGTTTTTCATCCGGAGTTGGCGCAGGATATCGGACGGCTGTTCCTGTTGTCTGCCGCTCGAGCGGCGGCCGAACCGAGAAGATTGATTTGAGGCCGGACAAATCGCTCGACGGAGGGGCACTCGCTCATGGCTTTGAAGAACGTTCCCGGCATTGTTTGCACGGTGAGAAACCTGGCGTTGATTTGCGCGTTGGCAGGCGCGGTGACGTGGCTCGGTACGGCGCGGGGGCAGTCTGGCCCGGAGTGGCTGACCAGCAGCGGAGATGCAGCGCGCGACGCCTGGCAGCGATCGGAATCAAAACTGACGACGAAAAACGTGGGCGGCCTGAAGCTGCTGTGGAAGGTGAAGGTCGCGGCCAAGCCGATGGGGATGCAGTCGTTCCGGGAGCCGCTGATTGTCACAGGAGTGGCCACCGCGGATGGGCCGCGGACGCTGGCGATTCTGGCTGAGGCGTCGAACCAGGTGTTCGCGCTCGACGCGGAGAGCGGCAAGGTGGTGTGGCAGACGCAACTGAAATGGACATCGGCAAAGCCGCAGGAACCGGGCGAGGGCGAGGGATTCATCTGCACCAACGCGATGTCCGCCACGCCGGTGGTTTCGCCCGCCAGCGCCCCGGTGCGGCGCTTGTATGTGCTGGCCAGCGACGGGTACCTGCACATTATGGACGTAGCGAGCGGCGCCGAGAGCGATGCGCCGATCCAGTTTCTTCCCCTGCCCTACGGCAAGCCCTACGGACTGAACCTGGTGGACAACGTGGTCTACACGGTGACGGCGCAGGGGTGCGGTGGCGTGCCCAATGCTCTCTACGCGGTGAACCTGGAAAACAGGAAGACGACGGTTTCGTCGCCGCCGCAGGCGGGGATCTGGGGCACGGCAGGGACGGCGGTGGGATCGGACGGGACGATTTATTTCGAGTCCGGAGACGGGGATTACGATCCGGCCGTGGGGAAATTAGCCACCAGCGTAGAGGCATTCACGTTTTCGAATGACAAGCTGACCCTCAAGGACTACTACACGCCGAGCAATCACCAGTGGCTGACAAAAAGAGACCTGGACATGAACGACACGCCGGTGGTGTTTCCTTACAAGGGGCGCGACGTGGTGGTGGCTTCAGGCAAGGAGGGGCGGTATTTTCTGATGGACAGCAAGTCGCTGGGCGGGGCCGACCACATGACGCCGCTCTACCGCAGCCCATTGCTCTCGAACACGAATGTGAATTTCCAGACGGAGGGCACGTGGGGAAGCATGGCCAGTTGGGAAGACAAGGCGGGCACGCGCTGGGTGCTGGGACCGACGGGCGGGTTCACGGCGGTGAAGTTTCCCATCGCGTATGGGCCCACGCCGCATGGGGGAATGATCGCGCTGAAGCTCGAAGAGAAAGACGGCAAGCCGGAACTGGAGCCGGCGTGGCAGTCGCGCGACATGATCACGGCCGAGCCGCCGGTGATCGTGAATGGGGTGGTGCTCGTGCTGGCGGCCGGCGAGTTTACGGGTCAAGCCAACGACGATGTGGGCGGGTTGTACAGCGCCAAAGAGCGCATTCAGCGGTCGGTGCCGGCGAAGCTTTATGCGCTGGATGGCGCTACGGGCAAGGAACTCTATTCGAGCGGCGACCAGGTGACAACGTTTCTTCACCAGGCGGGGCTTTCCGTGGCCGGCGACAAGGTGATGTTTGGAACGTTTGACGGAACAGTTTATTGCTTCGGCCTGAAGTGAGGCAGCGGCGCGCGATGGAAACGGGCGTTTTGTGCATTGGTGAGTTCAACGGGAAACTTTTGAGGAACGAACACGTGAAAAGAAGACTCTCGGGACCGGCTGCCGGACTGTTTCTGGTCAGCGTCATTTTGTGCGCAACTGCAGCTCGAGCCCAGGACGACAGGGGCGACTGGAGCCTGACGGGCGCGGACGCGGGGCAGAGCGGATGGCAAAAGGACGAGGTGATTCTGACGCCGGAAGCCGTTGCCCAGAACTTCAAGTTTCTGTGGAAGATTCAACTGGGCAAGCCGGCGCGGGGAGCACGGTCCTTCAGCGAGCCGCTGCTTGCGGGCCGCTTGATCAACGCACAGGGCTTCAAGGACATTGTCTATTGGAGTTCGGCGGACACGCTGTATGCGGTGGACTCCGAGCTGGGCACGATGGTGTGGAAGAAGCAGTTCGGCACGCTGGGCGGCAAGGCCGCGGCGGGCTGCGGCGTCTCCAGCCTGCAACTGCTGATGGAGCCGCCGGTGGTGATCAACTTCCGTTCGCGGCGCAAGCGCGCGCCGGGGACTCCCAGGCCCGTCCAGGCGCCGCCTGCCGCGCCCGATGAGCGCCGGCTGGGCGTTGCGCCGGGGGGAGGCTACTTCGGGCTGAAGGGCATCTACGTGCTGACCTCCGATGGCATGCTGCACGAACAGGTGATGACGACCGGCGCGGATTTCGCGCCACCGGTGAAGTTTCTTCCGGCGGCGAATGGAAGCGCTTACGGGCTGAACTTTGCCGACAAGACGATCTACTCGGCAACCGGCCAGGGCTGCGGCGGGGTGGCCAACGGCGTATGGGCCATCGACCTGACCTCGGCCGACTACCCGGTCTCGAGCTATGCGACCGGGATTGTGCGCCCGCTTGCGCTGACCGGGCCTGTGCTCACTCCCGACGGCGAGTCCTTTGTCGTGACCGGCTCGGGCTCCGCGGACGCGCAGAACAGCGCCCCCGCCAGCAGCGTGGTTGCGCTGGGAAAGGAGATGAAGGCCGAGGGGTGGTACACGCCTGAGGGCGGCATGGCGAGCTATGAGAATGTATCTCCGGCGACGTTCACGTACAAGGAGAGGCAGTTGGTGGTGGCGCCAGGGAGAGATGGCAGCCTTGCCTTGCTGGACGGCGCATCGCCGGGCGGCGCGGATCACAAGACGCCGCTCTTCGAAACATCGCGCATCGGCGAGCCGGGCGCAAAGCATGGATGGGATGGCTTTGCGAGCTGGCAGGACAAGGACGGCACGGTGTGGGTGTTCGCATCGGTCTCCGCGGGAATCGCGTTGCACGACGACGGGGTGCAACTGCACGGGGCGACTCCGCATGGAGGCCTGGTTGCTTTCCGGCTTGGCGACGCGGATGGGAAGCTCTCGCTGAAGCCCGTGTGGGTTTCCGGGGACATGGTGAATCCCGCGCCTCCGCGCGTGGCGGATGGGACCGTGATTGCGCTCGCCAGCGGAAATGCCTCGACCCACGCCAAGCTTTATGCATTGAACGGTGCGACGGGCGCGGAGCTCTACTCCAGCAAGGATGAGATTCCAACCTACACGGAGCTGTCCGGGGTTTCCATCGGCGATGGCCATGCATTTTTCACGGATCGCGACAACGTGCTTTATTCGTTTGGGATTGGGATTGAGCACTGATCGCTAGATTTTTTGAATGAATTACGAAAGATACCGGCGAGCGTCGGGATCGCTCATCAGGAGAAAACACAATGTTAGATCGGGCAGCGGTGCAGCAAGCCGTGGACGCGGGTGCGGGAGTGCTCAGGCTGGAGCCTTCGTGGGTGCCACGTTCGTTCATGATTCCGGGGCGCAGGCTGAAACTCCATCCGGACGATTTGTACGCATTCGGCGCGCACCGGGGCGGCATCAACGAGCGCTGGTTCTCATCGACGACCAAGGCCTCGAACGGTCCCGCGACTACGCCGGACGAGGGGCTCAGCTATGTGCATCCCAAGGCGGGCAGCAAGTTCCTGCTCAAGGACGCGGTGGAGAGCGCTGGGGATTTGCTGCTGGGCGCGGAGGTGATGGAGCGCGAGGGGGGCTGGAACCTGCTGTGCAAGTTCTTCGACAACCTCGGCCCGATTCCGCATCACATGCACCAGAGCGACGAGTTTGCCAAAAAAGTCGGACACAAGGGCAAACCGGAGGCATATTACTTTCCGCCGCAGTACAACCAGATCTCCAACAACTTTCCGCACACGTACATGGGGCTTGAGCCCGGAACAACAAAGGAGGACATCCGGCGCTGCCTTGAGAACTGGAACCGGGGCGACAACGGAATTCTCTTCCACTCGCGCTCGTACAGGCTTGAGCCGGGCAGCGGTTGGCAGGTCGATCCGGGCATTCTTCATGCGCCTGGGTCGCTGGTGACCTATGAGCCGCAGGTCAACAGCGACGTGTTCGCCATGTTCCAGTCGGAGGTGGAAGGACGCATCGTCGACTGGAGCCTGTTGACCAAAGATGTGCCGCCCGAACATCACCACGATCTCGACTACCTGATCAGCATGCTGGATTGGGAGGCCAACGTGAATCCGGAGTTTGCCAAGAGCAACAAGAGGCATCCGGCGCCGGTGCGGCCGATCAAAGAGACGGAGGAAGCGGGCTACCGGGAATTGTGGATTACGTACGGGGGCAAGTACTACTCCGCGAAGGAGCTCACGGTGCTGCCCGGCCGCAGCGTGACGATCAAGGATGCGGCGGCCTATGGGCTGATTCTCACGCAGGGGCATGGCAACTTCGGCGGGACTGCCGTCTCCACTCCGTCCATGATTCGCTTTGGACAGCTCACCGAGGACGAGTTATTTGTTACGGCCTCCGCGGCGCAGCAAGGCGTGCTTGTTGAGAATCCGAGCAGCACCGACCCGCTTGTGATTCTCAAGCACTTCGGGCCGGGCAATCCCGACGCGGAGCCGCTGCGCAAGGATCGTTGACGAGGGGATACGCGATGAGCGCCAGCAAACACAAATCGCCTGCGCTTCACAATGCAATGTGGCCGGGCATTGTCGGCAAGGGATCAGACTCCGAGCCTGCAATCGATCTCGATACCATGCTGAGCCTGACGGCCGCGGCCGAGGTGGATGGGACGAAGTTCGACGGCGTCGATCTGTTTCTTTCGCTGCCGCATACCGATATCGATTCATCGGACGACGACCTCAAGGTGCTGGCCGACAAGCTGGCGGCGCACGGGCTGGTGGCCGGCTCGCTGGTGGCGCCGGTTTGGGCTCCGACGGGGGGCGGATCGGCGATGGGATCGGAGGAGGAGCGCGGGCGCTTTCTCACCCAGGTGCGCAAGGCGTGCGCCATTGGCCGCAAGCTGCGGGATCTTGGCATTCGCAGATATGGTGTGGTCCGCATCGATTCCTCGGCGAGCCCCGCGGACTGGGCGGCGAATCCGGCGGAGAACACGCGGCGCATCGCGGAGACCTTTCGCGAAGCGTGCACGATTGCGGAAGACCACGGCGAACGGCTGGCGGCCGAGGGCGAGATTTGCTGGGGCGGCATGCACGGCTGGAATCACATGGTGGAATTGCTGGAGATGGTGAACCGGCCCAAGACGCTTGGCTTTCAGGCAGACATGGCGCACACCATGCTCTACGCGCTGGGCTACAACTCGGCGGAGAGCCGGCTGCTGCCCGCGGACTACGACTGGTCCGATGGCGGCGTGCTGGTGGAGGCGCTGCGCAAGGTGGCCCATGCGTTGCGGCCATGGACGATCGACTTCCATGTTGCCCAGAACGACGGAACGGTGAAAGGCTCGGGCTCGCACGACAAGACCGGACGCCATTGCCCGCCGGACGATCCGAACGGGAAGATGAATATTGTCGAGATTGCCGGACTGTGGATGCGCAACGATGACGGCGCGCCCACGCGGGCCTTCGAGCATATCTGCTGGGACGGCTGCATGTTTCCCAACGCGATGATGACGGCGGCCGATACGTGGGTGAAGATTCTGGCCACCATGATGCAGGTGCGCGATGCGCATGGGTGGGACTAAACCAGGGAGACTGCTCTGTTGAAGAAGGAACTGAATATCGGGATTGTCGGCTACGGCTTCATGGGGCGGACGCACTCGAATGCGTTCCTGCAAGCGCCGCGCTTTTTCGATCTGGCTTACCGACCGGTTCTGAAGGCGGTGTGCGCGCGCAATGCGGATCGAGTGAAGGGGTTTGCGGAGAACTGGGGCTACCAATCGATCGAGACCGACTGGCGGGCGCTGGTGGCGCGCACGGACATCGACGTGATCGATATCGCCAGTCCCAACGACACCCATGCCGAGATCGCCATTGCTGCCGCGAAGGCCGGAAAGATGGTTCTGTGCGAAAAGCCGCTGGGACGGACGGCGCAGGAAGCCGGGTCGATGGTGGATGCGGTCGAGGCGGCCCATGTGCCAAATATGGTTTGGTACAACTACCGGCGCGTTCCCGCGGTGACCATGCTGAAGCAACTATTGGATGAGAACCGGTTCGGGCGGATCTTTCACTATCGCTCGCAATTCCTGCAGGACTGGACCATCTCGCAGGAACTGCCGCAGGGCGGCGAAGGGCTGTGGCGGCTGGACAGCGCGGTCTCAGGAAGCGGCGTGACCGGCGACCTGCTGGCGCACAACATCGATATGGCGCTGTGGCTCAACGGGCCGATCACGGAAGTCACGGCCATGACGGAAACGTTTATCAAAGAGCGGAAACACTCGCTGACCGGGCAGGTGCAGCCGGTGACGATCGACGATGCGAGCGCCTTTCTGTGCCGCTTTGCCAATGGCTCGCTGGCGCTCTTCGAAGCTACACGGTACGCGCGTGGACACAAGGCGCTGTTCACGCTGGAGATCAACGGGGAGCGCGCCTCGGCTTCGTGGGATCTTCACGACCTGCACCGGCTCAACTACTTCGACCATCGCGACGAGAGCCAACTGCGCGGCTGGAAGAGCATTCACATCACCGACGGCGATCATCCGTACATGAAGCACTGGTGGGTGCCCGGCTTGCAGATCGGCTACGAGCACACGTTCATTCACCAGGCTGCCGATTTCATGCTTGCGCTCGAGAGCGGCGTTGCGGCGGCTCCAACTTTCCGCGATGGCCTGGCCACCGAACAGGTGACGGATGCGGTGCTGCGATCGGCAAAGACAAAACAGTGGGAGACGGTGGCCGCCGCATGAACAATGGGCGCGGCAGGCGCGCGGCAGGAGGCAACATGACATTCGAACTTCGTTCTCGGAAGCGGTTGACACGGGCAACAGCGCAGGCTGCGGTGCTTGCATCCGTGCTTTGCTTCACCGGCGTGTGCGCAGCCCACCTGGGGGCGCAGCAGGCGCCTCCCGCGCATCGTCCTCCGCGGGCTTTCCACTTTGTGCAGCCAGAGCCGATCAACTTTGACGATCACGACGGCTGGACGCAGATCTTCGACGGAAAGACTCTGAAGGACTGGGATGGCGACGCGGATGTGTGGCACGTGGAAGATGGCGCGATTGTTGGAGAGTCGAGCCCCGAGCATCCTTCCGGCACCACCAATATCATCTGGCGCGGCGGTGAGCCGGCGAACTTTGAATTGAAGCTGGAGATGAAGCTGGAGGGCCGCGGGGCCAATGGCGGCGTGCAGTATCGCAGCTATCACGTGGAGCCGAAGTTCGAGCCGCTGCCGGCGGATTTGACTCCCGAGCAGAAGACGAAAAGGCAGCAGGAACAGGATCTGGACCGGAAACACGCGAAGTGGAATGTGGGCGGGTACCAGGCCGACTTCGATTTCAACAACCAATATACGGGCCAGCTTTATGAGCAGAACTCGCCGCGCGGCATCGTTGCCTGGCGCGGCCAGGTGGTTGCTACCGAAGCGGGCAAGAAGCCCATCCTGCTGGCCACTCTCGGCAGCTCGGACGAGTTGAAGTCCGTGATCAAGCCGGGCGAGTGGAACCAGGTGGAGATTATCGCGGATGGAAACACCCTGACCCACATTGTCAACGGGCGAATCATGTCCGTTCTCGTGGATACGGACCCTGCGTTCAGCCGGGCAAAGGGACTGATCGCCGTGGAGATTGAAGGCCCGGGCAACGTCAAGATCTCGCATCGCAACATTTGGCTGAAGAAGCTTCCGTAAGAGGCTGCGATCTCGCGGCGAGACCACGCTGCCGGCCGATTTCACCTGGGCGAACAACGTGGCCACCCTCTATTCCGGGGATAGCATCGTGACCGCAATTACGTTCAAGGGCCGTCGAGCGACCAGCGTGGAGAACGACTTTCTGCGCGTGACTGTGCTCGAAGAGGGCGGCCACATCGCCGAGGTCTTCGACAAGCGGGCCGGAGTGAATCCGCTTTGGATTCCGCACTGGAGATCGATTGAGCCGTCCACATTCCGGCCCGATCAACACGCTCACTTCGGAGCAGGCGCGGACGCAAAACTGCTTGCCGGCATCATGGGCCATAATCTCTGTCTCGACCTTTTTGGAGGGCCCTCGCATGAGGAGGCACAGGCCGGGCTGACCGTGCACGGAGAGGCATCGGTCGATCGCTACGACATCGCGGAATCTGCAGACGAGCTTCGACTGCAACTGACGCTTCCGATGGCGCAGCTGAGATTTTCGCGGTCGATTCGACTGCACGGGCAAACGGTTCGGATTCATGAAGCGGTGGAAAACCTCAGCGCGACCGACCGGCCGCTCGCCTGGACGCAGCATGTGACGCTGAGCCCGCCGTTTCTCGATCCTGCGACGACCGAATTCCGTGCGTCCCTTGTACGCTCAATGGTTTCGCAGTCCGATCCCGGACTCCACGCTTATCTGCGGCCCGGCGCCGAATTTGACTGGCCGCTGGCTCCCGGGTCCGATGGCGGGGAGGCAGACTTGCGCCGGATGCACAAGACCGCACCCGCCAGCGGATACACGGCGCATCGCGTGGATCCAGAATGCGATCACGCATTCTTCGTGGCATTCGCGCCTCAATTCCGGCTTGCATTCGGCTACATCTGGCGGAGCGCGGATTTTCCCTGGCTGGGCATCTGGGAAGAGAACTGCAGCCGGGCGAGTTCTCCATGGGAAGGCCGGACTGTGACACGCGGGATGGAGTTTGGCGTTTCGCCATTTCCTGAGACCAGGCGTGAGATGATCGAGCGCAACCGGCTGCTGGGCGCACCGGCTTACAGATGGATCGCGGCACACGGGCGCCTTGAAGCTGAATACTGGATTGCAAGTCAGATCACGGATGCCGTGCCGGAATCGTTTGCATGGCCCGGATTCGATACGAAGCGCTTCTAAAAGACCAGGTGATCCTTGTTCGCGTCGATCTTCTTAGCATCGACGTTCGGAACTTTTTTCATATCATCGAGCGACTTGAATCCCTTCACCTTGTCGCGATAGGCGACGATGGCCGCGGCATCTTCCAGGCTAATGCCCAGAGTCGCGGCGATCTGCTTATCCGTGGCCATGTTGACGAATATCTTTTGCACCGTGGAGGGAGGAAAGTTTGCCGTCAGGTAGTCGGCTATGTCGCTGTAGTCGTCGTCCGATGCTTTGGCGCCAAGGCGCGCCATCTTGGTGATGGTGTTCTCCCAGCCGGTCCGGTTCTGTCCGTAGGCGAGGATGATATTGGGCGAGTGGCATTTGGCGCACACCCGCATGACAGGTTCTCGACCATCGCCGGGAGGGAATTCGGTGTGCAACGGAGACCCGTCGGTGGTAGCGCTCGGACCCGCTGCCTGACCCGCTGTTTGACCCGCGGAGACAACTGTCCGCGTGAGCACGGAGAATGCGGCCAGACCCGCGCACAAGAGCACGAGCGCAATAGAGTGCGGGCTTCGATGTGTGATTCCCTTGTCCCAGGCCCGCTTCATTGTCGCTCCTTTGGCTTGGATATTTCGTCCGGTCCCAGTCTGGAACCCGGACAAGAGGCTACATTCTTCGCGACTTCCCCGTTCAATGAACCTGTTCCGTCCGCGAACGTGAGCGCCGCTGCGCTTTTGATAGAAGGTGGATTCAATTTGCCAGGATTCGTCGTCTCCCAATAAGATTCTACGATCTCTCTCCCGGATTCATCCAGCGGGGCGATGTCTTCCAGTTGCTTGACAAGCGCACATTGCTTCATTGAGACTCGGTTGACTCTTCAAGCGTTGTCAATTCCTGGCAACGGATTCAGAAGAACCGCATAGGCACCCCCACCGGCAGACTCCTGCTGCCACCACGCCTTGACGATCCTTTGCCTTGTCGACACGGATCCCAAGACAACCAAGAAATCGGTCAAAACTCGCGAATCAGGCCTGGGCCGAGGCTCCCCCAGCAAAGTCCAGGCCTCCAGGGAAAGTCGCATGGAAGTTCATTGTTCCGGGCATGATTTCTCTCTCATTCCCTTGGCAGTTCGATGATTCATGTCTCAAATGAGGCTTGCTGCTAACCGGGAATGTCGACAGACGGAAGAGAAAGAGATGAGCAACGTAAAGCGTGGGCCTGGCATTTCAGAGTACCTGCCAAACCGCAGGGAGTTTCTGACGGGAGCGGCATCACTGGGGCTGGCCGCGTGGGCAGAGCCGGGAATCGGATGGGGCGAAGAATCGACCGGTTGGAGCGGACTCCCGGCTCGACCGGAAGAACGCCCGCTGGATTTTCACGCGCTTGCCAACGCTTTCGACGCCTGGGTCATGGATCCGGCGCACGGATTGAATTCGCTCGCGAAGGATGGCCGCCAGGTGTTTCCTTCGGCGCTGGAAGGCGAGCAGGACGGGGGGCTCACAACCTACGGGCCAATGGCTCTGGGCAAGGAGTTGCGCGGAGAGGGGTTGGCGGGCTTGGCGGCATCGCTGAAGGGCTACTTCAGCGAGCCCTATGGGTTGTTTCTTGACGGGGCCGGGACAACGCTCTGCGAGTACTGGTACTTGATGAATGTGAGCGCGATGGCCTATGGGCTGATTCGGCTGCGCTTTGGAAAGGATGCCGAATGGCTGGCGCGCGTGGAAAAAAGCGCGACCCGACTGAAGGATATGGCGCGGCAGTTACATTACGACTTCAATAGCCAGGGTTATGACTTTGCCAAAGCTGCGCCTTTCACAAACCATGATATCTACCGGCAACCGGACGCCGTGGGCGGATATAGCTACGTGATGCTTTTGGCGTGGAAGCTGACCGGGAAAGAGCTGTTCCTGGCAGAAGCCAAGACCGGGATTGATCGCTACCTGGACTTTGCCGCGAACCCATGGTACGAGGTTCCGAGCGGGGCCATGGCGGTGCTTGCGGCTGCACGGCTTGAAGCGATGGGCTACCCAACCAACACGAGAAAGGCTCTGGGATTTGTGTATGACGCAAAGGCCAGCCTGATGGCAACAGGGCGATGGGGCAGGCGCGAGGTCAACGGGCTGATGGCAGGATTCCGGACCGAGCCGGACGGACAAGTCTACAGCATGGAGTCGATGGTGACGCTGCCGTATCTATTGCCGGCGGTTCGATTCCGTCCAGAGTTGGCCGGAGAAGTAGCGAGGCATGCGCTTAACGTGGCGGCGAACATGCGCTGGTTCTATCCGGAGTATTTACCCCGCGAAAATCAGAGCCGCCCGGAACTGCCGGCGATGTTTCCATACGAGCGATTGAGCAGGGAAGAAAAGGGGCACAGCCCCTATGCAACCGGCGACTTTGCCGGGCACCGCTCCATCTACGGCGGCGCCTATGTCATGTGGCTGGACAAGATGATTCAGACGCAGGGAGACCCATGGCTGCTGCGCTGGGACCTGGGCAAAACGGACTTTATGGAACCAGATTTGCCGCCGGCATTTCTTTACTACAATCCGTGGCCGGAAGAGAGACGCGTCACGGTCGAGGCAGCGGCCGGCAAAGGGCGGGTCCAGGACCTTGCCCGCAGACGGCCGCTCGAAGTTCACAATGGTGGAGTTGCGTTGACGCTTGGTCCGGGCGAGGCGCGGGTGATCGAGATTCAGGCGTGAACTTGGCTGTCGTCATCTTCTCTGCAAGCGACACGCGGTTCAGGGATGAAAGATGCCCGAGGCGGCGATCGAGACAGGCCGCTCGCAAAAACGACCTATGCCGCGGTTAGTTCGCTCTCCACTCCACTTAGTCAGAAAGTGTGCAATTCTATACAGGCTCAAAGCACGGCAACGTTCCGGTTACACTAACACACTTTATGTAGATCGGTAAGAACTGTCTGGAACAGCAAACTCTTTGAGAATGGCAGAAGATGCTTGAGGCTGATTAAGCGCCCTATGGATGATAGCCAGCCGCTTGCTATTCCTGTGCAAAGAATCCAGGTTGAGGCGGTCAACGCCTGCTCATTCTTCTGCAGCTTTCTGCGCATGTTGATGCGAATCACTTTTCATTCGCATTGTTTCCCAAGGAATGATCAGTAAGACCCTCTTCGAGGACAGGCACCCTCACTGAGGGTTACCTCTGGCTTGCGGGTTCCGTGCCGGACGCTCGCGAAATGATTGCGCGAAGGCACGACACCCCCGGAATCACGAAGGACTCATGATGAACGACCTGGCACACCGACTCCGGGAAAACCCCATCCTCAGGCCTCGCGACCTCTCTCCGAGCCTGGAGGGCATGGAAGTGACGTGCCTTCTGAATCCGGGAGTGTTCCGATTCCAGGAGAAGACCTGGCTGCTGGTGCGGGTAGCCGAGCGTCCGGTCCAGGTCCCAGGCAAGACCTCGTTTCCCATCCTCAGTCCGGCGGGGAAGCTGGAAATTCTCGAATTCAACTCGGACGATGCAAGACTCGACCTGAGCGATCCTCGCGTCATCAGTTTTGATGGGCAGGACTACCTGACCACGCTCTCGCACCTGCGCTTGATGAGCAGCGAAGATGGAGTCATCTTCAGCGAGCCGGAGGGAAGCCGGCCGTTGATGGGCTCCGGTGACCTGGAGACCTACGGCATCGAAGATTGCCGCGTGACGAAGATCGACGATACGTACTACCTGACCTACACGCAGGTCTCGAGCAACGGCGTAGGCGTGGGTCTGAGAAGCACGCGCAACTGGAATGACTTCGTGCATGCAGGCATGATCTTTGCCCCGCACAACAAGGATTGCGCGCTCTTCGAGGAACAGATCAATGGCAAGTACTATGCACTCCATCGGCCCAGCAGCCCCGAATTGGGCGGCAACTATATCTGGCTGGCCGAGTCGCCCGACCTGATTCACTGGGGCAACCACCGTTGCCTCGCCCATAGCCGCGAGGGGTATTGGGACAGCGCCAGGGTTGGCGCGGGAGCGGCGCCGATCAGAACCGCGGAAGGCTGGTTGGAAATCTATCACGGCGCGACCAAGCAGAATCGCTACTGTCTCGGCGCGCTGCTGCTCGACCTCAATGAACCGTGGAGGGTGCTGGCGCGCTCGGAAGAGCCCATCATGGAGCCTTCGGCTCCGTACGAGCTGGAGGGCTTCTTCGGACAGGTCATTTTCACCAACGGCCACCTTGTGGATGGCGACCGGCTAACCATCTACTATGGCGCGGCCGACAGCGTGATATGCGCGGCACATTTTTCTCTGGCGAGCATTCTCGCCAGCCTCGCTCCGGCGTCCGGAGCCAAGCCATGAGCCGCCTGCGCAAAGAGCTGGAAGTCTTTTTTCAATGCCCCCGCTCCATGCAGGTATTGATGGTTTCGAACATGATGTATGCGCTTGTGCTGCCTGTCATCGAGATCTTTGTGGCCGCATATGTCATGCGGAACTCGCGGGCGGTCGCCAAAGTCGTCACTTATCAGTTATCGATTTATACAGCCACGCCGCTGGCGTTCTATTTGAACGGAAAGCTGCTGGGCCGCTTAGGCGCAAAGCATTTATACGCCGCTGGGATGCTGCTGTCGGGCGCGGCGATGATGCTGATGATGCAGTTGAGCATTCTCACACCGATGGGGGTCGCAATATCGGGCTTCACCATGGGGCTGGCGACCGGCCTGTTCTGGGCCAACCGTGGATTTCTTGCCTTGACTGCAACCAACGACGGCAACCGAAACTACTTTTACGGCGTGGAAATGTTTGTGGCCACCCTGGCCGCCGTCGTGGTCCCCGCGACGATTGGCTGGTTTATCAGCGGGACCTCATTGTATGGCTGGCTGGGCGGGATCCCCAACCGCGCTTACCACATCGTCGCCATGGTGGTCTTTGGCCTGACCATTCTGTCCGCGGCCATTCTTGAACGCGGGAGCTTCCGCGATGCAAAGCATCACCGATTTGTCTTCTTCCGTTTCCATCCGCTGTGGTGGCGAATGCTCGAGCTGGCACTGCTCAAGGGCCTTGCACAGGGATACATTGTTACGGCGCCGGCGATGCTCATCATGCTGCTGGTGGGCCAGGAGGGAACTCTTGGCGCGACACAGGCCATCGGCGGGGTGGTCTCCGCGGGGCTACTATACATTGCCGGAAGGGCGGCGGCGCCCAGGCATCGCATCTTCGTCTTCTCTGCCGGGCTTCTGCTGTTCTTTCTCGGATCGATCGTCAATACGCTGCTCTTCAATGCCGCGGGCGTACTGGTCTTCATCGGCTGCCTCATTTTGGCCAAGCCTCTGCTGGATCTTGCTTATTACCCGATCCAGTTCCAGGTGATCGATGCGGTCTCCCGGCTGGAGTCTCGCGACGAATACGCCTATATCTTCAACCACGAAATCGGACTTTTCGCGGGGCGCTGCCTGGGCTGCGGGTTATTCCTGGCAATCGCTTATGGATGGTCTGGAAATGCAGCGCTGAAGTACGCCTTACCAGCGATTGCGCTGTTGCAGTTGTTATCCATCAGGGTGGCTGGCCAGATCTCAACGGGTCTGGACGCGGCGAGCAACACCTCCCCCGCCGCAAGTTTCACCGGACACACCTCGGAGGCCTAGGAACCATGTTGACAAGGAGACAAACAATGATGCAACGAAATCGAACGGCGCAAAGACCGTGGGCGTTTGCGGTCCTGCTGCTGGCGGTGCTTTGCCTGGCAAGCGGCATCCCCGGCCTGGCCCAATCGGGCAGAGGCACATTAACTGGATTGGTAACAGATGCAACCGGTGCAATCATTCCGGGAGCGGCCCTCACGCTGAAGGAAATCAATACAGGCAGCCTCTATAACACTGTGTCGAGCGGCCAGGGGCTGTATACGTTCCCCGAACTGCAGCCAGGGCTTTACACCCTTTCAGTGACTTATCCGAAGTTTGAGTCTTACACGCAGAGCGGAATTACCGTCTCCGTCGGCAGTTCGTCCACTGTCAACGCGATCCTGAGTGTCGGTGGGGCAACACAAAGCATCATTGTCACCAGTGACGCCTCGCACTTGCAGAGCGAGTCTTCCGATGTCGGCTTCACGATGTCGCCTCAGGTACTGGAATCGCTTCCGCTGCCCTTCGGCGGTGAGATCCGCAACCCGTTGGAATTCGCGGCGCTCTCGCCTGGATTCGCCGGCACCATGAGCAACAACCCCTCCTCGCCGCCCGCCGGAAACTTCAAGCTCAGTGGCGGACAAACGGGCGGCGAAGACATCCTGCTCGACGGCGCCACCACCGAGCTCGCCTCGGCCAACATGCAGGTCACATATAATTTCAGCGTCGAGGCCGTCTCAGAGTTCAAGGTCATGACCAACACCTTCGACGCCCAGTTTGGAAGCGCCAGCGGAGGCGTGGTAAATCTCGTCTCCAAGCAAGGAACGAACACCTTGCACGGCTCGGCTTACGATTTGCTCAAGAACCGCGTCCTGGATGCCAACAGCTGGACCAGTGACTACGCTAACGCGCAAGACGGCAAGATCGTAGACACGAAGCCCATCGACACCCAGAACGACTTCGGAGCAAGCGTCGGAGGGCCGGTGCGCGTTCCCTGGCTTTACAACGGCAGGGACAAGACCTTCTTTTTCTTCAATTACGAGGGCTTCCGGCAAGAAAACGGAGGCACCTCGCAGCTATCGGCACCCACCCAGGCCATGCTCGGCGGCGATTTCTCGTCCCTGTCAGCACCTACGACCGTCAACGGCCAGACTTTCCCGGCCCATATCCTTTACGACTACACGACCTGCACAGGCGCCAACCAGGGACAGCCCTGCCAGGCTTATCCGAACAACAAAATCACCGAGGCCGCGGATCCGGTGTTTGCCGCCGCCTCCAAGGTCATGCCCTTCTCAACCGCCACCAGCCCTTACTTGAACATCGAAGACAGCAGTTCCAACCACGAGCAGGCCGACGAGTGGTCCATACGCGGGGACCAGAATATCGGCACGCGCAACAAAATCACAGGCAGTTACTTCACCGGCAACATGCCTTACGTCAGCACCCAAAGCCTGGGTTCGCTTTACACAGGCGGCAACATCCAGGGCAACAAATATGTGCGTCTGGGCTATGACTTCATCATCACGCCGACCATGCTTAACCACTTCAACGCCGGCTTCACTCGGCGGCATCGCCTTGAAACCTCGGGAGAGGGCGGATTTGGCGGTGACTGGGCGAGTAAATTTGGCCTCAAGGGCGTAGGCGAATCGGTCTTCCCTCGCTTCGACATCAACTATCCGAACAGTGGCATCAGCGAGCCCAGCGATGGCCAAAGCGTCTTCAACGATAACGTCTTTCAATATGACGACGCGGTCTCGTGGCAGAAGGGCCGTCACAGCTTCCGGTTCGGCGGGGAATTCCGCGCCGCACAGTTCAACCTGGGCATCCTGACCGGCAGCGCCGGCCATTTCAATTTCACCCCAGGCCCCACCAGCACCTCGGATCAAACCGACCCGAATTACGCCAACTCAGGCTTCGGCTTCGCCAGCTTCTATCGAGGAGCATTCACCAGCGTCAGCGGCGATCAGTCTGATATTGTCATTCCCCAGGTGAACGGATTCCGCGCGAAGTATCTTGCTTTCTTTGCCGCCGACGACTGGAAGGTCGACAACAAGCTCACCGTCAACCTCGGCCTGCGCTACGACATGCCAATCCCGGTGACCGAGCAGGCAGACCGCATGTCCTATGTGGACCCGACCCTGGCGAACCCTGGGGCGGGCGGCATTCCCGGCGCTTACGTCTTCGAAGGCAGCGGCACGGGACGCCTGGGCGGGAATTCTCCACAGTCGATCTTCAAAAAGGCCTTCGGCCCTCGCGTCGGCCTCGCCTATTCGGCTGATCCCAACACCGTCATCCGCGCCGGCTACGGCATTTACTTCTCCACCCAGCGCATCGGCGGCTTCGCCGAGGATGACAGCCAGGGCTTCTCCTCCAGCTACACATACGCTATCCCGAGCACTCCTCAGACACCGGTTGGTGCGCTCTCACAGATCACGGCCTATCCCGGCAACCTGCCGCCGTTCATTGATCCCACAGTCATGAACAACCAGGGCAACGCGCTCTTCCTCGAGTCGAAGGTCGACCGGCCCGGCACCATCCAAAACTGGACCCTCGATGTGCAGCGCCAACTGCCCTTCAATACCATTGTGGACGTAGCCTATGTCGGTGGTCATGGCGACCATCTGCAGGCATTCCTGCATGACCCCAACCAGGGCAACCCGGCCAATATGTCGCGCGGCGCATGTTTGCAAGTCAACATTGCCAACCAAGCGACCAGCCCGGCTTGCGCGGGCCAAGCCGCGGTCGCGCCGCCGTATGCCGGATTCAGCGGCTCTGTCTCTCAGGCCCTGCGGCCCTTCCCGCAGTATGGAACCGTCACGGTGGATTCAGCGACCATGGACGATCCCTTCGGTGACTACACTTACGACGCGATGCAGGCTCAGGTAACCAAGCGCACCAGCGCCGGGCTGACCGTATTGGCCAGCTACAGTTGGTCAAAAAACCTCACCAATGCCGACTCGGAGTATCCGAGCGAGGCCGGATGGGAAGGTAACTCCAATACCGGCGCGCTGAACACCTACAATCTGAAGGTCGAGAAGGCCCTCAGCCAGTTCGACATCCCGCAGCGCGTCGTCCTGGCCTGGACTTACGATCTACCCTTCGGAAAAGGCAAGAAGTTTGCCAATCAGGGCGGGGCCGTCAACGTACTGGCTGGGGGATGGAAGATTGCCGCCGTCCAGAAGTACCAGAGCGGCACCCCGCTAACCGTAGGCATGCCTGGCGGATCATGGACCTCAGGCATCTTCGCAGGATATGAAGGCGCAACCGGCGAGGGAAACATCCGTCCCAACACCGTTCCCGGGCAGAGCTTTAATGGGCTTCACGGCAAGTTCGTTTATGGCCAGAGCGTCCGCTTCAACGCAGCCGCATTCACGGCCCCTTCCGACTTCACCTTTGGCGACGCACCCAAAGCCCTTAACGTCCGCGAGCTCTTCAACAAGAGCGAGGACTTCAACGTCACCAAGGCCATCCCCATGTTCACCGAACGAGTCCACACCGACTTCCGAGTGGAGTTCTTCGATGTCTTCAACCGCCACCAATTCAGCGGCTTCAACAACACGGTCGGCACTCCTGGCTTCGGTCAGGCATCCGGCTCTGCCTATGGCCCGAAGAGCATGCAGGCCTCTTTGCGGGTCGTCTTCTAACGCTACCGGGCCAGCCAGCCCGGTTACGTCTGACGTTTGACAACAACCCGACACTCCTGGATCTCCTCAATGAGGTCCGGGAGTGTTGTACTTTTGCACGATGCACAATTTAGACAGCGGCACGGTCGATCCATGAGAAAAAGCACAGCACAGGATCGCGCCATGGCATTCAGCGGCGGGTCAATACACTACGATCGATCCATGGTTCGCATCCGCAGCCGGCGATTTCTGGTTTTCGTTGCAGTGATTCAAATTGCAGGCGTGCTCTCGCCCTGCGACGCCGCGCAGGTTGTCGATGCACAGATCCAGGCGCAGGTACAGGAGCACTTCCTGGCGGCGCAGCAGGCACAGCAACGAGGGCAGCTTGCCGACGCGGTTGCCGAGTATCAACAGGTCTTGCGGCTCCAGCCCCGGTTGCCCGAGGCTTATGCAAACCTGGGGCTCGTCTACTACGCTCACGGAGAATTTGAGAATTCCGCAAAGGCTTTTGCCGCGGCTGAAAAGCTGAGGCCCGGGATGCGCGGGGTGAATCTTTGGCTGGGAATTGACGAAGTGAGACTGAACCATCCGGCGCAGGGTGTGACTCATTTGCGCGAGGCGATTCGCTTTGATCCGAAGGAAAAGCTGGCCCAGAGCTGGCTGGGCACAGCGCTTTGGGATGCCGGGCAAATGGATGCGGCGCTGCTCCAATTGCGAAGAGCCGCTGCACAGTTTCCCGACGATCCCGATTTTCTCTTCGCGCTTGGTGAAGCTTACGGCAAAGCCGCAAAACAGCAGACGGACCAACTCCTTGAGGGCTCCTCGGGAACAGCTCTCTCCGATCGGATCTACGGGAGCGTGTATGCCGCGGGGCGCGATTGGAGCAAGGCTGAAGGCCATCTCCGCCGCGCCATCGAACGCGACCCGCACTCGGTCGACGCGCACCTGGAGCTGGCCGATGTTTTCTTAGATCAGGGCCGCCTCCCAGCCACGCAAGAGCAACTTGATCAAGCCTTGACACTGGCGCCGCGATCGGCTGCAGTGCTGGCCCGGAGTGGAGAGTTGCAGATTCTCATGGGGCAACAGGCGGAGGGTCTCTCCGCCATTGAGGAGGCCATCCTGAACGACAGGGGCGAGGCCTTCGATGCCTTGGGGCTTCCGCTGGAGGATCGGGTCGCCGGCCACGAGGCGGGCACCGGCGTCTCACCGAAGTGCCGCGAAGCAATCGAAAGACTTGAAGCGAATCCAATACCAAGCGTCGCAAGAGATCTTGCCCTGGCGGCGTTGTACGCGCGCCTGGGGGACAATGATGCTGCTCTGCGTGCTTACGGGAGACTTGCCCCTGCCACGCAAAACACGAGGACAACTGCGAGTTCCCTTGCCCAGGCGATGAATTCCATCCACCTGCATCACTATGAAGATGCCGAGACGGCATTGCTCCGCTGGATCGCGATCCATCCCAGCGATCTCTCCGCGCGTTATGAGCTGGTTGTAGTGCGCCGTCAGATCTCCATGGAGGAGATTGCGCGCCTGCTTGCGGTCGCCCCGGATTCGTATCATATTCATCAACTCCTCGGCCAGCTGTACGTCGACCGCGAAGAGGATGACAAAGCCCTCATCGAGTATCAGGCTGTAGCCGCGGCCCGGCCGGACCTTCCCGACGTACACTTCTGGCTTGGTCATCTCTACTGGAAGCATGGCGATGCAGATCATGCATTCGCTGAATTGACCCGCCAATTGGAACTCGATCCCGGCCATGCGGAGGCCAACGGCGAGCTCGGCGCCGTTCTGGTTGCCGAAGAGCGGTACGCGGAAGCGATTCCGCATCTTGAGTCGGCGATCCTCGTCAAGCCCGATCTTTGGCCTGCCTATCCGCAGCTGGGCCGCGCCTATGCGGCGCAAGAGCAATACAACCGCGCGGAAACAATGCTCAGGCGCGGGCTTGCGCATGACGCTGAGGGCGCAACGCACTATCAGCTCGGACTGGTTTTGCGTTCGGAGGGAAAGACAGCGGAGGCTGCCCAGGCCTTTGCTCAGGTGCGCGCGATCAAGAACGAGAGATCCGCCGCCAACCCCGGCGAGGAACATGCAGACGGAGGGGCGAAGCAATGACCTCAAATCGGATCATCGCACCTGTCCTGCTCTTGCTGGCGTTTGCCTCTTCACTATATGGGCAACAGACGGTGTTGGACGATGGTGTAAGACTGATTCGAGAAGGTCATTTCGATCAGGCACTCAGAAAGCTGCAAGAGGCTCATCGACTCGCCCCACGCGATTCGACGATCGAGAATCTGCTAGGGATCACGGAGACTCAACTGGGCCACACCGACGAAGCAGCAAGCCACTATCGCAACGCCATTCGCCTTGACCCATCGCAGGCAGCACCGCACAAGAACCTCGGCTTCAACCTGCTCACCGCGAAAGAGTATGCCACAGCGGAGCCGGAGCTGCGCGAAGCATCGCGCCTGAGTCCCGATGATCCTTTTGCCCATTACTACCTGTTCTTGTGGGCGCTGGCCACAAATCATGATGCCGAGGCGATGGAACAGGCTTCTCATGCGGGACATCTAATCGAAAACGATCCTGAGTCCGGGGCTGGTTTGATCGAAGCCGAAGTCCGCATGGGGCGCATGGATGAGGCTTCCAGCCGTATTAAGACTATGGAAGAGGCAAGCCAACTCTCTTTCGCACGGGAGTATTCGATCGCTGTGCTTTTGAGCCGGCGCGGATTCTATGGCCAGGCGCTCCAGTGCTTCCGGCGAATTACTTCCCTGAATCCGTCGTGGGAGAGCCGTTACAACCTGGCTCTGGCGTTACTCTATGACGGACAGTTCGCGGAGGCTTCCACGCTCCTGGCAACGCTCCACGAGGAGCGGCCCGCGCATGCGGACACGCTGATGTTTCTCGGCGCGGCGTTTGAGATGCAGCAGAAAATGCCCGAAGCCCTGGAAGCGTATCGAGCCGCAGCCCTAGCAGATTCTTCCAATCCGGATCGAACGCTGGATTACACGCGTCTGCTCATGGACACGGACCGTTACGACGAGGCGATCCAGTTCATCCAGTCGGGGATGGCGGAGACTGAAGCCACTTCCCCTCTGCAGTTGCGTCTGGGCGCGGTTGAGATGATCAAGGGCGACTATGCCGCCGCGCGCGATGCCTTCCATGCGGCGCTTGCCGACAACCCGGAACTTGATGCCGCATATGTCGGCCTGGCCCAGACCTATGCCCGCCAGGGCAATGACAAGGAGGCAATTCACGTCCTTGAAGATGCGCGGTCCAAGAGGCCTGACCGTTACCTTCTGGAATATTACTTTGGTCTTTTGGCCAGCCGCCTGGGCCGCGAGCAAGAAGCGATCGATGCACTCGAACATGCGGCACAGCTGGAACCCAACTCCCCTGATCCGTCTTTTGAGCTCGGCAAACTCTACGCATCGCGACAGGATTGGCCGCGGGCACAGCAGGCATTCGAGCATGACATCAAGCTGAATCCTCAATTCGCGCCCGCCCACTACCAGCTTAGTCAGGTCTATGGGCATTTGGGACTCCACTCGGCTGCCGAACACGAGGCGCAACAAACCCACACACTCGTGAACACACAGCGTGACGAAGCGCTTCGCAAACAACGGGATCGGGCCGGCAGCTTCCAACCGCAGACCTCCGCAACACTTTCCAAGTAAATAGCCTTCGGCAGAGGCGGCGGCTTTGCGGTTGCCGGCTCTTCAAATGGGCCTGATCGCAGCGGGCAGCCGGCAAACGCAACTGCGACAACCATGCGGCGCCGGGAACCGAAACTGCAACAGCTTGGGGGTTACAGCCGCAAATGTCAACCTGCTGCTGCCGGCGCTGCCATGCCGAGAAACTCCCTTTGCGTTCGGGCTTTCGCGATGCGACGCTACGGCCGGATTATCTTCACGAGCAATTGGGCAAGGCCGTTCCAAGCGATCTGGACACCAATGCAAAGGAGAATGAACGCAATAACCCGCAGGATCCCATGCGCGGTATTCGGCGGAATAACCTTGGTGATCTTTGGGGCGTATGCATAGCAGAAATAAACAAGCACACTGAGAGCGACCACTGCAAGAAACACCCCTGCATGAGCAAGAATGTTTTTCGAAATAACTCGATCTGAAATGTGGGCCGTGAGGGTAAGCATCGCAACAAGCGTGCCAGGGCCTGAGGTTATGGGAAACGTGAACGGGTAAAACGCCTGCTGTTGGAGAGCTTCCGTCCTCGTTTCGTCCCGAACATCGGTTTCCTCCTGCTTTTTTCTGGAATTTGCGCCCGCGTCTCTTTCATTCAACACGGACCATCCCATGGCTGCGATGACGATGCCGCCGGAGAATTGGACAATGGGGAGGGAGATACCGAAGAAATTGAGGATGGTGGCGCCCAGCAATTCAATGATCGCCAGGAAGACGATGTTGTTGATGGCAATTCTGCGCGCCAGCGAACGGTAGACCTGCGGCGGCGCGTCACCCGCCAGCCCCAGGAAGACCAGGGCAGAGCCGAGCGGATTGATCAGCGGAAGAAGCACGCTGAAAGCGATGAGAAAGGAATTCCAGAGCGGCAAGAGCATTCTCCGTGCTTAGACCTTGGATCTTCGACGTCTGCCACGTGAATCCGAGGCGAGAAACTCTTCGTGGCTGAGGACGATTTTACCGATGAAGACCTTTTCAGACAATCGTTGCGTCTCCACGGTTTGCGGAAGCCTGGGCTCCTCACGTTACAAGCGCCCGATGGCAGACTGGACGCAGGGCGCGCACAAGCTCTCGTGCCGAGCCTTCTGAGCAGGAGACCTCAGCAACGGAGGAAGCCGGGTTCTGCCGCGGGTACCGCGGACGTGTTTCAAACTGCTCAGACCCTGCGCATCCTGGAGAGTAAGGTGGATCGCAGCACAGGTTCCCCGATTGATCGAACAGAAGTCGCATGCGCGGAGGCTTCCGATGAACAAAGATCAAGTGAATGGCACGATCGATGAATTGGTGGGAAGCGCCAAACGCAAGACCGGCGGGTTGACAGACAATGTCCAACTGCAGGCGGAGGGCATGGCTCAGCAGGTAAGAGGCAAAGTCGAGAATGCCTGGGGCTCAACAAAAAATGCGGTCGAAGAGGCCAACAAGGAAACCGCTGTGCAACACGACCCGCATGTTTAGATGGGGGTGGGCGCTGCGCCGAGGCTCGGACGACATGAAAAGAATAAACCGTTTGTTACCGCGACAGATTGCAATTTGGTTTGACCTGCAGGCACAAGCCTTCTTATTGCTCTTTCGATTTGCGCGTTGATCGACAGAGAGTTTTCGCCCAACATGAGCGTGTCAACCTCTGCGCCATCCCGATGGATTCGATCGCTCGCCAGGGCCATCGGCCCTGGCGTAATCACTGGCGCAGCCGATGATGACCCATCGGGCATCGCCACGTATTCGGTTGCCGGCGCACAGCTCGGAACCAAACTTCTCTGGACCGCACTTCTGACGTGGCCGCTGATGGCCGCAGTTCAAATGATGTGCGCTCGCATCGGCAAGGTGACGGGGCAGGGGCTCGCTGCAAACTTCAAGCAGCGATTTCCGCGGTGGCTCCTGCTGACCTTTGTGATTGCTCTTCTGGCCGCAAACACGATCAACATCGCGGCGGACCTCGCGGGCATGGCGGATGCTGCGGCGATGCTTTCGGGGGTGAACTCGCACTGGTTCGTGATTGCGATCGCAATCCTCATTTCATGGGCAACCGTCCGGCTCCGGTATAACCAGATCGCCAAGGTGCTGAAATGGCTGGTTCTCGTCCTCTTCGCGTATCCCATCACAGCATTTGTTGTGGGAGCAAACTGGGGCCAGGTGCTGCGCGATACGCTGCTGCCGTCGATGCCGCACAGCCGGGCGGAGTGGGAGACGCTGGTCGCAATCCTCGGCACTACCATCAGCCCGTACCTCTTCTTCTGGCAGACGAGCGAGGAAGTTGAGGAGGAGAAATCGGCGGGCCAGACTTCACTTGCGCGGCGGAGAGGCGCCACCCGAGAAGAGCTTGGCTTAAGAAACATCGATGTCGGCGTGGGCGCTTTCTTCTCGAACATAGTCATGTTCTTCATTATCCTGACAACCGCTCTCACCCTCAACCGGCATGGGATTATGAACATCGAAACCTCACGCCAGGCCGCCGAGGCCCTCAGGCCTTTTGCGGGCAAGTTCGCTACCACACTCTTCACGTTGGGAATCGTCGGGGTCGGATTTCTTGCCATCCCCACACTGGCCGGATCGGCCGCGTACGCCTTTGCTGAGACCTTAGGGTGGCGCCAAGGCCTGAACAAGAAGCTCCAACAGGCAAGATGGTTTTACGCATTGATCCTGGTATCGACAGGGGTCGGTGTCGCCCTGGACTTCATCGGCATCAACCCCGTAAAGGCGCTCTACTGGACGGCAGTCATCAACGGTTTGCTGGCTCCCTTCCTTCTGGTCGCGATTCTGATCGTCGCCGCGGACAAAAAGCTGATGCAAGGTCAGCCAAGTTCCCGGCTGGGATGGATTGTTGTCGCGATTACAACCGTGGCCATGTTTGCAGCGGGCGTGGCAATGTTCGTTGTATAGACCGCATCTCGCGCAACTCTCGCCCGAGGTGAGCGATTGCACACAGATATGCAATTACCTGGGTGAAACTCTTGAAGGAGGCGCGGAATGCGCGCCGCCTCCCACTCCTCGCAGTCCGGATCGGCTCTTGAGGGCCGGACAATCGAAGGATGGTCTGGCAAGGAGATTCTTATGCGTACCATCCGCCTTCTGCTGGCATTTCTGATATTGGCCATTCCGGCCGCATCATTCGGACAGATTGGCATAAGGGTCGCGTTCGGTCCGCCCATGCTGCCCGTGTACGAGCAGCCAATCTGCCCCGGCGATGGCTATATGTGGACGCCGGGCTATTGGAGCTACGACGATAGCGTCTCGGATTACTATTGGGTGCCGGGCACCTGGATCCAGGCACCGGAAGCCGGCTTCCTCTGGACACCTGGCTACTGGGGCTGGGGCGAAGGCGGCTACTTCTTCAATGATGGTTACTGGGGTGAAAGCGTCGGCTTTTACGGTGGCGTCAACTACGGCTTCGGCTACTGGGGCGGAGGATATGGAGGCGGCCGTTGGGACCATGGGCACTTCTTCTATAACACCTCCGTCAACAACCTGAGCGGCGGAAATTTCCACAATGTCTACAACGAGAGAGTCGAGAACAACACCGAGAACCGCGTCAGCTACAACGGCGGAAAAGGCGGACTCAAAACTCGGCCAACATCTGAACAGGAGAGCGCTGCAAAGCAGAGACATATTCCCGCTGTCGCAGCTCAAACGGAGCATGCGCAGGCCGCGCGGGCCAATCCGGAGCAGCGCGCAAGCGTGAACCACGGCAACCCGGCAACCGCAGCGACCGCGAAGGCCGGGGACTTCAGCGAACACGGAGCAGCGGCAGCAAAGGACAATGGGGAGGCCTCCAGGACCAGTGGTGCGGCAACCGACACACGCTCCGCGGTCCATCCCAAGGACCTTCCACCGATTGGCCGGCCCACTGCTACCAACTCAGGGAATGCAAAGGCAGACAAGAAGTATGAACAGAAACAAGACCAGTTGATCGCCAAGCAAACCCAGGAGCGGCAGAGCCTGCAACAGAAGCAGGACGCGGAACATGAGCAGAAGACGAATGCCAATAACGCGAAGATGGAGCAGAAGCACCAGCAACAGACGCAGAAGCAGGCGCAGCAGCACACGGCACAGCAGCAGTCGTTGCAGGCCCGGCAGCCCCAGCCTCGCGCCGGTGCTTCAAGCCACGCCAAGTAGCTGAAGCAATGCCCCACTTCTTTCTTTATTCAATCCACAGCGGCCGGGTGTAGTCCACCCGGCAGCTTCACTGTTTCAAGGTTGGTCTGAAGGGCGACCCGCTTCCACTACGAATGCACACGGCCGAAGCCGAATCACCAGGCAGCATCCGGGATTAATGGGACCGAGCTACCTTGCGTTTCAGTGGAAGCTTTTTGGCGGCATCGATTCTGCGCAGGCCTCGAATCTTCCATATCCCAAAACACACGCCTGCTACCATCGTTCCGACGAACACGCACAACAGCGGCATGGACCACTGCTGCAGGGTGCCCGACCAAGCTCGGACTACGCGGCGCCCATACGCCGCCCCAAGCCATGCAACCAATGAATACCGCAGGGCCCGCGCCGTACCGAAGACGGCCAGGAAGCGCCTGCGCGAGACACCCAGCGCGCCTGAGGCCAGCGCGAACGGCAAAAGAGGAATTGGCGGCGGAAGCATGGCGGGAACAAAGATTGCGAGAATGCGGTGACGCTCCACCCACCGAACGACTCGCCGAAGAAGACGCGCCGGCACGTAGTGCCGCAACGCTGCTTCGCCGCCTCTGCGGCCAATGTGCCAAGTGGTGTACCCGCCCAGAATGCTTCCCACAACAGCAGCCGGCGTCAGGAGCCAGGGATCTCCGCCATGCGCCACCAACCACAACAAGAGCAGGTCAGTGCTGCCTGGCAAGGGCAGCGGGATAACTGAGGAATCGATAACTGCCACCGAGAACAGCCCCAGAACTCCCATGTGCGTCAGCCAGTGCGGCATGACGGAAGGCTTCGCCCAGAGCACATTTGAATGAGTGGTTTGCAGGAAAGAGCTGGTCATGCGGATTTTCCCTGGTTCTCGCGCTTGCAAACTTCAGTCTCTCAATAGATGGACGGCCTATTGTGCAGTCACGTCATGCACCTTGAACCAGTAGTATCTTCGCCAGCAAAACATGCAGCGCACCGGCCGCAACGCAATCATGCCCAGCAGGCCATCGAACGATCTCAACTCAGCCGATTTGAATTTCAGCGAATTGCATCGAGGGCACTCGCGCCTTATCCACAGGAAATGCGGCACCCAGCTGGGCCACGTGCGGCTTGAAAAGTTCATCTCACTTGCTCCTGGCGGCCGGCGACGAGGTCGCGTTGCTGTGTATTGCCTTCCGGCGGGTTTGAGTTTGATCCGAGCCATGACAGCAGCGCACGGATGCTTCCGGTTGCCAGCGCCAAGGAAGAATCCGCTGCTCCGTAATAAAGGTTGATGGTATCCCCGTCCGCACCGATTGTCTGTCCGCATGGAAACACGACATCTTTGACATCTCCCCCGCGCTCATAAGGAGCTTCGGGGCCAAACATCCAGGAGTCTCCACGCTGGAGGCAGATCTCCGGCTTATTCAGGTCAAAGAGCGCCAGGCCCAAGCGATAAATGCTTCCGGATGCCGTTTGCCGCACCCCGTGGTAAATGGTCAGCCATCCCTTGGCGGTTTCAATCGGGGGAGAACAAAGGCCGATCTTGTTTGCGTCCCACCATCCGCCGCGGCGCGCCTCAAGCATGATCTTGTGGCCGCCCCAGTGGCGCAGGTCGGGAGAGTAGGAGATCCACATATGCGCGCCAAGCGTTGTCACGGGCCTGTGAATCAGCGCCCAAAGGCCGCCGATTCTCCTGGGCAGAAGCGCCGCATCCTTGTCCTCAGGCTGCATGATCACGCCATAACGCTCGAAGCTCTTGAAGTCCTTGGTCAGCGCCAGGGAGACACCGGGGCCTCCCCGCGCGAAGGATGTGTATACGACCGCATACTGCTCAAGTTCCGGGACGTAGGTGATGCGCGGATCTTCGATGCCCCAGAGCTCCTCAGGATAGTCGCGAGGGTTCGCCGGCAAGGTTGGCTGAGCGTCGATCTTCCATTGATCGATTCCATTTGCTGAATACGCGGCGCACAGGTGCGACAAACCTCGCCGATCTTCAACGCGACATAGCAGCAACGTATCGCCGTCGGCAAGCCTTGCAGCTCCAGCATTGAAGACACTGTTGATTGGATAGGGCCAGTTGCTCTGCGTGAGGATCGGGTTGCACTCGTACCGCGTGAATAAAGGAAGTCCCGTACGACTCTCAACATGAGACTCACAGGGGTTTGAATCTGTCGACACAACTGGAGATGCATTGGAATTCAAGAGGAGGAACTCATTTCCATCTGCCGTTCTTCTGCGTTTGTCACTTTGACCTCTCGCATTTCGAGCAGGGCCATCAGGAACGAAAGCGTTGACTCCGCTCCCTGGTTTTGGTTGATGCGATCAGGATGAAGGCCGTCCCTGCAGCCGCCTGTTGCCGCGTCATAAAGCGGCACCCGCAAGTCATTGCTGCCAAGGAACCAGCCAAAGACACGCTGGGCCTCCTCACGCCAATGGACTTCTTCAGTCAACCTGTAGACCTCAAGGCAAGCGGACACCGTTGCGCAAGCCTCCACAGGCTGCTGATCAAACCGCGCCTTCTCACAGCCTTCAATAAAGAAACCGTTGGACCCAATGGGCACAAAGATCTCCTTATCGTCGCGGTGCTGTTCGGCGACAAGCCACTTGAGAGAATCCATCCCGGCTTCAATCATTCTCTGATTGTTGCTCCGCCATCCGGCCAATATGAGCGCCTGCGACAACCGTGCGTTCGAATAAGAAAGGCTCTTCTCAAACCACCGCCATGTCGCGGAGTGAGAGCGCTCATAAATATCAAGCAGGCGATTGGCAAGCGCGTTGCGGACGACCTGTATGGCGCGGTCGCCGGGAAACCAGTCCAAATATGCTTGCATGCCCAGAATGGAATACGCCCAGGCACGCGGGCTGGTGAACGTGAGTGTCGCGGGCACCGCGGCTTCGAAGAGCCTTCCGGCCGCTCCTCTCAAACCCGCGTCACGCGAATGGCCTAGCACGTTGCCCAGCGACCACAAGGCACGGCCGTGGCTGTCGTCCGACCCGCACTCCTCCAACCACCTACGGTCATAGGCGAGAAAGTTCCGGAACCTGCCGGTATCGGCGTTGAAGGCTAGCCACAAAAAGGCCAGATAGCGATGGGACAAGCGGCTGAACAGCGGTTCGTCCGTGTTCTCAGGGCATTCGTGCAAGAGCGTCGACACGATCAGCGCGCGCGCATTGTCATCGGTTGTATAGCCCTCGCTTGAATTGGGCACGGAGAAGATTGCATGCTGCAGAATGCCCGTATCGTCGGTCAGCCTCAGCATGTGATCTGCGCTCATGACCGGCAGAAAGTCAGAAGCGTCCGCTGCGGCGTCATCCTTCTGGGCTGCCCTGGGCTGCAAGGTACGCTCGAAGCGCGCGCGCTGAAAGCTGGCCATGTACTTTCTTGCCGTCTTGGGCCATATTGTTTCGCGCGAGTGGAGGTAGGCTCGCTTGCGCATGGCGTGCCGCTCCCCATCGTTGTCCAGAAGGCGCAGCACCGCATCGCGAATGGCATTCGGGTCTTCGAAAGGCACAAGTATGCCTCTCTTATCGGCCAGCAATTCTTTCGCATGCCAATACGGGGTGGAGATGATAGCCTTGCCCGCGGCCAGCGCAATAGCCAGCGTTCCGGAGACGATCTGGGCTTCCTGCCTGTATGGCGTGATGTAGATATCCGCCGCACCCACATGCTCAACCAGTTCTTCTGCGCTGACAAAGCGGTTAACCAGGATCAGGTTTGCCGAGACTCCAAGTTGCTCAGCCAGGGCCTGCAATTCTTCGCGGTAGCGCTCGCCATCGCGCCGGCGTATGTGCGGGTGCGTGACCCCGGAGACGATGTAGACCACATTCGGATGCACCGCCAGAATTGCAGGCAGCGCTCGGATCACGTTTTCAATGCCCTTATTCGGCGATAGCAAACCAAACGTCAACAGCACGGACTTACCCTCAGCGGCAAACCGGTCCTTGAAGTAGTTTGGGTCCATGAATTGAAAGTCCGGCACGCCGTGCGGAATGACATCGATTTTTTCGCCCGGAACCGAATATACCTCGCGCAAAAACTGGGCAGCCTGCTCACTCATCACAATCAAGCGATCAGAGAGCCGCGCTATCTCCTCGAGAACAGCTCGCTGATTCGGATCCGGATCGCGGAGAACGGTGTGGAGCGTTGTCACGACCGGCATCTTCAATTTGCGCAGCAAGGTAAGGATGTGGCGACCGGCGATACCACCATAAATGCCGTATTCGTGCTGCAGGGAAACAAGATCGTTTCCGTTGAAGTTGAGAAACTCCGCCGCTCGCTCGTAGGAACTCAAATCATCCTCCTCGAGTTCGAGGCGCACTTGTTCCGGATATTCGTAGCTCGAATCAGGATCGTTCACGGGGATCGCAAATAACCGTTCACTACCGTATTCGTTTGCGAGCGCGGTGCACAGGTCCGTCGTAAACGTTGCGATTCCGCACTGACGGGGCAAATAGTTTCCAACAAAGGCAATGCGCGTCGGCAATGGCAGCCTGCAGCTTTTCGGCGCGGCCGGGGAAGAGTCTTCCGCAGCAAGATCGTGCGCGGCGCCTGTGCGATGATTCGTTTCATTGTGAAACATATCTTCCTGCTTTCACTTGTGTCGACACAATGCAAGCAGCTCCTGTGCCGGACCGATGGTTCGCTGGCAGTACCTGCCTTCCACTACGCGTACCGTGCCGAGAAGCGAGGGGCCGAAACAAACCGCTGTTCTCAAAGACATAACCCCACAAGCTGGAACAGGGGGTCTGGCCATTCGCACGCCGAGCTTGGAGTGCTACTCCTTTGGCAGGAGCGGCGCGCTGGATTCGGAATGCTGCAGAGCGAAATCTCGAATAAAGCTCGCAGCCTTTACGCTCGCGGCGGCCGGCTTCAGGGCTGAGACCTCGGCTGCACCCGGCTGGATCACACGCCGACCGGCAACCAGAGCCATCGCACGGCGGGCGGCAAAGTGCCTGGGAACATCGATTTTCTTGATAAGGCTCATGGCAGCTCCAGTCGCCCTGTGGCTTACTTGAACGGTGCTCGTCTGAAGCGAAGCCTGAAAGGCCGCAGGCGAGAGGGGGGAGTTGCTGGCTGCTCTCTCCAGCATACATTTGAAGCACAATGCGCGCAGGCTCCCTCGTGATGCACGAGGTGCTCAAATCTGACCGAGAAGCAGAAGCACGACTACAATCAACAGGATGAGCCCCAATCCGCCGCTGGGATAGTATCCCCAGTTCCTGCTATGCGGCCATCGCGGCAGCGCACCCAGGAGCGCCAGCACCAAAATTACGATCAAAATGGTTCCGAGCATATTCGGCCCCTCCTTCTCTTTTTACCCGAAACGAATCACCAACCGCGGCGGCCGCTTTCAAGGCCGCCGCAGCTTGACAACTGTCTTAGCGCAGGCTTCCCGTCGTTGTGTTCGCGGGGACGCCGATTGCGTCGCCGGACACAACCAGTTCGACTCTGCGGTTTTCCTGCCTGCCGGCGGAGTTATCGTTGGATGCTACGGGGAGCGTGTTACCGAATCCCCTTGCGCTCACCGAAGTTGCTCCTACACCTTGTTGCACCAGGTAGTCCCGAACAGCTCCTGCGCGGTTTTCCGACAGCTTCTGGTTCATATCATCGCCGCCCACATTGTCGGTGTATCCGCCAACCTCAATGTCGAGGCTTGGATAGGCAATGAGGATTCCGGCAACCTTGGCAAGCTTCTCCCGCGCACCCGGCTTCAAGGAGAATCGGCCAGTGTCGAAAAGTACATCCGACATGCTGACGATAAGGCCCCGCGCGCTGTCGCGGGTTTCAAGAATTTTGTTCAGTTGCTCTGACAATTGGGCTCGCATTGCCGCCTTATCGCTATCGGCCTGGTGTTCATTCTGCTGCGCCTGCTGTGCAGCCAGTCGAGCTTTGTCCGCGTCGGCCTGAGCTGCGGTGACCGCAGCTGCCGATGCCGCCTGATTCGTCGCCATGTCCGCCTGGGCTTTTGCGGCGTCGGCCTGAGCCCTGGCCGCATCGGACTGCGCTTGCTCTTTCAGGCGAGTTGCTTCGTCTGCTTGAGCCTGCGAATTTGCCTGGGCATCACTTGACGCCTGACGCTCGGAGGCAAGCCGGCCTTCTTCGATCTTCTTGACGGCGATTTCGCGCGCATCTTCGGCAGTCTGCACCGCCTGTCGGGACGCAGCAATCAGAGGCTTCTTTTCGATATGCGAGCCGATCGCATAATCGTCGGCTGTCTTCATCTGTTGCACTGCGTGCCGATAGCTTTCGCCGGCATACTGCTCAGCCCCCTCGGATTGAGCGATGCGCAGCGCATTCCGCGCTTCGTAGAATTCCAACGGCAGATTGGCGTTCAGAACCACGGGGTCGAACTTGTATCCGGTGGGAAGATAGCCGCCACGCTCCATCAGTTCATACTTCGCATCGACAGCTTCGCTGGTGCCCTTGGTATCCGCGTTCACTACGTTTTCCAACACCACAACATTGCTGGGCTGCCGAACCGCATAATATGGTTCCGCGGTCACGATCAGAGCGAATGCCTGGAGGTCTGTGGTAGCAGTCAGCTTGCTTCGATCGTTGCCGCCAACAAGCACTTCTCCAAGGTTTACAGCTCGCCCCTCGGGGGAGATCGCCCACAAGACGTAAGTGAGATATTCGCCGCCAAAGGTGGTCGGGTTTTGCAGGTTGCCGAAGTCCGCTTCCACTTCCATGGTGCCACGCTTGCTGCGCACCTTGGCTTTGCCGTCGGCAGAGGGAAGCAACGCAGTGCCGGCAAGATCCACATCCGTGGCGCCGCTGCGATGCCGATAGTTGACGGCCTGGACCGTACGGCTGATTTCAACGACCCGGTATGTTGGCACCGAGCCCGCGGGTTCGATGACAACCGTCGCTTGCGAGTTGGCCTGAGCAATCCCGCTCACGCAGAGTACACATCCGAGTCCTAACAAATGTATGCGTTTCACACGATCTCCTGCGGGCGGAACTCCGCCCTGTTGCGTTGTGTTTCCTTTGCGTTCTTTGACACCGCCGGCCCGCTTCGAAGCGATGCTTTATCCGTTGCCGACGTGAAACTGGGTAATGTAGCCGAGCAGGTTGAATACCTTCAGAAGCCAGATGACTACGGCAATCACCACAACCAGATTCAGAAGTCCCTTCACTGTTCCCTGCATGGGAATCAGGTTCACGAGCCATAACAGCACACCGACGACGGCTAGTGTGATTACAAGAGTGACAAGGGGCATTTGATGTTCTCCATTCTTCGTCTCGGGACCAACTCGCACCCCAGGGTTCCTGGGCACGCGAACGGATTCCCTTTGATTCCCCAGCTACTTGCCTGGCACGCCTTAGCACTTGGGAATGCAAGGCGTGTGGATAATCCAGCCTGCCGAAGAATGGCAATCTGTGCAGTCCTTGTGGTTCTTCAAGAACAGCTGCGGGAGACACTCGGACACTGGTCCGTCTTGGCATAGTCCCCCAGCAATGTGGTGAGCTGCCATTCTTCTTCTTGCTGATTGTCCCAAAATCCCGTGCGCATGACTGAGCAACTCTGCACACGCCGGTGGTCTCGGCTTCCTGCATTCAGCGAAATCGAATGGAGGGTAAGGTGGAGAAGATTGTGAGGTCACGCAAGGGCGGCCGAGGCCGGCTATCGCGAATGGCCGGTTGGCACCCATGCCAAATCCCCACTCAGCACATAAATGGCGAGCGCACCTGCCATGAAAATAGCGCCAACCCAGAAGCGCCAATCACGATGCATGCGCCTCCAGTAAGGGCCCGGATCGGGCTCACCACTGTCGCTGCTGTTTCCTTCGGGATTGTGCTTGTTTCCAGTCATGTCTTCTCCATGTTGATTGGTTGGATGGGATTCCTTGGGGCCGCTGCTCCCATTTGCGTATCCAGCCGCATGGGCTGCTTGTTCACGGAGCCGCACCATTTCTGTGCGGGATCTGAGTGTTTTCAGGTTCTGCTTCCAGACCGAAGCGCTATTGCTTTTGCGCCGCAGCGGCAGTTACCTGAACCGGCCGGCTGACCTCTGTTACGGATGCGCTGTTTGCCGGCGCTGGCTGATCCGCTGGCATTGCGGTCCCCGTCGGAAAGATGAGGATTTGGATCGAACCCCAATCTGCGTCCAGGTTCGCGCCTGTCTGCTTGCCCATTCCCAGGGTCTTGAGTTGGCTGTCGTCAAATCCAAAGTTTTCCACCAGGTACTCGCGGATTACATGGGCTCTGGCCTCTGTGAGGACCTGATCCTTCTGGGCATCGCCTTCCATACCGGTAGAGACAACGACCACAGCAAATCCAAATTGATTTTGTGACAGGAACTCGCCGGCGGCCTTGAGGGACTTCTGGTCCTTCAGCTTCGCCGAATCGTGGCTATCGAACAATTGTTTGGCCGTGAACGAGAATGCCTTCTGCGGGGCGCCTGCCGGAAGGCTGGCAATTCGATTAGCCGTCAGATCGCCTGAGTCTTCATACCCGCGCTTCTTGAAGTACCCGAGAGCAAAAAGTTATGCTTCAGGGCTTCCATATTCTCCTGGAAATCCGTGACGCCGATCTGCGCCTGGAGCATGGTGGCGTGCAGCGTAGCCGTAGTCTGTTCCAGGTTGGTATAGAGTTCCTTGTCGTTCACCAGCGCTCCCACAGTTCCCTGCCCCGAGTCGATCTTGGCGCTTACCGAGTTCAGATGCGCAGTCGCCATTGTTGCGTTGTCGATGGCCTGCTGACTGCTGGTCAGAATGCCGCTCGCCGACTTCAGCAACTCAGACATCTGCAACGGTGGAAGGCTGGCAATGGTGTCGCCGTTGCGCACCTCAGCCTGACCCGCGGAGCCAAACGAGATGGCCAGATACTGATTCCCAAGCAGCCCTTCGGTTTCGATTGAGGCCACTGAATCCTGCTTGAGGATTTCGTGCGTCGACTTGTTCAGTTCCACGACCACCGTAACTTTTTCACCGGGGTTGTGCGGCAGCGCGATGCTCTGCACGGTTCCGCTGGTCACTCCACCCACCAGCACGTTGGCTCCCGAGGCCAGACCCGCCACATTGTCGAACTGCGTCTTCAGTTTGTATGTAGAGCTGAATAGAAACTCCCTGCTGCCGATGAAGAAGACGCCGGCGCCCAGAACTGCCAGTGTCAAAACGATGAACGCGCCTAGCCGTGCCACTCTCGACATATACCCCCCTATGACTGCTTGAGAAACTCCCTAACAAACCCGATGTCGCTTTGTTCAAGATCCTCGAACGTGCCCTCAATCACCACATTGCCTTGATCCAACAGGGTCAGACGGTTGGCAATCGTCCTGGCACTGTGCAGATCATGGGTAACAACGATGGACGCCATCTGATGCTCCCGCTGAAGTTTGAGAATCAAGTCGTCGATCTCCCCTGAACTGATGGGATCGAGCCCTGCCGTTGGTTCGTCGAGGAGCAGGATCTCCGGCTCCAGCGCGAGCGCGCGGGCCAGACCCACGCGTTTTTGCATTCCGCCCGAGATATCGGAAGGCATCTTTTCGAGGGCGTTTTCCAACCCCACCTCAGCCAGTAACTGGTTGACACGATCATGCCGTTCGGACTTGGATAGCTCTCCCCGATGGCGCACAAGGGGAAATGCCACATTCTGTGCGACGGTGAGCGAGTCGTAGAGCGCAGCATGTTGAAACAGGAAGCCGATCTTTTTCCTGACCTCTCCGAGCTGGTCGAGAGAGAGGCCTGCAATATCCTGGCCGAGGATGCGCACCGAGCCGGTGTCTGGAGTTTCGAGACCGACGATCAGGCGCAATAATACGCTCTTGCCTGTTCCACTCCGTCCCAGCACAGCCAGTGTTTCACCGCGGTTCACAGACAGGCTAACCCCATTCAAGACGGTGCGGCTCTCAAACGCCTTGCGCAGGTCCTCCACGGCGACAGCGGACGCAGGGGCGTCTGTGTGAGGGTCGTCGTGCTTCATCGCGGTTTCATAGGCTGTGGCCATATTTGTCTCGGTCCGGTGCATCGCGGGTTAGTGGAAGATAACAAGGATGAGTTTGACGAGCACAACGTCTGCCAGGATGACAAACAGGGATGCAAGAACCACAGAGTTCGTCGCTGCTCGGCCCACACCCTCAGCACCTCCGCGCGTGCGCATTCCCTGGTAGCATGCGATGAGTCCAATAATCAAGCCAAAGGCGGCCGTCTTAAATGTTGGCGGCAGGAAGTCACTGAGTCTGGCGCCACGAAATCCGGCAAGAATGAACTGGTGCAGCGAGATCGGAGAAACCAGGGTCTGAGCAAGCCAGCCCATCAAGATCCCGCACGAGTCCGCAGCGAGGGTGAGCAAAGGGAGCATCAGGATGCACGCCGTAATCCTTGTAGCCGCAAGAAGCCTGTAAGGGTTGACCGCGGATGCCTCCATGGCGTCGATCTGCTCAGTCACTTTCATCGAAGCCAGTTCCGCGCCGATGCCGGCTCCCACTCGCCCACTCACTACCAGACCCGTGATGGTCGGGCCCATCTCCTGGATAATGGAGTAAACAATGGCCGATGGAAGGAGCGATGTGGCACCGAAGCGAGTCATGCTGGAGCGAACCTCCATCGACAGAACAACGCCGACAGCTGCGCCGGCCAAGGCAACCAGAGGCAGAGACTTCGATCCAACGTCGTCCAGTTGGCGGATCAGCTCGCGACCTTCAAACGGCGGCGTAACCGCAGCCTTGAGAACCTGCCAGGCGAAGATTCCAAGATTCCCAAACCACTCGAAGAAGCCGCCGATCAGTCCAGACGACGAACTTGTGTTTAACGTGACCGGCGGAGAATTCGGTCCCGGCAATACGGGGCTGATCGTAGTAGTCGCAGTGTATCCGCCGTCGCTCAATGGTTTGGCCCTGGGTCTGGAGCGCCGTGGGCGTTGCTCAAATGCATGCGCGAGAGTAGCGAGTGAGGTCCACTGTAGAAGAACTCCAGGGCGACGTTCCCTCCCGCATAGGACAACAAGCTGTAGTTGCCAATTCGAAAGGCATCTTTCGCGCCGAAGCGGTCAGGGTACCAACCGTAGACTGCCGTGAATGAACCTGCATAGGGCGCGGCCAGCGCGGAAAAAGAGAAGACGCGATGGCCGTCTTCGCCACGGCGAGCAGTTAGAGTGGAGATTAATGCATGGCGGAGCCGCGGGAGCGCGCCGCGGCATTCGCAGCGGTAGTAGAGCGAGTCCTGTTTGAGAGCCTCAGACAGCGCATAGCGCGTCGTGGTCCCTACTGCCACGATCCCGAAGTCGGACCCGAATCGCCTGGAATAACCCTTTAAGCCTTGATTCCACTCCGGAGGCGCATTGCTGAACTGGCCGATCCCCGCAGCCATTGCCGAACCTGCAATGGGATACGGACCGAAGGCGTCGAAGACGTAGTTGCCGGCCATTGTTCTTTGTGTCGGGCGCTCGTAGTCGAGGTCCAGTTTCGCCGGGGTTGTGGATGCTGTATTGACGGAGGAGTCCCCTGAAATGGCGAGCGCTTGCGATCTTGCCATTCCCGGTTGAACCGCGAAAAGAGCGGCGGTCAAATAAAGGAGCATCGCTTTGCGGATTCCGGCGCCATGAGTTTCAGGGACTAGACCGACGCCCAATCTTACCGCCAGATCTCCATGACAGGATTGGTATTGTTGCGAGTCTTGCGCCCTGATAGATGGCTTCAACATCGCTCCTTCAACAGAAATCGTCTCTCTCCAGAGCATTCACCGCCGTCAATCACGCTGCCTGGAGGCTGCTGCGCTTATAGAGATCGTGTCAGATGCAGACGCTCAAGGAATGGTCAACTTTGCTCGCCTTCACCCGCAGCGCTGGAGTTGCCCCTTCACCCGCAGCGCTGGACTTGTCCAAAAGAGCACAGCCTTTGCCTTGGTGGCCGCGCAGAATGGAACTTCAGCCGGTTTCATCGTTCGTCGAGGAAGCAATCATGTCTGAAACCCATGTTTTCCCATCCATTCCCACAAAGATTCTTTTGCCCATCGACTTCAGCCCATCTTCCCAAGCGGCTTTGGAAATTGCAGCGGATCTTGCGCTGCACTTTCATGCCCAACTTCACCTGGTAAACGTGATTCCGATGTTCCCCACGACGACTCTTCCTGACTTCATTCCCGAAGGCGATTTCATTCATAACGCCAGAACTTTTGCAGAACGCCATCTGGCGAAGTGTCGCAAGATTCTCGAAGAAAGAGGAGTCAAGTCAGCTTCCAGCGTCGAGGTCGGGAACGACATCGTGGGAAACATCGTGGAGGTTGTCGATCGCGAGCATATCGATATGGTCGTGATCTCCACACACGGAATTTCAGGCTGGCATCCGCTGGTTTTCGGATCCATTGCTGAGAAGGTCATCAAACTCGTAGAATGCCCGCTCTTGCTTCTTCGCTCAACCAAGCCCGAGACCGGCGCCAAGAATCCTTCAGACAGGTCCATGGAATGGTGGTAGGGGAAGCCGCGGTGCAGGTGAGCGGCAAGGACACCACCACGCACCAGTGCTCATCGAGGTCATCGTCTTTGATTTTGCCGCGACGACGGCATTCGACTCGGCCCTGGATCGATGAAGGTCCAGATTATCGCTCGTCCCGCATCGCCTGAGAGCCTGCGAGGACAGCTGAGGAACGACGACATCAATCCCCGTGACGGGGACTCATCCAGGCATGAGCAAAACAGGACAGACATCCGCCCGAAAGAGACGCGACAATAGGAAGAACTTGGGTGTGACCACCCTCGCCACGGGGAGTCTCCCCAATGTGCGACGCCGACTCGCATTAACGCTCCTTGGAACTGCGCCGCCGATGCCAGACCGCAAGCTGTGCCTTCATCCTGTTGCTTGAAGCGTCTTCTCTGCGATCCTCGATGGTCTCGCCGCAATCGCCGGTTATTTTCAATCCGGTGTGGCGGATCCAGGGCATTCATCCACCACACCGGGCAAACCGATCAGAACGGGGCTATTTTGAATAACCGGAACATTCAGAGTTCGTTCGACTGCGCAGCTTTTCTCGCCAAAGCAGGGCTTGGCCGCAGGATCGTCGAATTGGAACCTAAAGCCACTTTTTTCTCCCAGGGAGATGCGGCCGACACCGTTTTCTATCTCCAGAGAGGCCGGGCAAAACTGACGGTCGTCTCGCAGAACGGCAAGGAGGCTACGATCACCCTCCTGTCGGACGGTGACTTCGTGGGAGAAGAGTCGTTGGCATCCATTCCCGGATTGCGCCTGGCAACCGCCTCTGCTGTCAACTCGTGCATCGCACTCAAGATTACACGGGTAGAGATGGCCCGCGTGATGCATGACGAACCGATGTTCGCCGACCTATTCTTCAAATTCCTACTTGCCCGCAGCATGCGAACCCAGGCCGATCTCGTCGATCAACTCTTCAATTCGAGCGAGAAACGGCTGGCGAGGATCCTTCTCCTGATGGCCGAGTTCGGCAAGCCCGGAGAGCGAGAGACGTTCATTCCCCCTGTTTCGCAGGAGACATTGGCGGAAATGATCGGTACCACGCGATCCCGCGTCAGCTTCTTCATGAATCGCTTTCGCAAGCTGGGATTCATCAGTTACAACGGCCGTATCCAGGTCAATAAGTCGCTGCTCAATGTCGTTCTTCTCGACCAGTTGCCGGAACACAACGCCGAGAAGCCGCACATCCCACTGCTTGGAGCGCTCCTGAAACCGGTCGTACCGATCGTTGAGACGATCTTGAAGCCAGTCATCCCACTCGTCTCCGTGATCAAACGTAAATTGTCAATTGATCCGCCTACAGCATAGTTGGATTCAATCGAAACATCTGGGTCAGCTGCGTCATCTTGTCCCCCCGGGCCGGAAGATGCGAATGGTGATTGGGCTGGATGAGTACCTGACGGAACGCTTGCTGCATGAGGGCGACTCATCGGAGGAAGGAACCCGAGCCGTTGATCCCAGAAGTTGCGCGGCAGGACGTCCCCATGCGGTGCGTCGTATTGCTCAGACGGCGATCGTTGCTGTGCATAGAGTTGGAAACGTAAGGATAGTCAGGCGTTCAACCCCCGACTGTGTGAGGGATAACTCAAGACCAATTCAGAATCCTTATGGTCGCTGCCCGGTCCAGATCATTCATCGCGACCGGAGATGATCCCACGCACTACAGGCAACCGCAGACACCTTAAGGGGGGTACACATGCGCGGACTCAAGACTCTACTTGGAACTACAGCATTGCTGGCAGGCCTGGCGATGGCGCCAGCGGCCAAGGCGCAACTGGAGGTTGGCATCGGCGTCGGCATTCAGCCGGTCTGTCAGTACGGCTACTACGACTATGCGCCGTACGCTTGCTCGCCTTACGGCTTTTACGGGCCAGGGTACTTCTACAACGGCATCTTCCTGGGCATGGGCCCGTGGGCCGGCTGGGGCTATGGCCACGGCTGGGGCGGGCATCGGTTCGAGAACGGCGGTGGCGGCAGCTATCGCGGCGGAGGCGGCGAAGCGGCCAATCGCAGCAGCTTTGCCCGCGGCGGCCAGGCAGTGCGCAACGGCGGTGGTGGAGCGGTCCACAGCAGCGAAGCCGCCCGATCAGGTGGAGCGCGCCCCAGCGCAGGCCATGCGACAGCGGCGCGAACCAGCGCCCCGCGCGCATCGCATGCAACACCTTCTCATGCCAGCGCACCGCGCGCCAGCGCACCGCGCGCTTCTGCTCCGCGTGGCGGCGGCGGCGCACGTGCCGGCGGGGGTGAATCACATGCCGGTGGCGAACGCAAGTAACCACTTGCTGCTTAGCCATCCTTGTTGCCTGGATGTAGATTTCCAGGGATCCTCAAAAACGACGATATGGCCTGGTCAGAGTGAGCCCCGCACCGCGTTCGATGCGGGGCTCACATCTGGGGGGTTTCATTTGGCTCCCGCTGGCCTGGCTGTTGTGGAGCTTGCGACAGGCCGCGCTTTCGGCGCCGGTTGCCGCATGGGATGCAGATGGCGCACCGGCCCGCCGGGCAGAGCCGGCATGGGGTTGGGGAGCTGCATCTTGGGCCTGTTAGCCGCCAGAGCGCGCCTCTGCGCGCGCTGATCTGCCTGCTTCTGCAATACGTCGGTCACATCCACCAAGCGAGCGGTTTCAAAGCCCGTGCGCTTGGCCATGATGCGGTATTCGAAGGCGATGGACGAAGTGCCGCCGCCGAGTTCGCGCACGTCGAAGCCGCCGGCCGACTTTTGGCTTACATAAAGGCCTTTGCAATCGCCGTCGGGGGTGAGGAAGACGTGGTATTCCACGCCGGTGTTGACGGTTGCGCCGAATACCGGTTCCAGGTCGACGTGGGCCACGCCGTTTACCAGTTGCACGGTGCCGGCATCTTCAAACCAGTTTTCGGCCGATTGCACGGAGTAGGTCTGCACCGTTCGCCCGCTGTCGGCGGCCTGGACGTTGGCGCCAATCGTCCCGTTGCAACCCAGGGCGCCGCTTACGTTGATTATGCATTCGCCTCCCCAATAGTCGCCGAATGTCTCAAACACCGTTGCAGTGCTGCTGCTCTCGGCGTCATTCTCGGCAAGGAGGGTATCGTAATCGGAGCCATTGTTGTAGAAGAGCCCAGCATTGCCTTCGTCGGCGCTGGCTAAGAAGGCAACCGTGTCGGTAACTCCGGTATCTGCCCAAATGCCGGATGCCCCAGCCACGTAGGTTCCTTCCTTGCTGGCGCTGTTGAAGATGCCATGAACACCCCAGCCTGGATCGCCTGTGGTTAAGGTCGAGATTCCCAGTACACCTGTGGCCGCGGAGCCCTCCACACCAAAGCTCGCAGTTCCAGCGGCGTTGCCCGAAACGCCAACGCCGGAAGCCGTGCCGAGGTTACTGGCGTAGACGGTGGCGTAGGAGGCGCTGTTGTTGAAGAAGCTGCCGCCGTCGGCGTTGTCGGCGGTGCCGATAACCCCGGCCGTGTAGTAGTTTGCAGACCCGGCTGTGTCGCCCCATACACCGGCAACCTGGTATGGGACTTCGCGCCCATAGGTACCACTGGTGTCGGTGGGACCGGTCACACCCATGTTTCCAAAGACACCGCTGGCGCCGCCTACTGGCACGTAGGAGGTGCCCCAAACTCCGAATCCCACGTCTGAGTTGCCATAGACGCCGGTGGAACCGTTCGCGGCATTTCCCGTCAAGGCGGCATCCAGGTCATTCTCCGCGTACTCGGTGGCCGACAGTGGGCCAGCAAAGGTATTGCCCGTAGACAGCCACAGTTGCGGATAGACGCCATTGAACGTGGTTTCAAGCTGGGGCGTGATGTCGCTGGTCAGGGTGGTCTCGTTCAAGCCGAGCGGCACCGAGCCGGAGGTTCCGCCGCCGGTGAGCGGGCTGGTGGGGGTGATGCCGGTAATGCTGCCTGCGCCGGCACCGGGGAAGGTCTGGCCGCTGGCGAAGGTCAGGATGCCGTTGCTGGCGATGGAGAGCCCGGTCGTGTTGACGGCCGCGCTCCCGGCGCCGAAGACCAGATCCAGTTGGGCGGAAGGACTGGCGGTATTGCTGTTGACGGGAAGAGCGGCCCAGCCAAAGGTCTGGGGCACGGCGGCCTGCGTGCCGCTGTTCCACGCCGAGGCGGTTGCGCTCAGGAGCGCGAACGATTGGGACGAATTGGCGGCCGTCGCCGTCTGATACGGGAATACCAGTACATCGCCAACTGCTGAAAGTCCAGTCCCCGCCGTGACTGAGCCGGAGATGTTGGCGTTGCCGGTGATGGTCTGGCTGCCGGTGAAGGTATTGGCCGCGGACAACTGCGGATAAATGCCGTCCAGCGTGGTCTCAAGCGCTGTGGTGTTCAGCGCCAGCGCGACCGAGCCGCTGATGCCCGAGCCGGTCAGCGGGCTGCTGGTGGTGATGCCGGTAATGGTGCCCGATCCGCCTCCTGCGCCGGGGAAGGTCTGGCTCGCGACGAAGTTGATCACACCTTTGGGCGAGATGGACAGCCCGGTCGGCGACTGGTTGGCGTTGCCTGTACCGGCCAGCAGGGAGAGATTTGCCGAAGGAGTCGCCGTGTTGTTGCCCTGCACCACCGCTTGCCAGGAGAAGTTCTGGTTCACTGCCGCGCTGGTCCCGCTGTTGAAGGCGCTGCCGGTGAACATGAACACGGGCGAGTTGTAACCGGCGCTGGCCGTAGCCGTGTTGGGAGCCTTCAGCAAAATCGTGCCGGTGGACTGAGCGCCGTAGGAGTTCAGCGCGCCCGTCAACGTTTCGGTGGTTCCGGTCAGCGCCGAAGTCAGCGTGAGCCCGCCGTCGATGGTCTGCGAACCGTGGAAGGTGTTGGCCGCCGTCAGCTGCGGGTAGACGGCGTTGAGCGTGGCCTCCAGAACCCCTGTGCTCAGCCCGATGGTGGAGATTCCTGCTGAGGTGACCGCCGTCAGCGGGCTGTTCGCCACCACGTTGGCCAGAGTATTTGGGAAGGTCTGGCCGCTGGCGAAGTTGACCTTGCCGTTGCTGGAGATGTAGAAGCCTGTCGTAGTCAGCGAGTTGCTGCCGGAGCTGTAGAGCAACTGCAGAGTGCCTCCGGGCGTGGCGGTGTTGTTGCCGGTGGCCGAGGCTTCCAGAGCGAAGTTCTGGGCCACCGGTCCAGGGATGGTTGTCGACCAGGCGCTTCCGCTCAGCTCCAGCGGCTGCGAGCTGGAGCCGCCGCCGGTGGTGGCCGTGGTCACCGAGGGCAGGCTGAGAGCGCCGCGCACCGTCGCCGTGCCGCCCACATCGAGCGTGGCGGCCGGCGTGGCTACGTTGATGCCGATGTCGGTTCCCGACTGTACGATGTTGGCGTTCCCGATGGCGTTGGCGCCAGTGAAGAGAGCCAGCGTGTTGGTGGTGCCCACGCCGGTGATGGGGCCGGAACCATCCGGATGCGCCTCTGGAGAAGCAGTTGCCGATTGCACAGCCTGCGCAGCCGGCGCGGAACTAGCGGCGAGAGCGGCAAGCTGCTCCTGCGTCACAAAATCCGATGCCGCGTGGCCGGCAAGGGACTCGGCGTCGGCCGACTTCATCGCGTACGGAACGCTGGAAAGCAGCACGCGCTCCTGCTCCGGCGAGCGATCCACGCTGACCCCCAGCCAGCGCGCCGCACCACCGGCAAAGACTGTTTGCGGCAGCCCGGCGGGGCTAGCCGCGCCGAGCAGAACGGAGTAGGAGCCGTCGAGCTGCACCTGAACTTGTTGCGTCTCGGCCCACAGCGGCTCTCCGCCTTCCTGCGCGGCGTAGATGCGGAACTCGGCTTCCACCGTTTCACCGGCGCGCACGGCCAGCTTGCCGGTGTGCCGCACCTGCTGCGGCACCACGGCTGCGGCCGTGATTGCGTGACCAGCTTCCTGGGCCGGCTCCTGCGCGGACGCGGCCAGGCAGGCGGGAATGCAGATCATCGTAGCGGCAACAGCTACGCGCAGCGTGCCTGCCAGCGAGCTCTGGGGCCGCGGATTGCGCTTCATCATTCTGGGTTTCATTTGGCTTCTCTCCTTCGTTGAATCTGGGTCTCGGGTTGGGATGGACATCCAGCTTGCTTTCTCTGTTTCGATCGAGCTCATGGTTTGCCTCTGCTGAGTTCGTTCCGCGCCGGGGGCGTTGCGGGAACATTCTTGTCCGGTTGCTCAGGCGTGGCTTCCACGTCTTGCGGCTGGGCGCCAAGTCCGGCGTCGGGCGCGGCAACTGGGCGGCGCATGAGGAACGAGAGAGTCTCCCGTTCCACCGTCATCGTTACTCGCCGATGCGCCATCGGCCCATCGCCGGTTTCGAATTCCGTTGTGGTATCTTCTTGTTGCGCGGCTTGTTTCGCCGGCGGCGGTCGACGGGGAAGGATTTTCATGCTTGCTCCAGGCCAACTGGCGTCGCGGTCATCCGCTTGATCGCAACTAGAGCGCAACCAAGGGTGGAATGTCCTGAATCGATCGGAAAACACTTCAGAAAACTTGCGAAATAATATGAAAGCCGTCCATGTCGTTGACAACAAATGGTATTTATCGATTCGACGAGTTTGAGCTGGACCCCTCGAGCCGCACATTTTCGCGTAATGGCGCGCAGATTCCGCTGTACCCCAAGGCATTTGAGATTTTGGTATACCTGGCAACCAACCCTGGACGGGTGGTGACCAAGGAAGAAATCTTCCAGGCCGTCTGGCCGGAGTCCTTTGTGGAAGAGGGCAACCTTGCCCGGCAAGTCTCGTCGCTGCGAAGGGCGCTTGGAGACCGGTCAACCTGCATCGCGACAGTTCCAGGCCGCGGCTATCAGTTCACGGCCAAGGTGGAAAATGGACTTCCGGGAAACGGCTCTTCGGAGGGCCCGACCGAAGACGTCCTGGTGCAGAGAGTACGGGAACGCACCCAGGTGGTGATCGAGGAGTCGTTTCCAGCTCCGGTTGCCGCGACGGCTCATTCACGGTTTTCTCTTCTTAGCCGAATCTCCCACCCGATCATTGCCTGGTCGGTGCTTGGAGTGGTTTTGCTTGCCGCCACCACAACCTATTTATGGATGCGATTCTCGAAACCGCCGGAGCTGCGCAAGGTGATGGTTGCGGACTTCCTGAATCTCACCGGCGACCCAACCTACGACCTCACCTTGAAGAACGCGCTTGAAGCTCAGATCGGGCAGACGCCCTGGATCCAGCTCATGACCGGTGGCGAGGCCCGTAATGCTCTAGCTTGGATGGAAAAGCCAACAGACACCCCGCTGCTGGGCGAAACGGCGCTTGAAGTCTGCAAGCGAACCGGCTACCAGGCCATGCTGCGGCCCAGGATCGAGATCCCGCCGGATAAGTGGGGCATCCGGATGTCGATGGACGTGGTCAACTGCGTTACAGGCGAGACGCTGGCGGCCTACAAGACGAAATCGGACAGCAAAGACGATCTGCTGGCTTCTTTGGATTCGCTATCGTTGCGCATCCGGCAAAAACTGGGCGAGCCGAGCAAATCAATGGATAACTATCGGGTGCCGTACTACGGCGTTACTACCGGCTCATTCGGTGCGCTGCTGGCCTATGAAGATGGCGTTACGCTGGGCCGCCAGGCGAAGTACACAGAGGCGCTTCCCTACTTTCAAAAGGCAGCGAGCTTAGATCCCAAGTTTGCGTGGGCACAATCCGCTCTTGCTGTCACCTACGAGAACATGGGAGATGGACCGAACGCAGCCGCCGCCGCTCAAAAGGCGTATGACTTGAGCGGCAATGTGACCGAGGGAGAAAGGGTCTACATCCGATACGCATACTTCCTGAATGCTGTTCGCGATCTGAATGCCGCTGAGAAGGAGGTCCTTGAGTGGGCGCGCGTATATCCAAACGACATGGCATCCTGGGAAGCGCTGACGGACCTGGAGATTGAGCGCGGGGACTACCCAAAGGCGATTGAAGCCGGCGAACGAGCGCTGAAATTGGTCGTGGCGCGCGCGCCATCAACCTATACAGTTCTTGCGCGCGCGTACTTGCGCGCCAATCGCTACGGCGACGCCAAGCGCGTCATTGCCGAAGCGCAGGCTCAGGGTTTCGATGGCCAGACCCTCCACGGCATTCTGTTTGAGATTGCCGCCATTGAGCATGACGCGCGCGGGATGCAGCATGAGGTTGATTGGAACAAGGGCAAGCCCCAGTTCTATGACATGTTCGGGAATCAGGGGATTATTGCGGCGGATGAGGGAAGATACCGGCAGTTTGAGGACATTTACAAAGCCGCTATTCCTCAGGCCGCCAAGGAGGCTGGCGCGGAAGTCGCCGACAGCATGCTGTGGGAGGAGACCAGGATTGAAGCGGCGCTTGGCCGCGACGCCAAGGCCAGGGAGCTTCTGAAGCTGGTCAAGGACCACAGCGACATCTACAGCGCTGTCGTCGAAGCAAGTGCCGGAGATGTGTCCGAGGCGGAAGCTTACCTGAAGCAGCCGGAGCAATATCCGCATGGCACCATCGACCATTTCATTTATCTTCCAGAGGTAAAGGCGATGCTGGCGATGCGCCGTCACGACCCGGATGCAGCGATTAAGGAATTGGACGCTGCATCGCCCTATGAACTGGCGGCGTGTGAAATCATCGATGTACGGGGCACTGCCTACCTCGCCGCCAAACAGGGCGAAAAGGCCGAGGCTGAGTTCAAGAAGCTGATTGCGAACCCAGGAGTGGACGACCCAGTGCATCCCTGGACCGTCCTTGCTCACGTCGGCCTGGCGCGCGCCTATGCTCTTGAGGGCAACAAGGCTGGAAGCAAAGGCGAGTACGAGAAGCTCTTCGCCTTGTGGAAGGATGCGGATTCCGATCTACCGGTGCTGCAACAGGCGCGACGGGAGTACGCCCAGCTCCATTAATGGCCGCTCAGGCTCTTCAGAAACCGGATGAGACTCTTGGCATGGGAGGCGCCTCAAGAACGTCAAAATCGACGCTTATGGGAGGGAGGGATTCACATCGATAGATAAATCATTGCAGAGTAAAGAGATAGGAAATCGCATCCGCAAAATACCCCCAAAAGTACCCCCCTTCGAAAATTGACTCGGGTTCCATCGAGGCATCGGGAAGTGGTGCTCCTATTTGATCGTGTAACGAGCGCCACGTCCTTTACCGACCTGCGCCAGGTAGTGCTGCTCGGCGAGCCTTTTCAGATGCACCTTGATGGTGTTGCGGTTGGCACCGGTCGAATCCTCGATTTCCTTGACGGTGATCTCGCCGCGCGTTTTCGCCAGTTCAAGTATCTGGCGAGAAAGTGCGGGCAATGACGCGCGAAGAGCTTGTTCCTGTTTCACCTTTGCGGCCAGGTTGTCTTTCTGCTTGACCATTGTTTTCAGGAAAAACACCATCCACGCTTCCCAGTTCTGCTCCTCTTTGCGGATGGTTTGCTGGGTGCGGCGCAGTGCGAGGTAATAGCTGTCCTTATTCTGTTCGATCACGCCTTCCATTGAGCTGTAGGGAACATAGCCATACCCGGCACGCAGCAGAAGCAATGTTGTCAGCACACGCGAGAGCCTGCCGTTGCCGTCTTTGAACGGGTGGATTGCCAGGAATATGACAATGAAGATCCCAACCAGTATCAGAGGGTGGTGGCTTTCCTCCTGTATTGATTGATTGAACCAATCGACTATTTCTTTCATCCATCCGGGCGTTTCAAATGGCGTGGCGGTCTCAAATACGACGCCGAGACTCTTTCCGTCAGGTCCGAAGGCCTCGACGTGGTTGGTTATCTTCTTATACTCTCCGCGATGGTCCTGATCCTTGGAACTGTATTTGAGCAACACGCCATGCAGTTGCTTGATGTGATTTTCAGTGGTGGTGATGACTTCGTAGCCCTCGAAAATCATGTCCATTGCATCGGCATAGCCTGCAACTTCCTCCTCGTCGCGGCTGGCAAAGGATTTGGTCTGTAGCCCGGACAGCAGCTTCTCCACCTCTACATCGCTGAGTTTGGAACCCTCAATGCGTGTAGACGATCCCACGCTTTCAATCGTGGCAATTCGCCGCAGGCTCGTCAGCTTTTCGGGTGCAAGGGTTTCAATAACCTTCCAGCGTCCCTTGAACTCGTCGATATCAGCGATGAGCTTGAGGATTTCCGGCGTGATGGTGATGTTCTTGATGTCGCGCATGGGCGGTATCCAATTTCACCCATTTTCACCCATTTCATAGCCAAAGGCAATAGATATCTATTTATACCCATTTATATCCGCTCGATACCCAATGGCGGCAATCACGCATGGAGCCACTTAAAAGTTCCTAAACCTAGCAGGCTCAACATATAATTGTGCAGTCCTCAAATGCAGTCCGTGAGCCGGCGATCTCTTGCAAGGCACGTCTGAGCAATTTGGCCACCTATGCAAACGTAAGGCACCAAGGCTGCTCGATACTGCCCAAGATTCTTGCAAAATTAAGTGAGCAAGAGACTAGATTTCCGGATCTACTTGAAGCACTTTCTATGGAGTCCGGCCAGAGTCAGCTACTTTCAGACGCCCTTCTTGAAGGGGAATGGCTGGAAACATTGGAACTCACTGACAAACAAGAGGTATTTGAACACTGGATTGTACGAAAGGTGATTCGATGAGCGAAGAATCCCCATTTACACTCCGAAGATTCGAAACTGAGAATCGGCATTTGTATTACTTACCCAAAGACCTCTTCGTGAGGCTTGTTGGCAGGAAGTCCATTTATTTGATCGGAAGCAGAGGAACAGGAAAGACGACCCTTCTTAAAGCTCTGCATTGGGAAGAGCAACTGAACAATAAGGAATTGGCCGCAAAGCTCAAGGACTTGAATGTTGGACGGGGTTATATCGGCATTTACTTGAGGATGCCTCGTTCAATGGCAAGTATATTTGACCAGTGGTCACCCACAACCAACGATAGCACGCGTGCGGTGTTTTTTTGCCTATACCTAGACCTTATGTGGGTACAGGGCGCGTGCGATGGGATCGCGAACCTTATTCTAGAGAAGGAACTTCGCGCTTCTACCAGCTCCGAGCACAAGATTACTCATGAGCTCTTGCAGCGATTTCCGGAGCTGCAGTCGGGAGCTTTGGGAAAGACTCCTCTGTCGATAAAAGGCTTCGGTTCTCTTCTTTATGAAAAGAGACGCGAGATGGAGCGTTGGGCGATATCTGGTCTCGAAAGAACCGACAGTGAGATATCCGCAGCCTTCCCAATAACGCAAATCGGAGAATTCGGAAGAGTGGCAGGAGCTGCTCTGGCTCGGTTTTGCGAGGCCAGTTCGCAAAACGATAGAAATTGGCATTTCAAGGTGTGCCTAGATGAAACAGAGTGTTTCTCTCCGTTTCAGCAGCGTGCGCTGAATACTTCAGTTCGGCTCGTAGAAACACCAGTTAGCTTTGTGGTGTCTTACGTGCGACTTGTGGATGTTACCAGCACATGCATAAAGAGTCTCTCTCTTCAAGATGCTGACCGGGAGGTCGTGCCCCTAGACGGAATGACTGATCCAGAATTTACAGACCTTGCTGAGGGTGTTGCAACTATTCGACTTCGACGTTTGTGCCCGGCAAGCCCCGAGTTTACGACTCGCGCGGTATTTGGGGACTTAGATATCAACGAGCTTCTATGTGGCATTCTCAATACCTCGACGAATCCTGAAGCAAAAAGACTGCTCAGGGCAGCAGAGGAACTTCGGGCAACTCCCTTTTTCTCAGAGACTCGGGAACCATCAAGTATCTCACCACCAATTTATGAGGCGTACATTCTCGACAGACTTGCTCTAAAACCCCCTTCACCAGAGTCAGCTCAATGGGAAAAGAGAAGACAGAACAGCGCTGAAATTCGTAAGAGAATGGTGGCTGCGTATTTATGCATTTGCAAGGAGTTGAAGACTCAAGTGAAGTATGCAGGGGCCAAGATGATCCTCCAAATGAGTGACTGTTGCATTCGCGACTATTTGAGTATGCTAGATTCTGTATTTCAATCACTAGACGTACCCGTCTGCGAATTCGCCGGGAGGAGGATTTCAGCAAATGAGCAGGACAACGCAATTCGAGCGGTGAGCAGGCGGAAGAATGAAACTATACCAAAATCCGAAGTTGGATCGCCGGTAGAGACTTTACGGTTGATTGACAGCCTGGGCCAGCTGACGTCTCGCTTGCAGACAGCTACGAGAGACATGAAGGGCCTGAAGTCGCCGGAGCGAGGCCTGTTTCTTCTTGCAGGCGACGACTCGATAGTGCGATCATCTGACGCGATGCGACTAATTAGTGAGGCGGCAGATGCTGGTTTTCTGAAGATGCTTGTTGCTGAGGACCGGACGGTGAAATTCAGGATTCATGGCTCCCTGGCCGCTGCGTATGGGCTATCGTATCGAGGCGCTTACTATGAGAATGTGCTTAAACAAAGCGATCTTGAACCCTTGTACTCTGAGGTCAATACTGCACTCCGGTCGGACCGAGTGGCTCACCTTGCGGACCTTCTACTTCGTGAAGAGGCTCGTCTACCGTTGTTTGAGGGTATGGAATGACGGCGCACGGACACCGATTTCTCTTTGCTCGGTCAGTTTGTTCCGACTCAGCAAGCAATATTGTCTCAGGCCATTTTGACCTAGCATTGGTAGCTGCGAGCTGGGATCAGAGAGCAGAGGCAATCACAACTGCTGGAGACCTCAGTATTGAAACCTGTATACTCTTGTGTTTTACGACTAAGGATGAATTTGGATACCAAGCAAGGCACGAAGCAACATTAAGAAAGTTTTTGCATCATCGCGCGAGGAAAGTGTCAGACATCAAAGGCGATGCAACAATGTTGGATGATCTCTGGCCTAAGCTATGGCAGGAGGCAACCAAAGTTGCTGACCGATGCAGCCGACCGTTGCGAGTACTCATAGATATTTCAACGTGCCCCCGCTATTACTCGTTAGGACTAATTGCTGGCCTACTGAAGTTTGGCTTTGCTAGATCGGTGACTGTCTTTTATGCCGAAGGGATATATAAAAGCGACAGTGTAGGCCAATTGTTAGATGTTCCCTTTACCGTCGGACAGTGGAATGCGACAGCAATTCCCTTCTTGAATGGAATGCCAGATGCATTGAAGCGAAAGGCATATGTTGTGTCAGTTGGCTTTGAGGGAATTAAGACTGCCAGAGTGCTGGCCAGAGAAGATCCAGATCGAGTTTCTATCCTTTTCCCTGACCCAGGTTCCCAACCGCAATATGTCGAGGAAACCTGGAATAGAAATGCTGAGATCATCGAGCAGTACCGAATTCCGACAGAAGAGATTGTCCGCGCGCCAGCAGGTGATGCTGTGGCGGCTTGGAAGGCACTGACAAAGGCTAACATTGAACGAGTTGAGAGCGAGTCTGTGTATTACTTATGTGGTGGAACAAAGGCGCACTCTCTAGGACTTGCGCTGCGAGGGCTTTGCGTCGAATCTTCCACTGTAATGTATAACCTCCCTGCACGTCATACCTTTGTTGGGGTTGAACCCTCCGGTGTCTATTGGACTTACAAAATAAACGATGTAACATGTCCGGCAGATTGAGCGGTTTCGGCAAACTCATTCGCATCGAAGCGAAGAAGAGAGCAGTCGCTCCAGGATTACCATTTCTGGATGGCTGCCTGCCACAGCGATTCTGTGAAGAAGTTTCGTCCCAAGGATACGGCAATTCGCCGCATAGGTCGGACTTTACTCAGTTGAATGCATTTCCGTTTATTGCCCTTCGGTTAGGCATAAGAGCGTTGCTGGGGCTTGGCCGTCACGCGCGAGTTTCTTTCGTCGATTCTCAACGGTGCCCATGCATAACGGCGGGAATGGCGCCACAGCTGGAGCCGACACGTGGGGAATCATTGTCCTGAGCGGTTACGCAGCATTTGCCCAGTTTCCTTTTCCCGTTGCGCGTCACGGTTAGATTTGTCGAGATTCATTCGATCCCCTCGCCATGCAATGAATCCACTACGCCCCCGGCATCTCTTGCCTTGGAACTTGTTTGCTTCCCTGCACTTGGCGCATCTTTGTGGATGACGTATACTTCTGATGTAAACTACATCACGAGAGGTACGGAACATGGCCCCACCAAAGAAAAGGGCAGCCCGCACAAAGCGCAGAATCGTTGCGCCCGCAGAGAAGCGGACTCAAATCCGGCTCACGGTGGATTCCAAATACACCAAGAGCCATTTCAGCCAGCTTTTCGCTGTGCTCAAAATCCGTAGGAAGAACGCCCT